>WNGI01009404.1_pt1 | contig 10448 bp, 6 predicted proteins | sample 5400621 | NCBI WGS metagenome assembly WNGI01 (sample SAMN13153374, study PRJNA577476) | soil metagenome | isolation source: 20 cm soil or saprolite under Garry oak tree replicate 1 | place: USA:California | collected 2016-06-15 | reverse complement strand
CGGAGCCATCGTAGAAAAAATCCCAGCGCAGTGGTCGCAGCAGCGCCACCCGCCCCTCTCCAATATCCGGGAGAAAGTAGTTCTCTGCGAATTCCTCACCTTGCCAGAGCATCGGGATGCCTTTGCTCATCAACAGCGCGATCAGATAGGGCTGCAGCATAAACCATCGGCTGCGATCGCCCTCCTGGAACAGCGGATTGCCGGCCTCGTCCGGATTGTACGTACCGAAATTGCACAAAAAGCGTTCGTGATCGTGGTTCTCTATGTACTGCAACGCCGATTTCGGAATTAGCTCGCCGTTCGTGGTTTCCTGCTCCGGGTAGCCGAACAATCCGAGTTGCAGGCCGAGATCGAAAAGACGCCCGCGATCTCCACGCGCTACGCTGCGTACGGCGTCAAAGGTGCTGTTCTGCCAGGTGCTGTTCGAGTAGGTCGTGCGCAATACGCCCTGAGGATCCTCTAGCTGCTCCGCCATCTGGACAAGGTTGAGCGGCTTTCCCGGACCGCCATCGAAGCGGCGCCAAGCCGGATCGGCCTGTGCGAGTTTGGACTTCGCCAGTTGGTAGGTTTCAAATACTAGGCTGGCATAGCCAACCCCGAGCGGCCCATCCCAATAATTCGGCACGCAGTCGTAGCGAAAGCCGTCGACGTGATACACGTCGAGCCAGTGATGGTTGACCGTGTAGAAATAGTCGCGCGTCAGTGGGCGATTGAAGTCGGTGCTTTTGCCGAAGTTGCTGAAGTAGTCCTTGGCAAACGGCCCCATAAAGGGGTTGTCGCGGTAGCGCAGCCGTGTGTAGGCGTCGTAATAGGGGAAATCCACGCCGGTGTGGCCGTAGACCACATCAACGATGACCGCGATGCCATGCTGATGGCAGAGGTCGACGAGAGCCTGGAAATCGGAGCGCTTGCCGAAGCGCTCATCGACCCCGAAATAGCCGATTGGGAGATAACCCCAATCGACCGAGGTGCCGACGTTCGAAAGCGGCATAATCTCGACCGCATTGACCCCAAGATCGGCGAGGTAGGCGATGACATTACCGACACGATTCAGGTCGCCGCCGAACTCCCCGATGTTGATTTCGTAAAGGACGAGGTCCGATAAGCGCGGCGTTCGCCAATCCACCTCCTCGGCGCTCCAAGTATAGGGCTGGTAGCCGAGCGTAAAAGCGGAGAGCTTGCCGACGCCGAACTCGCGCGCGAACGGATCGATGATCCAGTCCAGCGTGCCCACATTCGGGCTCACGATTGTGTAGCGGTAGACGTAGCGCCCAGGCATACCCCAGGCCGAGCCTGCGACCGCGGGCGGAGTCCCCGCGATCGGCACGGTCACGGACCAGAAATCGCCATAGGGATCGCGCACGGTATGGCTGAGCGGAAATTCGCGCGGCGGCACGTTCTGCAGAAACTGGTCGGTCTCGTGGATGATCTTGACCGCAACCCTGTTGCCGTCCGCTGCCGAGACCCAAGGCAGCCATAAGCCAAACGTGAGGGTCCCGTTTGTCTCGATCGCACCAAGCTCCCCCATCGGAAGCAGGTTTAGCGCCATGGCTTTACAAGGCCTTCCACTGGATGCGGCGGAACAGAAGACGCCCGGTGTGTGTCTGCAGACCGATAAAGCGGGGATCCTGCGGAGTTGATGGCTGTCCCCGCCGGGGCGATTGCGGATCGCCGGTAAAGTGAAACTGGTTCACCGTCTGGCCGTTCAGGGCCACGGTTATGTTCGCGCCATCAACGGTGATCTCGTAGGCGTTCCACTCGCCGACCGGTCGCGTCAGCGACGGCAGGTCTGGCCCCTTGAAGCCGTATATCGCGCCGGTACGATGGATCCCGGCATTATCAGGCCTCCCCAGCTCGTCGATCTGCACCTCAAACCCGAAATTGACCCCGACATAGGCGGTGTTGTTGTACCCTTCGTTCCGCGGGTCGGGAAAACCGAAGTAGATCCCGGAGTTGTCATCGGACGCCGTCATTATCCATTCCAGGCGCAACACATAGCGCTCGGGCGTCGCCCGCCTTAGCCATAGCAGACCGAGATCGGTGCCGCTCCGGCTTTCGAGCGCCCCGCGGCGTACCCGGAAATCCCCCGGATCGTCACGCCCGGGCTGGTTTACGATTGTTGACATGGTCCAGTCCCCGAGCGACGTGCCGTCGAACAGCACCTCGAAGCCCGGGTCTCCCGCAAACGGTGGCGGGCTCATGATGAGATCGCCGGTTCGCCGCGACAGGGCGATGCCGGTCAGCATCGGGTTGGGCGAACCGATGCTGGGGAACAGAGCCGGACCTGCCGCGTACAGATTCTCGGTGTAGTGGAACCGCCCATCCTCATCGGCGACGCCGCGGGTGGGGTCCGGGTCAATGCGCAAGGTGCCCGTCTCGTGGTGCGTGGTGCCGAGACCGTCATGGGCCGGACGCGGGATCGTCTGACCCGGCGCAAGGATCGCGGCGACGGCCACTACCGCATCATCCATGGCGGTCCACAGATCGCCATCACGTTGCGTTGGTGCGATCGTCACGGAAGCGCGCCGCACCCCGTATTCGTCGGTTCGCAAATCGAGATCGACCCGGCTCGGATGTGCGCCAAAATCGCTGGGATCTGCGGGCTCCATCTCGCCCAGCCCGCGGATCGCGAAAGCCACATGCGTATCCGTCGAGCTGCGCAGCTGGTCGTAGAAATCGATGTCCGGGATTTTGCGGTAGAGCTCGTCTTCTCCGCCGACCGTGCTCCCGCCGCCGCTGGCCGCGATCTGCAGGTGAAAGCGGCCGATCAGGTCTCCATTCTGCCGCGTCGCCCGGCCCTTCACAAAGAGGGCCGATGTCTGCAATTCGTTTGTCGTGGGCGAGAGGCCAGGGATGGCAGTGCGCGGCACCCGGATGACTAGGTTCGAGCGCAGATGTGCAATCAGGTTCTTGCCGATCAGCGGCAAGGTCGGCAGGCCGCTCCCGTCAAATGAAGCGAGAGCGATCCGGGCGCTCTCGATCGTGCCAAGCGCGATGATAACAATACCTCCCGGCGCGAGGTCGATCCGGCCGCGGCTCGTATCCACACCCGTAATGCGCCAGGTCCCGGCCGCGGTGCGCTCCTTGGCCAGAGTGAGAACATGGGTGTCGGGCAGCACCATGAAATCCTTCCTGCCGTCGGACACATTGTCCAAGGACGCGGTCCGCGCCGCCTTCATCAGCAGCGGGACGGTGCTGAATTTGTTCAAGGGAAAGAAGCCGGCATGCGGCGAGCGCGCCTGTACGGCAAGCGGCGCCTCGAGCTTCAACATATTGAGGAGATCGGCGGCTGAGAGACCATCTGGCCCGCTCAAACCCAGAAGCTCCAGCGGATCTGCCCCCGGTTTGAGCACAGGCGATGGCGGCAACGAAGGCAACGCCATGACGTCCTTCACCGAGCCGATGGCGTCAAAGAGCTGCCGCCTCAGCACCCGATGCAGCTCACCGAAGATGAAATCGTTTGTCTCATCGACGCCGATCTGACGGGAGCTTTCGTCGAAATACCGGCTTTTGAGATCCGCAACGGTTGTTGCGGGCCAGGTCGCCATCTCTTCGTCCAGTAGCCGCGGCGACCAACCACCCCAGTAGAGAGATCTGCCGCCCACCGTATAGGCCAAGCCTTTAAATGGAAGGCCCGAGATCCACGGCACGCCCCAGACCTCGTTTCGGGGTGGCTCCGGCTGCGGGGCGGCGGGGTTCAGAGAGAACGGAGTGCCTGGATCGGATAGACCAAGGATCCCGGTGTTCTGCACATGCTCGGGCAACGTGAACAGCCCCGCCTCGACGACAAGCGTGCGTAAGCCGCCACCAAGCTGCCTCTGCCGGTACCATAGGTGCTCGGCGATCGCCGCGCCGAATGTGCCACCGCCAACAATGATGATGTCGAATGGCCGACCACCTTCGGCTCGCCACGCCTCCACCTCAGAAAAGTCGTTGCAGAGATAGCGCCCCTGAACGTCCTTCGTGAAGGAGGTCAACTCGCTGGCTTTGGCCATCTCGCCCCTCGTTCGTGAGATGACAGCGAGCTTAGCGCAGGGTTTGTGTCCTCGGTGTGTCGGCGTTCACACCGGTCCGGGGTAGCCACGGAGTTTGAATGCGGTGGCTCGCTGAGCAAATGCCTGCTGGCTATTGCTTCCGCGCAACTTCAAATGTGTTCTTGGTCCAAAAGGGTCGCAGACCTGGAACGGCTCGGCACGCGAGCGTGGGCAAGCCACGCGAGAATGCGCGCCCGTCCCCACGTGAGGTCCGCCTTCGGCGCTACGTGGCCGTTCGCGAGAGGATCGATGAAGGTCGGCGCCTTCCACGACGAGAACGCCAACGACCACCTCGACACAAATGTCCTCGGCCTGCCGACAGAGGGCTATGCGCTGCCGAACGGCGTCCGCCCGGTGATGCGCAACAGGATCGTCCCGCATCTTTATGCCGCTCTTACGCCTGAATACCGAAATCCGTCTCGATCCTTTATGTGCGCGTACGTAGCTCTTCGCCACCGGCGAGCGCTCCCTCGGCCGGGCGGAGCGCCGCTCCAGCAAGGAGACCGACGTGCTTGACCCTCTGTTCGTCCTCATCGGGCTCGGCTTCTTCGCCGTGGCTTGCCTCTATCTTTTCGCCTGCGACCGGCTGTGAGGGCCGCCATGTCGTTCGACCTGATCCTCGGCGGCGTTATTTCCGTCGGCATGCTCCTCTACCTGGTATTCGCGCTGTTGCGCCCCGAAAAATTCTGAGGCTGGGATGACCCCGAATGGCTGGATGCAGATCGCGATCTTTGTCGCGATCCTGATTGCGCTGGCTCGCCCGCTCGGCGGCTATATGACCGCCGTGTTCGAGGGCCGCGTCACCTTTCTGCGCCCGGTGGAGCGCGTGTTCTACCGGCTGTGCGGCACCAAAGAGAGCGAAGAGCAGCACTGGCTGACTTACGGGTTCGGCATGCCGGTCTTCCACGTTGTCGGCTTCGCCTCGCTCTATGCGCTGCAGCGCCTGCAAAACTACTTGCCGTTCAACCCACAAGATCAGTCCGCGATCTCGCCCGACTCCTCGTTCAACACCGCGGTCAGCTTCACCACCAACACGAACTGGCAGTCCTACACGCCTGAGACGACGATGAGTTATCTGACCCAGATGGCGGGGCTCACCGTCCACAATTTCGTCTCGGCCGCGGCCGGCATCGTGCTGTCAGTTGCGCTGATCCGCGGCTTCGCGCGGCGCTCGGCCCGGACGATCGGCAATTTCTGGGTCGATATGACCCGCTGCGTTCTCTACATCTTGTTGCCGATCTCGATCATCGGCGCGCTGCTGCTGTGCTGGCAGGGCGTGCCGCAGAACCTAGGCGCCTACACCGAGGCGACGACCTTGGAGGGGGCCAAGCAGGTCATCGCGCAGGGACCGGTCGCCTCGCAGGAGATCATCAAGGAGCTCGGCACCAACGGCGGCGGCTTCTTCAACGCCAACTCGGCACATCCCTTCGAGAACCCGACGCCATTGTCGAACCTGATCGAGATGGTCGCGATTTTCGCGATCGGCGTCGGGCTGACCAACGTCTTTGGCCGGATGGTCGGCAACGAGAAGCAGGGCTGGGCCCTGCTCGCCGCGATGGGGATCCTGTTCCTGGTTGGTGTCGCCACCGCTTATTGGGCGGAAGCCGCCGGCAATCCGCAGATCGCCGCGCTCGGCATCGACACTGCGCCCTCGGCGATGCAGGCCGGCGGCAACATGGAGGGCAAGGAGGTCCGCTTTGGGATCGCCAATTCGGCGCTGTGGGCGACGATCACGACCGACACCTCCTGCGGCGCCGTCAACTCGATGCATGACAGCTACATGCCATTGGGCGGCATGGTGCCGCTCATAAACATGCTGCTCGGCGAAGTGATTGTCGGCGGCGTCGGCTCCGGCCTCTACGGCATCCTGCTGTTCGCGATCGTCGCCTTGTTCGTCGCCGGGCTGATGGTCGGGCGAACCCCGGAATATCTTGGCAAGAAACTCGAAGCCAAGGAGGTCAAGATGACGATGCTCGCCATCTTGTGCCTGCCGCTCTCGATCCTCGTCTTTACCGCGATCGCGGTGGTGGTCGAACCGGGCCTCGCCGGCATCTCGAACGCGGGGCCACACGGCTACACCGAGGTGCTGTACGCCTTTACCGAAGGCGCCGGCAACAACGGCAGCGCCTTTGCTGGCCTGTCGGCCAACACGCCCTTTTACAACACGACGATCGGCTTCGCGATGCTGATCGGCCGCTTCTTCGTGATCGTTCCGATGCTGGCGATTGCCGGCGCGCTCGCCGCGAAGAGCATCTCGCCGCCTTCAGCCGGCACTTTCCCGACCGATAGCGGGCTGTTCGTCGGATTGCTGGTCGGCGTCATCGTGATTGTTGGTGGCCTGACCTATTTCCCGGCCGTCGCGCTCGGCCCGCTTGCCGAGCAGTTCGCGATGCAGGCCGGGACCTTGTTCTAGGGAGAGCCGTCAAATGGCCGCGCAAGCCAAATCCTTGTCGCTGTTCGATCCGACGATCCTCGGGCCGGCGGTCGGCGATGCCTTCAAGAAGCTCGACCCGCGCACCTTGTGGCGCAACCCGGTCATGTTCGTCGTCGAGATCGTCTCGGCGGCGACGACTGTTCTGTTCGTGCGCGATCTCCTCGTCGGCTCGGGCGCGTCCTTCTCGGGCCAGATCAGCCTCTGGCTGTGGTTCACCGTGCTGTTCGCCAATTTCGCCGAGGCGGTCGCCGAAGGCCGCGGCAAGGCGCAGGCGGCGAGCTTGCGGCGCACGCAGTCGCAGGCGATCGCAAAGCGGCTCGGTGCCGCCAATGCGACGAATTGGCAGGACGTGCCGGCCCACCAGCTGAAGGTCGGCGATATCGTGCTCGTCGAGGCGGGCGACCTGATCCCGAGCGATGGCGAGATCATCGAGGGTATCGCCTCGGTCGATGAATCGGCGATCACCGGCGAATCCGCCCCGGTCATTCGCGAGAGCGGCGGCGACCGCTCGGCGGTGACCGGCGGCACGCGCGTGCTCTCCGACGAGATCAAGGTGCGCATCACCGCGAGCCAGGGCTCGACCTTTCTTGATCGCATGATCCGCCTGGTCGAGGGCGCCGAGCGGCAGAAGACGCCGAACGAGATAGCGCTGAACATATTGCTCGCCGGGCTGACGATCATCTTCCTGCTGGCGACGGTGACGATCCCGAGCTTCTCGCATTATGCCGGGGGCACGGTCGGGGTCGTCGTGCTGATCGCCCTCTTCGTGACACTGATCCCGACGACGATCGGTGCGCTGCTGTCGGCGATCGGCATTGCCGGCATGGACCGCCTCGTCAAGTTCAACGTGCTGGCGATGTCGGGCCGCGCCGTCGAAGCGGCGGGCGACGTCGACACGCTGCTGCTCGACAAGACCGGAACGATCACGCTCGGCAACCGCCAGGCAACCGAATTCCTGCCCTTGCCCGAGGTCCAGGAACACGAGCTTGCCGACGCCGCACAACTCGCCTCGTTGTCGGACGAGACGCCCGAGGGTCGGTCAATCGTCGTCCTCGCGAAGGAGAAATACGCCATCCGCGGCCGCGACATGGCGCCGCTTAATGCCCGCTTCGTCGCATTTTCGGCCCAAACCCGCATCAGCGGCATCGATGTCGAGGGCACCTCGATCCGCAAAGGCGCGGTCGACGCTGTCCTCGCGCATGTCGAGGGCGGCAGCACCGCGCCCGTTCGGCTGAGCGCCAGCGGTGGCGGGGCGGCGGCCGTTGCGACGGCCACCGTCTCGCCTTCGGCGCGCGAGCTGACCCAGATCGCCGATCGCATCGCCCAGCAGGGCGGGACGCCGCTCGCCGTCGCCTTGAATGGCCGGCTGCTTGGCGTCATCCATCTGAAAGACATCGTCAAGGGCGGCATCCGCGAGCGCTTCGCCGAGCTTCGCCGCGCCGGCATCCGCACTGTGATGATCACGGGCGACAATCCGCTGACCGCCGCGGCGATCGCGGCCGAGGCGGGGGTCGACGATTTCCTGGCGCAGGCGACGCCCGAAGACAAGCTGAAGCTGATCCGCAACCAGCAGGCGGGCGGCCGGCTTGTCGCGATGTGCGGCGACGGCACCAACGATGCGCCGGCATTGGCTCAAGCCGATGTCGGCGTCGCGATGCAGACCGGGACGATGGCGGCGCGCGAGGCCGGCAACATGGTCGATCTCGACAGCGACCCGACCAAGCTGTTGGAGATCGTCGCAATCGGCAAGCAATTGCTGATGACGCGCGGCGCGCTGACCACCTTCTCGATCGCCAACGATGTAGCGAAATACTTCGCGATTATCCCGGCGATGTTCCTCGTCTTCTATCCGCAGCTGGCCGCGCTCAACATCATGTATTTGGGAACGCCGCAGAGCGCGATCCTGTCAGCGATCATCTTCAACGCGCTGATCATCATCGCGCTGATCCCGCTGTCGCTGAAGGGCGTGCGATACGTGCCGCAGAGCGCGGCCAGCGTGTTGCGCCGCAACCTGCTGATCTACGGCATCGGCGGCATCATCATCCCGTTCCCCGGCATCAAACTGATCGACCTCGCGGTCAACGCGCTGGGTCTCGCCTGAGGTTCTCGACCATGCTCAATCAGATCCGCCCGGCAATCGTGCTCATCGTGCTGATGACTGTCTTGACCGGCCTCGCCTATCCACTGGCCATGACCGGGCTCGCGCAGGTGCTGTTCCCGCATCAAGCGTCCGGCAGCCTGATCGAAAAGGACGGGAAGGTCATCGGTTCCGAATTGATCGGCCAGAATTTCACCGATGCTAAATATTTCCACGGTCGGCCGTCGGCGACGACCGATACCGATCCAAACGATTCGACGAAGACGGTCCCGACGCCGGCAATTCAGGTGGCTCCAATGCCGGACCGACCTCGAAGGCGCTGATTGAGCGCGTCCAGGGTGATGTCGAGACGCTGAAGAAGGAAAAAGGCGGCCCGTTGCCGGTCGATATGGTGACGAGTTCGGCGAGCGGCCTTGACCCGCACATCACGCCCGCCGCCGCGGATTTCCAGGTTCCGCGCGTCGCGAAGGCGCGCAATCTGCCGGAAGAGCGGGTGCGCGCACTGGTCGCCGAGGCGACCGAAGACCGCGTTCTCGGCATCCTCGGCGAGAAGCGCGTCAACGTCCTGAAGCTCAATCTCACGCTCGACGCCGCGAAATGAGCTAAATTCCCGGAATGGCGGAGCGACAGACAAGACCGTCACCCGAGGCATTGCTCGACACGGCCGAGAAGGAAGGCCGCGGCCGGTTGAAAATTTTCCTCGGCGCCGCACCGGGTGTCGGCAAGACCTATGAGATGCTGCAATCGGCGCAAGCCAAGCGGCGCGAGGGCGTCGACGTGGTCGTCGGCGTGGTCGAGACGCATGGCAGGCGCGAGACCGAGGCGTTGCTCAAAGACCTCGAAATCATTCCGCGGCGCGAGGTCGAATACAACGGCCATCGCCTCACCGAGATCGATCTCGACGCGATCCTCAAGCGTCGGCCGCAGCTCGTTCTGGTCGATGAATTGGCGCACACCAACGCGCCCGGCAGCCGTCATCCGAAGCGCTATCTCGATGTCGAGGAACTGATCGCCGCCGGCATCGATGTCCACACGACGCTGAACATCCAGCACGTCGAGAGCCTCAACGATGTCGTCGCACGAATCACCCGCATCCGGGTGCGCGAGACCGTGCCCGACAGCGTTCTCGACCAGGCCGACGACATCGAAATCGTCGACATCGCCCCCGACGATTTGATCCAGCGCTTGCACGAGGGCAAGGTCTATGTGCCGCATCAGGCCGAACGGGCAGCCCGGCACTATTTCCAGCCCGGCAACCTGACCGCATTGCGTGAGCTCGCGTTGCGGCGGACCGCACAGCGGGTCGACGATCAACTGCTGACGCACATGCAGGCGCATGCGATCGCTGGCCCGTGGGCCGCCGGCGACCGCATCCTGGTCTGCGTCAGCGAGCATCCGGCGACCGCCGGCCTGATCCGCTATGCCCGCCGTGTCGCCGACCGTGTGCATGCACCGTGGACTGCGATTTACGTGGAGACGGCGCGCACTCAGCGGCTGAGTGACAGCGAGCGCGACCGGGTTTCCGAACACCTGCGGCTGGCCGAGCGGCTCGGCGCTTCAACGATAACAATTCCCGGCCACAACATCGCCGATGAAGCGGTGGCCTATTCCGAAGCCAACAACATCACCCAGATCGTCATTGGCAAAAGCGACCGGCCGCGCTGGTTCGAGATCCTACATGGCTCGGTCGTGCACGAGCTGGTGCACAAAGCCGGCTCGATCAGCGTCCATGTGATCTCGGCGAACGAAGGTGAGCCGGTCGCGCCAAAAACGGTAGCGACGCGTCCGGGAGCTGAGCCTTTCAGACCGGGGGCTTACATCGGCAGCGCCGCCGCGGTGGTGTTGGCGCTCGGCATCGGCTCATTGATCGAGCGCTTCATCG
>WNGI01013020.1_pt1 | contig 10449 bp, 8 predicted proteins | sample 5400621 | NCBI WGS metagenome assembly WNGI01 (sample SAMN13153374, study PRJNA577476) | soil metagenome | isolation source: 20 cm soil or saprolite under Garry oak tree replicate 1 | place: USA:California | collected 2016-06-15 | reverse complement strand
AAGCTCGTCCTCACGCCCGAAGAGAAACGCGTCATCCTTTTTATCGTCGCTGCCTTTTTGTTAGGGCTCGGCACAAAATGTTACCGCGATACCCATCCGCGCCCGCCGGTGCAGCTGGACAAGAAGCATCTGCATTCCCACAAATCCGAACGTTAAAGGTATTTTTCCGGAATCGGGTGCTGCGGAGTTTCGTGCTGCCAGTAAATTGATAAAATCCACCAACGCCGGCCGTCGTTGAAAAGTTGAATGCTATTGATCCCGCGCATGAACGGTACGGGATCGCTCGGATCGTGGCGCGACTCGTATGTGCTCCAGACATGCGCGATTTGGCCGAACTGTTCGACCCGTCGCGCGACTTCCTTTTCGTAGAATCCGGTTTTCTCGAAAGCCTGCTCGGCTCGTGCGATGAAGCCTTCGATATCCAACATCTGCGGCGCAAGTCCGCCGTTCGGACGGACTCGTCCCGGGGCGAGATCGACATCGTTCCTTCCAGCGTCGACTGCCGTCGGGATCAAACGCGCGCCGGAAATGAAAAGCGATCGCATGCGATCCCAGTCGCGCTTTTTTCCGGGCGGGCCCGAGATCGAATCATATGCCGCGGCGATAATCGCTTCGATTGATTCGACATCAGCGGGATTCGCTGGTCTTTCGACTGCCTTCGACATTGGCGTTTGTTACTGGGCTTACCCAGCCTTCCCTCTCACCGCTTCAGCATCTTTCAGATGCTTGTCGAGAAAATCGAGGATCGCTTTGTAGGCGCGAATCTCGTTGGCCTTTTTTGTGAAGCCGTGACCTTCGTTATCGAACAGAACATACTCGACCACGCCGCCTCTCTTTTTAATTGCGGCCACGATCTCGTCCGACTCCGGCTTAATCACGCGCGGATCGTTCGCGCCTTGCAATACCATGAGCGGTTTCGTGATCTTTTCGGCATGAAACAACGGCGAAATTTCGCGTAACATCGACAACTGCTTCTCCGGGTCGCCGATCTCGGCGTAGAGGGATTTGCGCTGCGATTCCCAATAGGGCGGAATGCTTTGCAGCGTGCGCACCCAGTTTGAAATGCCGAACAAATCCACGCCGGCCTGGAATTCATCCGGCTTAAACGTTAAAGCCGCCAACACCATGTAGCCGCCGTACGATCCGCCCATGATGCCGATTTTCTTTTCATCCACGTAACCGAGCGACGCGAGATACTTTTTTGCTTCCACACAATCCCACAACGGCTCGCGCCCGTGCTTTTGATCGTCGGCCAGATAGAATGTTTTTCCGTAGCCGCCCGAACCGCGGTTGTTCACGTCGATGACGCAATAGCCATGATTCACTAAAAACTGCGTGGATGCACTATAAGGCATGCGCGCCTGTCCGCCCGGGCCGCCATGCACCTTCACAATCGCCGGAACTTTCTGCTGCGCGCTCGCGCCATGCGGCTGATAGAGAATCGCCGGAATCTCCAGACCATCGAAAGACTTGTAACGCGCCACGCGTCCATCCACCAGGTCCGCCGCATTGATCTCTGGATTCAAACTCTCGGTCAACTTCGCCAGCTTCTTGGTTTTAAAATCGTAAACGTAAAGATTGGCCGGGGCGCGCGATCCGTCGTGATAGAATGCCATCTTCGTTTCGGTGTCGGAAATATTGATGCCGCTGATATCGCCTTCCGGTAACGATGGAAGATCGACAATCTGGCCGCTCGCTTCCTCCAGGATTTTGATCTTGGTGCGCGCGTCTTCGTTCCTTGCCACGACGCGATATTTGCCGTTGCGTGAAAATGCCATGAATGAAACGTCCCAGGGCGCTTTCTCTACAGCCTCCCGCTGGCCGGTCTTGAGATCGTAGCGCGCGATATATTTGAATTCGCCGCCCTCATTTGAAAGGAAGTAGAGATACTTCGAATTTACATCGAACGTCTGTGGATCGTTCTCTACGTCGCCGGTATGCGGCGTGAGATGCTTCATCTCTTTGGTCTCGATGTTGAATAGATAAACATCGGAGTCGGCCGTGGTTTTGCCCGGTTTACCGAAGGCGATGAATTTGCGATCGTTCGAGATGTCGCCGAATTGAAATCCGGTTTCGTCTTTGTAAACGAGCTTCGGCGTAAGATCGACAAGCGCCATTTCATAGATGTCGAAAAACTTCGCGTCGCGCGCGTTGGTCGAGAAGAAGAACGATTTCCGGTCCTGGCTCCACGTGAGAAAATTCGCTTTCGTCTTCTCGCCCGGAGTCAGATCGCGCTCCGTCCCGTCGAGCGCTCTTAAATAGATGTGCTCGTTTTCGTTCCCGCCCTTGTCGTAGCGGTAAAGGAACCGCGCGTCGTTGGGGAACGCCGAAACGATGTAAGTGCTCTCCTTGGTAGAATTGGTACTGGTCGATCGTGTATTGCTTGACCGGAACCGGCTTGTCAGGTCTGGGACTCGGAGTCTGGGCGAGGAGTAAGTGGGGCGACAAAACCGCCGCGAGAACGATCGTTTTGTTCATGTTTGCTTAGTGCCGTTGCAATTCAGGCTGTTCAATGTCTTTTCCATGTGCGCTTGTCGGCGTTTTTCTAATGACGTCTAGAACTTTGCGCGCGGCGTTGTGTCCGGGAATTCCGCTGACCGCTCCGCCACGAAGCGCGCTTGACCCGCAGAGAAACACATTTGCCCATTCGGTTTCGACTCCCCATTTGCCGACTTGCTCTTTCTTGGTCGCGAACGGCCACGTCGGCGCGTCTTGAAAAATGTTCCCGTGATACATGCCTAACGAATTCTCGATATCGACCGGGCTCTTGCTTTCGATGCATGGACTCCCGTCGCGCGCGACTGCGAGACAATCTTCCAGTGGTTCTTCCAACCATTGATTCATGCTTTCGAGAAATTTTCTCTCCGCTTGTTTTCGCATCGTCTCGTTGTTTTTCTCGAACAACGAATACGGCGCATCGAGTCCAAACAGCGTGATCGTGTGAAAGCCTTTTTCGCGCAGCTCCGGCGAAAGAATGGTCTCGTCTGTCAGGGTGTGGCAATAGACCTCGCACGGCGTCTTGTCCGGCAATCGACCTTTCGCAGCCTGCTCGTAGCTCGTATTCATCTGTTCGTATCCTTCATCGCTATGGAATGTGCCGCACCATGCCTGGTCCGACGGATATTTCTTCGCCTTTAATTTCGGAAGGCGGCGCAGGAGCATGTTGATCTTAAATACACTCCCCTCATCTACCGCTTCGGGCGCGTACGTTTCGTCCGAGCACTTCGCCAGCACGTTGCGCCCGAAGTTTACCAACAAGAACCGCGACTCGACGGCTTGCTTTTTTCCGTTGATCTCGAACGTGACCGCGCGCGCCGTAAGATCGACATGTGTCAGATCGACATTCGTCAGAAACTCCGCGCCGGCACTCCGCGCCGCTTGTTCCAACTCGCGCGCAACTGCGCCCATCCCGCCGACCGGCACTTTCCATTCGCCGGTCTTGTTGCCGATCAAGTGATAAAGAAAACAACGGTTCTGTACGAGGGAAGGATCATGCGGGCGCGTGAAAATCCCGACTTTTGCATCGGTCAGGACAAGTCCGCGGACGAGATCGTCTTGTAAATAGCGCTCGAGCGCGCGACCGAGCGGTTCTTCGGCCAGGCTTCGCCATGCTTCCCGAGAGACATCATCGACGTCGAATCGCCGTTTTATCTCGTCTTTCGAAACGAGTGGTTCGAGCATGCTGTCCCAGGTATGCTCCGCGAAGATGCGTGAGAGCGCGTAGAACTTTTTCATCTGCTCAAACTCGGCCTCGCTCCCGGTGAGATCGACCATCGACCGCCGGCTCAATTCCTCATCGACATTGCTAATTAAGAGGCCGTGATCCCGGCCGCTCTTAATATAAGGGGTGAACGACCCGGTTGCCCGCCGGCGCAGGTCAAGCCTCAGCCCGAGGTCTCGAATGATCTTCTCCGGAAACAGGCTGACCAGATATGAATAACGCGACAGCCGGGCGTCGTAATCCGGGAACACTTTCTGCGAAGTCGTCGCCCCGCCGATGTAATCGTTTTTCTCTAATAGGAGTACGCTGAGCCCGGCGCGTCCCAGATAACTCGCCGCCACCAAGCCATTGTGCCCGGCTCCAAGGACAACGACATCGTATTTAGGCTTCATCTTGATCATCGAATATCGCGTGGCCTGCCATTACTTGTCGCGCCGAAGCCTTGGCGAAGGCGGATGACCCGCTCCCAGGATTACGACATCATAATGATTCTTAATCGTGCTCATACTCATACTCGACCCTCTGCGTCCGATCCTTGACCGTATTGCCTTCACATCGAACATCAAACTTCATAAATCAAAATCGATGAGCACACTGCCCGAGGTCCGAACCCAATGTTTGATCGTCGGCGGCGGGCCGGCCGGAATGATGGCCGGCTATTTAATGGCGCGCGCCGGTGTGAACGTGATTGTGCTGGAGAAGCACGCTGATTTCTTTCGCGATTTCCGCGGCGACACGATCCATCCCTCCACCCTCGAAGTCATGCACGAGCTCGGTCTGCTCGATGAATTTTTAAAACTACCGCATCAGGAATTGCCGAGGTTAAGAGGAGTCATCAATGGTCATTATGTCAGCATCGCCGACTTCTCGCGCCTGCCGACGCAGTGCAAGTTCATCGGTTTTATGCCGCAATGGGACTCTCTGAACTTCTTTGCGGCTAAAGCGAAAGAGTTTCCGTCATTCGCCCTTCAAATGCAGCACGAAGTTGTCGATCTTCTTTTCGAAGGTAACCGCGTTGCCGGTGCGCGGGCGAAAACGCCCGAAGGCGACCGTGACATTTATGCCGATCTCGTCATCGGCGCCGACGGGCGTCACGCGATCACGCACGCGCGCGCGGGATTCGAGATTCAGGAACTCGGAGTGCCGATCGACGTCCTTTGGATGCGTATTTCGAAACGCGAAGGCGATCCGGAACAGCTGCTCGGATTTTTTCGCCACGGGAAGTTGCTGGTTCTGCTTAATCGCGACAATTATTTTCAGGCCGGTTTCGTGATTCCAAAGGGCGGGATCGAGACGGCCAAAGAACGCGGACTCCCCGCTCTTCACCGCGAAATTGTTTCTCTTGCGCCATTCCTGGAAGACCGCATCGCGGAGTTGGACGACTGGTCGAAAATCAAACTGCTTACCGTGCAAATCAATCGTCTGAAAAAATGGTGTCGGGAAGGATTGCTTTGCATCGGAGACAGTGCGCACGTGATGTCTCCCGCCGGTGGCGTGGGCATCAACCTCGCGCTGCAGGACGCGGTCGCGACTGCGAACCTGCTGGCAGCAAAATTAAAACGCGGGCCGGTGTCATTAGCCGATATGGCGCAAGTGCAAAGACGGCGCGAATGGCCCACCCGCTTGATTCAAGCCATGCAGGCATTCATTCATCGCAATGTGGTGACCGGCCGCGAATCAAAAAGCACCGACTCTTTGCCGTTTCTCATTCGACTGCTGCAATGGTTCCCCGCGTTGCAATCGTTGCCCGCGCGGTTCGTGGGCATCGGCCCGCGCCCCGAGCACATTCATTCGCCTCTCCACCGGAGAGGACATGATTAACCAGAACTGTTTCAGTTAACTGCCAGTCCGGTCCGCGAGCTCGGACTAGTCGCCGGATTCTTCTTCCTCTTCGTCGCTGGATTTCTTCTTGGCGGCTTTGATCGTAAACTTCGCGGCCGTGGCGAGTTGGTCGTTCACGTAAATTTCCACCCGATATTTTCCGACCGGCCAACCGTTGGTCGGCTTGCTAAAACTAAAGTCACCGGCATCGGTGTCGCCCTCCATGTCGAGTATTGTCTCGAGGACTTTCGTGTTCGCCGGCGCCACATCACCGACGTCTTCCGCGATCAATACCCCACGAATCTTGTCGCCAGTTTTCGCGCCTTCGGTTTTGAAGATCGCATAGAGTTTTGGAGTGTTCGACGCGAATGTTGTCGTTGGAGGATCTTGCGGGCCCGTCGTCATTCTGACTTTGACGCTTACGTCCCCCGCTTTTACGACTGAAAGGCAAATCAGGGACACCACCAGGCCAACGACTACTGAAAACGTTTGTTTCATATTTGCGCGCGGAAGGTAGCAGGTGATGCGCTGATCGCTATCGTTTTTAAAACGGCGCCAAATTATTTGTCTACGACAGGTGGGATCGAGCAGTCCCTTGTCCGCCGGCGGACGGACTCGTCCTGTGGCGAGCTCGATGTTAGTTAATGTCAGCGAAGCCGACTGGACTAGCATCGCCCGGCGGAGCGGCCGATCCACCCCTACACCGTTCAAATCGTCAATGGCGCTCTGGCCTGGTTTGGAATTTGGTAACCGCTGCCGCTGGCCAACGCTACGACCTCGTTCCACGGATTCGTCACCGGAAAACGTTTCCGGTTGAATCCATTTCTTGTTCGCAACTGAAGGCTGTGGCACAAGACAAGCCAATGATTCCGGGGAATTTCTTCGGTGAGCTCAAACGGCGCAACGTTTACAAAGTTGCCGTCGCCTATGCGGTCGTCTCCTGGCTGCTCATCCAGATCGCGACGCAGGTCTTTCCGTTCTTTGAGATTCCTAACTGGGCCGTTCGCCTTGTTGTGGTGCTATTGATATTCGGCTTTCCGGTCGCACTGATCCTCTCGTGGGCGTTCGAAATCACGCCGGAAGGAATCAAACGTGAGTCGGAGGTGGCGTCCGACCAATCGATCACCGCCCACACTGGGCGAAAAATTATCGGGATCACCGTGGTGGTCGCGGTCATTGCGGCCGGGCTCATGATCTTTCAATTCTTCCGTCCCACATCTACGACCAAATCAACTAACGAGCCCAGTGCCTCCGGGCCGATCTCCGAAAAAAGTATTGCGGTGCTGCCGTTCGATAATCTGAGCGACGAGAAAGCGAATGCTTATTTTGCCGAAGGCATTCAAGACGAAATCCTGACGAGGCTCTCCAAGATCGCGGCTCTCAAGGTGATCTCGCGCTCGTCTACGCAAAAATACAAGAGCGCGCCGGACAATTTGCGCGATGTCGGCAAGCAGTTGGGCGTGGCCCACATCCTCGAAGGGAGTGTGCAAAAAATTGCCAATGCCGTGCACGTCAATGTGCAGTTGATCCGCGCCGCCACCGACGAACATCTTTGGGCCGAAAGTTACAACCGCAAGTTGGACGATGTCTTTGGAGTTGAAGGCGAAGTCGCAAGCGCCATCGCCGACCAACTCAACGCCAAACTCTCCGGCACCGAGCAGAAGGCCGTGACCGATAAGCCGACCCAGAATACCGCGGCTTACGACGCTTACCTGCGCGGACTGGCGATCGAGCACACGCAGTATAGTTACGAATCCTTCCAGCAGGCCGCGCGCGACTACATGGAAGCGGTCCAGCTTGATCCAAATTTCGCTTTCGCCTGGGCGCGACTCTCCGTCCTTCGCAGCTTTCTTTACTTCAACGCGGTTGATCCAAACACGAACACCGCCGGGGCGGTGAAGGAAGCGGCTGACCGCGCTATGGCGCTGGCACCTGAAGCTGGGGAATCGTGGATCGCGCAAGGTGCATACCGCTACCGGGTTCTACGCGACTTCGCGGGCGCAGTTACCGCTTACAAGCAGGCGCAAATACGATTGCCGAATAATTCCTATCTGTTGCAAAATCTGGCATTCGTTCAACGCCGCCTTGGTCTTTGGCAGGAAGCCGAGGCGACGTTTAAGAAAGCGCTCGAACTGGATCCGCGGGACTTCCAACTGCTAGGCAGTCTCGGCGGCGAATTTTACACCTATTTGCGGCGCTTTGACGACGCGCGCGCTGCCATGGATCGAGCGCTTGAGATCTCACCGGATTCGGCCTCGGTGCGCGCAAGCAAAGCGGTGACTTTTCAAAACGAAGGCCGGTTGGATGAAGCCGCCCAGGAACTCGCTCGGATTCCGGCAGACGCGACGGACGATTTTGTGATAGCTCCTCGCATCGGCCAGGCGATCTACGAACGTCACTTCGATACCGCGATTAGCGTTATCGAGCGAAAGTTAAGCTCAGTTCCAGCGGGACAGCCGCTCGACGCTGTTACCGAGATCGCTCTGGTCCAGCTTGGTTTTTGTCAGCAGTGGACGGGCCGCGATGAGGATGCGCGTCGAAATTTCTCTCGCGCGATCGAAGCAATTAAACCAAAACCTGATTCACCGGTTCAGGCAGATGCGAACGGAACACCTAACACTCTTGCCCTCGCTTATGCCGGGCTTGGAGAAAAGGCAAAAGCTTTGGAGCAAGCGCAGCGTGCCGTCAAAGACTACGACAAGGATGCGGTGAACAAGCCGTGGGCTTTGACTACGCTGGCGCAGATTCAAGCGCGCTTCGGCGATCACGACGCGGCCATCGCTGCATTACCGCACCTTCTCGAAGTCCCGGCCGGCCTAACGATCGCAAACCTCAAGTTCGACCCATTCTGGGATCCGCTGCGCAAAGATCCGCGTTTTCAGAAACTCGCCTCCGGCGACTGATGAGCGACCACAACTTCTTCGGCGAGCTAAAGCGGCGCAACGTCTACAAACTTGCGGTGGCTTCTGCCGTTGTTTCCTGGCTGATCGTCCAGGTCGCGACGGAACTATTCCCTCTTTTTCGAAGTATTGAATTGGGGAGTCCGCCTGGCTGTTTTATATGAGTACTTCATCTGAACAGCGTCGGCTTGCCGCGATCATGTTCACTGACATGGTCGGCTACAGCGCGCTGGCCCAGCGAGACGAAGCGCTCGCCCTCGAGTTGCTGGAGAAGCACCGCGAAATTTTGCGATCAATTTTTCCGCGCTTCAACGGCGCCGAGATCAAAACCATCGGTGACGCGTTCCTGGTTGAGTTCCAGAGCGCCTTGGAGGCGGCCCAATGCGCGCTTGAGATTCAACGCACGTTAGCCAAACGCAATCATGATGTACCAAGAGAGCATCGCATCGAATTAAGAATCGGGATTCACATCGGCGACGTCGTGCACCGCGAGGGGGATGTCTATGGCGACGGAGTGAACATCGCCTCGCGCATTCAACCTGTGGCCGGTGTTGGTGGAATTTGCATTTCGATGGACGTCGAGCGCCAGATCCACAACGCGCTTGAAGTCACATTCGAGAAGTTGGCTCCAACTGAGTTGAAGAACATCCAAGTGCCGATGGATTTATTTCGAATCGTGCTGCCATGGGAGAGGGATGCTCAGTTGAAGCCAGAGCGCCGAGAGCCCGAGCTTCGAGAACGGCGGGCACTTCCGCTCGCCTGGATTTGGGCTGCTGTGCTTCTGCTGGCCGTGATCGGTGGATGGTTTTTGTTCGGTCGCTACACGGCGCAACGAACATCTTCAGCTGAAGGCGGACGGGCCAGCGGTCCGTCCCTGCCAGAGAAATCGATCGCCGTCTTGCCGTTTGACAATCTGAGTCGCGACCCAGACAACGCTTTTTTCGCAGAAGGCGTGCAGGATGAAATTCTGACCCGGCTCGCGAAGGTGGCGGATCTCAAGGTGATTGCGCGCACATCCACGCAACGATTTAAGAGCGCTCCGGAAAATTTGCCTGACATCGCGAAGCAACTCGGTGCACTGAACATCCTCGAAGGCAGCGTCCAAAAAGTGAACGATCAGGTCCGCGTCAACGTGCAGCTCATTAACGCGATGACCAATGCCCATCTTTGGGCCGACACTTACGATCGAAAACTGACCGACATTTTTGCGGTCGAAACCGAGATTGCGAAGACGATTGCCGACACCTTGCAGGCGAGGCTGAGCGGCTCGGAAAAAACCGCCCTGTCGAAAAAACCGACAGCGAATCCCGAAGCCTACGAGCTTTACCTCAAGGGAAAATTCTTTTGGAACAAACGCACCGCGGTTGATCTCCGGAAATCCATCGAATATTTCAGCCAGGCTATTGAAAAAGATCCCGGCTACGCCCTGGCCTACGCGGCTTTGGCGCAAGCGTGGAAACTGCTCCCGGCCTTCAATGGGGGCGCGCCGCAAGATTGTTTTCCACAAGCCGAGAGCGCGGCCGGAAAGCGCTCGCGTTGGATGACACTTTGTCCGACGCCCACGCTGCTCTGGCGTCGCTCAAAGGACTCAATGGGTTCGATTATCCCGGAGCAATTATTGAATACGAGCGGGCTCTTCAGTTAAATCCGAACGACGCGACCGCACATCAATGGTTCGCCAATGATACGCTCGCAAACATCGGCCAGAACGAGCGCGAAGTCGCCGTCATGAAACGCGCCGTCGAGCTCGATCCTCTCTCCCTAATTATTAACGCAAATCTTGGTGTGGCTTACTTGCATGACGGTCGGCTGGATGAAGCGATCACGCAGCTGCGCAAAACGGTGGAAATGGACGGTGCGTTCTACTACGGCCGCTACAGCCTGGCGCAGGCACTGGAGTTGAAAGGCGCGATTGGCGAAGCCACGACCGAGTATCAGAAAACAATCAGCATCAGCGATGATCCTGTTCCACTTGGAATGCTCGGGCGTCTTTACGGGATGCACGGT
>WNGI01011624.1_pt1 | contig 10450 bp, 6 predicted proteins | sample 5400621 | NCBI WGS metagenome assembly WNGI01 (sample SAMN13153374, study PRJNA577476) | soil metagenome | isolation source: 20 cm soil or saprolite under Garry oak tree replicate 1 | place: USA:California | collected 2016-06-15 | reverse complement strand
CACCACCACCACCACCACCGCCGCCGCCGCCTCTGCCAGGACCAGAGTAGGCCGCGCCCGAAAGCGTGATCGTTAAAACGATAACGGCTAATGCTTTGAGTTTTGCCATGGTACCTCCCCCCAAGCGCCGCACGCGTCAAGAAGCGGCACAACCGAGTGATCGCGCCTGATAACGCCGGCTCGGTGCTAGGGTTCCAAAGTGGCGGTTCGGTGTTGGCGCCACCTCACGCACCCAACCAAAATCGAGTCGTGATGGCCCGGCCAACTCGCAGCGGTTTGTTGCGGCGCGTTTTCGCAATGCGGCAAACTTGACGTCAGCAGGGCTTGGTGAGTTGATGATCGACAGGTTCGGCTTTGCTTTGCCTTGAAATCGTCAGTCACCATTCCGGGGATACCGGTATGAATGCGAAGAAATATGCCGCCGAAGCCATCGGGACGTTTTGGCTGACGTTTGCCGGTTGTGGCAGCGCGGTAATCGCCGCGGCGTTTCCACAGGTCGGTATCGGCTTGGTTGGTGTGTCGCTGGCCTTCGGGCTCAGCGTCGTGACGATGGCCTATGCCATCGGTCATGTCTCCGGATGCCATCTCAACCCGGCTGTAACGGTGGGCCTTGCGGCCGGCGGCCGCTTTCCGGCCGGACAGATCCTGCCCTATGTGATCGCGCAGGTGGTCGGCGCGATTGTCGCCGCAGCGCTGCTCTATGTGATTGCGAGCGGCGCCGCCGGATTCGATCTGGCCAAGGGTTTTGCGTCGAATGGATATGGCGAGCATTCTCCCGGCCACTACACGCTGATCGCGTGCTTCATCATCGAAGTCGTGATGACGATGATGTTTCTGTTCATCATCATGGGCGCGACCCATGGCAAGGCCCCGGCGGGCTTTGCGCCGCTGGCGATCGGACTTGCGCTGGTCATGATTCACCTGGTCAGCATTCCCGTCACCAACACATCGGTCAATCCGGCCCGTAGCACCGGTCCGGCGCTATTCGTCGGTGGGTGGGCGCTTGGTCAGCTCTGGCTATTCTGGCTCGCACCTTTGCTCGGCGGCGTGCTTGGCGGCGTGATCTATCGCTGGCTCAGCGAACAACCGACCGGTACGGTCCAGGGTCTCAGTCCATGAGCGTGCAAGCGAGCCGACCTGGCATTCGCTTCAGCCAAACAACGCCCGGTGATCCCCGAGGATCACGCGCGCGGCGTTGTGGCCGGGAGCGCCGGTGACGCCACCGCCGGGATGGGCGCCGGAGCCGCAATGGTAGAGGCCTTTTAAGGGCCCTCGATAATCGGCGTGGCCGAGCATCGGCCGCGCCGAGAATAATTGGTTCAGCGTCAGCGCGCCGTGGAAAATGTCGCCACCAAGGAGGCCGAACTGGCGCTCCAGGTCGAGGGGCGAGAGAATTTGCCGTCCGATCACGCTTGATCCGAAGCCCGGCGCGTAGTTGTTCACGGTCGCGATCATGAGATCGGCGACTTCCTCGCGGTGGTCGTCCCACGATTTTCCGTCGGGCAGTTTTGGCGCGACGTGCTGACAGAACAGGCTGGCGACATGCCGGCCCGGCGGGCACAGGGTGTCGTCCAGTGTCGAAGGGATCAGGACCTCGACCACCGGTTCGCGGCTCCAGCCATGCGCGCGGGCGTCTTGCCAGGCGCGATCCATATAGCTAAGGCTCGGGCCGATGATGATGCCGGCCGAGAGATGATCGCCGGTCTCGGGCAGCGCCGTAAACGACGGCAGCGCGTCGAGCGCGACATTCATCCGGAAGGTGCCGGAGCCGTTGCGCCAGTTCCCGATGCGATCGAGAAAAGCCGCCGGCAGGGCATCCGCCGGCAACAGCCGCGTGTACAGCAGTTTCGGGTTGACGCTGGAGGCGACATATTTGGCGCGGATGGTCTTGCCATTGTCGAGGATGACGCCGACCGCGCGATCGCGCTCGACGATCACCTCGCGCACGCCGGCTTCCAGTTCGATCTCGACGCCGTGGCTGCGGGCGGCGCCCGCCATGGCTTGCGTGATCGCGCCCATGCCGCCGATGGCGTGGCCCCAGACGCCCTTCTTGCCGTTCACCTCGCCGAAGGCATGATGCAGCATCACATAGGCTGAACCTGCGGCATACGGGCTGGCGTAGTTGCCGACGATGGCGTCGAAGCCGTACAGCGACTTGACCAGGTCGTTCTCGAAGCGATCGTCCAGCATCTCGCCGGCCGAACGCGTGAACAGATCGAGCAGGCTGCGTTGTTGTTCCAGGTCGAGCTGGCGCAGGATGTTCGCGGTGCCCAATAGGTTGAAGGCCTCGCGAATGCCGGCGACGGATGTGCGCCGCGTCGCGGCTGCTCAGCCTGGCCACGGATGCCTGCGTGCGGCCTACGCCCGTCAGCAGACAACTGCCGTCGGGGGAGGGCAGGAAATTCTGTGCGCGGCGCTCGACGATCCGCAGGCCATGATCGCCCAATTTCAGGTCGGCAATGATCTGCGGGTTCAGCAGGCTGACGGTGTAGGCCGCGACCGAATTGCGGAATCCCGGATGGAATTCCTCGGTCACCGCGGCGCCGCCCACGACTTTTCGGCGATCGACAACCTTCACCCGCAGCCCCGCCATCGCCAGATAGGCCGCGCAGGTGAGGCCGTTATGTCCCGCGCCGATGATGACAATTTCGGTTTCGTTCATGTCTGCTTCAGCAATCGGTTGCTTCAATAATTATTGATCGATCTTGAGTTCGTTATGTCCGGGATGGCCTCCAAAAGGCCAGACCCGGAATCTCGAGATTCCGGGTTCGATGCTCGGCATCGCTCCGGAATGACGTTTCAATCCTTAGCGAAGATGTGACGGTGAGCACAGCCTCAAGTGATGATTTGGTTTCCAGTCCCTGCATTGCCCGCGGTGTCGACGTATGCTCCATTGCGCCTTTCCGGCAGCCCATGCCGGAAACCCGCCTCCGGCGATCAGCCGGGTTCAAGCCGGAGCTTGCATGAAAACTTCATCTGATCCGTCCGTGGTCGCGGACCAACCTTCCGCGAGCCGAAATCGGCTGGTGCTGATCGTTTATACCGCCGCCATCTTTGTCAGCGCGCTGCTGTTGTTCTCGGTGCAGCCGCTATTCACCAAGATGGTGCTGCCGCGGCTTGGCGGATCGCCCGCGGTGTGGTCGGTGGCGATGGTGTTCTTCCAGTCGCTGCTGCTCGGCGGCTACGCCTACGCGCACTATCTGATGCAGCTCCGCAACCGCAGCATTCCGGTGGTGGTCCATCTGGTGCTGCTGGCGATCGCGCTGCTGACGCTGCCATTGTCGATCGCAAGCGGGTGGGGCGAGCCGCCGACTTCAGGCTATGCATTCTGGCTGCTCGGCCTGTTCGCGGTCTCGATCGGGCTGCCGTTCTTCGCGCTCGCCGCCAACAATCCGTTGCTGCAGGCCTGGTTCGTCCGCACCGGGCACCCCAGCGGCCCCGATCCCTATTTTCTTTACGCGTCCTCGAACATCGGCAGTTTTCTGGCGTTGTTGTCCTATCCGGTATTGCTGGAGCCGATATTCACGCTGCGCATGCAAAACCTGATCTGGACCGGCGGATATGGCCTGCTGATCGTCTTGATCGCGAGTTGCGCTTTGTTGTTGCTGCGCTCGCCGGCGACTGCGGCGACCGATACGCTTGCCGACGATACCGACGCGGCGCCGCCGCCGTGGATATTGCGCGCGCGCTGGATCTTTCTCGCCGCGGTGCCGTCCGGTCTCCTGATCGCGGTAACTGCGCATATTTCCACCGATGTTGCCGCCGCGCCGTTATTGTGGGTGCTGCCGCTGTCGCTCTATCTCTTGACCTGGGTGCTGGTGTTCCAGTCGCGCCCGCTGCTGGCGCACAAATGGATGCTGATGGCGCAGCCGCTGGCGATCGCAGGCGTGATCGTATTGCTTGCGGTCGGCGGCGAACAGAATCTGCTGCTGACGCTTGGCGGACACCAGCTTTGCTTTTTTGTCATTGCGATGGCGTGCCACGGCGAGCTGGCGCGCACTCGCCCGGCGGCGAAATATCTCACCGGCTTTTATGTCGCGCTGTCGTTCGGCGGCATGGTCGGCGGCTTGTTCGCAGGCCTGATCGCGCCCTTTACGTTTTCGTGGATCGCGGAATACCCGATCCTGCTGGCGCTGGCGGCGCTGTGCCGCCCGCCCGGTGGCCGCGAGCGATTGCTGCGTTGGAGCGGCTGGTACTGGCCGTTTCTCGCCGCGCTCGCGATCGTATTGATCGCGCCCGCTTATTCGGAGGGCAAGGTGATGACCTGGCTTGACGAACACCGGGTCTGGATGATCGGTGCTGTCGGCGTGCTCTCGGCCTTGCTGGCGCTCGGATTGAACGCCAATCGCTGGAAGATTTTCGCGACGGTCGTGGTTGCGCTGGTGCTGATCCGGGCCTATCCGGCCGACGACGGCCGCGTCGAAACCGTGCGCAGTTTCTTCGGCGTCCACAAGATCGTGGTGACGCCGCACGGCCAATACCACGTGCTGATGCACGGCACCACGATTCACGGCGCCGAGAAATTCCAGAACGACGATGGCACGCCGGTGACCGGGCGGCCCGAGCCGATTACTTACTATCACAGGGATGGCGGCATCGGCCAGGCTATCGCCGCGATCCGCGAGCGCAAGGGCGGCCCGCTGCGCGTCGCGGTGATCGGACTCGGCTCCGGCACGCTGACCTGCGCCTCGGAGCCCGGCGAGACCTGGAAATTCTTCGAGATCGATCAATCGATGGTCGATACCGCCCGCGATCCCAAATATTTTACCTACATTCAGAAATGTGAACCGGGTCTGAAGCCCGTGATCGGCGACGCGCGGCTGACTTTCGCGCGGGAACCTGACGGCATCTACGATTTGATCATCGTCGATGCTTATTCATCGGACGCGATCCCGATCCACCTTGCGACCGAAGAAGCGATGGATATCTACAAGGACAAGCTGGCGCCACAGGGCGCGGTGGTGATGCACGTCTCCAACCGCCATCTGGAATTGTCCAGCGTTGTTGTCGGCATCGCCGACGCCAACGATCTCAAGAGCTGGGTCTATAGCGAGGATTCGAACCGCGACAACGAATACATCTTTTCGACTTCGGTCGTGATCTCGGCACGCGAGGAGGCCGATGTCGGCAAGCTCGCTTCGTCGGAGCAATGGGCGCTGACCGAGGCCGATGAGAACCAGCGGGTCTGGACCGATGATTATTCCAACGTGCTCGGCGCGGTTTGGCGGCGGTTGCGTGACGGCGAGCAGTAGCGGGCAAACCGGATGACCAAACCGGATGACATTGGCTCGCTAATAAGCACGGTAACGACCCCAACTCGGCGGCACGCAGAAATAGTCGCTGAGATGAGCCGTAAACCCGCGGTGCCGAATACGTGGTTCTACGGAGGCTGGATGCCTCGGCACGGCGCCCGTTGAATGCCCGAAGATGAACAACAGGAGCGAAAGCGGAATTTAGGTTGATGTTGCGGTCCGGTAACATCCTCAAAAAATTCAATAATTACGGCCCCTTTCGCACAACTATTCGCCAAAATGCCTCCTTATGGCTCATTGGCTGCACACGATGTGCATTGCTGGCGCACTCCGCCGAGTATCCAATCGGGTCATGTGCTGATGCTGATTCGCGGCAGGATGCGGAAGCGCTTCGTCGGCTTGGAACCAAGCAGCGCTTCCAGCAGTTGACCCTATGAGGAGAGAGATCATGTACAACGATTCTCTGTTCAATGCGTTTGCGCGGTCCTTCGAAGCCCGAAGCGAAACCGACATATCGATGCAGGAATATCTGGAATCGTGTCGAGGCGATCCGATGCGATATGCCAACGCGGCCGAGCGGTTGCTGGCCGCGATCGGTGAACCTCAAATGATCGACACGGCCAAGGACGCGCGCCTTGGCCGTATTTTTTTGAACAGGACGATGCGCGCCTATCCGGCCTTCGTCGGATTCTACGGCATGGAAGAAACCATCGAGCGCATCGTCGGGTTCTTCCGGCACGCGGCGCAAGGTCTGGAAGAGCGCAAGCAGATTCTTTATCTGCTCGGGCCGGTGGGCGGCGGAAAATCGTCGCTGGCAGAACGGCTGAAGTCCTTGATGGAAGTTCACCCGATCTATGTGCTGAAGGCCGGTGACGAACTCAGTCCGGTGTTCGAGAGTCCCTTGAGTCTGTTCGATCCGGAATCGCTGGGGCCGATGATTGAAGAAAAGTACGGCATTCCGCGCCGCCGGCTGAGCGGGCTGATGAGCCCGTGGTGCTACAAGCGGCTGGAAGCTTTCGGCGGTGACATCTCACGATTCCGTGTCGCCAAGATTCAGCCGTCGCGCTTGCGGCAAATCGCGATCGCGAAAACCGAACCCGGCGACGAGAACAATCAGGATATCTCGTCGCTTGTCGGCAAGGTCGACATTCGAAAGCTGGAAACTTTCGCCCAGAATGACCCTGATGCCTACAGCTATTCCGGCGGCTTGAACCGCGCCAACCAGGGCATCCTCGAATTCGTCGAGATGTTCAAGGCGCCGATCAAGATGTTGCACCCGCTACTGACGGCTACCCAGGAGAGCAACTATATCGGCACCGAGAATATCGGTGCGATCCCCTTTACCGGTGTGGTTCTCGCCCATTCGAACGAGGCCGAATGGCAGAGCTTCAAGGCCAACAAGAACAACGAAGCCTTCATCGATCGCATCTGCGTCATCAAGGTGCCCTACTGCCTGCGGGTGGCCGAGGAGCAGAAGATCTATGAGAAGCTTATCCAGGGGTCTGAACTGGCTTCCGCGCCGTGTGCGCCGGCAACGCTCGAGACGCTCGCTCGCTTCTCGGTGATGTCGCGGCTTCGCAAGCACGAAAACTCGACGCTGTTTGCGAAAATGCGGGTCTACGACGGTGAAAGCCTCAAGGAGTCCGATCCCAAAGCCCGCAGCGTTCAAGAATACAAGGATGCTGCCGGCGTCGACGAAGGCATGGACGGCGTCTCGACGCGCTTTGCATTCAAGGTCCTGGCTGCGACGTTCAATCACGATACCTCGGAGCTTGGCGCGGATCCCGTCCATCTGATGTACGCGCTCGAGCAGTCGATTCGCCGTGAGCAGCTTCCGGAGGAGGTCGAGAAACGCTACCTCGAATTCATCAAGGCCGAGCTCGTACCACGCTATGCGGAATTCATTGGCCACGAGATTCAGAAAGCCTATCTCGAATCCTATTCGGATTACGGCCAGAATCTGTTCGATCGCTACGTGGATTATGCCGATGCCTGGATCGAAGATCAGGATTTCAAGGATCCCGACACTGGCCAACTGCTCAACCGCGAGCTGCTTAACCAGGAGCTGACCAAGATCGAGAAGCCCGCCGGCATTGCCAATCCGAAGGACTTCCGTAACGAGGTCGTGAAGTTCTCGCTGCGATCGCGGGCCCAGAACGGCGGCAAGAACCCGTCATGGACCAGTTACGAAAAGATTCGCGAGGTGATCGAGAAGCGGATATTCTCCCAAGTCGAAGACCTTCTTCCGGTTATCTCGTTTGGCTCGAAAAAGGACGGCGATACCGAGAAGAAGCACGGCGAGTTTGTCGCGCGCATGGTGGGACGCGGCTATACCGAGCGTCAGGTTCGCCGGCTCGTCGAATGGTACATGCGTGTGAAGCAAGCCGGCTGAGGAGGCGAATGCTAGCGTGGCCATGCACATCGTTGATCGGCGCCTGAATCCAGGCAGCAAGAGCCTAGAGAACCGCCAGCGCTTTTTGCGTCGTGCCAAGGCGCTGGTACAGGGCGCCGTCAAGAAATCGACAGAAGGGCGCGACATCAAGGACGTCCTGGAAGGCGGCGAGGTCGGCATCCCGCTCGACGGGATGAGCGAACCACGCTTTCGCCGCGAAGGCGGCACGCGCGACATGGTGCTTCCCGGCAACAAGAAGTTCATCGAAGGCGATGTGCTGCCGCGCTCGGGAGAAGGCCGCGGAAGACCGTCCGAGCCAGGCGAAGGCGACAGCGAAGACGCGTTCCGTTTCGTCCTCAGCCGCGATGAGTTCGTCGACCTGTTCCTCGACGATCTCGAATTGCCTGATCTCGCCAAGCGCAAGCTTGCCGAGGCGGAGAGCGAAGGGCTGCAGCGGGCCGGCTATACGACCTCCGGCTCGCCCGCGAACATCTCGGTGAGCAGGACGGTACGGCTCGCGATGGCCCGGCGGGTGGCATTGCGACGGCCGCGACCGGAGACGATCGCGGAGCTCGAGGCGGAGCTTGCAGAGTGCAGCGATGAGCGCCGCGCCGACCTGATCGCGGAGATCGAAGCCTTGAAGGCAAAAGCCCGCCGGATCCCGTTCATCGATCCGATCGACATCCGCTACCGCCGCTTCGAGAGCGTGCCAAAACCGGTAGCCCAGGCCGTGATGTTTTGCCTGATGGATGTGTCCGGCTCGATGACCGAGCACATGAAGGATCTGGCCAAGCGCTTCTACATGCTGCTCTACGTGTTTCTGACGCGGCGCTATCGCCACGTCGAGATCGTCTTCATTCGTCATACCGACCGCGCCGAAGAGGTCGACGAAAACACCTTCTTTCACGGGCCGGCATCGGGCGGCACCCTGGTATCGAGCGCGTTGCAGGCGATGCACGAGATCGTCAGGTCGCGATTTCGCCCCGCCGACTGGAACATCTACGCGGCCCAGGCCTCCGACGGGGATAACTCCCATTCGGACGGAGACGTCGTCAGCCGACTGCTGACCGAGATGATCCTGCCGGTCAGCCAGTTCTTTGCCTATCTGGAAGTCGGCGAGACCGGGGGCAGCACGTTCGATATGCCGGATTCATCGCTTTGGACGCTGTATCAGCGGCTGCGCGCCAATGGAGCGCCGCTGTCGATGCGCAAGGTCAGCGACCGCAGTGAAATCTTTCCTGTGTTTCACGATCTGTTTCAGCGTCGCCGCAGCCAGGAGAAAGCCGCGCCATGATCGCGACAGCCGAACTTCTGTTCGAGGGAGCGGACTGGGACTTTCCGACGTTGCAGCGCGTCCACGATGCGTGCGAGGAGATTGCGCGAACCGAACTGGGGCTCGACATCTACCCCAACCAGATCGAGGTCATCACCGCGGAGCAGATGCTGGATGCATACTCCTCGGCCGGCATGCCGCTGTTCTATAAGCATTGGTCGTTCGGCAAGCATTTCGCCCATCACGAGGCGTTCTACCGCAAGGGGCTGATGGGCCTCGCTTATGAAATCGTGATCAACAGCTCGCCGTGCATTTCCTATCTGATGGAGGAAAACACCGCGACCATGCAGACGCTGGTGATCGCCCACGCGGCGTTCGGCCACAACCATTTCTTCAAGAACAACTACCTTTTCAAGCAATGGACCGACGCCGACGGCATTCTCGATTATCTCGATTTCGCCAAGAGCTATGTGGCGCAATGCGAAGAGCGTCACGGCCGGCTCGCCGTCGAGCAGACCCTCGACGCCGCACATTCCCTGATGTCGCACGGAATCGATCGCTATCCCGGCAAGAAGAACCTCGATCTTCGCGCGGAGGAAAAGCGCGCCGGAGAGCGTCGTCTGCACGAGGAGAGTGCGTTCAACGATCTGTGGCGAACTGTTCCGACCGGGCCGGTCAAGAGCGCGGAATCGTTGACCGTGGAACGGCGTCACAAGCTACTTGGGCTGCCCCAGGAAAATCTGTTGTACTTCCTGGAAAAGACGGCGCCACGACTGCAATCCTGGCAGCGCGAATTGCTCCGCATCGTGCGGCACATCGCGCAATATTTCTATCCGCAGAGTCAGACCAAGGTCATGAACGAGGGCACCGCGACCTACGTGCATTATCGCATCATGAAGCGGCTGCACGAACAGGGCAGGCTTTCCGACGGCAATTATCTCGAATTTCTGCAGTCGCACACCAATGTGGTGTTCCAGCCCGACTTCGACGATCCGCGTTATTCCGGCTTCAACCCCTACGCGCTCGGTTTCGCGATGATGCAGGACATCGAGCGCATCGTCTCCGATCCCGACGACGAGGATCGTCAATGGTTTCCGGACATTGCCGGGACGGGTGACGTGATGGCGGTGCTGCGTAATGTCTGGGCCAACTACCGCGATGAAAGCTTCATCAGCCAGTTCCTGAGCCCGCGATTGATACGACACTTGCGATTGTTTCACTTGCACGACGATCCGGCGGAAAGCGCCGGTATCAAGGTCGATGCTATTCACGATGAACGCGGCTATCGCCGGGTTCGTCGTGAATTGTCGCGGCAATACGATGTCGGGTTCATCGATCCCAACATCGAAGTGGTCGATGTCGACCTCGCCGGCAATCGCCGCCTGATGTTGCGGCACGCCGTGGTGAAAGGCGCCCGATTGAACGAGGCGGACGCCAAGCGCGTGCTTCAGCACCTTGCCGACCTCTGGACCTATGACGTGTCGCTAGTGGAAGTCGACGCTGCGGACACGGTGCTCAAGGAGTATCTGCTGA
>WNGI01006764.1_pt1 | contig 10450 bp, 9 predicted proteins | sample 5400621 | NCBI WGS metagenome assembly WNGI01 (sample SAMN13153374, study PRJNA577476) | soil metagenome | isolation source: 20 cm soil or saprolite under Garry oak tree replicate 1 | place: USA:California | collected 2016-06-15 | reverse complement strand
GCCGATCACAATACCCGCTAGAGCGGTGATGACAGCAATATCGAGCAAGGTTTTGCCGGTCTCTTCAAAGGCGGTAACAAGTTTCTTGAATGACGGCCGAGTTTCTTTCTGAATGGCGCCGACGATGAATACCGCGACGACGGCGAACATTCCGGATTTGCCGGCTTCCCAATTCTCGACCATGAGCGTGTAAACCAGAAACGCCAGAGGAATCAAGAAGACCCAGCCCAAACGAATAACATTGCGAAACTTAGGAATCTGCTCCGCGGGCAATCCAAGCAAGCCGCGTTTGGCGGCCTCGAGATCGATTTGGGTAAAGAGGGCCAAATAGTAAAGACAAGCTGGAATCGCCGCCGCCAGCGCGACTTGACCGTAGGGAATGTTCAAAAACTCCGCCATTAAGAACGCCGCCGCACCCATGACCGGCGGCATGATTTGCCCGCCGTTGGACGCCACGGCCTCGATGGCCCCAGCCATGTGCGCGGGAAAGCCGGTACGCTTCATTAAAGGGATGGTAATGGCACCGTCGACAACGACGTTGGCCACTGCGCTGCCCGAGACCGTGCCGAACAGCGCTGAGGAAACCACGGACACTTTGGCAGGACCTCCTCTATAACGGCCCGTGGCGATCAGCGCGAGATCGGTGAGAAATTTGTCACCGCCGACCGCATAGAGAGCTTGACCGAAAAGGATGAAGGCGACTACGACGCCCGCAGCGACGTCGAGCGGCAGACCCAGCATGCCGTTGGAGTCAAGGTAAAGGTAGCTCGCGATCCGCGCCCACGATGCGCTCTTGGCGTAGAAAATCCCGGGCAGCCCTTCGGCAAATTTGGTATAGAGAATGACCCCGAGCGCCAGCCACGCGAGCGTCCCGCCGGCAACGCGCCGGGTGGCTTCGAGAATTATAACGAGCGCGAGCCCGCCGAAGATCCAGCGGTCGGGCGAGAGGACGCCCAGCCGGTAAGCGATGGTTGGATACAGAACGGTGACGTAAAGTCCGATCGCCAATCCGCCGAGCGCGAGCAGCCAGTCGTACCAAGGAACGCCATCGGCCGGTTGCTTTGTATAAGCTTTGACCGCGATAAAAACACTAGCGAGCGCAAGTGCGAGAAACAGCGCCAAATACTGTTGCTTGAAAAAAGTGATCTGAAAGTAGTTGTGAACTTCGAGCGCCCATAGGGAGCCCAAAACCGTGAGGGAGATCAGCAGGGCGCGAAGGAGTTTGGCCGGGCCGCCACTGAGAGAACGGAAACGGCCGGGAGACGCTGCGAGCTCGTCACTCATTGTTTGGTGTTCAAATAGGTCAAACCATGCAAATCGTTCAAGACGTGTGAGTCTCAACTTACGGGTTCATTGCCAGCAGCCTTTTCTGCACCTCGTCCATTTTGGCCGACCAAGCACCATGTTCCTTATAGAACGGAATGACCCCTGGATGATAGGGAATGGTCGCGTCGGGGTCCACGGCGCGCGCTCGTGTCCATTCGGTGAAGTTAGGGTGAAAAGGCGGAAGCTTCTCTATGTTATCCCATACCGCTCTGAGAACAGCCGCCGCGACGCCGTCGGGCAGGGCCTTGTGCGAGGTCAGGCAGATGTCGTAGGCGATGAAGCAGGTGTCTTCCACGACGGCCATTGCAGTTCCCGCCTTTACGATACGTGGGTAGTAACCCGGGACAGCCTGGCGCAAGCGTCTATCTCCGTCTGTAGAGCAATCAATCGAAATATGGCGTACCCCAATGGATGCGTCAGCTTCTCTGACTTTGGCGGAGTTTAGGGCGTGCAGAGTGACGTCCGCGCGGCCTTGGACCATGGCATCGACTCCTTCGTTCGCGCCCGGCACCGAAACGATTTTCATATCTTTCCAGGTGAGCCCCGCGCTGGTTAATCCGCCATACAGGTTATACCAGGAAGCCAACTGGGCAGGATAATCTCCGGTGACCCGTTTGCCTTTGATATCATGGATTGTCTTTATGGCGGAGTCCTTGCGTACGAGCAGCCCTATCAAGAGCGGCGAGCCACGCATCAGCACCCGCACATTGGGAATGTGAGGAAATGGATTCTGGCCGCCGATTTTCAACCGCTCCGGCCCCTGATAAGCCAGCGCCATGTCGACGAAGTTATTGATGCCGAAGTCCAGTTCTCCCGAGTTGAGGAGCGGCATGAAAGTGCTCGTCCCGCTGTACGGCTGCACCGCCATCTGCATGGGCGTGGCCTCGCTCACCACTTTGGCCAGGCCGCTCGCTAGCGCATAGAACACAGAGCCCGGCGGATTGCTCCCAATGGTGACAGAGCGGGGGAGCTTCTGCGCTTTAACCGGATTGACGTTACAGAGAAGCAATGCTGTGGTGGCAGCAACCAGGAAACCGAACATCGTCCATCGTCGCCGCATAGTATTCTCCTCCGCGCTCTCGCCGTGTCGAATTCTGGGTTTCGATTTAACCCGAGGCTCGAAACAGCGGATGAGCTTAGTTCAGGGCCAGTAGCTTTTTCTGTACCTCATCCATCTTGGTAGACCAGAGCTTTTGCTCCTTGAAAAACTGCACCGCCGCCGGATGATAGGGAATAGTCACCTCAGGATCGACGGCTCGTTCTTTGGTCCATTCGGCAAAACCGGGATGGAGAGGAGGCAGTTTCGCGATATTGTCCCATAGCGCTTTCAGCACAGAGTGAACCACCGCGTCGGGAAGCGCTTTATGGCCAACGAAATAAATGTCGTAGGTGTACGCGCAAGTATCTTCGACGATGCCGGTCGATGAACCGGCCTTGACCGTGGATAGATAGTAACCCGGCACGGCTTTTTTGATGCGCTCCTCCCCTTCTTTGGAGCAGTCGAGTGAGATGTAGCGGATGCCGATCGTAGCGTCGGCTTCCTTGACCTTCGCGGAACCAATGGCGTGAGTGGTGACATCAGCGCGCCCCTGGACAAGGGCGTCGATTCCTTCGTTCACCGCCGGAACGGGCACGACTTTGACGTCATTCCAGGTAAGCCCGCCGTTCGACAGCGAGCCGAAGACGTTGTACCACACGGCGAGCTGAGCGGGATATTCACCGGTGACGCGCTTGCCTTTAACGTCACGGATCGTCTTGATCGGTGAGTCTTTTCTCACAATAAGACTGCTTCTCAACGGCGATCCCCGCATGATCAAGCGGGAGCTAGGAACGTGAGGGAAGGGATTTTTTCCTCCAACCTTTAGATTGGGACCTTGGTAAACCATGCCCATGTCGACCCCGTTGACTACTCCCAAATCGAGCTCTCCGCTGTCGAAGAGCGGCACGAACGTGCTGGTTCCCGCATACGGTTGGACCTGCGCTTGAACGGGCGTGGACTGACTGATGACTTTGGCGATACCACTGGCCAGAGAGTAAAAAAGAGAGCCCGGCGGATTCGAGCCGATGGCCACGGATTTGGGCAGCTGTTGGGCTTCAACGGCTGCAGCAATGGCCAGCGCGACCGCGAGAGTTGTGGTTAACGGTAATCGGCGTAAATTCAATCGAACAGTCATAGTGCTTCTCCTCAAGCGGCGCTCAATCCACCCCCTCTTTTATTCTCCCCCGTCAAGGGGGAGAAGTTAGGATGGCAATTCTCCCTCGGTCTGACATCTTTCAGCAGCACGGCCCCTTGACGGCGATGAGTAGTGGTTTCATCTTCCCCATAGCTGCTTGCTCGCGATGCGCGCGCCTTCCGCCATCGCCTGGAACTTCGCCCAGGCGATTTGCGGATCGCCGACTCTCGGTCCCAGGCCGCAGTCTGTACCGGCGATTACCTTTTCTCGCCCCAGGAGCTTGGCGTAGCGCAGCAGACGATCGGCGATCACCTGAGGATGCTCGACGATATCGGTAGCGTGTCCCACGACCCCCGGCACGAGCACTTTGCCGTCGGGGAACTTGACCTCTTCCCACACGCGCCATTCATGCTCGTGGCGCGGGTTGGAAGCTTCGATGGAAATCGTATGAGCGCGCACTTTCAAGATCAAATCGACGATATCTCGGAGCGGGATGTCGTACTTATGCGGACCGTGATAGCTGCCCCAGCAGGTGTGAAAGCGCACTTTGTCAGGCGGAATGTCTCTGAGGCCGTGGTTGAGCGCATCGACGCGTAGCTCGGCGTACTTGCGATATTCCTCGACTGTCATCCGCGACATGAATTGCCAACCGTCCGGCAGGTCGGGATCGTCGATCTGGAGCAGAAAACCGGCGTCGACGATGGCTTTGTATTCTTCGTGCATCGCCTCGGCGATGGCGATGAGATAAGCTTCGTCATCCGGATAGTAGTCGTTCTTCATCCAGTGCTCGATGGTGCCCGGTGCAATAGCGGGAAGGAAGGCTTCCTGGTAATTCTGCCCTTCAAGTCCGGCTTTGAAATCGTCGATTTCCTGGTGCAACGACCTCTGGCCGATGTATTTGAGCGGCCCGTTGCAGAAAACGCGCTTAACATTATCGCCGCGATTGCTTGTTTTGTTGCGAAAGTACTCGCCGAATTCGACCATGTCGCGGGCGAAAATGGTCGAAAGTTGGTCCCCGGGCTTGGCGTCTCGCTCGACGAAACCGCTCAGGCGCTCGCCGGCATAGCGGGAGAAGTTCGATTTGCCCACTTCACCGTCATTGATGATGTCGAGGCCGCAACTGATTTGTTTTTTGACGACTTCGGACACGGCGAGGCGCACGCGTTGATGGAAAGCGTCCTCGTTCAAAGGCTTACCGGTGTCCTTGGCGATATGCATCTGCTTCAAATCGGGTAGTTGCGGCAATGCGCCGGCGTGGGTGGTAAGGATTCGATCGGTACTGTATTTCATTGTGCCTCCCTTGAACTGCTTGAATACTTTGAACGAGTTGAACGTCTCACACGGTTCAAGCCGTTTAAATTGTGTCGGGTATGATGCCGATGATATGCACCCCCGAGCTCTGTTGCTGGGATTAATCGTTTGCTGCTGGCACCTTATGCGTAGGCGTCGTAGATGCCTTCAAACTTGGCCAGCTTGAAGCGCACCATGTTCCGTGCGGCAGCGCGGACCAATTCTTGTTCTCGCGCGGTGTTGGCGTTGCGCGCTATTGTCTCTGCCGCCCAGGCGGTGTGCTCTTGGTCTACTTTGCCGTGGACGATGAAAAAGGTTCGAGCCGTGTCATCCAATCCGTAGTGTTTTTTGAGAGCCGTGTCGAACTCGTCCGAATAGCGGCAGACCATCGTTTCGTTAACCAGCGCGCCGGCGCGGGTCTCCGCTTGCGAGCCGAGAAACATACCTCGGATAATCGCCGCTGTATGCGCGACGCATTCGTAAATCATGATCTCATTCTCGAAGTTTTCATCGTTGAGCCCAAGGGCTTCGCCGAAACGCTTCATCAAACCGGGATGGGACGCCTCTTCAACGAAGAGCTCGACAAATTGATTGTAAGCCGGCGAATTGCTCGCGTTCTTCACCATACAGAAGGCGAGCCCCTTGTTAATGGCGTGGTTGCAAAGGTAGTGCTGCAGTGCGAAACCTTGCAGCCGTTTCTTGGAAAGCCTGCCTTCGCGCAATTCTGAAAAGAAGCGGCTGCGCATCAACTGATCCACGCCCGGCTGAACAATCTCGCGCTTAAGTGCGTCGACAAAATTTTGATTTTCCATGACCGTTCCTCGACAAAGCCAGAGAGTGATAAGCAAACGAACAGTCTCAAAGCCGAAAGAAACTGTCAAGCGGTGCGGCATTGGTGAAAGGGTCGTTTTGCGATCCAGTGATTTGACACTTTCGTTGACGCGATGTTAGAAGCAGCTAATTTGGTGGGAGAATCAAGATGCCGAAGGCAAATCTAGGCGAGATCGAAATCTATTATGAAGAGAAAGGGCAAGGCGAAGCTGTGCTGCTGGTGTTGCCTTCCTGGTGGCCGAGCGATACCTGGAACGTCGGTGTGGTCCCGTTTCTCTCGAAACGATTCAAAACGATCGTCTTCGACTGTCGCGGCACCGGCCGGAGCGACAAACCGACGAGCGGTTACTCAGTCGGCCAGTTTGCTAAAGATTGCGCGGGTCTCTTGAAGCATATGCATATTTCTCGCTGTTACGCGGTGGGTTTCGCTCTTGGCGGCCAGATCGTTCAAGCACTCGGCCTCGAACAGCCCGATTTAGTCGCGACACTGACGATCGCCGCCGCGGGGCCGGGATCGAAAAGGCTCGACGGGGGGCCGCGCGATCTGTCGCCGGAAGTGACGCGGGAAATTCATGAACTGGGATTCGAGCGATACATCCGCGGACACATTGACAACGACAGCATGGCGTTTAACCCGAATTTTTACCACGCACACCGCGACGTGGCTTCGGCGTTATCCGACGCCCTCTGGTCGGGACAAAGCACGGTGGAGCAATTTCGTCTCCATGAACAAGCGCGTCTAACTTGGGATGCGTTGGGAAAGGCCCCGCAGGTCAGAGTAGCGACCCTGATTCTTTGCGGCGCGGACGATGACGTCAACCGCAGAGGCAGCACCCCCGTCGGTACCGCGCGGCGACTCTCGGAATTAATTCCGTCCGCGGAACTGATCCTTGTGCCGGGCGTCAAGCATATGACCTTTTGGGACGGCAGCGCCGCTCTTGAGGCGCTGCAGGATTTTTTGGCGCGCCATCCGATTGGCACGAGTTAATTAAGTCGGAACCGGGAGTTGATGAACTAACTTGCAAGTGGGCAGAGGGCATAGAGCATGGCCTCAGCGCTTTGTCCCATGCTCTATGCTGAATTGCCACTTTTTATTGCGCGAACTTTGCCGTAGCAGTCATGGTGACGTTGCCATTGGCGTCGAGCGACCAAAGCGCGGCTTCGCGCCCATCGGCGGCTGGCGTTCCCGCGATGGTAAAGTTGCCGGTATCGTAGGTCTGGCGCGCCGTCTGAAAACCAAAGTAGGTTAGCGGCCGGTTTGGCACTTCACTGCGACACATCTCGATCATCAACTGGCAGATGAGCGAGGTCTGCACCACCAGGCCGGGAAGTTTTTCCACTTTGGTGACGTAATCGCGGTCGTAATGGATGCGGTGGCTATTGAAACGGATCGCGGAATAGCGAAAGAGCAGGGTGGATTTGGGCTCGAACACCCGTTTCCATTTGGCCTCCGCCGGAACCGCGGGCGAAGCTTTGGGCGCCGCCTCCGCTCGCGCTTCACTGAGCATGACCATGTCGCGCTCTTCGACCACGGCGAGACCGCGGCTGCTCGAGATGCTGCTTTTTTCAATGATGGTGACCATGGCGCCGCTCGGCCCGTCATCGATCTGCAGGTCGGCGATCTCGGTGACCTTCTTGATCTCGTCGCCGACTCGCAGCGGTTCGTGAAAGGTCATGCGGGTCCCACCGATGCGCCGACGCGGTAAAGGAATGGCAGGCATAAAACCGCCGCCGGAAGCTTGGCCGTCCTCGCGCATCTGCGTCGGCCGGTGCGACGGCGGGAAAAAACCGCCGTGCCAGCCCGGTGGAACCGCTTCGCCTTTGTCCGTCGGCGCTTTCTCCAACCCCAGAGTCGCGGCGAATTTTAACATCACCGACCCCGTGACGACGTCGATCGCGGTCTCACTTTTACCGATATAGCTTTTAAAGCTCTCCAATGATTCAGCCATGGCGTAACCTCCTTTTGATTTCGTTTATGCTGCGAACCTAGTCCGCGATGGTCGGCGATGTCAAGCTAAAAGAGATCGGCGAAACTCGCGGGAAATTTGTTGTGACGAGCGGATTATGGAGGCGCACCTTTTGTTCATTGTGTAGGCGGTGCTGTCATCAAGCTTCTCCAGCGGGAGGTAACGTCTGAGCTCAGGGGCGCGCCCTTGCGCGCGTCCGCTCTGGAGCGAAATGTTAGAACGCAAACCCCACCTCGCGCGCAAAGGCCCCCACTTGAGCCGCGGACTCGACGGGCTTGGCCTGAAGCAAGAAATGCGGGCCTTCCAGTTCGACCAAGGACACCTTCGGTAAGAGGTGCGCGATTATTTCGAACGCCGAGCGTGGCACTACTCGATCGTTCTCCGCCCGCAAATAAAGTACCGGAACCTTAACGTTGGATAGGCGGCCGGCGACATCTGCCGACAGAACAGCGCGCAGCCGCGCACGCCACACGGCGGGCCTGACAGTTGCCATGACCGACTCAAGCCGCGCGCAGAGGGCGGCAGTTTGAAAGCGACCGAGTAGAACGGCAGCCGCTATCCGAATCGGCACTAGCCAGACAGGAAGCAGACTGATCAAGGGGTGAAGCACGCGCGGTAGCGCAATGGGGCTTCGGACAAACGAGCAAACAAGTACGAGACCACGCAAGCCCACAGGACTTGAGGCAGCCAGAGCTACCGCGACGGGACCGGAAAATGACTCGCCGACCAATAGGAAGGGTCCTTGGATAGGGAGCGCTGCTCTAGCCAACGCCTCCAGCTCGGCATAGTCCAACGCACGGTCGGGTGGGTATTTGACAACCATTGCTTCCACGCCCGAGGGAAGCGATGCAATGAAGTCTTCGAACAATGAACCCGAGCCGTCCATTCCAGGAAGAAGAATGATCGTCGCCATGTTTTCGTGCGTTCTAACGCCATGCGGCTAGCCGTGGCGAAAAAAGCGAGCCTTGAGGCGAGCGTTCTCGACATCAGTCTTAAACCGCTGGTTAGGCAGCGTTGTTACCAAAGATGCGTCCATCACTTACCCGGTGCCACGTATCCGCAATTCGGGCACTGTTCGACGGTCGTGAGCCACGTGAACCACTCGCGATGGTCCTTCTTTGATACTCCGTACCAGACGATCCTTAAACCGCAATGTGGACACCGGACTGAAACAACCATGAGCAGAAATGCCGGAACAGCAATGGCCAGCGAGACTAACGCTACATAAACGGCGTCGGTTCCGGTCACTCTTGCGAGGGCAAATTGAAAAGAAATCACCGAGCCGCTGAGTATCGTTAAGATACAGGGCACTGCGAATTTCCACGTTTGTCCTGTCGCTCGCATGAATCTCATCGAGTTCGGTCGCTGCCTAACGCTTCCCGCTTAGGGGCGCGGCCCAAAACGGAAACTCTCGCATTCACTGAAAACCCAAACCAGGGGCCGTGTTCCCCGCAGAGGGTTAGTTAGACCCCCCTGCTGTCCGATCTTGCTCTCAGCATGGAGCAGGCGATCAACACCAAATGGTCAGTCGGTTCCAACCCAACCCGAACCTGAAACATCAATAATCTGGTCGTCAGGGCCAACGCATTTTAGCTCGTAGTAGGACTGAGGGCTGGAGGCATCCGTGGGTGTGACGTCCACGCGGGTACCCAAGGACGTTCCTCCATGTTGGCCAAGTTTCGCCAGGGTTGCCTCAACGTCGTCCACTTGGAAGCCGAAATGTTCGATGCCGATCTTACCGGCTCCACGCTCTCTCTCAGGACGACACTTCAGAATGGCGAGGTTGATGTAGCCATCGGACAGAAAAATACCGTTGACCCCCAGGCCAACCTTTTTGAGACCGAACACCTCCTGGTAAAAGGCGGATGTCTTTTCTGGGTCTGTTGTTCTAATAGCAATGTGCTTAATCCTGGCCATGATAACCTCCTTTGCGCGAGTTTGAACCGATAGATACTACCAAGTCTCGATAACAAATTTAGCAGAAATTTAGAATCACAGGTCTTGTTTCTTGTATCAATGCCTCTTTGCCAAGCGGATGACCTTCGCGCGGTGCCCTCCTTGTCGCGCGGTCTAAGAGGTTGTCTAACTCTCAAGATGAGCTACCGAGGCACGCGCGCCAGAGCGGGACTCGGTTAGCTCCATCGGATGGTTAGCCCGCGGCCCATCCGAGGTGCGAAGACGCTGGCCACGGCCAATAAAAGGATCGCGTCGCGGGTTCACACGATGTGATCCTTTCGAATGTCACTTGCGTTTGAGTCCATCGCGCCAGGCAATCGTTTCGAGTTCGACCCGGACAGCCTCCTCGACGGGAATCACGGGTCGTGCCTCGAATACAAAAGCAGGCCAGGTCGAGCATACCTTGTGAACGGTCGTCGGATCATCGCAGTCCACCAACATATGCCCACCCCACTCGCCCACGCGCACCACGAACAACTCGATCTTGAAATTAGCGGGTGCCTTCCATTGAGTGAAAACCTCCAGGATCCGCTTCTGGGCATTCTCGTACTCCGTCGGCGATCCTTGCGGACGTTCGAACCAGCTGATCATGTACTTCATCGGTATTCTCCTTTATTGAGTTGATGTCATCGGAACGGCAGTCGTTTGAACGGGCTAACCGATTGAGTTGAGCGGCGACCGGCAAAGCGTAGTGTCGTCGGCTTTTCGTCCGCTCCAACGACGATGAGTTAGGCATCAATATCGTTTCGGCGCCCTTCAGGCCTAAGCTCAGCCGCGTTGCACTTCGAGGTTGAATCCGCCGTCCTGTTAGGGAAGCTTAGCCGCAAGCACGTCAACTTTCTCGATAACGGGTGGCTTCGAGAAGAGCTCGGGAGCCTTCGCCATCAGCGCAGCGGCGACTTTGCC
>WNGI01010672.1_pt1 | contig 10451 bp, 6 predicted proteins | sample 5400621 | NCBI WGS metagenome assembly WNGI01 (sample SAMN13153374, study PRJNA577476) | soil metagenome | isolation source: 20 cm soil or saprolite under Garry oak tree replicate 1 | place: USA:California | collected 2016-06-15 | reverse complement strand
AGGAGCTGCAAGCCAACCCCCCACGCTACCACCCGCCGGCTGATCGCCTTGCGGTTGCGCGAGAATGCCACGCCAATCCCGAGGATCAGGATGAGACCGAAGATTCCGGTGAGCCGGGAACCGAGAGAGCGCGATTCGGGTGTCACCGCCGGGGCGGGTGCGACCACCTGAGCCTTCGCCGTATCCTGTGCGAAGGTATGGATTGCAGCGCCGATCGCCCTGTTCATGAAACGCGGGAGCGTAAACACGATGGCGGCACAGAGGAATGTGGCCGCGAACGCGAAGACGAATCGGCGCCAGGACGTCACGGCTTTCCTCCTTGTTCGTCGAGTTCGCTCTGCACGCGCGACACGAGTGCGACTTTCTCGTACTCCGGAAGAAACGCGCTCTCGCAGGCGTTCAACACCACGCGCTGCAGCTCATCCGGCGAGAGACCCAGCACGGCGTGCGCGAGAAAGTATTCGTCCGTCAGGGTGATGCCGTCGGTCAACGGGCCATCGGTGTTCAACGTGACGACGACGCCCTGCTGGAAATAGCGCTTAAAGGGATGCTCCGCCACCGACGCGACGACGTGCGTGTGAACGTTGCTGCTCAGGCACATCTCGAGCGGGATCTTCCGGGCCACCACCTCGTCGAGCAGCGCCGGATCCTCGGCCAGGCGCGTACCGTGCCCGATCCGCTGCGCGCCGACTTCGTGCACCGCCTGATGAATCGAGTGCGGCCCGTCGCCTTCCCCCGCGTGACAGGTGCAGGCCATCCCGTGCGCGGCCGCGTACTCGAATGCCGCGCGGTGATCGCGCGCGGGATGGCCGCGCTCCGCTCCGGCGAGATCGAACGCCGTCACTCCGGCGGCGCGATACTCCGCCGCCGCCCGGGCCAGCTCGAGCGACTCCGCCGGGGGCCGCGTGCGCATCGCGCAGACGATCAGCCCCACGCGCGTGCCCGTTTCTGCGACGGCACGGCGGATCCCCGCAAGAGGCGCCTCAATCGCTTGCGACAGGGTGAGAGCCGGCCGATGCAGCAGCGGCGAGTAGCGCACCTCCACGTACCGGACGTTCTCTGCCGCCTTGTCGAGCACGAATTCGTACGCGACGCGCTCCAGTGCCGCGGCCGTCTGCAGGACCGAGAGGGTGATCTCGTATTTCTGGAGGTATTCCTCGAGGCTTTTGGCATCGCGTACGAGCATCGCCTTGGCGAGCGCGTCCGGCGTGTCGGCCGGCAGCCGGATGCCCTGCGCGCGCGCCAGCTCGAGCATTGTCGCCGGCCGTAACGCGCCGTCGAGATGTACGTGCAGCTCGGCCTTGGGCCAACGCCGCAGCGCGTCCTTGGTCAGCTTGGGCTTGCCTTCGCGCCGCGCGGAGACGATCACGCGATAGACGGAGCCCGCTTCGCCGACCGCGTCACCGGCATCGATCGGACGCCCCGCGGAGTCTGTTACGTACGCCGCGCTGCCGAGCAGCCGCGCCAGGCCGTCGTCCGCCTGTGCCACGGCGTCGCGCACTCGCGCGCCCCGTGGTACATCGACGGCTTTGTCGTTAACGAAAACCCGCATCAGCGGTCGGTGCGGTGGAAGCGCACGTCCTCGGGCGCCTCCACGGGCGACCGCAGCACACCCAGATAGCGGGTCACAGCGTCGATATCGACGACGTCGATGTCTTCCCTCGGCGAGCCGACCAGCATGCGGAATCCCGAGCCACCTGTCGCCATGAAGTCGCTGACGACCAGGGTGTAGGGGTGATTGTTATCGATGTCCTTGCCGGCCACGCGCACCCGGCTGATACGCTTACCCGGTGCCTTGCGAGGGTCGTACCACACTTCCGCGCCCGCGGTGTGGCAGTCGGGGAGATGATCCTGGCCAGCCACGCACTGCTCCAGCGCCTCCTGCAGTACTGAGCCTTTGATCGTGAGCCGCAGCAACCGGTTTTGGAACGGCTGCACCTGATACGCCTGGCCCCACGTCACCTCGCCCTCCGGGAGGTCCGCGCGGATGCCGCCGTTGTTCATGATCGCCACGTCGGCGCGTCCCGCGGCGCGCTGTGCGTCGGCGATGAGGCGTCCCAGGCCATACTCGTCACCTGCCCGCTTCAGCGGGAACTTGAGTCGCGCGACGACGCGCTCCGAGATGTTGCGGACCGCCTGTTGCTGGCGGCCCAGCGCGTCGGCCATGGCGAGATTGGGGGTGACCTGGTCGGCGTACGGCGTGACAAGCTGCACGCGCACCTCGCGTCGCCCACCGACACGCACAAAGTCGACCACGCCGATCGAGCGGCCACTCGATTGCGCCTCCACAATGGGGATGCCGTGCACGGTGGTGTTGACCCGCAGATGCGTGTGGCCGGCAACGATCAAATCGACGGATCCGGAATCAAGTTGGCGCGCGACGTCGAGAATCTCGCCGTGACAGGACGCGGTGTTTCCCCCGCCGGTGCTCGAGTCGCAAACCGCGCCGACGTGGGCGACGACGATGACGTAGTCGGCGGCGGCCCGCGCCTCCGGCAGATAGCGCTTGATCGCCTGCGCGCCGTCCCCGAACGCGAGACCCTGGATGTTGCGCGACGCGGTGCTCGTGGGCGTCTCCGTCGTCGTGAGGCCGAGCACGGCGATCTTCACATTGTTCTTGGTCACGAGCTTCCACGGCGTCGCCCACTCCGGCCGCGCGGTACCCGCGGCGTTCGTGATGTTGGCCGAGAGGAACGGGTATTTCGCTTCGCTCATGCGCGCACGCAGCGTGTCCACCGACCAGTCGAACTCGTGATTGCCGATCGCCGCGGCATCGATGCCGAGCGTGTTCATGGCGTCGATCGTCCCGCGCCCGAACGTGGCATTCGACAGGAGCGTGCCCTGCATCTCGTCGCCGGCGTCGAGCCGCACCGATGTGCAGCTGCACACCCGGGCCAAGCTGTCGAGCCACGGCTTCAGCGCCGCCACGCCGCCGACCGGCCGTCCCTGCGACCAATCCCAGACGCGCGGCTCGAGCTGTCCGTGGAGGTCGCTCATCGTGAGCACGCGCAGCAGCGTACTGTCCCTGGTGCTGACCGGCGCCGCCGCCGGCGCGAACGCCGCGCGCGCGGCTGCGCGTGCGGGATCGGGGATGATCGCCCAGCTCGGCCGCAGGTAGGTGGCCGCCTGGATCGTGCGGGCGCGGCGGATTTCGTCCACCAGCAGCTCGCGAATGTCTTCGCCCTTGTCGTAGATGACTGGTGCGCCCGCGATCATCGAATAGCCACCGCCCCCAGCCTGCCGGTAACTGTTCAACGCCATCGTGAACGTGTCGGTGGGCTGCACGATCTTGCCGTTGTACGCGAGTCCTCGGATGCGCTGCCCCGCCGGCCGGGAGAGATCGACGTTGTAGACCACGCCGCTCACGACGTCGTAGTTGTAGCCGGGGACGCTGTCATTGATGATCGGCTGGCCGGGCTCGTAGGTGCGGAAGTACCGGGCGGAGTGCTCGAGGTACTCGCGCAGCTGCTGTCCCGAGATCTTGACCGCGCGGAGCGTGTTTTCGTATGGGTAGATCCCCACCACGTCGCGCTGATGGACGTCGCCCTCCGCCAGTCCAGGCTGGACGTCGAAGACCGCGGCGGCCGACAGCTGCGCCCCCGCGCGCCGGCGCTGTACCTCATTGATGAAGTCGAGCAGTGGCGTATCCTGCACGCGCGCGTACCGCGCATCGAATCCCGGTCCCGCGGTGGCGACGCCCGAGCCGGCCCAGAGGCGCGCCGCTTGGTGCGCGGCGCTGAGCCGTTGAGTGAAGCGTGACAACTCGACCACGTTCCCCAGCGGGATCAGATCGCTGTGGACCGCGGTGACACGGTAGCGTCGAGTCGAGTCCCGGGCCAGCGACACGTGTATGACGGCGATGTTCTGCACCCAGTTCTTTGGTTGCACGAAATGCACGCCGTTGATCACGGTGTCGCGAATTTCGCGATGCGTGTGTCCGACGATCACGATGTCCGGCTTCGGATTCACCGTCGCGAGCGCGGCGGCGTCGTTCTCCGCACCCACACCCGTCGTGTCGTAGCTCGATTCGCCGAAGCCGCTGTGGATCAGCACGACCTTCACGTCGGCCCCTTCGCCCTCCATGCGCGCGAGCGCCGCGGTCGCGGCGCCGGAGATACGTCGCACGCGCACGTGCGCCGCGGCGAGCTGGGCGCGATCCCACAGCATCGTGCCCGGCGTCGTGAATCCGGTGATGCCGACCCTCACCGCGCCGCGGGGCAGGATCACCGTCTTGGGGAACAGCGGCGCGCCGGCCGAGTCTTCAACGTTCGCCGAGACGTAGCGATAAGTGGCCTGGGTAGCGGCCCGGCGCAGGAAGTCGACGCCGAAATCGAAGTCGTGGTTGCCCGGTGTGACGACGTCGTACTGGAGGGCGTTGAGCGCGTCGACGATCGGTTGCGGCTGTCGTTTGTCGTAGCGGCCGAAGAACGTGGCGAACGGGTTGCCCTGCAGCAGATCGCCGGCATCGACCACGACGAGCTGGCCGGGATAGCGGCTGCGCAGTGCTTCGAGCGCGGTGGCGGCGCGCGAGAGCCCGCCCGGAGCCGCGGCGTCACGAATGTAGTCCCATCCGAACACCCGGCCGTGCACGTCGGTGGTGGCAACGATGACGATGTGGGCGGTATCGGGGGCAGAGACCGCCTGAAGCGCGATCAGCAGTGCTGAGAAGAGATGCATAGTGCGCTCAAAATTGCGGAATGAGCGTCGCCCGCGCTACCTTCCGGCCTGCTCATGGCGAATGAGACGGCCGCAGCCGCCCCACATCGCATTCTCGTCGTGGACGACGAGCCCGATATTACGGCTCTCGTTGCGTATCATCTGGCCAGGGAAGGTTATCGCGTCACGACCGCCGGCACCGGTGCGGATGCGCTGCGCTCGGCCCGCGAAGAACGTCCCGATCTGGTCGTCCTCGATCTGATGCTGCCTGGGCACTCCGGGTTTGAAGTCCTCGCCGAGCTGCGGCGCCGGGACGAAACGCGCGACGTGGGCGTGCTGCTCCTCACGGCCCGCAAGGACGAGCCCGATCGCATCAAGGGCCTCTCGCTCGGCGCCGACGATTATCTCGCCAAGCCGTTTTCTCCTAAAGAGCTGGTCCTGCGCGTCGGCGCGATCCTGCGGCGCCTGGCCGCGCCGCCCGTGGCCGCCGGCGGCCGCCTCGTGGGCGGTCCGATCGTCCTCGATCGCACGGCTCATCGCGTGACGGCGGAAGGCAAGGAAGTCGAGCTCACCGCCACGGAATTCAAGCTGCTCGAGCGCCTGATCGAGCGGCGCGACCGGGTCCAGTCCCGCTCTCAGCTGCTCGAATCGGTGTGGCAGGCACAGCCGGATATTCAGACCCGCACCGTGGACATGCACGTGCAGCGGTTGCGCACCAAGCTCGGCGCGGCCGGCGATTGGATCGAAACCGTGCGTGCCGTCGGCTACCGGTTCCGTGAGCCGGCGGCGGCGCCGAAGCGGGCCGCGCCGGCGCCGCGCCGCCGTCGGTCATGAAGCTCGTCACGCGGCTGTTCGCGAGCATTGGGTTGCTCGTGGCTGCCGCGGTCGCCGGTTCGATCCTCGCCACCGACGTGCTGCTGCGCCGGCACCTCGAGCAGGAAATCGCGATGGAGCTGGAGCGCGAGGCGCGGCTCGTCGCGGCGTTCACGCCCCCCGACTCGACGCGCTGGCCGGAATTCGCAGCCCTGGCCGGCGGGCGCCTGCAACGGCGCGTCACGCTCATCGATCCCGATGGCCACGTTCGGGGCGATACTGAATTCGATCGAGCGTCGCTCGCAAGACTGGAGAATCACCGCGGTCGCCCCGAAGTGCGTGCGGTCCTCGATTCCGCCAAGCGCGTGGGGATGAACGAGCGGCTGAGCGCGTCGACCAATGAACGCCAGATGTACGTGGCGATCCGGGACGGCCCCCCGGGGCTCGCCGTGGTGCGCGTATCGACGACGCTCGCCGCCGTCGATACGCAGGTCCATGCTGTCCAGCGGGCAGTCGCTATCGCCGGCCTGGCGATGCTGCTTGCCGCCTGGGTCGTTGCCTGGTTGCTCGCACGTCTACTCGCTGGACCGCTCGTCCGCATCGGGGAAGCGGCTCGCGACATCGCAGCCGGCCGGCCCGCAGAATTCCCGGACGTGCACGTGCCTGAGTTAGCTCATCAGGTCGACGCGCTGCGCGCGATGCATCACGAGCTCGAACGCCGGTTCGAGGACCTCCGGCGCGAGCGCGAGGAATCGGGCACGTTGCTCGAGGCGCTCTCCGACGGCGTCTTGGCTGCCGACAAGCGCGGGACCGTCATTTCAACGAACTCGGCCGCTCGGCGCCTGCTCGGCTATGGCGACACGGAGCCGCTCCCTCCGCTCGGGGAGCTGTTTCATGATCGCGCCCATCGCGCCTTGATGCAGGAGGTCCTGACCGGCGCCGTGGTGGAAGGACGCGAGCTCGATCTCGGCGACCGGACCGTCGTCGTCTCGGCGCGACCACTCGAAGATGGCGGCACGCTGCTCGTGTTGAGTGATGTGACCGACGTCCGACGACTCGAGACGATCCGGCGTGACTTCGTCGCGAACGTGTCGCACGAGCTCAAAACTCCGCTCACCGCGATCGCCGGTTACGCCGAGACGCTCGCCGCCGAGTCGTCGGACTCCCAAACCACAGGATTCTCGCGGACGATCGTGGACAATGCTCGCCGCATGCAGCGCTTGGTCGATGATCTGCTGGACCTGTCGCGCATCGAGTCGGGCGGCTGGCAGCCAGAGCCCCGGACCATCGGGATCGACGAGGCCGCCCGAGAAGCGTGGCGGCCGTTCGCCGAGCGGGCCGCGAGTCGCGAGATCGAGCTCGAAACCGACTCAGGGTCCGTGACCAGCGATCCGGAGGCCCTGCGCCAAATCTTCACGAACCTGTTCGACAATGCGCTGCGCCACACGCCGCCCCGCGGTCGCATCCGTGTCACCGCGCAGCGTACCAGCCATGACACTGTCGTGCGAGTCAGCGACACCGGCAGCGGAATCCCCGCCGATCATTTGCCCCGGATCTTCGAGCGCTTCTACCGTGTGGACCCTGGTCGCTCGCGCCAGGAAGGCGGAACGGGGCTCGGGCTCGCCATCGTAAAACACCTCGTGGAAGCGCATGGCGGCCGCGTGGAAGCCGAAAGCGAGCTCGGGCGGGGCACCACAATCCTTTTGTACTTACCGACTTAGCCCTCGTTACACAGCCGTAACGCGCGCGTCACCGACCGTTGACTGCCGACGTGCAACGTTGGCGCGTGCGAATTGCGCTCGTAACAGACACTTACACGCCGCAGGTCAACGGCGTCACGACCGTGGTCGTCCGGATCGCGAACGTGCTCCGCGAATTCGGCCACAAGGTCGCGATCGTCGCGCCGCGCTACCCCGGCCACGCCGCCGCGGACCCGGAGGAGCTGCGAATTCCGTCTGCCTCCTTTCCGCCGTATCCGGCCATCCGGCTATCATTGCCGCAGTTCGGGGCCGTCGCGCGCTTCCTCGATCCCTTCCAACCCGACGTCGTGCATGTCGCAACGGAAGGGCCGTTGGGCCTCACGGGCCGGCGGTACGCGATGCGGCGCAGCATTCCCCTCGTCACGTCGTATCACACGAACTTCCCGCAGTACGCGCGGCACTACGGCGCCGGCATCCTCGAGCCGCTCGTCTGGAAATGGCTGCGGTGGTTTCATCGGCCCGCGGTGCTGACGCAGACACCTGGCGAAGCTGTGGCGAGCGAGCTGGAACGCCGCGGCATCGGGCGGCCGGTCGTTTGGGGTCGCGGCGTCGACACGACGCACTTCAACCCCGGGCGGCGCCGTGTGGGCTGGCGCCGGTGGCTCGCCGGCGGTGACGACACCGCCATCGTCCTGCATGTCGGGCGCCTCGCACCCGAGAAAAACATCGACGTGCTCGCCGAGGCATGGATCGCCGCGCGCGAGCGAGTAGGCCAGCGGGCGACGTTCGTCCTCGCCGGCGAGGGACCGGAGACGCGGCGCCTGCTCACTCACCTGCCCTGGGTCCGGCAACTTGGCTTCCTCGATCGCGTCAAGCTCGCGGACGTGTATGCGAGCGCGGACATCTGCGTGCTCCCGTCCCGCACCGAGACGTGCGGTCTCGTTGCGCTCGAGGCGATGGCCTCCGGGTTAGCTGTTGTCGCGGCCGATGCGGGTGGATTCCGCGAAAGCATCACCCACGGACAGAGCGGCGTCCTGGTCACACCCGAGGATGCAACGGGATTCGCTTCCGAGATTCTGTCGCTCGTGATCGCGCCGCAGCGGCGCGCGGAGATCGCTACCGCAGCGCGGGCTGCGGCGGTCGCACGCGACGTCGCCCCCGAGAACCTCGAGCTGCTGAAGCAATGTCCTCCCCGCGGCGGGCGTCTGATGCGCTGGCTCACCCATCTCGGCGGCGCGCGCGTGACGATCGGCATCGGTCTGCTGCTCGTCGCGCTAGGCGAGCAGCTGCTCGGTCTCGCCGCGCTGTTTGCCCTGACGACCTCACACCTGGCGGTACAGGTACTGAAGCGCGCCGTGGCGCGGCCGCGGCCGTGTGATGCGAGCGGGCGCTTGCTGGCGCTGATCGATCTCCCGGATCCCTACTCCTTCCCTTCGGGTCACGCCGCGGCAGCGAGCGCGGTCGGTGGAACGATTGCGCTCGCCCATCCGCTGCTCGCCCCGGTGCTCTTGCTCCTGGCGGCGCTCATCGCGGTGTCGCGCGTGCGGCTCCGGGTACATCACATGGGTGACGTGATCGCGGGACTGGTGCTCGGCCTGGCGGGCGCGATGGGCGCGGCCGCTCTCATTCTGCATTGACCGTCCGCTGTACCCGGCAGCGGAATTGCACGGCCGACTGTCCGGGTGCCAGGTAGCGGAGGCCGGTACGGCTCCGCTATCTGCGTCTTAATCCCCCCCGTTACCAAATCGTGACATTGCCGACTCATCGTGGTGATGCCAACCGCCCAGTTTGCAGCCGTTGGAGCTGTCCACTAATTCACCCAAGTCTTGAGGAGTACTCGTGCACGCAAGACTGTCGCATTCCCTCCTCGCTGTGGCCGCGGTGGGCGTGTTCACGATGCCCGTGGCCGCGCAAAACCAGGCGCCGGCCGCACCGCAGATCACCGTCGGCGGCGTGGTCTACACGCAGTACCAGTACACGGACCTGCCCGTCGCGAATAAGAGCTCGTTCGACGTGACCCGTGCGTACGTCAACGTGCTGGGTCGGTTCGCGAACGGCATCACGACACGCGTCACCACAGACGTCTATCGCTTGGCCCCTGACAACTCCCTGCAGATTCGGCTCAAGTACGCCTTCGCGGCGTGGACGCCTACGGGCAGTGCTCTCACCTACAAACTGGGCATGATCCACACCCCGTTCGTCGATTACGAAGAGAATCTGTGGGACTACCGCATGCAGGGCACCATCGCGGTCGATCGGAACGGGGCCATGACGTCGGCGGACCTCGGCGTGGGCGTCGATGGCCATTGGAACGGCGAGCAGGTCAATGGCCAGTTCGTCATCGTCAACGGGGAAGGCTACAGCGGCGGCGCCGGCGACTTCCGGAAGGACGTCGAGGCGCGCGTCTCCGTGCGTGTCCAACCCACGAACGACAACAGTCGCGTGGGCGGCCTGCGCGTCACGGGCTATGCCGGCATCGGCAAGGCCACGGGCGGTGCCGACCGCAACCGCTACCTGGGCCAGCTGTCCTACCGCTCGCAGCAGTTCACCGTCGCGGGCGATTACGTGTCCGTGAAAAATGGAGCCATCACAGGCAGCATCATCAGCGCCTTTGGCGTCTATCACCTGACCGGCGGCAAGGTCGGCGTCATCGGACGCGTGGACGTTGTAGATCCGGACAAAAACACCGCCAATGATGGCAACACGCGGATCATCGCCGGCGCGTCGTACCAGCTGAGCCCGAACGTCCGCATGCTTGCCGACCTCGATCGCGTGAAGCCTCAAGGCGGCGGGACGGCAACCAATCAAGCGCTGATTCAAGCGCAATTCGTGTTCTGAACCTGACCCTGACCCGAGGACACCCGCTGTGAAGACCACACGCTATCTCGCTCTCGCCGCGCTGCTCGGCGCCGCCGTCCCGGCCGCCGCCCAGGTGCAGCTGAACGGCGCCGGAGCCACGTTCCCGAACATCATCTATCAGGACTGGATGCTGACGTACAACCAGACGCATCCCGACGTGAAGCTGAACTATCAGTCCATCGGGTCGGGCGGCGGCATTCGGCAGTTCTCCGATGGAACCGTGGATTTCGGCGCCACCGACGCGCCGATGGGCGATTCCGCGATCGCGGCGATCAGCGGGAACGTCCTCCACATCCCGACCGTGATGGGTGCGGTCGTGATCGTCTACAACCTGCAAGGCGTCACGCAGGTGGTGAAGCTCACCCCCGATGTCCTCGCCGACATCTTCCTCGGCAAAGTCACGAAGTGGAATGATGCGCGCCT
>WNGI01006763.1_pt1 | contig 10451 bp, 10 predicted proteins | sample 5400621 | NCBI WGS metagenome assembly WNGI01 (sample SAMN13153374, study PRJNA577476) | soil metagenome | isolation source: 20 cm soil or saprolite under Garry oak tree replicate 1 | place: USA:California | collected 2016-06-15 | reverse complement strand
TCGTCACGTCGGCGTGGTCGACGTCCTCGATGAAGATCGGCCGCCGCTCCGCGGCCACGCGCCCCGCGAACCCGCGCCCGAGCGGAACCCGCACACCGGCCTCGACCTCCTCCTCCAATCCCTTGGCCACCCGGGCGACCAGCTCCCCGTCGTTCAGGAGCAGAATGGCGGAGGTGTCGGCCTCGAGGATCGAGCGCACGCGGACGAGGAGCTCGCTCAGCAGCTCCTCGAGCGACAGGCGTGCGAGCGCCGTATCGGTAACGGCTTCGAGCCGGCGAACGGCTTCTTCAGACGGCATGGATCCCGGCCGGAGACTTCTTCTTCTTGGGGATGGCCACGATCGAGAAGGGCGGTCGGGTTTCTCTAGTCGATCCGATCAGAGCCAACAAGGCCCTCGATCGAACATCGTTGTGATCGACGAGAACGTCGTGCCCCTCATGTCCCGCCGCAACGGCCCTCTCCCGGCCCCGCGTCGGGACCCCAGTGCCCGGTGTTGCGGTTGTCCTGGTGCCAGTGCCACGCTTGCCGGGCCGCCGAGGCGAGCCCGTTGGTGCGTAGTCAACGAATTCGACCCGACGAGGAGAGTGGGTTCTTGATCACGAGCGAGTGACCGTCGCAGCGGTCGAGCGTGGGACGGAGCGGCTCTTCCACGAGCCCGGCCAGGCGGCGGAGGCGCGGGTCGTCGCTCAGCGCGGCGATCTCGGGGGCCGCGAGACCGAGGTAGATGAGGCGACAGAGGACCGGCGCGCCGTCGGTGCGCTTCGCCCACCACGAGCGCGCGTCGCCCGGCCGCGCCGTCGCCCGGACGCGGTCCGCGGCGGCCGCGATGCGTGCCAGCTCGTCGCGCGCGAAGACGCGCTCGACGAGGAGGTAGCCCGTCTGGTCGAGGAAGTGGCGCAGCTCGTCGTCCGCGTCGTCGAGCGTGAAACGCCGGTGGAGATCGAGCGGCGCGCCGGCACAGTCGCGGAAGTCGCAGCGCTCCGGGTCGAAGATCGGCCGTCCGGAGAAGAGCGCGCGCAGCGCGGGCTCCCAGCGCTCGAGATCGGAGGGCTCGCCGCGCACGAACCGGATGCGGCCGCCGTAGAGGAGACCCGCGGCCGTGTGCAGCTCGTGCACGAAGTCCGACCAGCTGCGCGGGTCGAGCTCCACCACGGTCGGAGCCTCGGCGCCCGGCTCGACGGCGATCGCGTCGGCCCCGGGTGTCAACCGGTAGGCGCGGCCGTCGGTCAGCAGGAAGGCGATCGGCCGTGCGCCGCGCACGTCGCGCGCGGCCGCTCGCCCGGCGCCCGACCTGCAGCGCGCGGGGAGCACGCGGCGGTGGTAGTCGTCGAAGTCGAGGGCGGGGAAGCCGCGCACCGAGGCCTCGGCCGCGTTACTTGCCGGAGCGCGCCAAGGCGTCGACGTCGAAGGTGGCGGGGTTGAACTTGATCCGGCCATAGAAGGAGGAGTTCGGACTCGACTTGATCCCCGCGACCGTGGCGCGGTTGAGCTTCAGGTTCTCCGCGCACTGGTAGGCCATGTTCGAGCCTTGCATGTAGTCGACCTTGCCGTCCGGCCGCGTGAACCGGAGCGGGTTCCACGCCATCACCTGCATGGTGTTCAGCAGCTCGCCCTTCCAGCTGAACTTGCGGTGCCAGGCGCCCTGGTAGGTGAGCTTGTCGATCCAGAGCTCGAGCTTGCCGTAGAGGTAGTACCGGTCGCGCGGCACGCCCTCGACCACCCAGAACCGCCGCCTGGCGAGGACCGAAGGCCCGGTGGGCGCCCACGCGATGCCCTTCCACGCGGGATCCATGTAGCCGATGAACTTCGTGTCGGGCCAGTCCGCGTCCCACGCTCCGATCTCCGGTACCCAGCGGGCCTTGCCGACGTCCTTCAGATTCAGCTCCTCGGCGAAGCGGAAGCCCTCCACCTCGCCCTTGAGATTCCACTCGAAGTCCTCCGGCTTGCCGTCGAAGAAGGGACCGTCGTCCTGGCTCATGTCGGAGCCAAGGAAGCCGTCGGAGCGGTTGGTCGGGCTCACGGCCCGCACGCGGCGGAGCGCCGGCACGTAGGTCCAGGTGGAGTCGCGCCGGTCGGCATCTCGGTACCGCCAGGTGAGGGCGGCGGTCCCGTGCAGGTCGGCAGGCGCCTTCACGAAGATCAGGGCCTGCGTGAGGAAGTTCTGCGGGTTCGGCATCCGCTCGTCCTCGGGGACGCCGTCGTAGTAGGCGAACCGGACGTCCTGGTCGGTGCGGCGCTCGAGCCCCCCCGGGCTGATCCAGTTCACCTGCGACTCGGCGCGCAGGTTCCCGAAGTACCAGAAGCGGTAGAACTGGTTCCACACCACCTTCACGCCGGCCGTGCGATCGCTCGGGTCGATGGCCGGAAACGGGTGGCCCAGGACGTACGGCGGCTGCTTGCCGGTTTCCTTGCTCAGGATCTCCCCGCGCGGGCCCACGGTGAGCTTGCCCTCGTTTGCCCGCGTAGCCGCCTGGAAGTCCGGCGGCCAGTTGTACTTGCTCTCGGGCCAGTCGGCGACGGGGTTCCGATACTCGCCGTCGCGGTAGTGGCGGAGGATCTCCGGGGGCAGGAGGCTCTCCGCTTCCTGCCAGGTGGTCTGATCGAGCGTCTCGCCGGGCTTCGGCCCCTCGGCGCCGCGCGCGGTGGCGATCGCGAGCGCGGCGACGAGGACGAGGGCGGCCACGACGAGGCTCGGCTTCGACATCACCAGTTCTGCTCACCCGCCAACGGGCGCCGGACTGTAGCGCGGATCCGTGGGGCGAGGGAAACGGAACTTGCGGAGCATCCCGGGCGGCGCCCTTTGCGGCGAGCGTAGACCCGCGTCGACCGCGCAGGGTATAGCCCCAGGCGGGGTTCCGATGAGGCTCGTCGTCGGGGTGGCCGTCCTGCTCCTGGTTCTCGCTGGCGTCGTGCACGCTCAGGTGACGACCGCCTTCCGCGCGCGCGCCGCGCGTCAGATCAGCGCCGATCCCTTCGCCGGCCTCTCCGGCGCGGAGGCCGACACGGAGGTCGAACCCGACGTCGCGGTCGACCCGAACGACCCCGCCGTCGTGGTGGCCGTCTTTCAGGAGGGGCGCTTCGACCAATCCGGCGGCTGCGTCGCTCCCGGCTTCGCGACCTCTCGGGACGGCGGCCTCACGTGGATCGCGGGCAGCCTACCCGGGTTGACCGTGGCCGCGAGCGGCCCATTCGATCGGGCCTCCGATCCGGCGGTTGCCATCGGGGCCGACGGCGCCGTCTACGCGCAGACGCTCCCGTTCGACGTTCAGGACTGCCGCAGCGCCATCGCCGTCCAACGGTCGGACGATCACGGCCTCACCTTCAACGCTCCCGTCCTCGTGCAGGACGACTCCTCCTGCTCCGTCTTCAACGACAAGACCTGGATCGCCGCGGACACCTTCGCCGCGAGCCCGCACCACGGGCGCGTGTACAGCGTGTGGGACCGCATCGACCACACGGAGCAGCCGATCGTGCTGCGCTGGTCCGACGACCGCGGCGAGACCTGGAGCGCGCTCGTCGCGGTGTCCAGCCCCTTCTTCCCCGGGGGCATCGGGGTGATTCCCCTCGTCCAGCCGAACGGCGACTTGACGCTCGTCTACGCGCCGGTCGGAACGGCGACCGCCGAAGAAGTCGCGCAGACGTCGCACGACGGCGGTGGCACCTTCGCTCCGCCGGTCACGATCGAGAGCTTCGAGGGCAGCGACCCGGCGGGCATGCGGACGGGCGATGGGCTTCCCGCGGCCGCGCTCGACCCGGTGACCGGCCGGCTGTACGTCGTCTGGCAGGACGGTCGCTTCCGCTCCGACGGGCTCAACGACATCGTCATGAGCGTCTCGACGGACGGGGGAACGAGCTGGGGGCCACTCGGCCTGGTGAATGTGCGCGTGCCACGTCAACCCCGCGACCGCTTCACGCCGGGGGTCGCCGCGTACGGCGGCGCGGTCCTCGTCGTCTATGGCGCTCGCAAGGATGTCGGCCCGCGGGTGACCATGCGCTACGTGGCCTCGTCCGACGATGGCGTCACCTTCGGCCGGGAGCGCCGGCTCGGTCGCACGGGAGATCTGACCTACGCCGCCACGTCCGGCGGGCAGCGATTCCTCGGCGATTACATCGGTGTAACGGCTTCCGCGACCACGGCGCACGCCGTCTGGTGCCTCTCGGCCCGGCCCCGCCTCGGCGCGCCCGGAGCGCTCCACCAGGTGGCGTTGAGCGCGACCTTCACCCGCTAGTGTGGTGTTCGCTGAGCGGGCGAGGCCGGGACCGCCCTCCGGTGAATCGCGTCGGTGAGCTCCTCGAGCGGGGTCGCGGGGTCGGGTCCTCGCGTTGGGGATGGGCCGTGCCCGGTTTCGCGCTCCTCGTGCCGTTGGCGGCCGTGGTGCTGGCGAAGGGACCCCAGGGGGAGAACGTGCATCGGCCGGGCGCGGACTGCACCGTCTGCCACACCGTCGCGCAAGCCGCGCTCGAGCACGGCCCGGTCGCGGCGCGGGCCCTCCTCGCACCCGATCTCGAGGAGCGCTGCCTCCTGTGCCACGGCGACCAGGGCCCCTCGCATCACACCGGCATCAAACCTCGAAAGCCGGTGCCCGACACGCTCCCGCTCTCCGCCGAGGGGCTGATCACGTGCGCCACCTGTCATTTCATGCACGGCGAGCCGAACTCCTTCGACGACTTCGTGCGCATCGACAACTCGCGCGGCGGGCTGTGTCTCACGTGTCACGAGTTATCGGAGCTCGAATGAGCGGCTCGCGAGGAGGCTGAGCGATGGCATTCTTTGGCTTGCTGCATCACCACCCAGAACATCGCGCCCGGCAGCTGCGCTGGGTCCTCCCGCTGGTGGCGCTCGTGCTGGTGGCGGTCCTCGCGACGCTCGCCGTCCAGTATCAGGTGAGCAACCAGAACGTCGGCAGGGAATTCTTTCGGGCGCACAAGACGATCACCCACACGGGCGAGCTCTTGCAGCGCGGCATGGCGATCGGGAGCGCGGTGCTGACCATCCTCGTGCTGGCGGTCGCGCTGTGGGCGTTCCGGCTCACGCACCGCATCGTGCGGCCCGTCCACACGCTTCATCGGGCGCTCGAGGCACTGGTGACGGGCGACCTCGGCGTGCGCGTCGAGCTGCATCGGGACGACGAGTTCCGCGAGGTGGCGGAGGCCCTGAACCGCCTCGTGGAGGAGTTTTCGAGCACCCTGGCCAGGGTACATGCGCTGGTCGATCGCACGGCGGCCGTAGCGCGCGGGGCGCGCGATCAGACGAGCGAGGCGCAGCTCCGGGGACTGGTCGCGGACCTCGATCAGGCGATGGCGTTCTTCCGCCTCGAGCCGCGCCGCACGATCCGTGAGGGCTGAGATGCGGGGCGTCCTCGTGCTTGCGTGTCTGCTGCCGACGGCGGCGCACGCGGCGCCGACCATGCTCAACCAGATCCCGACCACGGACCTGGTGCCGGTCAAGCAGGTGAGTCTCCAGCTTCAGAACGGCAACACCGAGGTGAGCGGCCGGTCTTCGGTCTTCCATCAGCCCGAGCTCGTGCCGCAGAGCGAGTTCGGGCTGCCGGGGAACATCGAAGCCGGGCTCGACGTCGCGCCCTCAGACCCGCCGCACGACTACCGGCCCGTGATGAACGTCAAATGGAGTCCCGTGCGGGAAGACTATCGGATTCCCGCCCTCGCCGTCGGGGCGATGCAACTCGGCGTCGGCTTCACCCCCAGCTACTTCCTCGTGTTGAGCAAGACCCTCAACTACCAGCAGATCCAGTACCAGAAGTTCCGGGCCCATCACCGCAACATCAAGCTGCGTGGCATCCGACTCCATGCCGGCATGCTGCGCACGAGCAACGCCTGGCGGGCCCTGGCCGGCACCGACATCGAGGTGAGCGATCACTTCGTCGTCTATGCGGACTGGATCTCCGGGGCGCGGAACGCGGTCGCCGTGGGTGGGGTGCTCGTGATCGACCGGCAGAACAGCGTCCAGGCGTCGCTGCTGCGCGGGAACACCGAGGACCGGCTGAGCGGCGTGCTCGTGGGCCTCACGCACACGTTCGACCTGGCGCATCCGTTCGCGTGGTGATGGCTGGTCCCAAGCCTCTAACCCCGCTTCCGTCGGCGGCCGCTTCCCGGCCCCGCCGGCTGGCGGCTCACCCGCGACACCTGGTCGCCCTCGAAGGAGATCTCGAACGTGTCCCCATGGCTCGCCCAGTACCTCCAGGTGGGTGCGTCGAGGGAGGGCGTGCGGTCCGCAGGCGGGTAGCCGAGCGCCATGAGCACCTGGTCGCGCGTCATGCCGACGCTCACCGTCCCCTCCTCGATCATCCGTCGGGTCTTGTCGACCTCGGCCGCCTGCTTCCCGTCGGCGGGCAGCTTGGGGAAGCGCGCGTAGGGATCTTCGGCCAGGAATAGCCGGCCGAGGTACTGGTCCATGGTGAGGTTGCGCGCGCCGTCCCGGAGGACGAGCGTGATCGGGGGGTGTCCCGTCGCCTTGAACTTCACGCTGTCCTTCCGCACCTCGAGGATCTGGACCCGCGTGCCGAACGGGATCAGCGTGCCGCGCAGGTAGTTCGCGTCCGTGATCTCGGCTTTCTCGTAGTGCAGGTTGCAGCAGGTGTAGCGGAACTGGTTCGCCAGGGGATGGGGGACCGTCGGCTCTCGGCAGGCCAGGGCGAGGGCGAGAGCGGCGGCGGCCACGAGGTGCGCTCGGGGCATGGGCCTCTTCCTCGAGGGTGCGCGCCCTGTAGCAGAGTTCACGCGCGCTTCAAAGACGCCTGACGAACGCCGGCCGGAAGACCGCGCGCGTCACCGGCGCGGCGTGCCCCCAGAGCGCGCCGGGTGCCGCTGAGCGGCCGCACCCGATCGCATGGACCTCGTGCGGGGAGGGAGGGACCCCGTGCGAGCAGGCTGGAATGTCCCGGCGGAATGCGCGAAGGCGACCGCCGGCGCGCGCGGGCGTCGCCAGACCTCCGCCGGCGCACTCGACAGGCTCCCGCGATACGCCGGGACCGCGACTGCGGACGCCGACGGCGAGGGCCGGCCGAGTACGGGCCGTCCCAGACGCAACGTTTGGGGAATGCCAACTCCGCGCGCGTTCGGGTCGGTGGACGGCGGCCCCGACGCGAGCGCCATCGCGCTCCCCGGCGGCGACACTTCCGGTTGACGGACGCCGGCGGAGCGTGGCGGAAGGCTCTCGCCCCGTCGGTCCCAGGGCGCCAGGGTCTGGCGCGGCCTCCCTTCGAGCCGCACCGGATGGTGCGACACGTGCGCGATCTGTCCGAGCGTGGGCCGGCGGTGGCGTGCGCCCGGGTCGTCGATGACGTGCCTCGGCACGTGATTCCCATCCAGGACGGCGCGCTTCAGATTGGGCTCGGCGAAGTTCGCTGCCTCGACGAAGACGAAGTTGCTGACCACGACTCCGCCGAACGGGGACAGGGGAGCCCAGCCGACGAACCCATCACCCGAGAACCAGTCCACCCACGCCGGCCCCCAGACGTCCCCCGGAACCCACACCCAGCCGAAGGCGGGCGACAACGCCCAGCGCCCGTAGTGAAGCGTCCACCCCCACGGCTCGTCCGACTCCCAGGTCCAGCCATCGCCCGTCCACGCCCACGAGCCGTCGACGTAGGGCTGCCACTCTTCGCCCACCGCGGGTTGCCAGACGTGCCCGTAGCTGCCGTCGTCCACCCAAGCGCCGTAGGGCGCGAGGGCTTGCTGATAGTCACCGGGGGCCACCTCTGCGGCTGCCTGGCCGGCCGATTCTGCGTCGTCCTCCTGGGCGAGTATGGGAACGCTCGCGCCGCAGAGAACGACGAGAGCGAGGCCACATGCGGCGCCCGACCGCATCGCGTTCCGAGCCTCGGGCAAACCCTGCAGCATTACACTCTTCCTAACGCACCACCGGTCCCCGCGGTTGACGAGCGCGCGGTCGTGATCGTCACCGCGCGAGGGCGACGTGGAGCCCGCGTCCGCGGGTGCCATGCCTTGCCGGAGCAGGAGCCCGCTGCTACGGTTTCGCCTTCACCCGGCCCGCCTCGCTGACCTCATCGACCTGGATGCGACGGATACCTCGGGCGCGGCCGAACCGCGACGTCATCGGGCGCGTCGCGATGGACACGTCGAGATTACGTCACGGATCCGGGGGGGACATCGGGAGCAGAACGGCTGCGAACTCGGTACTGACGGGAGCGTCGACCTCGGCGTGTCAACCGGAGCAGGGGGTCATCCGTCTACAGAGAGATATGGGAACGGACTGGTCCGTAAAGTAAATGTCGGCGCCCGCCCCGCAGCCCGAGCCGCAGCACCCACGCCGGGGCCGCCCGCCCACCCCGGGTCTCCGCGAGGGCATCCTGCGCGCGGCCGAGACCATCTTCACCCGCCACGATTACCATGAGGTGCAGATGGACGAGGTGGCCGAGGCGTGCGGCGTCGGCAAAGGCACCCTGTATCGGTACTTTCCCGGCAAGCACGCCCTGTACTTTGCGGTCATGTTCGAGGGCATCGAGCGCCTGCGCGCGGAGCTCGCGGCCGCCGTCGGCACGAGCGAGCCCGCGGCACGCAAGATCCGCGGCATCGTGCACCGGACGCTCGCGCATTTCTGGGATCGGCGGTTCTTCTTCTCCCTCATCCACCAGAACGAGCACAAGCCCGATGGTGAGGCCCGGGAATGGTTCCGGCACCGGCAGGTCCTGTCGCGCCTGGTCCAAGACGCCCTCGGGAATGCGATGGCCGCCGGTCACGTCCGGCGCATCGATGCGCGCATCGCCACGGAGATGCTATTCGGCATGATGCGGGGTGTGAACCGCTACCGCGCGAAGGACGACCGGCTCGAGGACGTGGTCACGGCGGTGGTGGACATCTTCATGCGCGGGGTCGGGACGCCGGCGGGCCGGCAGGTCCTGGCGCCGCCGCGCGTGCGGAGGGCATGATGTCGCTCCCTCGCCTCGTTTCCCTCGGCGTGCTGGCCCTGGTCATTCCGCCCGTTGCGCTCGCCGAAGCCCCGGCCAAGAAGACACTTGCCGACCTGTCGGTCTTCAACGGCGGCCTCACGACCGCCCAGGTCGGCGAGGCCAAGGCCAACCTCGAGAACCTGCAGGCCAACGAGGAGGTCACGCGCCAGAACATCACGCTCGACGTGCGGCAGGCGACGCTCAACCCGCGCCAGGCGGTCGAGAGCATCCGGGTCGCGGACAAGGGGCTCCAGCAAGCGCGGGAGAACCTGGAGATCGCCGAAGGCCGCTATGGAACGGGCGTCGGCAACATCATCGAGCTCACCGACGCGCAGACGTCGCTCACCAGCGCCGAGGCGAGCCGGGTCCAGGCGGTGGTCAACTACCGCACGGCGCTGGCGTCCCTCGAGCGGGCGACCGCGCACCCGTTCTCGGCGGAGTGAGCCGTTAGGATGCCCACGATCCCGTCGCCGCGCTCCGCTCCCGAGGGGGCACATCCCGCCGAGCGGCACGGCGGCGCCATGAACATGGAACCGATCGCTCGCGCGCGCGAAGGACGCCGCCGTTGGCCGTGGCTCCTGGCCGTCGTCCTCCTGGCCGGGGTCGGGTACGGGCTCCACGCCACCTCGGCGACCCGACAGCCGGCCTCCGCCGAGCCGGCGGCGAAACCGATGGGCCCGGCCGTCCCCGTGTCGGTGGCGACCGCGCGCGAGGGAGACCTGCCCATCTATCTCACCGGGCTCGGCTCGGTGACGGCCTTCAATACCGTCAGCGTGAAGAGCCGCGTCGACGGACAGCTGACCACGGTGGCGTTTCAGGAGGGGCAGTTCGTTCACGAGGGAGATCTGCTGGCGGTGATCGATCCCCGGCCCTTCGAGGTGCAGCTCACGCAGGCCGAGGGGCAGATGGCCCGGGATGCGGCGCTGCTCAAGGACGCGCGGATCAACCTGGCCCGCTACCGGGAGCTGCTCGCCAAGCAGCTGATCGCCAAGCAGCAAGTGGACGACCAGGCGGCGCAGGCCGGGCAGTACGAGGGCGCCGTCAAGATGGACCAGGGACTCATCGACAACGCGCGGCTGCAGCTCACCTACTCCCACATCATCGCCCCCATCAGCGGCCGGGTCGGGTTGCGGCTGGTGGACGTGGGCAACATGGTGCACGCCGCGGATCCGGGCGGGTTGCTCGTCATCACCCAGGTGCAGCCCGTCGCGGTGCTCTTCACGCTCCCGGAGGACAATCTGCCTCCCATCCTGAAGAAGCTCCAGGGCCGGGAGCCCCTGCCCGTGGAGGCCTATGATCGCGCGGGGCAGAACAAGATCGCCACGGGCACCCTCCTCACGGTCGACAATCAGATCGATCAGAGCACCGGGACCACCCGTCTCAAGGCGATCTTCCCGAACGACGATGACGTGCTCTTCCCGAACCAGTTCGTGAACGCGCGCCTGCTGCTCGACGTGAGGAAGGGGGCGGTCATCGTGCCGCTGGCCGGGATCCAGCGCGGCCCGCAAGGCACGTTCGTCT
>WNGI01006761.1_pt1 | contig 10451 bp, 8 predicted proteins | sample 5400621 | NCBI WGS metagenome assembly WNGI01 (sample SAMN13153374, study PRJNA577476) | soil metagenome | isolation source: 20 cm soil or saprolite under Garry oak tree replicate 1 | place: USA:California | collected 2016-06-15 | reverse complement strand
TGCTTTAGCGGTTCTTTTGAGACCTGGCCAAAGGCCATGGTCTATGAAATCCACGTCGCAATCAACATGCCTTGTCGCCGTCAGCCAGCCTGGAAAGAGGTGTGAAGCCTGATCTATTCTGCCGGCGGGCGGGCGGGGGAGCAGGAACAGCGTTTGGCTGATACGCAAAAGACGCCGTTGCAGTTCGACGCGAGCGCCGAGGGGCCGCTTGCGGGCGTGCGCGTTGTCGATCTCTCGCGCATGGTCGCCGGCAACATGCTCTCGCTGCAATTGGGCGATTTCGGCGCCGACGTGATCAAGGTGGAGCCGCCGGCGGGCGATCCGCTGCGCGACTGGCGCGACGGCGGTCACGAGCTGCATTGGAAAACCTATGCCCGCAACAAGCGCTCGATCGTGCTCAACTTGCGCCACGATTCCGCAAAAGACGCGCTGTTGCGCCTCCTCGAAGGGGCGGATGTGTTCATCGAGAACTACCGGCCGGGCACGCTGGAGGAGATCAATCTCGGCCCCGACGTCTTGCTCGCGAAAAATCCCGATCTCGTCATCGTGCGCGTCTCCGGCTTCGGCCAGACCGGCCCTTATGCGCCGCTGCCTGGGTTCGGCTCGCTGGTGGAAGGAATGAGCGGCATTGCCGCGCGCACCGGTTTTCCGGATCGCGAACCGGTGCTGCCGCCGCTTGCGCTCGCCGATATGATTTCGGGTCTCTATGGCGCGTTCGCGACCGTGACGGCATTGCGCGCGCGCGAGCAGGGCAGGGCGCGCGGCCAGGTCATCGACGTCTCGCTGCTGGAATCGATGTTTTCCGTGATGGGGCCGGAAGCCGCGATCTACCGGTTGACCGGGACCGTGAAAGAACGCACTGGAAGCGCCTCCCAGACCACCGCGCCGCGTAATGTCTACCGCTGTGCTGACGGAGATTACGTGGCGCTCTCCGGCTCGACCGAGACCATGGCGCGGCGCCTGTTTCAGGCGATCGGGCGGCCGGACATGGTCGAGGATGCCCGCTTTCGCAACAACAGCGCGCGCGTGCAGCACCGCGCACTGCTCGACGAGGCGGTGGGCGGCTGGTTCGCGAGCAAGACCCGTGAGCAGGCGCTGGCGGCAATGCGCGCGGCGAGCGTCACCGTCGGGCCGGTCTACACCATCGCCGATGCGATGGCGGATGCGCATTTCCGTGAGCGCGGCATCATCGTCGAGGTCGCCGACGCCGACCTCGGCCAGCTGCCCATGCACAACATCATCCCGCGTCTGTCGCAGACGCCGGGCGTCTGGCGGCGGCCGGCGCCGACCTTGGGCGAGCACACCGATGCCGTTCTCACCGAAGTGGGCTTCGATCGCGCGACCATTGCGCGGCTCCGACAAGAGGGAGCCGCCGCATGATCCGCTCGCTGCTCTACGTGCCGGCAAATGCGGAGCGCTTTGTCGCAAAGGCGCATGAGCGCGATGCCGACGCCATCATCCTCGACCTGGAAGATGCGGTCGTTCCCGGCGAGAAGGCGAGGGCACGCACCTGCCTCGCCACCGCGGTGCCGGCGGTCGCACGCAATGGTGCGACTGTATTCGTCCGCATCAATTCCACCGCCGATACGATGATGGCCGACGCCGAGGCGGCATGCCGTGCCGGCGCCTTCGGCCTGTTCGTGCCAAAGACCCGCGAGGCGCAGGCGCTGCTCGCGCTGGCGTCGCACCTCGATCGGATCGAGCGGCAGCTCGGGCGACCGCAAATGCGCCTGGTGCCGATGATCGAAGATCCCGGCGCGGTGTTCGACGCGCGCGCCATCGGCATTGCCACCCCGCGCATCTTCGCATTGGTCGCCGGCGGCGAAGATTTGGCCACCGCCATGGGGGCGGAGCCGACGCCGGAGGTGCTGCGGCTGCCCAAGCTGATGGTGCATCTCGCCGCCAAGGCGGCTGGTATCTTGTCGTTCGGACTGTTGCGCACGGTCGCCGACTACCGCGCACTCGACGACATCGCGCGCGCCGCGCGCGAGGCGCGCGACTTTGGCTTCGACGGCGCCAGCTGCGTACATCCGAGCGTGGTGCCAATCCTCAACGCGGCCTTCGCGCCGGCACCGGAACAGATCGAGGAAGCGACGCGCATGATCGCCGCCGCCGAAGCCGCCATGGCCAAGGGCCAGGGCGCCTTTGTATTCGACGGCCGGATGGTGGACGAGCCGGTGGTCGCGCGCGCGCGGGCGCTGCTGGCACGGCAGCGCCCGTCGTGACGGGGACCTGGGGACCCGCGGGACACGTGTCGGATTCATATATATGCTTCGCCGGCATTCGTCCCGGGCCTTCCATTTGGCAATAGTTCAACAAGAGATTTTCGATGCCTGACGTCCGCCGGGAAATGCCGGATGTTTCGCTGACCAAGGATGAGTTCAAGCGTCGTTTCCGTCAACGCTTTTACGATCCGGCCTTCGACCCGCTGCAAGCGGAAATAGAGCGCTTGGCCGAGGTGGCCTGGGACGCCTATGACGACTCTCGCAAGGCCCCCCGAACTGAGCGCGCCGGCCCTGGCTTTGCCGATCCCGACTACGAATTGTCGATCGAATGGCGCGCCGCCAGTCAGCGCGTCAGGGACGCCGAGCAGCGACAGCAAGACCCGTCGTCTCCTGCGCGCATCCTGTTGATCAATGGAGCGACCCGCAGCGAGCACACCTGTCCCGCAGAAACCTCGAAGACCTGGCGGCTCGCCATGATGGCGCAGCAGGTGTTCGAGCGCGAGCGCGATCTCGAGATTGAGGTCCTGGACCTGAGCCGGTTGGCATCGGAATACGGCCGCACGATCTATCCCTGCAAGACCTGCGTCTCGACTGCGATGCCGCTCTGCCACTGGCCATGCTCCTGCTACCCGAACCACGCCATGGGACAGGTCGGGGACTGGATGAACGACATCTACCCGATGTGGGTCGCGGCGCATGGCGTCATGATCGTCTGCCCGGTCAACTGGTATCAGGCACCTTCGTCGCTCAAGCTGATGATCGACCGCCTGGTCTGTGCTGACGGCGGCAATCCGGACCCGAGCTCGACGCAGGGCAAGAATCCCGAGCGTGCCAAAAAGCTCGAGCTCGATGGCTGGCCCTATCCGCGCCACCTTGCCGGCCGCGTCTTTTCGGTGGTCGTCCACGGCGATGCCGCGGGGGTCGATGGCCTGCGCAATGGGCTCGCGAACTGGCTCACCGACATGGAGCTGATCGATGCCGGCAACTCATCCCAGCTCGGCGCCTATGTGGGATACATGCGGCCTTATGCGACCAGCCACGATGACCTGGACAAGGACACCGCGTTCCAAGAGGAGGTGCGCAACGCCGCCCGTTCCCTCGTCGCCGCCGTCAGGCAGCTGCGGCGCGGCGAGCTCAAGCCGCCGGACGCCGGCTTGCACGCGCCGCGCCAGAAGTGACGGACGCGGGCGCGTCCGCACGCGAGACTAAATGCGTCCTGGCGCGCCAAGCGGAGATCTGGTATTAACGATTGGGGCGTTCAGAGGGGACGTGCAGCGAGAATATGATTATAATTCAGACACTTCGTCCATTCCGCTGGATGTGTTAATCTTAACAAGTAACCTTAAGCGTTCACTGCTTCTGAATGGTTTCGTTGCTGCCGGCTCGGCGAACCAATAATCAACCGTAGTCGCCTGCGGTCGTTTCAAAACGATGCCAGGGAGGAACGGGCAGGGGCGCGTCGTGTTGTAGGCCCGGAGGCGCTCGCTCCGGAATGCACATCGCGACGACTGACGAACAGCGAGTTGCGGGTCAAATAACTGAGGGAGTGCCATGGAATTTTTCACCGATACCAATGTTCTGATCGCGCTGCTGGTGGTCGTTTCGGCGATCGCGGCGGCTGGTCTGGTGATGCTGTATTTGTTCTGGCGCAAGCAAGAGCAGCCTGAGGAAAGCATCGTTGTGACCAGCGAATGGCAGCCCACCGGCAAGATCGATTTCTACTGCCCGGAAATTCCCCAAGACGACAAGGCGCCGGCACCTTTTCTCCTGCGGGTCGAAGAATACCGCACGGTCGAGAGCATCAGCGGCGTCGAGCACACCGAGATTCGCTGGCGCAAGGCCATGCTGTCAGAGGCAAAGGCGGTGCTGGTCGTTCATCAGAACGCCACCGATACCAGGACCAAAGGCCAGCAAATCGCCAAGCTCGTCCGCTCGTGACTGCTGCGCTCGGCGAGCGGCCCTCGCCGGCGTGCCGCGAGCTGCGCGCGAACGGCGCGTGGCCGCGCGCACAGGTGGCAGGCCGCTGCTCGCAATTGATTCTGCCGGTGAGATCTAAACCGCATACGGTGATAACCTGCTCATAGCTGAATTCGGCCGGTGAATTGGATCGCGCTGGCCGAAATTTGCCAGTCGCCTTTTTCGAGGTCGCCAGAGGCATTGCTAAGCCATTCATTTCATTAAAATATTTTCTCGCCGGCGATTTGCGAGCTGGCACATGAATTGCGACTGTGTAGTCCCAACAGAACGCACGGGCGGGAGCGATCCCGTCGCTCCACTTGGCTTGATCGTGGATGCACAAGGACAAAGCGCAGGCGCTTTACGTCTATTCCGTCGCTCTCGATGAACACGAGCGCGACGGTAGCGATTGGATCAAGATCGGCCTGGCCTTTCCTCACATGGACGGCAAGGGCTTTGACGTCACGCTGGAAGCCCTCCCGCTTTACGCCAGGCTCGTGCTACGCGAGCCGGCCGCGGCGGAAAGGCGCGATGGCGAACTGCCTTCGCTTGCGCGGCAGGTCGAAGCCTTCGAACGGGCATTGATCGAACAGTGTCTGGTGGAGACTGGCGGCAAGATCAGCGCGGTCATCGATCGTCTCGGCATTCCACGGCGGACCCTGAACGAGAAGATGGCTCGTCTGGGTATCAGCCGGCGGAAGCTTGCAAACAACGTCAGGCCAAACAACGCCGGTAGATCGCTCAAGAGCGGCAACAGCCCGCCGACGACGTAGATCACCTTGTGAGTCAGGCGTTTCGAAATGACTGAGGAAATTCGCCAGCGACGCACTTCCCCGAGCCGAAAGCGCGTGCTGTTGATTTTTGCAGTTGCTGCCGGAGTGGTTGCGACCTGGTCATTGATGGGCAGCCGTGACAAGCGAATCGACGGTGCGCGCGCGCAGACAGCTGAATCAGGGCAGCGTGCGCCGGGCACATTCGTCGCCACGCCGGCGCAGTGGGCAACGCTGGGCACCGCAACGGTGAAGCGGCAGGTCTTTCGGTCAGCGCATGTGACCGAAGGGAAAATCGCGGTCGACGAGGACCGCTCGACGCCGATTTTTTCTCCCTACTCGGGCCGCGTGACCAAGCTTCTGGGCAAGCCCGGCGATGCGGTCACGACCGGGCAGTCGCTGTTCGTGATCGAAGCAACAGACATGGTGCAGACACAGAACGACTTCATCGGGGCGGTCACGGCAATGAATAAAGCTCACTCGCAGCTCACACTCGCCGAGGCCGTCGAGAAGCGGCACCGCGATCTCTACAAGGACAAGGCGGTGGCGCTGCGGGAATTGGAGCAGGCGCAAGCTTCCCTGGTGGCGGCCAAAAACGACGTGCGCGCGGCGGAGACGGCGCTCGAAGCGGCGCGCAACCGTCTTCGCATACTGGGCAAGACCGACGAGGAAATCACGTCGTTCGAGCAGACCGGAAAGATCAATCCCGAGACGGTGATCAATGCCCCGATCGCAGGAACCATCGTTCAGCGCAAGATCGGCCCGGGCCAGTATGTCAATAGCGGCGGCAGTGATCCGGTTTTCGTCATCGGCGATCTGTCGACGGTATGGCTCGTGGCCTATGTGCGCGAGACCGAGGCACCGAAGGTTCGGATCGGTCAGCAGATCGACTTCACTGTGCTTGCCTATCCCGAGCAGGTATTCAAGGGAAATATCAGATATGTCGCCGCGATGCTCGATTCCAACAGCCGGCGGCTATTGGTTCGAGCGACGATTCCAAACGCGGACGGGGCGCTCAAGCCCGAAATGTTCGCGAGCGTGAAAATCTTCATTGACGAAGGAGACGTCGCACCGGCGGTACCGCGTGATGCGGTGATCTACGAGGGCGATAGCGCCCACGTATGGGTTGCGCGCGAAGAACGGGTCATCGAGCTGCGGCCGATCAAGCCCGGAGTGACCGACGGCGGGATGGTGCAGGTGCTGGACGGTCTGCGGCCCGGAGAAAAGGTGGTGACCAAGGGCAGCCTTTTCATCGATCGCGCAGCGGCAGGGACTTGACCGTTCTTCGACGTCGAACGGGCTCATCATGAACACGCTCATTGGATTTGCGCTCAAGCACCGCGTGCTGATGCTGGTCCTGTTCGTGATGATCTTTGCCGGCGGCATCATCGCCTTTCGGCAGCTCAATATCGAAGCCTACCCCGACCCGACGCCGCCGATGGTCGATGTGGTAACCCCAAGTCCGGGGCTGTCGGCGGAGGAGATCGAGCGCTACATCACGATCCCGATCGAAACCCAGACCGCAGCTTTGCGCAACCTGACCACGATCAGGACGATATCGCTCTACGGCCTGTCGGATGTGAAGCTGCAATTCACCTTCGACTATACCTATGATGAAGCCTTGCAGCAGGTGCTCAATCGGTTGTCGCAGCTTCCAAGCCTCCCCAACAACGTGCAGCCGCAGATTTCGCCCGTGAGCCCCATCGGCGAAATCTATCGATACCGGCTCGTGGGGCCTCCAGGCTATAGCGTCCTGGATTTGAAAACGCTGCAGGACTGGGTGCTGCAGCGACGCTTCCGCGCCGTGTCCGGAGTGATCGACGTCACCGGCTGGGGCGGCAAGACCAAGACGTTCGAACTCCAGGTCGATTTCAATCGGCTGATCGCCTATGGGCTCACCCTCTCGCAGGTGCTCCAGACGCTCAGCAACAGCAACATCAACGTCGGCGGCAATACCGTCAATATCGGCCCGCAGGCTGCCGTCGTCCGTGGCGTGGGCCTGATCCGCTCGATGGACGACCTCAACAACACGATGCTCACCCAGAGCGGCGGCAACCCGGTATTCGTGCGTGACGTCGCCAAGGTCGTCGTCGGCAACCAGCCGCGTTTGGGCATCGCCGGCAAGGATGCGGACGATGACATCGTCCAGGGTATCGTGCTGATGCGGCGTGGCGAGCAGAGCATGCCCACTATTCGCCGCGTCGAACATGAAGTCGAACGCATCAACAATGATGGCACGTTACCGCCCGGCGTCCAGATCGAGCGCATTTACGATCGCAAGGACCTGATCGACATCACCACTCGGACGGTTCTGCACAACATGGTGTTCGGCATCGGATTGATCTTTTTGCTGCAGTGGGTGTTTCTCGGGAATTTCCGCAGCGCGATCATCGTCGGCGCGACGATCCCGTTCGCGCTGTTTTTTGCCATCGGAATACTCGTGTTGCGCGGCGAGTCTGCCAACCTCCTGTCGGTTGGCGCGATCGATTTTGGCCTCATTGTCGATGCCACCGTGATCATGGTCGAGAGCGTCTTTCGTCGCCTCGGACAGACTCGCGCATCGTCGCGGGGCTCGATCGCGCCCGTTGCGTCGTCGGATGCGCTCCGCGGCAAGCTGCTCGCGATCTTTCAGGCCGGAATGGATGTCAACCGCTCGATTTTCTTTGCCGCCGGCATCATCATCGCAGGCTTCATCCCGCTGTTCACGCTGAGTGGCGTGGAAGGCCACATCTTCGGCCCGATGGCGAAAACCTACGCTTACGCCCTGGCCGGCGGTTTGATTGCGACATTCACGGTCACCCCCGCGCTTTGCGCGGTGCTGTTGCCCGAGCACGTCCGCGAAACCGAGACATGGGTCGTGCATCTCTTGCATCGGCTTTATACGCCGACGATGCGCTTTGCGCTTGCCAACAGATTTGTGGTCATTACGACTGTGATCATCCTGCTTGCACTGGCTGCCGTGGCGGTGCGTTCATTGGGCCTGGAGTTTTTGCCAAAGCTTGAAGAGGGCAACCTCTGGGTACGTGCGACGCTGCCGTCCACGATATCGCTCGATGAAGGCAACTCCTACGTCAACCGCATCCGCAACGTCATCCGTGAATTTCCTGAAGTGGAGTCGGCGGTCTCGCAGCACGGCCGCCCCGACGACGGCACCGACGCCGCGGGCTTTTTCAATGCCGAATTTTTTGCTCCCTTGAAGCCGGTCGACCAATGGCGCCCTGGTTTCGACAAGGACAAACTCACCGGCGAAATCGTCACCAAGCTTGAGGCGGAGTTTCCGGGCGTCGAGTTCAATTTCTCACAATACCTTCAGGACAACGTCGCTGAGGCGGTGTCCGGCGTGAAGGGCGAGAATTCGATCAAGCTCTACGGCAACAGCCTGCAGACCCTGTCGGACACGGCCGCCAAGATCAAGGCGGTGCTGGCGACGGTGCCGGGCATCACCGACCTCGCCGTCTTCACCTCGCTCGGCCAGCCGACGATCCAGATCGACATCGACCGCACCCGTGCCGCGCGCTACGGGCTTACGCCGGGCGACATCAACGCCACCATTCGCGTCGCGATCGGCGGCGATTCGGCGGGCGACCTCTATGAGCCCGGCAGCGACCGGCATTTTCCGATCGTCGTGCGGCTGGCACCGCAGTTTCGGCAAAGCGCGGATGCCATTCAGAATTTGCGGATCGGCGTGCAGGGCGCCAACGGCATCACCCAGATCCCGCTCAGCGAAGTTGCGACAGTACGGCTGGTCTCCGGCGCGTCCTATATCTATCGCGAAAAACAGGAACGCTACCTGCCGATCAAGTTCAGCGTGCGCGATCGCGATCTGGGCGGCGCCATCCAGGAGGCCCAGACGAAAATCGCCCAGCAGGTGCCGTTGCCGGCCGGGTCAAGGCTCGAATGGGTTGGAGAGTTCGGCAATCTGCAGGATGCGATCGCGCGGCTGACCATTGTGGTGCCCGTGAGCCTCGGCCTGATCGCGCTGCTCCTATGGGTCAATTTCGCTTCGGTGCCCGACACGCTGCTCGCCATGAGCGTTATCCCGATGGCGGTCATCGGCGGCATTTTTGCACTCTACGTGACGGGCGTCCCATTCAGCGTTTCCGCCGCGATCGGTTTCATCGCGCTGTTCGGCATTTCGGTCATGGACGGCATCATCATCCTGTCGCAGTTCAACCAGCTCATCGAGGATGGTCTCGATCGTGCCAGCGCGGTGGTCCGGACCGGCGAACTGCAGATGCGGCCGGTGCTGATGACCTGCGTCATCGCCGGTGTCGGGCTGCTGCCGGCGGCCGTCTCGACCGGGATCGGCTCGCAGGTGCAAAAGCCGCTCGCGATCGTGGTCGTGGGGGGCATGATGCTTGCCCCGATCGTTATCCTGATCACATTGCCGGTGCTGATCGGACTGTTGTCGCGCCGGCGCGCCATTGTGGGAGGTGGGGTGCCGGCTGCGGACGCCGTCACGTAAATCGCGAATCAGTCCTGTGGCGGGTAGTAATAGAGCTGGTGCTGCCGGTAAGGATTGAACTTACGACCTCCCCCTTACCAAGGGGGTGCTCTACCACTGAGCTACGGCAGCGCGCGGGGCCGCGAGCGGGCAGGGGTCGACGCTCGCGGGCGGGAACGCGGCGATCCTTGCCACAAGGGCGCAATAGGCGCAACCTTTGCGCATGACGGAGCGTTCCAAACCCGAGCGCAAGGACGCCCAGCGGCTGTCGGCGGCGCTGCGGGAAAACCTCAAGCGCCGCAAGGCCCAGGACAAAGCTCGCCGGGCGCGCGAAACGGCGGTGGATCGAACCGGAGCAGCCCACGATTCCGCCGGAATTGGCAGGGAGAACAGCGGCGACTAGGCGCGGGCGTGCGTGGCAGGCGGTGTGAGCTTTGCAGCGTCGAGTCTCGGTTCCATAGATCGACAGTCGCGGCGCGCCCCCGATCAGGCGGGCAGGAGAGAGGCATGGATCGCATTCGCATCAAGGGCGGCCGTCCGCTCAACGGCACGATCCCGATCTCTGGCGCCAAGAACGCGACGCTGCCGCTGATGATCGCGAGCCTCCTCACCGACGAGACGCTGATCCTCGACAACGTGCCGCGGCTTGCCGACGTGGGCCTCCTCCAGCGCATTCTCGGCAACCACGGCGTCGACGTTATGGTTGGTGGCAAGCGGCCGGGCGAGACCCCATACGACGGACAGACGCTGCACATTTCCGCCGCCAAGATCATTGATACCAGCGCGCCCTATGAGCTCGTCTCGCGCATGCGCGCGAGTTTTTGGGTGATAGCGCCGCTGGTCGCACGCCTGGGCGAGGCAAAAGTTTCGATGCCGGGCGGCTGCGCCATCGGAACGCGACCAGTCGACCTGCTCATCATGGCGCTGGAGCGGCTGGGCGCCGAGATCGAGATCGACAACGGCTATGTCGTCGCCCGGGTCAAGAACGGCCTGCGCGGGGGCGAGATCGTCTTCCCCAAGGTCACCGTCGGCGGCACCCACACCGCGCTGATGGCG
>WNGI01006760.1_pt1 | contig 10451 bp, 10 predicted proteins | sample 5400621 | NCBI WGS metagenome assembly WNGI01 (sample SAMN13153374, study PRJNA577476) | soil metagenome | isolation source: 20 cm soil or saprolite under Garry oak tree replicate 1 | place: USA:California | collected 2016-06-15 | reverse complement strand
AAGGCGCGGTTCACAAGAAAAAGTCTAGAGGGTAATCACGCGTCGCGCTGGGCCTTCAGGCGCTCGCGTGCCTCGCGCATCTCGCGATCGAACGGCGTTTCGCCCTCGATTTGGGGTGCGGTCCCGTTCGTTGGGAGGGCCGCAGGAATGGACGGCACGGGCGCAGGTGGCGCCGCGGCGTCCGCGGCCTTGTCTAGCAGCTTGTCGGCGTTGATGAACTCCTCGCGGAGCTGATCGGACGTACGCCGGAGATCGCCGACCACGCGGCCGATGTCACGTGCGACTTTGGGCATGCGCTCGGGGCCGAGGACGATGAGCGCGATGATGAGGATGAGGACGAGCTCCTCCGGTCCGACGCCGAACATCAGCGGCCACCCGCCGTCGCGGCGCCACGCGCCGCATTCGCCGCGTCTCGGAGCGTCCGAGCCGCCTGACCCGCGGCCTTCTCAAAATCGTCGCCTCCGCTCGCGTAGAGAACCGATCGCGACGCAGACGGCAGTACGCCGCCGCCGTTCGCGTCGAGCCCCGCGCGGAGCGCGAGACCGATCTCTCCGCCCTGCGACCCGATCCCCGGCATGAGGAACAACCGGTCGGGCGCGAGCGCGCGGAGCCGTCGTGCCTCGTCGGGATAGGTCGCGCCGACGACGAACCCGCAGCGGTCCGCCGGAAAGCGCTCGACGCAGCGCTCGACGATGCGCTCGTACAGCGGACGCCCTGCGACCTCGAGGTCCTGGAAGTCGCCTGCGCCGGGGTTGCTCGTTCGGGCCAGCACGAGGGCATACCGGGCCTCTCGCGCGAACGGCTCGATCGAGTCGAGGCCGACGTACGGAGCGACCGTCGCCGCGTCGGCGTGGAACGAATCGAAGAGCGCATCCGCATACGCAGTCGATGTGTTCGGGACGTCGCCACGCTTCGCATCGAGGATCACCGGAATGTCGGCCGGGATCGCCTGCAACGTGAGCGCGAGGACGTCCATCGCCGCACTTCCGTACCGCTCGTAGAAGGCGAGGTTGGGCTTGTACGCACATACGTGCGGGGATGTCGCGCGGACGATGCGCCGGAGAAACCGCACGGCCGCCTGCGGTCCACGGCCGAGCGACTCCGGGATCGAGGCCGGTTCGGGGTCGAGGCCAACACAGAGGATGCTGTCGTGCGCGCGTTGCGCCGCACTGAGCTTTGCGAGGAAGGTCAACTCAGCCGAATATGATACGGAGGCTTCCACAAAGAAGGAGGGGATCCATGCGTAGCACGCTGCGCGGCCCGTTGGGGTGGGCGCTGGCCGCGAGTCTCGTGTTCGCCGCTTGCAACAGTGCCGCCACGCCGGGCGCGAGCCCGTCGAAGACACCGCGGATCGGCGGCCTCGATCGACCGATCCAACTGGCGTTCACGCCGTCCACACAGGCGGCGACGATCTCCACGAACGGCAATGCCATCAAAGCCGCGCTCGAAAAGTCGACCGGACTTCGAATCAACGTAACGGTGATGACGAGCTACGCGGCGCAGGTCGAGGCGATGTGCGCCGGCAGCGTCGACATGGGCTTCTTCGCGCCGCTCCAGATGACGCTGCTGCTCAGCAAGGGTTGCGGCACGCCCGTCCTCGGCGCGCTCCGCAAGGACGACACCGGACAGCTCGCGACCACATACAAGTCGCAGATCCTGGTGAAAGCCGATAGCGGCATCACTGACATCAACGGCCTCAAGGGAAAGAAGTTCGCGTTCGTCGATCCGCTCTCGGCATCGGGTTACGTCTACCCAACGCTCGTCGTGAAGAACAAGACTGGCCAGGACCCGAAGACGTTCTTCTCGAGCACGATCTTCGCCGGCGGTCACCCGCAGGCGGCTCTCGCCGTTTACCAAGGAACGGTCGACGGGGCCGCCACGTTCATCGACGCCCGCGACAGCCTTGTGGCGACGACCCCCGACATCAAGACGAAGACGAAAGTCATCGACACGGCCGGGCCGATCCCGAACGACGGCGTGGCTCTCGTCAAGGGTTTCCCGGACGACATCGCCAAGCAGGTCAAGGACGCGCTCATCACGTACAGCAAGGCCGACGACGGTAAGAAGGTCTTCAGCGCGCTCTTCTCGTGGGACGGCATCCAGGAGATCACCCCGAGCTTCTACGACGACATGAAGACGGCCGCGGCCCTCGCGGGCGTCGACGTGCAGGGACTCGCGAACGCGACGCCCAAACCGGCTGCGACGACCGCGCCGCCGTCTGCCAGCCCGTAGCCGTTTCACTCGCACAGAGTTGAAAGGCCGCCGGACGCTCCGGCGGCCTTCTTCTTTTCATAGACTCCGCGCGGTGGCGGCGGTACTTCAGATAAAGGACCTGGTCAAGGTCTATCCGAGCGGCACGCGCGGCATCGACGGGATCTCCCTGGACGTCCAGCGCGGCGAATTCGTCGTCCTCATCGGGCTCTCCGGTTCGGGCAAGTCCACGCTCCTTCGCTGCATCAACAGGCTCGTCGAGCCAACGAGCGGGAGCATCGTCTTCGACGGCGCCGATGTGACCGGGGCAAGCGGCCCAGAGCTTCGAAGGATCCGACGGCGGATCGGGATGATCTTCCAGCAGTTCAATCTGGTGCGGCGCACCTCGGTGCTTAGCAACACGCTCGCCGGACGCCTGGGGTACCGGACGACGTGGCGGACGATCGCGGGCCGGCCCTCCGCCCAGGATGTCATCGCGGCATTCGAGAATCTCGGCCGCGTCGGGATCGCCGACAAGGCTTACGCGCGCGCGGATGCGCTGTCCGGCGGGCAGCAGCAGCGCGTGGGAATCGCGCGAGCGCTCATGCAGCACCCCGATCTGATGCTTGCCGACGAGCCTGTCGCGAGCCTCGACCCCGCGACCAGCCACTCCGTCATGAAGTACCTCGAGGAGATCAACAAGAAGGACGGGATCACGGTCATCTGCTCGCTTCACTTTCTATCGCTCGCGCGTCGCTACGGGACGCGCGTGATCGCGCTCAAGGGTGGCACCGTGGCGTTCGACGGCAAACCCGCGGACATCGACGAGCGCCGGTTCAAGGAGATCTACGGCGAAGATGCGGTCGAAGTGGAAATCGGACCCGAGCGATCGACACCGCAGCCGATGAGCGCGACCGAAGCCGCCCTCAAAGCACTTGCTGACAACACGGACACCATCAAGCCCTAATGGCTGAGTACTTCACTTCTCGCGGCCTCCCCGTGCCGCCCGAGCTCACTCGGAACCCGCTGCTGCAGTGGCGCCGCTTGCTCGTCATTGGCGCGAGCATCGCTGTCGTCTATTTCGGTTTGTCGGTCACGAATCTTGATTTCTCGCGCGCAAATCCCGAGCACGCGGCTGCAGTCATCCGCGAGCTCTTCAACTGGGACTTCAGGATCCTGACACCACAGAACGAGTTCGAGACATGGTGGGATACGGCCGAGGGACAGATGGTCGTGACGATCCTCCTGGGGGTCATCGCCACGGCGTTCGCGATCATCATCGCGCTGCCGCTCTCGTTCCTGGGCGCGCGGAACGTCATGGCTGGGAACCCGATCACCGCGGGCATTTACATCGTGGTGCGTCTTGTCTTCACGATCGTCCGGTCGATCGACGTCCTCATCGTGGTGATCATCTCGAGCGTTCTTCTCGGCATCGGCAGCGCTGCTGGCGTCGTCGGCCTCGCCTTCCACAACATCGGCGTGCTCGGCAAGCTCTACTCGGAGGCGATCGAGGGGATCGACCCAGGGCCGCTCGAAGCCATCACCGCAACGGGAGCGAACCGACTGCAGGTCGTCTGGACCGCTGTGATCCCACAGATCGTGAACCCGTACATCTCTTTCACGATCTATCGGCTCGACGCCAACGTGCGGCTGGCTCCCATCCTCGGGCTCGTCGGAGGCGGCGGCATCGGCATCTTGCTCTTCCAGTCGATCAACCTTCTCCAGTACGGAGCCGCCGGTCTGATCATCTTCATGATCGTGATCACGGTGGCCGCCATGGATTTTGCCTCGGCACAGATACGCCGGAGGCTGCTCTAGCGGTTCGCACGCGCCTGATACGGGTTCGGTCGACGCCACTCATAGGATCGCCGCGTGTTTGCGGGTCAATTCACCGGCTACTGGCGCGACGGCAAGCGTGTCGCGATGGACCGCAACGCCGTCCTGCCCGACCGCTGCTTCAAATGCGATGAGCCCGCGGACGGCTACCGGCGAACCGTGAAGCTCACCCACGTTCCGCTCGGCACCGAGATGATGGTCGGCGCGATCGCCTACGCGTTCGCGAAACAGGCGAAGGTCGAGGTCGGGCTGTGCGAGCGCCACCGCCGGTCGCGGGCGATCAACGTCGCGCTCGTCTCTCTCGCGGTCCTCGGCGCCTCGATCCTCGTCTTCACGCAGGTGCAGGCGACGGACGTCGTCCTTCCGCTCCTCGCGACGGCCGGCCTCATCGGGGGCGTCATCGGACTGCTCTACGCGGCGGTCGGGACGCGCCTCGTCCGCGCTGCCGGGATCACCGATACCCACGTGTGGCTCAAGGGCGCGGGCGAGCCTTTCCTCGCTTCGTTGCCGGATGCGCCGGTCGTGGGCGCCGGCGGGACGCTTCCGACGCTCGACGTGGCGACCGCGACGCCGGCCGATCCGGCGGTCGCGGCCAATGCGGCGTTCCGCGACGCCCGGAACGGCGCGCTCGCGTTTCTTGTCGGGTGCATCGTGACCTTCGGGAGCTACGCGCTCCTGCCCGGCAGGTACGTGATCGCATGGGGCGCCGTGATCTATGGGCTCATTCGGCTCGTCCGCGGCGTCGGCACGTACCTGAAGGCGCCGGCGGAGCATCGGAAGATGGGCCAGGCGCTTATGCTCGTGGCGATCGTCGGTGCGGGAATCTTCACCGGGGGCTGGGTCGTGACGAACGAAGTCGCGGCCGTGACGCAGGCGAACGAGTTCGATAGCGCACTGACAGCTGCCGGGCAGTTCCAGACGCAGGGTGCCAGGCTTTTTCGAGACGTTATGAACCGAGACGGCTGGAGCGCCCAGGATTCCGCGGACATGCGCCAGGTGGCTTCGTCCTACGGCAAAGCCGCCGACGCGCTCGCGGCGTCGAGCGCGCCGGCCGAGTACACCTGGTACCGCGACGGGTTGGTGCGCAACTACCGCGAGGCGGTGGATATCGCGATGCTCTTTTCCAACCTAACCAGCGCATCGAGTCAGAGCGCTTTCGACGATCTCGTTACGCGCTGGAGCGCGCGGGTGAAAGACCTCGCACAGCTACAGGCTCGATTGAACGCGCAGCCGACCCCTACGCGCTAGCGAGAATCAGGCGCCCCAGGCAGGCCGGCTCGCGCCGTCGATCCCCTCACCGCGCGTCAGCTTCACGGCGTTCCTCGCGGATCCGCCCGTCAACGCGTCGCCGAGGTCCATCGAGTAGAGATCGATGACCCCGTCCTTTTCTCGGAGGAACGCCATCTGCTTTCCGTCGGGAGAGAAGACGCCGTTCCACGATTTGCCGTCGCGGGTCAGCTCCACGTCCTTATGAGTTCCGCTCATCTGGATGGCGTGCAGGTCGTTCTTTCCCTCGTGGCGAAGCGTGTACACGAGCCACGAACCGTCGGGCGAATACGAGGCGCGGTACGGCTCGCCGTCTGGGGTCGTGAGCGGAACGGATGCGCGGCCATCGACGGGCACCAAGAGCAGACGCGGCGTCCCGAGCGTGTACGACGTGACGGCGATCGTCTTTCCGTCGGGCGACCACGACGGGTCGGCGAGGTTCGATCCCTTCGAAAGAGGTAGCGGCTGCTTTCCGGTCTGCGCGTCGTACAGGACAAGGTCCGAGTAGCCCTGGCCGTCGTCGGCGACGACCGCGATCCGCTTTCCGTCGGGTGAGACCGCCGGGCTGTCGAACCAGGTCACGAGGTGAAAACCGCTGTCGGCCTTGACGAGGCCGTCGATGAGGACGGTCTGTGTGCCGCCGCTCGCACTCGCCGACACGACGTTCGAGAAGCGCAAATGCGCCGGGACGACCTGACCATCGACCGTCCGCTTGCCATCGATCTCCTCGACCCGGGCGAAGAACACCGTGCGGCCGTCTGTGGTGATGCCCGGTTCGTGCGAGCGGCCGTCGGACGTGAGGGGCGCGTAGCCCTTGCCCGATAGCACGTACACGTCGCCGCGAAGAGCGAACGCGATCGTGCCGCTCACGCTCGCGTCCGCTCCCGGGGGCAGAGTGACGAGCGTGACCGGCTTCGTCGGTGTCGGCGTGGGGCTCGATGGCGGGAAGAACGCCGGACCGACCCGTATGCCGACGCCGAGATACAGGACGAGGAGCACGGCCGCGATCCCCGCGAAGACGAGCTCGCGCGATCGCCCCATTACGAGGCCCGCTCGACCGCGGCGACGATGCGATCGATCTCGCCCGCCAGGTCGGCTCCGTTGGTGAGCTCGAGGAATCCCTCCGCCGGTGGTTCGAACGGTTGTCTGCGCATGCGCTCGTAGATGGGCTCGTCCGCTTCCGAGTGGTCTCCCGCGGCGCGACGGGCCCGCCGGGACCGAAGGCGCGCGCGAGCGTCCTCGTCCGATGAGGTGACGCGCACGTACGTCACAGGGATCCCGCGGCGGCGCGCCACGGCGATCGTGCCGGCGCGGTTTCGCGCCAGGAGATTCGTGGCATCCACCACGACGCGATGGCCCTCGCCGAGGAGGCCATCGACGAGTGCGGTCACCGCGGCGAAGACCGCGCGGTTCTCCTCGTCGGCGTAGGACGCCGCGATGAAGAGGCGGCTGCGGAGCTCGTCGCTTGCCACGTGCGCCGCGCCGAGCCGGGCGCAGAGGAGCCGCGCGCAGTGGGACTTCCCCACGCCGGGAAGGCCCATGACCACGACGAGCGCCGGCCGACCGCGCGCCGTTGCCGGTACCGTGGCGATCTCCGCGCGGAGCTGGGGCGCGAGCACATCGGCGCGCATCGCGTACGCGCGCGTCTGCGCGGCGGTCGCGGCGCCTGACCGGCGCGGCAGCTTCGTCATGTCCCGAACCCGAGCGCCTTGAGCGCTTCGCGCGCGGCGGTGGCTTCGTCGTACGGCCGCTTCTCCTCGCCGACGATGATCGACTCCTCGTGACCCTTGCCGGCGAGGACCACGGTGTCCTCGGGCGCGGCGCGGCGAATGGCCTCGCTCACCGCCTCGCGGCGATCGTCGATGACGACGTAGTCGGTGCCTTTGCGCTTGCCCGCGCCGATCGCGCCCTTCTCGATCTCCTCGAGGATTTTCGCCGGCTCCTCGAGGCGTGGGTCCTCCTGCGTGATCACGAAGAAGTCCGCGTGTTTCGCAGCGATCTCCGCGAGCACCGGCCGCTTCGCGCGGTCGCGCTCGCCGGCGCTGCCGAAGACCGCGATGAGCTTTCCTTTCGTGAGCGGGCGGAGGAGGCCGAGGACCTTGTCGAGCGACTCCGGCGTATGCGCGTAGTCGACGATCACGCTGAAGGGCTGCCCGCTTTCGACACGCTCCATCCGCCCGCGCACGGCGCGCGCCCGCGAGAGCGCCTCGCGCGCGTGCTGCAAGGTCGCGCCCGCCGCGAGACCGGCGGCGGCCGCGGCCAGCGCGTTGTGGACATTGAACCGTCCGACGAGCGGTAGGGTCAGCTCGACCGATTGCCCGGACGCCGTGATCTTGATCCTCGAGCCTGAAGCGTCGGACGACACGATCGCGCCCTGCACGTCGCAGAGCGCCTCGACCCCATACGTAAGGACCTTCACGCCCTCGGCCCGGTCTGCGAGATAGCGCCAGTGGCTGTCGTCCCCGTTCAGGACCGCGGTCTTGGGTACGCCTTTGTCCGTGGAGCTGGTGAGGAGCGCGAAGAGCTCGCCCTTGGCCTCGAGGTACTTCTGAAGAGTGCCGTGGAAGTCGAGATGCTCCGGCGTGAGATTGGTGAAGACCGCGACGTCGACCTCCGTGCCGCGCAGCTTCCGCAGCGCCAGCGCGTGGCTGGTCGCCTCGAGCACGCCCCAGGTCCCGCCCGCGACGAGGAGCTCGGCGAAGAACTCCTGCACCTCGACCGCTTCCTGCGTGCTCTGACGGGTGTCGTTCTTCCACTCGTGGTCCGCGACTTTGAAGTCCACCGTCGTCGCGAACCCCGTCTTGGCGCCCGATGCCTCGAGAACGTCGGAGACCAGATGGACGGTCGTGGTCTTGCCGTCGGTGCCGGTGACGGCCGCGAGCTTCAGCTTGCGGGTCGGGTGGTCGAAGAACTCGGCCGCAATGTCGGCGAGCGCGGCTCGCGCGTCCGGGACGATCGCGACCGGGACGCGGACGTCGATCGCATGTTCCGCCACAACGGCAACGGCGCCGCGCGCGACGGCCTCCTTCGCGAAGACGTGTCCATCACGATGAAACCCCGGGATCGCGACAAAGAGCGCGGCCTCTTTGGTCTTGCGCGAGTCGTAGGCGATCTGGCGGACGTCGATCGCCGCCGCACCATCGGGGACGGCGATCTTCGTCGCTTCCAGAAGGGCGCCGAGCTTCATCGGCGGATCCGACTCACGAGACGAAGCGCGGCCGTGTAGGCCGGCTCGGCAAGCGAGTACGCGCGATACGCGAGCTCGCTCGGGACGGCGTCGTGAGCACCGACAAATCGCTTCGGCACCCCGCCGAATCCTTTCTTGAACTGGTACGGGCCGTACATCGGGTCGTCCTTTCGAGTGACATCGGCGGGAATGCCGCCGAAATCGAATCGGCGCGCGCCCGCCTTGCGTGCTTCGATGATGCACTGCCAGAGGAGCGCGTACGCGGCGTAGGCGGTCCGGCCCGCGTCGTTCGTCGCGGCGCTCTGGTACACGTCGCGCTCGCCGCAACGCCAGGTGAGCGCGCCGGCGACCGGCTTCCCTTCTTGTTCCGCGAGTCGCACCTTCGCGTGTCCGGCCGCGACGAGGGTCCCCCACATCCGGCGGTAGTAGTCCCAGGTCCGCGTAATGAAGCCCGCGCGATGTCCGGTCTCGGCATAGAGGTCGTAGAAAGCGCGGAGGTCGCCGTCGCCGCTCGCCTCGCGAAGGCTCACGCCGCGCTTGGATGCCTGACGCACGCTCCAGCGGGTGTCCTTCTCGAGCGCGGCGAGGAGGGCGTCCTCGTCCGGCCCCAGGTCAAGCTCGAGCGTCGCGATCACCGGTTGGATGTCGGGCGCGCGGCGAAAGCCCGCGGCGCGGAGCGGGCCGGCACCGACGTCCGCGTCGATCTCGGGATCGACCTTCAAAAAGACCGCGCGCCGCTCACGCGCGATCGATGCGAGCTTCGCAAGCGCGGGTTCGAGCTGGGAGGGGTCGCCGACGATCGGCCCACGCGGAACGTAGGCGATCGATCGGCCGGCGGGCAGCGAACGCCAGAGGACGAGCGCCACCGGCAACGGCGCGGGGGTAGGGGCCCCCGACGGGGCAGGGGCCCCGAGCCGATGAAATTCGGCGCGCCAGCCCTGCGCCTCGCGTATGGCTGCCCACGCGGCCGACTGGAGCACGTGACCTGCTGGCGAACGGACCGCCGCGTCGTCCCAGCCCGCTGGGGCTCCTGCCCCATCAGGGGCCCCTACCCCTACCTCGCTCACGCGCTCGCTGCCGCGAGCCGCCGCCGCGCGCCGAATCTCCAAAGCGGGAACAGGAACGCCGTGACCGGCGTCTCGAGCGCGCCGATCCATGGCGTTACCGCGCCACCGAAGCCGAGCTTGAAGTTCTCAACGCCGGAGAGCTCGTCGCCCTCGGCCAGACCCCACATGTCGTAGCGGCGAACGCCGAGCTCTTTCATCTGCATCAGCGAGTGCCACTTGAGCAGATAGAACGGCCGCTTCTCGCTGTGCGCGCCACTCCATCCGCCGAAGAGCTCCCACGCGCGATCGCCGATGCGGATGACGAGCAGCGCGCCGACGTCCTCGCCGTCCACTCGCGCCATGCGGAGATGCAGGGCATCCCCGAATGCCTCGACGAGCGACGCGAAGTATCCGAGGTCGTGGATCCCGAACTGATCGCGCTCCGCGACAGTGCGCAGCACGCGGTGAAACCGCGCGAGGTCCGTGGTCTTCTCGGTGACGACGCCGTCGCGCTCGGCCTTGTGGATGTACTGCCGCGTCTTCTTGCGCATCGCGGCGAGCATCGTCTCGGCATCCTGCGTGAGATCCATGAGCAGCGTCCGACGCGGCTGCACGTACACCGGTGATCGGCGGATGCCCTCAGCTTCGAGCGCTTTCGCGAGGGCGTCGCTCTCGGCGGCTTCCGGATCGCACAGCAGGCTCACCGTCATGCCCCGGCCGATCGCTTTGCGAAGCGCGACGATCGCGCCCGGAAGCCGCTCATCCTCGACGAGGGGACCGCGCGGCGCGTAAGCCATATCGAGTCCGCCCACGAGACGCTTGCGGAGGACCTGAACGCAGCCGACGCGCGCGGGTCCATCCTCGAAGACGAACCGCTCCGCGCGCCAGCCGGTCGCCGACTTCACGTCGGCCCAGCCGGTGGATTG
>WNGI01006758.1_pt1 | contig 10452 bp, 7 predicted proteins | sample 5400621 | NCBI WGS metagenome assembly WNGI01 (sample SAMN13153374, study PRJNA577476) | soil metagenome | isolation source: 20 cm soil or saprolite under Garry oak tree replicate 1 | place: USA:California | collected 2016-06-15 | reverse complement strand
CTGAAGTCAGAGAGATCTCGGCGCCGTGCTCGCGCGCGATCCAGCTCGCGATCGAAAGCCCAAGACCCGCGCCATTGGTCCGGCTCCGCGCCGTCTCCCCGCGGAAGAATCTCTGAAAAACTCGTGATAGCTCCTCCGTTTTGATGCCAATGCCGGTGTCCTCCACTCCGAAGGTGGGCGACCCGTCGTGCATCGAGACTCGCACCCGTACCTGACCTCCGGCGTCAGTGAACTTCACGGCGTTGTCGAGCAGGATCATGATCAGCTGGCGAATGAGGACCGGATCGCCTTCGACAGGCGCCTCTTCGAATTCCTCGACGGTGATGTCGACATTCTTCCGTCGCGCCACTACTTGCGCAGCACCGGCAGCATCGAGCGCAAGATCGTCGAGGAAAATTCTCTCTTTTTCGATTTGTAGCTCGCCCGTGTCTGCGCGCGCGAGAACGAGCAGGCTATCCACGATGCCGCCCAGGCGGTGAGCCTCGGCTTCCACACTCCGAAGCGCTGCAACGTAGCTCTCCGCTTCGCGTGGCTGCTGGAGCGTGATTTCTGCGCGCGTTCTCAGGATGGTGATCGGCGTTCTGAGCTCGTGTGCTGCGTCGGCCATGAATCGGCGCATGAACTCGATCGATCGCTCGATCGGGGCCGTCGACTTGCGAACCAAAACGAAACCGCCGGCGGCAACGAGCACGAGAGCGGCAAACGCGATTGCCGCGAACGCTGCGATGAGATCGGCGTACTTGTCTTCCAGCTCTTCCTGGTCAGCTACTGCTACTCCGACGAGTTGCGTGCGGGAGCCGAGCCTGAACCGCTGTGCGTAGAGCCGCAACGTTTTATCACCAGGAACTTCGTGCTGCACGGTGACCTCACCGATTCTGGCTGCTTGAGCCGCCGCCTGCCGAATCCATGTGTCGACCGTCGCCGGCTTTAGGGGATTCCCGTGAATATCAAGCAAGTACAAGAGGCGGCCCGGGATTGTAAGCTCGTCGACCGCGTCGAAGACCCGCCCCTGAGATCCCCCGTGCTCCTGCTCTCTGATGCGAGCTGCCCGGATCAGCTCCAGCGTCGCACTGTGCAGCGAGTCATCCAGCTGCTTGGAGAGCTGGTGACTGATGGCGACGAACAATCCGGCGCCTAGGAGCAGTATGATGAGGCCGAATGTGGCGCCGTACCAGATTGTGAGGCGTAGCCGCAGCCGGATGAGACGCTGGATCCCCAGCCGCGACGAAGTCGCTTCAATCGCCAAAACGATACCCGGAGCCCCGCACGGTCTGGATCAACTTGACAGGATACTCGTCGTCGATCTTCCGGCGCAGACGCCGCACCAGCACCTCGAGTACGTTCGTGAACGGGTCGTGGTTCTCGTCCCAGACGTGCGCGGTAATCGCAGCGCGATCAACCACCTGCCCGTGATGAAGCACGAAGAATTCCAACAGCGAGAACTCCTTCGCCGTCAGCTCGATCGGCTTCCCCGACCGCCGCACCCGCTGCCCATTGAGATCGACCTCGAGATCCGAAACGTGAAGAGTCTCGGGCAGCGGCGCGCCGCGGCGCCTGGCAAGCGCTCTAACTCGCGCGATCAGCTCGCGGAACGCGAAGGGCTTGGTGAGATAGTCGTCAGCGCCAACTTCCAGGCCGGCCACGCGGTCGTCCACCGTGTCGCGCGCGGTGAGCATCAGTATCGGTGTCGCGATCTCACGCTCTCTCAGCTCGCGGCAGAGATCGAATCCGCTGCCGCCCGGCAGCATGACGTCGAGAACGATGACGTCGAAGCTGCCGAGCACCGCCTTCATTTTCCCGTCGGCGTAGTTCGGGACCGTAACGACTTGAACGCCTCGCTCCGCGAACCCGGTCTTGATGATGGCCGCAAGACCTGGGTCGTCCTCGACAAGTAGAACTCGCATTCGGCCAATCTACATCGTGCGCGCCGAGAACGGCGTCCCGACCCAGAGAGTTGTAATCAGCACGACAGGTCTACGATCTATGATTCATGTGATAACCGCGCGCTGATTCCCAGGGCTACGCGGCCGCAGTCAAACACATTGAGGAGGACGCATGTTCAAAGTGATAGCCATCGCAGCTGCTATCGCCGCAACCACCAGCGTCGCGGGCGCTCAGGGCACCGGTGCCTATAAGAGCACGGTCAAACCGGCGACACAGGCCAGCGCGACGGCCAAGCGACACAAGAGGATGAAGAAGGCCGAGAGCCAGGAAGCGCTTCAGCAGGAAGCAAAGATCTCCGAGGCAACGGCCCGGGCTACCGCCCTCAAGGAAGTTCCAAACGGCACCGTGAAGTCGAGCGAGCTCGAGCGTGAGAAGGGGAAGCTGATTTACTCATACGACATCACCGTCCCGGGCAAGTCGGGCATCGAGGAAGTTAACGTCAACGCGATTGACGGATCGGTTGTCGCCAAGAAGCACGAGTCAGCTAAGACCGAGAGGAAGGAAGCCGTCAAGGAAGCGAAGGAAAAGAAATAGTCTTCGAGCGGAATACTCCGCTGCGCTGACGGACAACTGTTAACGGGTGGGTGCGAGGCGCTGGAATGCGCCTTGCCCCACCCGCTTTGTCTCAAAACGTGGCGTAAATTTCCTGATGCGACTTTTTGTCCGAGCGACTGCTCTTCTCGTGTTCCCCTCGGCGGTTGGACGGACTCAGGAACCTGTCACCAGACAGCAGGCGATCGAATCCGCCGTAACCCGCGGCGCGCGGGCGGCAGTCGCGCGCGCCGACACTCTCGTTGGATCCGCGCAGCTTCTCAGCGCCCGGCAGTGGGAAAACCCGAGCCTTGCGCTGACCTACTCGAAGTCCTTGCCCCGCTACCACGAGATCGTGGATCTGCCGCTGGACATCACGGGCGTGCGGTCGGCGCGCATTCGCTCGGCCGAAGCGACCAGACTCGCGAGCCAGTACCGGTTTCAGTTTGCGCGCACGGCTGCGGCTCTCGATGCCGACACGACTTACACGCGGGCGTTGGCGGCGCTGGAGCATTTGCGACTTGCGCGGCGAAATGCGCGGGATGCAGACAGTTTGCGTCGCATGTCGATCGTGCGGCGCGATGCGGGCGACGCCAGCGAGCTGGATGTATTGCTCGCTACGGTCAACGCCGGGCGGGCGTCAAATCAGGCCGCTGCCGATTCGATCACTTACGTCTCGACGTTGTTCGATCTACAGGCGGCGATGGGACTCGATAATGATCGAATCGCCGTGAGACCAGTTGACTCTCTTACTTTTCCGCAATCTCCAAATCCGGATGCGGTTTCGGCGCGTGCTCTTCCGATCGTTGCCGCCGAACAGGCGCTGACCGCGGCAGAACTCTCTGTGCGCGCGCAGCGACGGAGTATTTTCACCCCGTTCAGCATCCAGGCCGGGATCGAGCACAGCGATCCTTCCGAGCGTGGAATTCTTCCCACCTTTGGCTTCTCTATCCCGCTTCCAATTCTTAATCGCAATCGGGGACCTATTGCGCTGGCCGAAGCCGAGCGAGAGCGCGCACGGGCAGAGCTGGCGTTAGCGCGAATCGAGACCCGGTCGGCGATTGGGCGCGCCATGCGGCTGCGCAATCTTGCACTCGAGAAGATTCAGCGCGACCGCGTGCTGGTCGAGAGCGCGGCGCGCATCGCCGCTATGTCTCTCACTGCCTATCGGGAAGGCGCACAGGGTCTTCCGGCGGTGCTGGAAGCGCAGCGCAACGCGCGCGAAATTCTAGCGCAGTATATCGACGACCTGGCTGACGCCTGGATCGCGACAGCAACGCTGCGACTTTACGACCTGACCCCATCGACACGATGATGCGCATCGTAGCTCTTTCCCTCATCGTGTGTGCTTTCGCTTGCAGCAAAACCGAGGAGTCGAGCGCGTCCAATGCCCTTGTCCAGGTCAAGACCGCCACCGCCACGATCCAGCCCTTCGCCGAGATCATCAGCGCTATTGGCACAGTGAGCGCGCGCAGCGGTCACATTGCATCGCTGAGCCCGCCGGCGCCGGCCAGAATCGCCGTCGTCTTCGTATCGCAAGGCCAAAGGGTGAGGGCCGGCTCGCCACTCGTCGCGTTCGAGCAGGCGCCGTTCCTGGCCGCTGCGCAAAGCGCGCAAGCAGCGCTCGTCGCCGCCGAACGTAACTACGAGAGAGCGCGCCGTCTCGCGGACGCGGGGATAGTCCCGCGCAAGGACGCCGACCAGGCCGCAACGGAACTGGCTCAGGCGCGCGCCGCTGCGGCGCTGGCGCGAAGGTCGGCGCAGCTGGCCACTTTGCGCTCCCCCATCTCAGGAGTTGTAACCAGGCTCAACGCGCCACTTGGCGCTTCCGTCGACCCTACTCAACCGATCGTCGAGGTGGCCGATCTTGGCGCACTGGACATCATCTTCAATGTTTCCCCATCCGATGCGGCGCGCGTTGCGCCGGGCGCGTCGGTAACGCTCAGCGCCGGCGAAAGCGCGAGGGGTGAGCCACTCGGAGTCGGGCACATCACCGATGTGGGGGGTACCGTGGATTCTGCAACCCGGACCGTCGCCGTCCGTGCTCTCGCTCCGCCCACAGCCCGCCCGTTGAGAATTGGGGAGACGATTTTTGGCCAGATCGCCACCGCCGTTCACGCGCGCGCTATCGTCGTACCCGTTGCCGCTCTCGTGCCCGACGGCGATGGCTTCAAGGTGTTCGTCGTGACCACCGGCAATATTGCGCGCGAGCGCAAGGTCAGCGTTGGCCGGCGGACCGAAACGAGCGCGGAAATAATGAGCGGGCTCGCGGCGGGTGAGCTTGTGGTCACCGATGGCGCCTACGGGTTGGAGGACAGTGTCAGGGTAGTCCAGGCGCGATAGTGAGATCGCTATTCGATCTGCTCGCAGCGCAGCGTAGGTTCGTCTACCTCCTCGTTGCGCTCCTGAGCGCGGGCGGAATATACGCCGCGTTGCGGTTGCCATCTGCAATCTATCCTGAGCTCGCTTTTCCTCGAATTCTTGTAGTCGCTGAAGGGTCGTCCCTGGGCGCGCGGCAGATGCTATTCACTGTTACAAGGCCGATCGAAGAAGCGGTGAGCATCGTGCCGGGAGTGACACGGGTACGATCGCGGACGATTCGCGGCGCTACCGAGATTAGCATCACGTTCTCGGACAACACCGACATGACCTACGCGCTGCAGCAGGTGCAGGCGCGCGTCAATCAGGTGCGTGCAACACTTCCCACCGAGCTCGACATCGAGATCGAGCGAATGACGCCATCGCTCTTTCCGATTCTGTCCTACAACCTCGAAGGGGGTGACCCCGCGACACTGTACGACATTGCGCGGTACCAGCTCAAACCGCTCATCTCGAGAGTGCCGGGCGTCGGCCGCGTGGATGTGCAGGGAAGCGACGTTCGCGAAATCGAGGTGATCGCCGATCCGGCGCGGCTCGCGGCGCAACGACTGACCTACGACGACTTGGCGAACGCGATCAGGGAAGCGACTGGCGTCACGGCGGTCGGCAGGCTGCCGCAAGACTACAAGCAGTATCTGATAGTTGCCGCTCAGGAAGCGCACAGTCAGGACGACATCGCCGCTGTAGTCGTCGGTCACGGGCTGAGGGTTCGTGATGTGGCGACTGTGACCCTTGGAACCGAGGACCACGTTCGGATCATCTCGGGTGACGGTAAACCCGCGGCCCTCCTCAACATTACACGGCAGCCCGGAGGGAACACCCTGGGGATCGTCGACAGCGTCGCCAGCCTCGCTCGCTCGGTGCGGAAGACGCTTCCGCCAGGGGTCCGATTGAAAGCTGTCTATGATCAGGGCGCGCTCGTTCGCGATGCGATGAAGTCGGTGCGCGACGCGATGATAATTGGGGCAATACTCGCGGTCATGATCCTGCTCCTGTTTCTTCACCACGCGCGTATCACGGCCATCAGCGCATCATCGATCCCGCTGACGCTCGCGATCAGCGTCTTCGCGATGTATCTGATCGGGCAGACGTTCAATCTCATGACGCTGGGGGCGATGGCCATCGCCATCGGACTGGTAATCGATGACTCGGTGGTCATCACCGAGAACATCGTCCGTCACTTGCGGTTGAACCCGAATCGCCACGAGGCGATCAGGGAAGCGCTGCACGAGCTGATCTGGCCAGTGACGACATCCACACTCACCACCGTCGTGGTATTCCTGCCGCTGCGTTTGTTGAAAGGAGTGGTCGGACAATTCTTCGCCGCGCTGTCGATCACGCTGACGATCGCCGTCCTCGTCTCACTCCTCCTGGCACTCACGATCATTCCTCTGATGAGTGATCAGTTCCTGACTCGCGAGGACGCTGAAGCAGACGATATCGCCAATGAACCGTCACCGCCGCAGCCGACGCGAGCGGGTGCATTGTTACGGCGGATCCGCCACGCCCTCGACACGCTTTCGCTCCGTTATCAGCAATCATTACAGAGAGTTCTGCACCATCCCCGCCGCATGCTGGCGGCTGCGGCGATCCTCATCATCGCCGGTGTCATCGCTCAGCGATTCGTGGGCACGGGATTCCTTCCGGAAATGGACGAGGGTGCGTTTGTGCTCGACTACTGGACGCCAGGTGGAACGGCGCTCGCTGAGACCGATCGGGAATTACACATCGTCGAGAACATTCTCGCCCAAACGCCCGAGATCGAGGGAACCTCCCGACGTACCGGAGCGGAGCTCGGTCTGTTCGCAACGGAGCAGAACACCGGGGACGTCGTGGCGCGGCTTCAAGCCTCGAGCAAAAGATCGCGATCCATTTTCGAGGTAATAGACGAGGTGCGCGTGAAAATCGAGACCGCGGTGCCGAGGCTGCGGATCGAATTTGTTCAGATTCTATCTGACGTTATCAACGACCTCGCCGGCGCCGCGCGTCCGGTGGAGATCAAGCTCTATGGTCCCGATCTGAATCGGCTCGAGGCTTATGCAAAGAGCATTGAGCCAAGGATCGCTGGCATTGAGGGCATCGAAGACCTTTTCAACGGAGTTAGCGAGCCAAGCGCCGAGCTGGATATGCGGGTCAACGAGGCAGAAGCGAATCGAGTCGGTCTTACGCCTCAGAGGATCGCCGACGCGGCAACCGGAGCGTTGCTCGGCGCTACCGCCGGAGAAGTGCGACTCGAGGATCGAGCGATCGGCGTTCGGGTCAGAGCACCGGATACCGTCCGCTTCAATCGGCTGCAGCTGACCGCGCTCCCGATCGTCTCGTCGCAGACTGGTGCGCCAGTTCCCCTCGGCACGCTCGCGACGTTTGAGCCCGTCGAGGCGCGCGCGCAGCTGCTGCGCGAGAACCAGCAGCAGATGATCGCGATGACCTCGGATGTCAGCGGGCGGTCGCTCGGCTCGGTCGTCAACGACGTGAAAGTGGTGCTTGCAGCTCACCCGCCACCAGCGGGAATCAGATTGGAGCTTGGTGGACAGTACGCGAGCCAGCAGGATGCATTTCGCGGATTGCTGCTGGTACTGCTACTCGCCGCCGCGAGCGTTGTCGCCGTGATGGTCCTTCAATTCCAGTCGTTCGTTGAACCACTGATAGTGCTGCTTGCCGCACCGCTCTCGTTCATCGGCGCGATTGGCCTGCTGCTGATTACTGGAACACCGCTCAACGTCTCGTCGTTCATGGGTCTCATCCTGCTCGTCGGCCTGATCGTCAAGAACGGAATCATCCTGCTCGACTTCACCAGACACCGCATGCAGACTGGTGGCCTGGCGCTCGAGCCGGCAATCATTGAGGCTGCAGCCGTAAGACTCAGGCCGATCCTGATGACGACTCTCTGCACGCTGTTCGGGTTATTTCCACTGGCGCTGGGCCTCGGTGCTGGGAGTGAGCTGCAGAAGCCGCTCGCTCTGGCCGTGATCGGCGGACTCACGTTGTCGACGCCAATAACATTATTTGTAGTTCCGACGCTTCTGGTCGCGATCAGAGGTCGCAACTATCGACTCTCCGCGAACCAGCAGCAGACGTGACGGCGGCTCGGGCAGGTAGTTTTACAGCATGACCACTCCGCCGATCGTTCACCCGCCAGCAACTCTCGAGGGATGGTACGCGCTCCACCAGATCTTTCGCACCAGCAAAGCGAGACCTGACGCAGCTGTCCTCGAGCGCATGGTCTCGGGCGCGGTTACCGCACTGAACAAAACACACCCACGTAGAAAGCCGCGGACAAAAACGTCGGGCTCTGGCGGCTGGACGTGCTTCGCGCGCCTCGTCGGGTCGACTTCCGACCTGATGGCAATCCACTTTCGCGAGTCGCTCGATGCGATTTCGACAGCGCAGGATGCGCTGCTCAAGACTGAATTGGGCAAGACACTTGAATGCGTCTACGCTTTTTTGAGCGTGACGGAAGCGGGCCTCTATCACATCACCGCCGAGCTGGCGCGAGCCGCGGAGGCGAGAGGCGGCGCTGTTGGCGATGCTGATTACAGCAGAACCCTCGCTGGGAGAGCGGCGGCTGAAAGGGAAAGCGAGCACGTTAAGCGACGCCTTTACCCCGAGCTGCCGCCGGACATGCCGTACGTCTGCTTCTATCCGATGTCAAAACGTCGCGACGCATCGCAAAACTGGTACACGCTATCGCTCGACGAGCGGAGCCGTCTCATGCAGGCGCACGGCTCAACAGGTCGCCGTTATGCTGGAAAAATCCAGCAAATAATTACTGGCGCGATCGGCCTCGACGCGTGGGAATGGGGAGTGACGTTGTTTGGGAAAGATCCGTTGGATTTCAAAAAGCTCGTGACCGACATGCGCTTCGACGAGGTGAGCGCCAGGTATGCCGAGTTCGGCGACTTCTACGTCGGGAAAATCATTCCCGGTTAGCGCTTTCCCTCAGGGCGTGGTCGACTACTCTGCCCGAGGAAGAGTGAGAGAGAAGGTCGAGCCGGCTCCCACACTACTCATCACCGTGAGGTCGCCCCCCATCGCCCTCGCCAGATCACGACTGATTGCGAGGCCCAACCCCATCCCTTCGTGTGCGCTGCTCAAGGAGCGTCCGAGCTGGACGAAGGGCTCGAAGATCGTCTCGAGCTTATCGGCCGGAATGCCGGCGCCGGTGTCGATCACATCGATCGATGCGGTTTTTGCTGTCGATCTGCACGAAACTTTCACGCCGCCCTTGGGCGCGGTGAACTTGATAGCGTTCGATAGAACGTTCAGTAGAATCTGATCGACCTTCGCGCGATCGCCCATTGCAATGCAGTCGGCGCTCGACGGATAGATCTCGAGCGTAACTGCCTTCGCCTCCGCCTGCGGCTCGACTAGCTTCACTACGCCGTGGATCACGTGAAGCGTGGAGATGGGCGCAATGTCATAAGTGATTTGACCTGCTTCAATTCGGCTGAAATTCAACAGATCGGTAATGATGCCCATCAAGTGTTGCTGGCTTCGCCGAATCCGGTCGAGATAGTCGGCCTGCTGTGAGGTTACCGGTCCGCCGAGGCCGAGGGTCAGCAGCTCGGCGTACCCGCCGATGGCGTTGAGCGGAGTACGCAGCTCGTGCGACATCGCGGTGAGGAATTCTGTCTTCGCCACGTTCGCCGACTCGGACTCGGCGAGACGGCGCGCGTCGGCGAGGGCGCGCTGATCGGCATTTCGGCGCTCGGTGAGGTCGCGAGTGACCTTGGCGAACCCTATTAGGGTGGCTTGCTCGTCCCGCACAGCGCTAATCACGACGCTGGCCCAGAATGCTGAGCCATCTTTCCGGAGGCGATACGCCTCCTCCTCGAAATTGCCCTCGCGGGTGGCGATCTCGAGCTCTCGCTGAGGATGACCGGCGTCGATGGCCTCACGCGGATAAAAAACGGAGAAGTGCTGGCCGATGATTTCGTCGGAGCTGTAGCCTTTTATTCGCTCAGCTCCGACGCTCCAGCTGGCGACGTGACCATTGGGGTCGAGCATGAAGATCGCATAGTCACGGACCGAATCGATCATGAGCTGATGGATCCGGCTGCCGTGCTTGATCGTCTCGGCCAGACGGGTGTTCGCGATGGGAATGATGGGAGTTCCCTCGTTCGGGGTGCTCCCCGAGCGTGGCGGCCGATTCGGGTGCGAATGGTTCTCGGCTGCTGCCATTAATCAGCAAGCCGGCTGGTAAAGGGATGCGTCAATTGGAACCAGCAATCAGGAATCGAAATGTCCGTTGAGGCTGGGAGAGTTGCACAACCGGGTTCTGGAACAACGAAGCAGCCGGAAACACCGCAACGATTGTGCGAGAAGGACACAGAAGCGGCGAGGTAGAGCCGGAAATAGCGTTTCGGGTTGAAGGCGATGAAGCGTGCCGCTATACTCCGGTTCTGTTTCGCCTCGGAAAATCGGCCGTAACGGGACGTAGCGCAGCTCGGTAGCGCACCTGAATGGGGTTCAGGGGGTCGCGGGTTCAAATCCCGCCGTCCCGATTCGGATAACTGTAACGCCGAACATCACTTACGGTGTTCGGCGTTTTTCTATTGTGCTGTTGGTGCTAAGGTTGATGCTAAGGTTTCGTCCGCT
>WNGI01026372.1_pt1 | contig 10453 bp, 10 predicted proteins | sample 5400621 | NCBI WGS metagenome assembly WNGI01 (sample SAMN13153374, study PRJNA577476) | soil metagenome | isolation source: 20 cm soil or saprolite under Garry oak tree replicate 1 | place: USA:California | collected 2016-06-15 | reverse complement strand
AACGGGAGGAGGCACGGCGGCTTCGCGTGCGGCTGCTGACGGCGCTGGTAAACCGTCTCGAGGACGTGCCCGACGAAGCGCTGCGCCACGCCCGCGCGCTGAGCCTGCTCGAGCCCGCCAATGAGGCCGCCCAAGCCACGCTGGTTCGATTATTGCGCGCCGCCGGCCGCTCGCGCGAGGCCGAGCAACAGTTTCGGAGCGCCCAACGGCGGCTCGAACAGTTCGACGCGGTAAGCACCGGCGCGTTGCGGCAGGCGGCGCAATTGTCGCGTCAAGCCGAATTGCGTCCGGGCGCGGCCTATCAAATCGTTCCCCGGTTTCACGTCGAGCGGCTGCGTGCATGCCCCGCTTCGCACCAGGTGCAGTTTTGCAGGACGTCGGATGGTGTCCGGATCGCGTATGCCCGCGTCGGTGACGGCCCCCCACTGGTGTGGGCGGCGCACTGGCTCAGCCATCTTTCCTTCAGCTGGGAAAGCCCGATATGGCAGCACTGGACCGAAGAGTTCGCAAAGGACCATTCCTTCGTGCACTATGACGAGCGCGGTAACGGCCTTTCGGATTGGGACAATCCCAAATTCTCTGTCGACGCGTTCGTTCGCGACCTCGAGGCGGTCGTCGACGCGCTCGGCTTCGATCGGTTCGCGCTGATCGGGAGCTCGAAAGGCGGTGCGACGGCGATGGCCTACGCGGCACGCCACCCGGAGCGGGTGTCCCATCTCGTCCTCTGCGGCGCTTTCGCGCAAGGTTGGCGGGTGTGGGGCAATGGCGCCGAAATCGAACGGCGTGAGGCCATCATCACCCTGACGCGACAAGGATGGGCGCAGGACAATCCCGCCTTCCGGCAGATCCTGACCTCGCTGTTGCTGCCCGATGCCACTCGCGAAGAGATGGACTCGTTCAATAACCTGCAGCGCATCTCCGCTTCGGCCGAGAACGCAGCCCGGCTGCTGCAGTCGAGTGGCGAGATCAATGTCCTCGACCTTCTGCCGAGCATCGCCGCGCCGACGCTCGTCCTGCATTGCCGTGATGATGCCGCCATGCCATTGGAGCAAGGCCGGCTGATCGCCAGCCGCATTCCCGGAGCAAGGTTCGTCCCGCTCGAGAGCCGCAACCACATCCTCTTGCCTCGCGATCCAGCCTGGGCCGCTTTCCTCAGCGAGGTGCGCCGGTTTCTTCGTGAGGGCGCCCCAACGATGTCTGGCGCATAGCGAACGGGAACTATGCCGGAGCGATCAGTAGCCGGCTGCGACGGGGCCGCCCCAATCGAACTTGTAGTTCAGGCCCAACTTGAGCGCGTGGACGTGTTGCTTGATGTCGGTGGTGACGGTCCCGGTCGCGCCGAGCCCCGGCACATCGAAAACAATGTGCGTGGTCCCGAAGTCCATGAAATCGTATTCGAGCTTCGTCGACCAGTTGCGCGTAAGCGCATACTCGATGCCGGCGCCCGCCGTCCAACCCCACTTGCTGCTGCTGACCGTCTCTTCGGCGAAGACGCCCCCGCCGGGAATCGTCAACTCGTGGCTGGCGTGGGCCCATGCGGCGCCGCCTTTGAAATAGATCAGTGCACGATCGGCAGCGATGCCGAATCGGCCGGCGACGGTTCCAAAGCGATCGGCCTGAGAATTACAATGAGTGGTTGCTAGAACCGCATTGCAGGTTTCACCCAACAGATTTGCCCAACTTGCATCCGCTTCGAGGCCGAACACGACAGCATCCACCTGGTAGTTGACGCCGACCTGCGCCCCGCCGAGAACGCCGATACCGCTCCCTGCGCCGAGGCGAAACGGGGGCACCGTACCACCGAATTCGACCGCTCTCCACTCGCTGGTGGTCGCTCCGACGCCGAGGTGGCCGCCGACATAAAACCCGGTCCAGTTGTAAACGGCCGGCGGCGGCGGCGGGTTATAGGTCGGAACCTTGGCCGCCATGTCCGCCGCTTGCGCCGGGCCTCCCGCCAGTAGCGGCAGAATGACAGTCGTGGCAAGAAAGATCGTTCTCATCACATTCCTCTTTTTGTTTGATGCTCCACCACACTTGCCGAACGCGATTAGCGGAAATGGACGAACCACCGCGTCAACAGAAAGGTTGAGGTGACCAAGACAATTGCGGACCGGAGCGACTTCTTTTTCGCGTGTGGTTTGAAAGCAACATCGCGCGCCAGCCGATCACAACGTCGCTCGACGCGTTCGGATCGTTCGAACGTGGGATGGATGGAGGCGCATAGCCTCGCTATCGAGTTGCGGGCGCAGCCCTTGCGAAGGTGCTGGCAGGCCGGATGACGATGCAATTCTGACCGATGCAGTGGCCCGCCCGATGTTCCTCAATGCGCGGGCGACGCGGCGTTGCCTGAGGGTGATCGTGCACCAGGATGATCGCGGTGGCCGATAGCTCGCGCTGCCGCAACTCTCATTTTCGGCGAAATACCCCAAGAAGGCTGCCGATGATTTTCTGTCCGCGCTCTCTGAGTTTCTTCGGATTGTCCGCCTCCGGCAGCATGAGCGCCACTTTGCAGATCATGGCGTCCACCATGCGGCTGAGCAGGTCGATGTCCTCGAAATCGAGCTCGCCGTCGCGCTTCAGGGCGTTGAGGCTCGCGGTGAGCAGGGCCATCGGATAGGCTTCTTCGATATCCCGGTAGCGTTTGTTGCCAAGCACCGCCGGCGCTTCCTGGATGACGATCCGCGCGTAAGCCGGCTCAAGGCAGGCATCCAGATACGCGTCGATGCCGACATTCATGCGATCCCATATCTTGCGTTGTGACCGGCCTCTTTCTTCGATCTTGGCTGTCGTCTCCGCCTGCAGGGCAACAACGACGGCGTCGAACAGCGCCTTCTTATCCTCGAAGTGATGATAGAACGCGCCCCGCGTCACCCGCGCCGCCCGCGAGATCGCCTCGATTCCGGCCGCCTGGTAGCCCTCTGTCGCAAAGATATCGCGGCCGGCCGACAGCAAGGCTTGCCGGGTGGCCTCGGTGTATTCCTCGCGGCGGCTTCTCTCGGGCTTGCTCTCTTCCATGAAGGCAACATACCGATTGACGCGATGGATACGTTAGATATATAACATACAGGAGGTATGTGAAAGACATAACGTCTGACTTAGACCTTGACCCGTCACGCGCGGAAAGCCGACCCGGTTTGCATGGGCGTGGCTTGTCTCGGCAGTGGAGGATCGCATGAACAGCCATCGAATGTTCGAGCTGGCGCAAGCGTTGGCGGTTGCCAAGAGCCGGCAGGACGTCCCTGCCGCCCTGCAGCTTCTCCATGTGGACATGTTGTTGGAGAGCCCTGCCTTTGGGACAATGGCGCGCGGCATCGCCGAGAATGAGAAAGTGCTGACCCGGTTCTTCACTTCGTTTCCAGACTACAACGTCGTCCTGCAAGGTCACGCCAGCAATCACGACACGCTGATCTGCTGGGGCACAGTGCAGATGACCATGACAGGCGACCGGTTTGGCGTGATCCCCAACGGCCGGCGCGCCGAGCTGCCGGTTTTCATCCAGTTCGCCTTCAAGGACGATCTGATTGCCGGCGAGCGGTTCTTCTTCGATCTGTCGGCGCTCTGCGCCCAATCAGGCGTCTCAACCGACGCGGTCCGGCGAAAAATCTTTGGAGACGCAGAAGTTGCGCCAGTCGCCGCCGAATAGGAACGGCCGGCAGGTATCGCGCGGAACGCCGCATCGGCCTCACCTTCCCACTATCGAAAGCAATGACACATGGCTCTGGACCCACGCGTAAAGGCCGTTGACGAAATCAAGACGGCGCATCTGTTCGATATCGTCATCGATCTCAATCCGCGCTTGAACATCGGCGATGGTCCGTTAGGCCGCCGGATTCTTTTCGGCGCCGCGGGCGGATCGTTCGAAGGCCCAAGACTGCGCGGCGAGGTGCTGGCGGGTGGTGGTGACTGGGCGTTGTTTCGTTCCGGCGGCGCGATGGCGCTGGACGTCCGGTTGACCCTGCGCACCCACGACGACGCCCTGGTGCAGATGACCTATGGCGGCCGTTGGATCACGCCGCCCGAGCTGCGCGCCGACATGGCCGATCCCGCGAGAAGATATGAGGTCGATCCCAGCAGCTACTATTTCCGGACCAATCCGCTGTTCGAAACCGGCGCCAGGCCATACGCCTGGCTCAACGACATCGTCTGCGTAGGGGTAGGCTACCTGGTCGAAGGCGGCATCGCCTACAAGGTCGCTCAGGTCATTTGAACCAGGCGATGTCGATTCAACGTCCGTCTGGTGGCGGAGGCGCTCGGCACCGGCTTCCTGCTGATCGCGGTGGTCGGCTCGGGCATTCTGGGAGAGCGGCTCGCGGCCGGCAATACCGCGGTGGCGCTGCTGGCCAACGCCTTGGCCACTGGGGCCGCGCTGTTCGCCTTGATCGAATGGCTTGCGCCATTGTCGGGAGCGCACTTCAATACGCTGGTCACGCTCGCCATGGCTTTTCGCGGCGATATCACGGGCCGCGCAGCCGCGGCCTATGTGCCGGTCCAACTGATAGGCGCCGTCATCGGAGTAGGAGTGCCGAACGCGATGTTCGACGCGCCCGTATTCTCGCTGTCCACGCACGCGAGACATGGCGCTTCGCAATGGCTTGGCGAATTCGTCTCCACGTTCGGACTGGTCGGCGCGGTCTGGACTTGCTCGCGGTTGCGCCCGTCGTCCGTGGCGGGCGTGGTTGCCGCCTATATCAGCGGCGCATTCTGGTTCACGCCGACGGATTTTGCCAATCCGGCGGTGACGTTGGCACGGGCGCTGACGGATACGTTTTCCGGCATCCGGCCGTCAGACGTCCCCGGCTTTGTCGTCGCGGAAATCGCTGGCGCGGTGGTTGCGGTCGTTATGTGCCGGTGGCTGCTGCCGAACCCGGTTGTCATGAACGAACGCGGCTGCTTTCGCGTCTAAAAGCCGGATGAGATCTGATTGCGGTCGACCGCTCCGCCGGCGCGGGCACGGCGAACATTGCTGGCGAGCATGCCGGGCTTGTCCTCGTTGGCGGGCTTCGCGGTCGCGAGCCGCAGCACGGCGGCGTAGTTCGGTTGCACTTCCATTTGCGCCGCATAAGGACCACGCGAGAGAATGGCGTGAACGCGCGGCAGGTTGTAGCAGGGCACATAGAACAGCAAATGGTGTTCGAGATGATAGTTGACGTAATAGGGCGCGATGAACAACCGCTCGAGAAAGCCTGCCCGCGTCGTGCGGGTGTTGCGCAGGGGATCGTTGCTGTCAGGCACCACGGCATGTTCGGCGATGTTGCGAATCCGCGTGATCACCATCATCCATGTCATCAGCGGCAGCAGCCACAGTAGCGGATAGGCCCACCACACGCCCGCGGCGGCGAGCGCCGCGAAGAAAACCAGATTGAATGCCTGGCCAGTGATATCGCGCCAGAATTTTCGCCGATAGCTTGGCCGGGTGATCGGGAAGGGCGCCGAAAGGATCAGGTCAGGATCGTCTTCCTGCTGGGTGCGGGCGTGATGCTGCAGATGATAGCGCCGATAGGCGCCCGTCTCAGCGAACACCGGATAGGCGCAAAACCATTGGCTGAGCGCCATGTTCAATTTCTCGTCGTTCGCCAGACAGCCGTGCGCACCGTCATGCATCAGAATCGCAAGCCCGAGCTGGCGCGAGCCGATGATCGCAACCGCCAGCACGAAGGTGAGCGGATTAGGCCACACCGAAACCATCGCGATCGAACCGAGAATGAGCCCCCATGCATGCGCGATCAGCGCAACGCTTTTCCAGGTCGACCGGGCGCGTACCTCGATCAGTTCCTGCTCGGTCATCAGATCCCGGGCGCGCATCCGAACTGCGGTCATGGTTGTTTCTCCTTGCCTGCGGGCGAACTGCCGGGAGTGGACTTTGTGCCGCTGACCATTCTCAGCCGCGCTGTTTCGGGAGGCGCATCGGCCTGCGTGCCGAGCAGGCGCAGCATCTCCACGGCAAGATCGTCGGGCGAGCGGCCCATCGCCTGGCCTTCAAGCGTGACGCCGATCGCGATGGTCCAGAAGCGCCGCGCGCTGGTTTCGGCGTCGAGCCGCGACTGCCAGCCGCGCGCGGCCATCTCGGCCGCATAGGCACGCAAACCTTCAGCGTGCAGCCGTTCGACGGTGCGCTCCACCAGCGGCGCCAGATCCTGGCGGCGGCGGGTCAGCGTCATCGCCTCGACGAAAAAGCCGACGGCGTCCGATCCCATCACGCTGTCGACCAGCGCGCTCGTATAAGCTACCGGCGAGAGCTGCTTGCCGGCAGCATGCTGCTCGGCGGCCAGCGCGAGATACAGCACGTCGCGACAGGCGGCCTCGACGAACAGCGCCTCCTTGGTACGAAAGTAATAGGTGATCTGGCTCGGAAAGGCGTCGGCGGCTGCGGCGATATCGGCGATCGAAACCGCCGCCAGCCCTCGCGCCTTGAACAGGCGGCTCGCCGCATCGAGCAGGCGCGAGCGCATCTGCCGGCCCGCGATGCGCGTGGCCCGCGCGCTGTGCTTGGGTTCGCCCGGCGGGTCTTTTGTGGAGCTGCCTTTCATGCGTCCCTGTTGTTGCGCAAAACGCGTGGTAACCGGTTGTTTGCATTATTTGTATGGCATACAAACAAATTTGTCAAGCCGCCAAAAATTCGGAACCTTTTGCTCGAGGCGCCCTTCCAATTGGCGATGCGCCGCTGCTGCTGACGGTGCTGCCGGTCTCGCGGCTCGGTGCGGTTGTGCCAGGCGTGGGCGCGCCAAGGGTTGCGATCTTCATCACCGAAACGGATGCGCCGCGCGCCATCGATCGCGCCGCTGTGCGTGAGGCTTTCCATCTCACGCAGCGCGAATGCGACGTCGCGGCGCGGCTCGCTGGCGGCTTCGATCTCAATCGGATCGCCGCCGAGCTTCAAATCGGCCGCGGCACGGTGCGCAGCCATCTCACACAAATCTATGAGAAGACGGGCGTGCACAGCCAAGCGGCGCTGGTCGCGCTGCTCGCCCGTTTTGTGTGTCGCTGGTCACGATGCGACCGCGCCGAACTGACCCCGAGTGGCCACATCTGCACAAACCAAGATTTCGGCATGCCGGACCGAAAAGATACGTGGCCACGCAATTTGCCTACTTGGGGCAAACATCCACTCAATTTGGCCCGGTGCTGACTCGTTTCAACGGCTTTATGCCTTCGCACCTGGCCAATAACAACAATAAGCTAAAGCACGATGGCGGTTCGACCGTGCCATCGCGCTTTAGTCGTCGAATCAATCGAACAGCACCTTGGTTCGCCCCTCGTTGCGGGCCAATCCGTCCATTTCAGCAAGCGCCATCGCGCCCCTCAGTTCCTCGAGCCAGTCTAGAAATTTGTCGATCAGGTGCCCCGGGCTCATCGAAAAAGCCGCGACCCTCATCCGCTCGGTTAGTTGATTCATCATCGATCCCCTCTCACTCGACAATGAGCTACCCCTCTCATCCGATGAACCACTCTCTCACGCATTCGCCAAAGCGCGAACCGGAGAGTTAATAGATGGTAAATGCAGGCGATAGCTAGATCAGCTTCATCCCTTTCAAGCTCGCATGCCCGTTCTTGCCGGCGATGATGTGGTCATGCACGGAAATGCCGAGCGGGGTGGCCAGTTGAAGCAGATAACGCCCTTGGCGTGACAACATTTCCGATGGGTTCATAACCGCTCCCGTACGCTAGGTATTGGCCTGCAGAAGCGAAGCAATCCGCCGTCGGAAGAAGCGGTCGGAGATGGCGGATTCCGCATTCTGGAACGAGTGAACAGCTTGACCGCTGGTCGGACGCTCTACCAGTTGTAGCGCGCGACGCCCTTGCCGGCGTAGCTGCGGGTCACGTTGGAGAACGCGCCGTCGAAAGTCGCGGCGAGCGAGACGCCGTTCAGCCACTTCATCTCGGCGGCGGCGGTGAGCAGCGCGCTGTCGCGCCCCGGCGCTGCGCCGTTGACGACGAAGCTTGCGCCGGGCAGGGTCTGGAAGGTCGCGGTGAGGGAGCGATCCGGATTGAAGTCGTGCGCCCAGGCGGCACGGCCGCGCAGCGCCAGGATCGCATCGTTCACCGCAAAAGATTTGTCCGAGCGCAAGCCAAGCTCGCTACGCGTCGCGGTGACGCTTCTGGCGGCGTAGGACAGCGCGAAGGTGGTGGCGCCGGCGAGCGCGCTTTCGGCATAGGCCGGCAGATCGAAGTTCGTCACTTGCGCGGCGGCATAAGGCGTGAGGCCAAGATCGCCCATCCACGGCGTCACGTAGCGATTGCCGCCTTCGATGCGTCCGGAGAAGGCGTTGGCGTTGAAGTTCGCCTGCAGTCGATCGATGCCGGCGATCGTCACGGTGCGATCGGTCGTGACGTCCTGCCAGCCATAGGCGGCGGCGGCGATGATGTAGGCAGATCCTGCGGTGTGGCGTACGAAAGCGCCAGCCTGGAAAAGGTCGGATCGTCCGCCTCCCAATCCATTGGCGATCGAAAAATTGGTTCCGCCGCCGGCGAGTGCGAAGCCGGCGATGGTGCGCGGCGACAGCAGATAATCGGCGCCAGCGGCGACGCCGAATACGCGGCTGGTTGCCGTATTCGATCCCAAAGCCGCGTTGCCCTCGGTGGTCTGCGAACCGCCAAAACCGGCCGCCCACACGCTCCAGCGTGGGTCGTAAGCGTCGCGGATCGGCGTCTTGCGGTAGATCGCGGCGTAGGCGTCACGCTCGCTTCTGGAAAGCGACTTATCCGGCGAAGCATCGACGCTCAGGCGAAAGCCCTCCTCCGCGAAAAGAGACGCGCCTGCGCCGGCATCGAAGCCGCGACCCGCCGTGTGGGGATCGCTCATTACCCCCATGAACTGTGTCATCGCGTCGAACGTGGTCTGCTGCGATCCAACAGCGCTCTCGCCGGAAATCTGGGTCAGCCCGGCGGCCGTCAGACCGCCGAACATCAGCGGAATGCCGCCGGTGCGGTTGAAGAAATTGACCAGCGCGTTGCCGACGCTCTGCTGATTGCCGTTCAGGCCGCCGCCGGGCGGCGCGACGAAATTCAACGTGAGATTCAGATAGGCATTGTTGGTATCGTAGCTCAGGCTCGACTTGAAGCCTGACGGCAAATTGGTGTTGACGACCGACCCGAACGTGCTGCCGCCCAGGCCCCCGGTCGCGTTGAGGATGGTGTATTGCTTCGCGATCTGGCTTCCCGCCGAAACGGCAAACGACGCGTTGACCGTCGCGCCTGACAGCGTCGCCGTTCCCGTGACATTGACGCGGTCGGCATTGGCCGAGGAAACCTCGACCATGTAGGATGAGGCGGCAGTGAACGACAGGTTGCCATTCACCGTCAGCAGGCCGATCGAATTGCCGGGCGCCAGCGTGCCGCCGTTGATGGTGGTGTTGCCGACGGTGCCGTTGCCGCCGAGCGTGCCGCCGGCGTTCACCGTCACCGCCGAATGAGCGATCGAGCCGTTGACCGAGAGCGTGCCGCCATCGACGATCGTTGCTCCCGTATAGGTGCTGGTCGCAGTCAGCATCGTCGTGCCGGCCTCGACACGTACCGTTCCCGTGCCGGTGCCGCTGCTGGTGATAACGGGGGCGAACATGTAGTTCGCCGCGGTGTGGTTAAACACGATCTCGCCGGTGCCGCCGCCGAAATGGACCGAGGCTGTGTTGACGGTGCCCGGGGCGACCGCCGCCTGACCGGAGGCGGCGCCGATTTTCAGCGTGCCGGTCGAGCCGGCCTGCTGGGCAATGGACATGGTAGAAGCCGAGACGACGCCGCCATTGCGGATGGTCAGTATGCCGTCGCCGGAAGCGCCGACGTGAAGATTGCCGCTGTTGGTCCAGGTCGATCCGGCGCCATCCACCATCACGGCCCCGGTCGCGCCGAAATCATTGCCCAGAATGCCATTGCCATTGCGCACCGCACCGCCGTTGCGGATTGTCAGGACGCCGCTGCCGGAGAGGCCGACGGAGAGATCGGAGCTATTGGTCCAGGTCGAGCCGGGGCCGTCCACTGTCGCAACGCCGGCCGCGCCGACATCATAGCCGAGAAAGCCGTAGTCATTGCTCACCGCGCCGCCATTGCGGATGGTCAGCCTGCCGATGCCGGAAGCGCCGACGTTGAGATCTTGGTTATTGGTCCAGGTCGAGCCGGGGCCGTCCACCGTCGCAACGCCGGTCGAGCCGGAGTAGCGGCCGATAAAGCCGATTTCATTGCTCACCGCGCCGCCGTTGCGGATGGTCAGCGTACCGCTGCCCATATGGGCGACATAGAAGTCGGAGCTGTTGGTCCAGCTCGAGCCGGCGCCATCCACCGTGGCAGTCCCGATCGAGGACGCGTCGTCGCCGATGATGCCCAAGGTGTTATTCACCGTGCCGCCATTCTGGATCGTCAGCGCGCCGTTGCCGGAAACGCCGACCCCCGGAGACCGGTCGCCTGCGCGCCAGCCGCCCCGACCATCGTCGCATTGGGCGTGGCCGTGTCGATCCTCGTGCTG
>WNGI01014367.1_pt1 | contig 10455 bp, 9 predicted proteins | sample 5400621 | NCBI WGS metagenome assembly WNGI01 (sample SAMN13153374, study PRJNA577476) | soil metagenome | isolation source: 20 cm soil or saprolite under Garry oak tree replicate 1 | place: USA:California | collected 2016-06-15 | reverse complement strand
CACCTCCTTTCTAAACATAGCGGCAAACGATCCTGTGCAGGTGTGCAGGTGAAGTTGCCCAAGCTTCGGAAGCTCTCACGGGCATCCGAGGTAATCGCTCGAACGATTCATCTTCGGGCGGGTTCTGTCAGATCTCATCTTTTAGAGGCGCACCTCATGTGCGCCTTCCAGTTTGGTAAGAGAGCTATCCTAGAGCAAGAGCCCGTCCCTTCACCGGGGCGGGCTTTTTGTTTTTCCACGGGAATGCATTCGGACGATGCTACGCCAGGCGAACTTTGTGAAATCTTTTTTCCAGAAGTAAGGACGTACATGATAAAGTAAGGAGTCAGGAGATTTGGTATGAAAAGGCAAGCCCGGATCACGAGCAAGGGGCAAATCACCGTGCCACATGAGATTCGCCGCGCGCTGGGCGTTCGCCCTGGTGACAAGCTGCTTTTCGAGAAGGATAGAACCGGCTTTCGGGTCCTGCCCGTTAGGACTGAAAGTCCGTTTGAGAAATACCGTGGGATTGGAAACCCCGGAATTCCACGCGGCAGAAAAGGCATCATCCGCTGGGTTCGTGCGCTGCGCGGAAAATGAGCACGGCAATTGACACCAATATCCTTGTCGCCCTGTGGGACGAAGACGACATCCTGAATTCTCTGATTCGTTCCGCACTGGACGCCGCGCTGGCTCGCGGCAGCTTGGTCGTCGCGGGTACTGTCTTCGCGGAATTGCTGGCCTCTCCCTCCAAGAGTGAAACCTTCCTCGATCTTTTCTTCAGAGAAACGGGAATTTCAGTGGACTGGAACATGAACGAGACAATTTGGAGGGCAGCGGGCAGGGCGTTTGCAACCTATGCGGCCCGCCGGAGAAGGCAGCGCGACTCCGGACCGCGCCGAATTCTCGCGGATTTCTTGATTGGCGCTCACGCGCTCCAGAATAATTTCCGTCTCCTGACCCTGGATGATCATTTATATCGCGCCGCCTTTCCTCGTTTGACGGTTGTGACCATATAAGCCGCCTGTTCCTGGAAAGGTGGGGGGCCAACCCTTTCGTATTTTTACGGTTGACGACCGCTCGCAGTTGGATGATTCCACTCCAGCACGTCAACACCGAATGACTGGTCTGGCCTTTTAGGGTCCCCGATCCGTCCCGTTTGCGCGAGAAATGTTTTTGTCGGGATTCTGGATGAGGTGAGCAATGGCTGGACGCCCTCTGCCCCGCCTGCTGCATGGCGCGCAACAACCTCAGGTTCGCCTGCTGCATGGCGCGCAACAACCTCAGGTTTGACGATTGGACGGATTTGGGGGCTATGCTATAAAGAAGGGCCGGTCAGTCCGGATACCTGTGCCCTTTATCAATTTTCCCGCTCGCGAAATTAATTGTAAGCTGGTCTACTACGGTCCAGGTCTGGGCGGAAAGACCGCCAACCTGCAGTGGATCTACGACCATACAGGGACAAATCAAAAGGGAAAGATGATTTCTCTGGCGACAGAAACTGACCGCACATTATTTTTCGATTTTCTTCCCATCGATCTCGGCACCGTGCGCGGATTCAAAACGCGAATCCATCTGTACACCGTACCTGGGCAGGTCTTTTACGAAGCCAGCCGCAAGCTGATTTTGAAGGGCGCCGATGGCGTCGTCTTCGTTGCGGATTCGCAGGAAGAGCGGCTGGACGCAAACCTGGAAACTTTGGACAACTTGCGCGAACACTTGAAAGAGCACAAGCTCGATTTCGGCAAGATCCCTTACGTGCTGCAGCTCAACAAGCGCGACCTCCCCGGAGTCCTCGCTATCGAAGACCTGGCCAAGCATCTCCAGGTCAAGGGAGAACCGATCACGGAAGCCGTCGCGGTAACCGGCCAGGGCGTCTTCGAAACGCTGCGGGAAGTCGCGAAGCTGGTCCTCGCCGAGCTGAAAAAAGGCGCGTAGCGGTTCGTCCTCGATTGAAAGCCGCTGACGTCACCAGACCGGAACAAACTACACAACCAATTCTGGAACTTCCATCTGGCCGGTGCCGAACGCGATAGAGAAAGCGCGAACAACACCAGGGTCGAATTCCTTGCCCGCGCCTTTGAGAATAATTTCCTTGGCCTCGAAAGTCGTTATGGCTTTGCGGTACGGGCGATCACTTGTCATCGCGTCATAGACGTCGGCGACGGTAATGATGCGCGACTCGAGAGGGATTTCGTCCCCGCGAGTCGGGTTATAACCGGAACCATCGAATTTGTCGTGATGCGCCAGGATGATGGGAAGAATCCGGCTGAGCGCCCCACCAACGGGCTGCAAAATCTCCCCTCCCTTGGCAACGTGCTTCCTCATCTCATCGGTTTCTTCGTGGGTAAGTTGCGACGCTTTGTACAGAAGGTCCCTGCTGATATCGAGCTTGCCTATATCGTGGAGGAGTGACGCGGCCCGGCAATCCTCGATGCGCTGGGAATCCAAGCCCATCTCCGCGGCAATTTTTACGGCATAAATGGAAACTCGATAGGAATGATTCTGTGTGTACTGGTCCTTGGAGATGAATTGGCGAAGGATAATCAGCAGGCCGTTATACGTCTCACGCAACTCGCGGACCTTGGCTTGCATGTTGTCGTAAAGGGTGCCCATCGCATAGGCCATCACCATCAGTGTTCCGCCCCAGACGGCAATGTCAAACCACTTGCTGTCGGCCAAGGTGACCTCTGCATGGGCGGCAAATGTCCCGGGATTGAAGTACGTCACCAGGACCACGAGGCAAAGGCTTGCCACGGCGGTGAGCGTGGCGTGCCGCCGGCCGTAAAAATAGGCAGAGAAGATCGTAGGGAGAACGTAGAAACCAAGAACCACACGGTGCATGCTCACCATGTAATTGAGTAGCATCGCGATGAGGAACAAAGAGAGGAGCAGCCAGAGCTCTCCATTGACTTGTTTTAGGCGCCGCAACCAAGGTGTGTCCATATTTGTTTCTCCCGGCTGTATATCTTTCAAATCAGGCCTATTAGCGTTGGTCCCTCCAGCGTGAAATCGACAGAAAACAAAAAAGCGAGTGAATACAGGGGCCGGGGGAACACTTCACGCTCTAGGAAGCCAACATCCGAAAACCTTTAGTACTGGAAATAAAAAGGGAGGTGAAGACCTGATGGCCTTCACCTCCCGGGGTGGGGTGGGGTGTTGCTGGGTAAAACCGTTAATAAGGCTGACGAATTGTTATTCTTCCCTCTTGGCGCGCCCTCTGTTCTTAACGTCCAGGGCAGAAGCAATCACCCAAGACCTCATTACATGCACCAAATAGCATAAGGTCCAAACCATGTCAACAACCAAATTTTTCTTGTCAAACCTCGTTAGAAATGTCCCCTCTTCTGCTTTAGGTCCTGGTCATTTCGATTTAGGCGGGGAGAGGCAGCCTTGAGGCGAGAAAAGGGCCATGACGGTGGCATTCGAGAGATGATTTGCAGTATAAGTTCGGCTAATCTAGAGTGTCACGGAGGACAAAATGAAGAAAGTTTGCGGAATTAGTTTGGCAATGGTGTTGAGCGTTGCATTCGCCACGCTGGCGAGTGCCCAGCAGGACGCGAAAAAGACCTCGCCCGCCGCCACGAAGAGTTCAGCAGGCGGTCCCAAGAGTGCGGCCACGGAGGGCGCAAGACCGCTCATCTTATCAGGCTCCGTTCCGATGGAGGGTGTAAAGGGGCGTTTCGACCATTTTGCTTCCGGCCAAGGCCAGGTATATATTTCCGCGCTTGGCAATAACACTGTCGAGGTTATCAGCATTTTCGGCGGCACGGTGGAGCACACCATCACTGGAGTTCCGGGCCCCCAAGGCGTGGCATTTTCTCCCGAGGCCAGCAAACTCTTCGTGGCCAGCGAGAAGGGCAAGCTCTACATCTATGACGCCGCGGCATTTAATCTCATCACAACGATTGATTTTCCAGGCGGCGCCGATAACTTGCGGTACGACGCGGCGACCAAACGCATCTACGTCGGTTGCGGCGACGACGAAAAGACGGGGGCTATCGCGGTCGTCGATGCCATGACCAACCAGCGTATCGATGAATACAAAATAGGCGGCGAACCGGAATCTTTCCAACTGGAAAAGTCAGGCCCCAATATTTTTGTAAACATTCCAGACCTGAAGCAAATCGTGGTGATCAACCGGGACACGAAGAAGATCACGCGCTGGCCTCTGACCGGCCTGTTGATGAATTTTCCCATGGCCCTCGACGAAGCCGATCACCGGCTATTCGTCGGCATCCGCGAACCGCCGCGCCTGGGGGTGTTTGATACTACTTCGGGGCACGCCGTCGCCATGTTGCCCAGTGTCGCCGACTCAGATGATCTTTACTACGATGCCGAGCATAAGCGTGTTTACATGCCAGGAGGGGAAGGCTTTATCTACGTTTTTCAAATGAAAGATCCTGACCACTACCAGCTCCTCGCCAAGATTCCCACGGCGCTGGGGGGACGTACCGCCGGTTATTTTGGCAGGCAGGGAAAGGGCATGCACCGCTTTTTCCTGGCCATTCCAGCTCGTGCAGGCCAAAGCGCTGAAATGAGGATCTATACCATCCAGGACTGAACCTGTCACCAAGGCTGAAGTTTTCGGGGGGAGTTCCACGTGAAACAAAGGAACGCTGTGCTGCTGATCTTGCTTGCGGTCGCGATCCTCGCGGCCGCGTACGGGACGGCAGTGATCCGGCGAGGATTCAGCGCCGCCGATCAGCCTTCCACCGTCGAAACAGTTGTGTCTCGCGCAGTCCGGAATCTAGGGATTCCGGGCAGCGCGCGCAACGAAAAGAATCCGTTTGCGCCCACTCAGGAAGGCCTGCAAGAAGCCCGCGAGCTATTCACCAACCACTGCGCGGGCTGCCATGGCAAGGACGGCAACGCACAATCGGAAATCGGCCAGAACTTCTATCCCAAAGCTCCGGATTTGCGTTTGCCCGCGACGCAGAACCTAACTGACGGCGAAATCCACTACATCATCAAGAACGGAGTGCGCCTCACGGGCATGCCGGCCTTGGGAACCCCTCACGTTGGAGAGGACAACAACACCGCCTGGAAAATTGTTCTTTTCGTTCGCGCCATATCGCAACTGACGCCACAGCAAAGAGTCGAGCAGGTAGCAACGGCATCCACGGCGCATTACGTCGGCTCCGCGGCATGCCAGAAATGCCACGCGCAGATCTACGAGCACTGGAAGAAAACGCCGATGGCCAACGTCGTCCGCGATCCCAAAGAACATCCCGACTCCATCACTCCCAACCTGGCCACCAACAATGTAAGCCCGAAGTTCACGAAGGATCAGGTCGCCTTCGTCTACGGGAGCGTCTGGAAGCAACGCTATTTCACAAAAATCGGCGATGACTGTTTTCCAGAGCCGGCGCAGTGGGACGTCAGCAACAAAGTCTGGCGCCCGTACATGGTCGCGAACGGAACGGATTGGTGGGCCACGTTCTATCCGCCCGACAACATGAAGCGCCCCACGGGCCCCACCTGCGATGGCTGCCATTCGGTCGACTACAACATTCAGACCAAACAAGTGTCGGAGTGGAACGTCGGCTGTGAGCGCTGCCATGGTCCGGGGAGCGCGCATGTGGACCATCCTACGCGCGGCAACACCCTGAATCCGGCGCGCATGGACTACGTCCAAGCTAACGACACCTGCATCCAGTGCCACTCACAAGGCCGTCCGCTCACCAATCCGATCGAAGGGAAGTACTACGATTGGCCGGTCGGCTATCACGTGGGGTTGAATCTGCGGGACTACTGGCAGCTCGAAGATCACACCCTGGGCCAACTGAGCTTCACGCATTTTCCGGACGGCACGGCGCACAAAAATCGCATGCAAGGGAACGACTTCGTGCAGAGCGTTATGTATCGCCGTGGCGTCACCTGCTTCGACTGCCACGATGTGCACGGCACGGAGAACTACGCGCAACTCCGAAAGCCCGCGAACCAAATATGCCTCGATTGCCACGGCCCCGGCTCGCGGAACGGACCGCGCACGGCGACGCTGGCCGAGCATACACACCACAAAGACGGCTCCACAGGTAGCGAATGCGTGGCCTGCCACATGCCAAAGATCGAGGTCACAATTCCCGGTGTCTTCGTGAGCGCGCACACGTTTGCGTTCATCACGCCGGCGATGACCGACAAATACAAAATCCCCAACCCTTGCACATCGTGCCATAAAGACAAGACAACTGCCTGGGCAGCCGACGCGATGCGGCACTGGCCGGAACGCTCTGCGTGGCGCGCTGAGTAGCACGGGCTTCAGCCTGTGCGGTTTTGATTTTCGCACGGCCGAGAAAGCACACGGACTGAAGTCTGCGCTACCAAAACCCGCTTCTCATCGAAACACGATAAGATGCATCAACCTGACAACTGAGAACAGATATCCATCGCGCGTGTGTGAGAAATACTGACCGGACGTCTTAGGAGGAACAAATGAGTTCGCACATGAGCCGAAGAAAGTTCGCGTTGGCCGCCTCCTCGCTCGGGGCCGCCATGATGACCGGCCCATTGAATTTTCTTGCGAAGATGGGTGGTGGAAGCTCCGGCGTTTTTCCTTCTGCCGGCGCAGTCTCGCAGTCGCAGGCCGGCGGCCAAACGAAGCTGAAAGCGCTCGTATTCGATGTGAACCAGACGATGCTCGATTTGAACGTGCTGCGGCCGCACTTCGTGCGTGTGTTTGGCGATGGCAAGGCGCTCGACGAGTGGTTTTCTCTTCTTCTGCATTACTCCCTTGTCGTGACCGTGGCGGACGCGTATGCCGATTTCGGCACCGTGGGAAGAGCCGTGCTAGAAATGCTCGCGAGCACCAAGGGGGTAAAACTATCTTCCGAGGACGCGACGAAAATTTTGCAGGGCGTCCTCATGATGCCTGCGTACCCGGACGTGCCTGAAAGCTTAAAGCGCCTGCGTGCCAAGGGCATCCGGATGGTCACGCTGACAAATTCCAGCCCCTCCGCCGTGAAGGAGCAACTCCACAATGCCGGCCTTACTCAGTATTTCGACGATTCGATTTCCGTCGACTCCATCCGCCGGTACAAGCCTGACTTAGCAGTGTACCGGAGCGCCGCAGCGCACCTCGGCGCACAACCAGGAGAACTTCTGCTCATCGCGGCGCATCCGTGGGATGTGTTCGGCGCCATGAAGGCCGGCTGGCAAGGAGCATTTGTAGCAAGAAATGGAATCACACCATTCCCGCTGGGTCCCAAACCCACCATCTACGGCCCAGATATGAAGGCCATCGCAGACGCAATCTTGAGATAAGAAGCCTTTGCTGACATCCTAGGTCGGTGCCCTTGAAATTTTGCAGCCTGCGGCTCTTGCCCTGAGCGAGCGCGAAGGGTCAGACCGGGGATTTTTCGTGCGACCGGGGAGAAGACCCTCACCCCATCCCGGCCCGTTGGTTTCCTGCCACGAAACACCCCGACGCAAATTAAATGCGGCCAGTTTTGCCGGGTTATAATTCAATAGGGAAATTGAAAGACCGCAGAAGGCCTTACGAATAGCCCCGGGGCTCGAAGATGAAGGACTGGCTGCCAAGATCCATTTCAAGTCTGAAGGATTACACCTGGAATAAATTCGCGGCGGATGCACTGGCAGGGGTCACGGTTGGACTCGTGGCGCTCCCGCTGGCGATGGCATTTGCTATCGCGTCGGGCGTTGCGCCGCAGGCGGGACTGTACTGCGCCATCGTTGCTGGGTTCCTGATCTCCGCCTTGGGAGGATCGACCACACAAATCGGCGGCCCCACGGGGGCTTTTGTCGTCGTGGTCTACGGCATCGTCGCGAAGTATGGTTTAGACGGACTGTTCATGTGCACGCTCATGGCCGGAGTGTTCCTGGTCGTTCTGGGGGCCACCGGCTTGGGCACTGCGGTCAAGTTTATTCCGCGTCCCGTCGTCGTGGGGTTCACGAATGGCATCGCCGTTCTCATCGCCAGCACGCAAATCAAGGATTTTTTCGGCCTGAAGGTCGACAAAGTCCCCGGCGAATTTCTGGCGCGGATCGAAATTCTCGCTCAAAACTTCCGCTCGTTTTCACTACTGGAAACCAGCCTCGGCGTCGTAGCGCTTGTGATGATTCTTGTATTCATGCGTTATGTAAAACGAGTGCCGGGATACATCGTGGCTCTGTTTGCGGGCACCGCGCTGGTGATGATCTTGAAGCTGCCGGTCGAAACGATTGGGACACGGTTTGGTGGAATTCCTTCCGGTCTCCCCGGCATCAAGATTCCGCATTTCCATTTCGATTTGCTGCGCCCTTTGATTTCGCCGGCCATTACCGTGGCCATGCTGGGCGCGATTGAATCCCTCATGTCCGCGGTCGTCTCCGACCGAATGAGTGGCAACAAGCACAATCCCAACGTCGAACTGGTGGGCCAGGGCATCGCCAACATTTTCTCGCCGCTGTTTGGCGGCCTTCCCGCCACGGGAGCGATTGCACGAACCGCCACGAATATCCGATCCGGCGCGAAGACGCCGGTCGCCGGTATGGTGCACGCATTGACGCTCCTGGCGATCGTGCTGTTTGCCGCGCCGCTGGCGCGATTCATTCCGCTCTCGGTATTGGCGGCGATTCTGCTCGTCGTTTCCTACAACATGGGGGAATGGCGGGAGATACCCGAGCTTCTGAAGCTCTCCCCGCTGGAGATCGGCACCTGGCTGGTTACCTTTGCGCTTACGGTATTCGCGGATTTGACCGTGGCCGTCGAAGCCGGGATGATTCTGGCGGCTCTCGTGTTTATACGGAAAGTTACGATTACAACAACAGTATCACAAGTTACCGATGAGTATTTAAGAGAAGGGCACCTACATATCCTGCAGCACAAGGAAATTCCTCCCTACGTAACCATCTTCCGCATTCATGGCCCCTTTCTTTTCGGCGCCACGGACAAGATCGAAGAGATCGTCCATCGCCTTTCGGAGCTGCCTCCCATTCTGATTCTTCGGCTGCGAAACATGACGGCGATCGACGCCACCGGTCTGCAAGCCTTCGAGAATCTAGCGGATGCCGTGCACGATTCCGGGCGGGGCTTCATTCTTTGCGGGGCGCGGGAGCAGCCCGCCCGCCTGATGCGCCAGGCTGAATTTGAGCAGCATGTCGGTTCCGGGAACATCTGTCCCAGCATTGCGGATGCACTCGAACGAGCCAAAAAACTGCATGCGGAGATGGAAGAGCAAAACTTGCATCTGATTCCGGCGGGCTCCAAATAGAACCCGCACCTGTTCCGCTACGGCTTGGCCTTGCACGTCAATGTCTCGTCGAGGTTCCCGAATCGCGGCGTGATCGGAGCATCGCCCCAAGCGACACACCTCGAATATTTGACAAAGCAAAGTGCAGCCATATAAGCTAACGTGTAAGCTTGTATCTAGATACCCTCGGAGGTGGGCTGCATCTCCATGACGCACGCAAAGCGCCTGTTGAAGATTTGGGTTTGGGCTCTATCCCTTTGGATTGCAGTTGCCGTTTGTGCAGCGCAACAAAAAGTCTCGATCCAGTCTTCGTCACCCGCTCCACCCTCGGATGGGTCAAGTTCAGTTAACACTCAGCTTGAAGTTGCGCCGGGCACTCCGCTGCCCGCCAAGGGAATGGTCTGGATTTTGGACCAAACCGAAAATCACCCACACCTTGAGCGGATCTACGTAAACGATGCACACGTCAATCGCCACCTCGCAGAAAATGTTGTCCGCACCCAGCTCCTAGTACTTAGGATGAGCTCAAGTATCGAGCTAAGCGGCACGGCCGCCAAGTTACGAGTAAGCAGCAAAACGCCCGCTATATTTGTTCACAAATCAGAAGAAGACGAAGAAGAATCGCAGTCGCCCGTCCATGCGAGAGGCTTCCAGTCACACTATGCTTTGTTGCACCTACGCGTTGCCGACGACCGCCGCGTGGTTTGCACGTTCACAGCGTGGCAGCTTGGACTGAAATCCGGTCGCCACGAAGACGTCGTGGAAGCATCGACTGAAGAGCTCGCCGCTGGCCAATGGCTGAAGATCACGCCGAGACAGGCCTTGCCCGAAGGAGAATTCGTTGTCACGCGATTGCCAGATAACAAGAAGCTATTTGAATCCCATGTCTACGATTTTGGCATCGGCACCACAACCAAACAGCCGACGACTCAATGAGTTTGCTTGGTCCGGGAGGAGTCAAATCAAACCAACAGCCCCCGTGGAAATGCGTCAAGGACGGGACCCACGGCCAACAGCTATATTGAAATTCTTGCGAGAAATGAAAGCTAACGCGAAGCGGCCAACTTCGATTTGTCCGCCTCGGACACCAACTTGGATACTGAACTTGATGTTGACTCGGACGCAGTTGCTGACACAGATGCTGGGGGCACATTGACCTGATCGGGCGGTTGATTCACGTAGGCAGTCTTCCCTCCAGTCTCCGCCAGAACCCACATGGAATTCTCAGGCAGGCGTTCCCTCACTTCCTCTTTATGTTCCGCAGGCACCACCAGGTAGACCCGCC
>WNGI01040811.1_pt1 | contig 10458 bp, 10 predicted proteins | sample 5400621 | NCBI WGS metagenome assembly WNGI01 (sample SAMN13153374, study PRJNA577476) | soil metagenome | isolation source: 20 cm soil or saprolite under Garry oak tree replicate 1 | place: USA:California | collected 2016-06-15 | reverse complement strand
AAAATAAAGCTGCCAGCAGCTCCTAAGCGCGCAGCCATCTGCGTTATGGACGACGTTCTCACTACCAGCATTCAAAACGGCAAGTTGACTTTCTAAAAACTATTGTCGAATCCGGGACCTTATGGTACCTTGCACGGCACTTTAAAGAGCTTTTCGGTGGACTGTCCGGTGGGTGCGCGCCTTTTCTTGTCCAGACAGGGCCGTACGCTTTCTTCATTCCCACATTCAATACCTGAACCAGGCGGAACTGAGCAATAGTTCTCGACGGAGAGTATCAGCCCATGCTCGAGGTTAAGAGAAAACCGGCTAGCCCTAGCCGCGGCTATGGCCACAGCGCCATTACGCCAACAAGAGGTCATTCCGACCCTGATGCGCAAATTGGTGAGGTCCAGTCAACTTTATCACCCCCCAACAATACTCGGGATTCGATAGCCTCACTGCCACCGGCTTCCGTTTCCTTACCTGAACTTAAAGACTTTCGCAATAAACTACCAGTGATCATTGGTGAGGCTCACTTCAAGGGGGTACTCGCCGCGGATGGCCTACTATCAGGCCAGATGGGATCCAGCAGCAGCTTGAATGTGAAGCAGAGAACCACAGCGTTTTTTGCGTCGGAGCCGGAGTTAGAAGGCGACATCAGCTTTAAAGACATGGTTCGCGTCAACGGCCATATTGCGGGCACGGTCTATTCCAAGACGGGGACACTCATTGTCGACACTGAGGCAAGAGTAGAGGCGAGGGTCGATGTAGCGGTGGCAGTGATCGGGGGAACGGTAAGAGGTGACATAGTAGCTCGTGAGCGAGTAGAGCTTGGGCCATCTTCTAAAATCTATGGAAACATTTGGACGCGATCAATTGTGATTAAGAACGGGGCAATCTTTGAAGGCATTTGCAAAATGATCGAGGAAGCTCAAATAGCGAGTTAGCTCGGCTCACCGGAGCAATAAGGTGCCGCAGCGAGTGGTGTCCTAATTTGTAGGGGCGTCCCTCCGTGGGCGCCCATTCTTATCAATCTGACACTGAAGGAGGGGCGCCCACGGCCGGACGCCCCCTACAAATTAGGACACGACCCCGCAGCGGTGGCAAGAGCGAGAAAAAGGGCGTGGCATTGGGTCTGCCAGCGGTGCTGTCCTGCTGGTGGCTGCGATTGCATTTTGATTGCGAAGCTAGACAGCAACACGCAGTTTTGTCTATGATGTACACCCGCTTCTGGGCGGTTGATCACTCAGACTAGCCTTCAAAGCTAGATACCAACAAAACAAGAACAAATGGCAAGCGCGGCGTTTCGTTACTTCAACGCCCCAACAGAAGTCGGTGACTAAACATTTCGCGGCCCTAAATTACGGAGGTTACTAAATGCTCAGGATAGGAAAGAATCCAAAGGAACAGGAAGATAACGAGCACTCCAGCCATAAGCCGGAGGTTCCTGACTATACAAACAACAGGAACTACTCGGCTGGGGAAACAAGGCCCGTTGCCGAGGTTTCACCCGGCTCGTCGAAAGCGCTGACTGAGAGTGAGACTCTCGCGCGTGATATCAAGGAAGGAACGCTCAGCGGTTTCGTTGGCGGCGGTACAGTTGTTACCGGAGAAGCCAACTTTAAAGCCATGATGCGGGTGGATGGCCATCTGTCGGGACGCATAAGTTCTACCAGCGGCACACTTATCGTTGGGGCCAATGGAAAAGTCGATGCGAATATCGAAGTAGCGGTAGCCGTAATACACGGCAGCATCAATGGAGACATTATTGCCACTCAGCGCCTTGAACTTGGCCGGGCCGCCAAAGTGAATGGCAATATTCAGACACCTTCCCTCGTGATCGAGCAGGGCGCCCTTTTCGAAGGAAGTTGTAAGATGGTGCAAATGTCTGCTGCTGCAACGACGACGGCCAAAGTCGACGAAAAGTCGCAGAATATAGGCGTGCAGTCTATTAGATCTGAGACGTCCAAACCAACAACGGTTCCCAACGTCTCAAGCGTCGCAAGCTGAGCTTTACACATCCGGGCATTTCCCCATACTCCGCAAGGCGCCCCGCTAGAAGTTGCGAGGCGCCTTGATGTGTTAGAGGTGTGCGAACTTCCTGAAGTCTTGGCCAATCCACTAGGATTTGCGATTTTAGATTTTTGATTGCCGATTTGAAGCACGATTGATATTGCAATCAAAAATCTAAAATCAACAATCTAAAATCGCACAATCTTCGCTCATGCTCAATCAAGCCTCTTTTGCTTCTTCTTTGCCAAACCCGAATAACTTAACAAAGAAGCTGGTCTTTTTTGTTTTCTGTACAATCGCCGCGTCTGTGGCGACAGGTTCTGCCCAGAATTCGGCCATATCAAGTCGCAGAGGTTCGGTCCCCAAGCCGCTATTGCTGCGCATTCTAATGGCCGAGGATGAGCGCCGCTGGGATAACGATTTGCGCAGCTTGATGACCAACAATAGCCCCGCAGTGCGCGGGCGCGCAGCCCTCGCGGCCGGAAGAATCGGCCGGGAAGAGTCTGTCCCCTTGCTGAGTCATCTACTGGAGAGTGACAAAGACGCAGAAGTTAGAGCAATCGCGGCTTTCGCAATTGGCGAAACCGAGTCAATTTCAGCCGCTGACGCTTTAGTTGCAGCTGTGCAAAATTCGAGCGAACGTGGCGAAGTGCACGCGCGCGCTATTGAGGCGCTCGGGAAGATTGCGGCGGCTTTACCAAAGGAACAAGAGGGGCTCGCCCGTCAATTGGGAGCGGCCATTCTGGGAACACTGGAGATTGAAGCCGGACGAGGTGGGGCGCCAGATCGCCTTACAATTCTCCTGGGACTTACCGCTGTCCTTCGTTCCAAGCCCGCGAACGCAGGCCCGATCATCGTAAAGTTTCTGCTTGACGCCGACCCGCGTATACGCGCCGACGCTGCGAACGCGCTCGCACGACTCCGCAATGGGGATGGCAATTCTCAACTGCGGAAACTCTTAACAAGCGATGCGGATGCAATCGTTCGGGCAAATGCCGCTCGCGTGTTGGGGGCGACTGAAGACAAGACAGCTTTTGATGGATTGTTGGATCGGGCGCTTAATGACGCAGACGGTCGCGTGCGCGTAAGTGCGATCCGCGCGAGCACTCGTTAAGAGAAATGTCCGAGAGACTCAACCATCATGCACCCGAGGTTGAGGTGGCTTTCGCCCGGGTCTCTGTCGCAGACTACCTGGGAATGTTCGGCTCCGGAGAAGCAGCAAAGAGAACTGCCCAGGAAGCACTGATGCTTGATTGGAAATCCGGCTCTGGCATTGCGCAAGGCCTGGGTGAAATCGCCTCGTTGCCGCAGAATGCCAAGGACCGGGCCACCGTTACCGAGTTCGCCCAAAATATTCTTCGCGCCATGCTCGATTATCGAAACTCAGGCATTAAGATAAATACACTCATTGCCGTCCATTCCGAATACGCTATTCCGGACGTTCTTCGTGCCCTGGCTGCGTTCAAGCCAAAAGACCTGCCAGAACTCATGCTCGGCCAACTCAACGAAAGCGACGTTATTGTCCGCGCGACAGCCGCCGAAGTTTTGGGCGATGTTCCACCGAGTGAAGCTATTACGCGTGCTCTGTCAGAGGCGCTGCCGCGAGCAATGAAAGATGAGCTGAATGATGCAGCGCTTACTATTCTCGATTCACTCGGCAAACAAAAAAGCGCGGCAGCGAATACGTCCATAAAAACTGCCCTCGATTCAAACGACCACCTGTTAAGGCGAAAAGCTGTGGCACTTCTGAAAGCAAACGGTGCTGGCGATTTCTCTTCGCGTATTGGCACAGTGCGAACTCGTAATACAATGGCAGACTACCAGCGCGCAGTGTCGCGCATCGGCACTTCCGTGCAAGTCGTTGTGTCCACCACCATGGGCCGTTTTACAATTGAGCTTCTCCCGGACGACGCCACGCTCACCGTTGACAACTTCGTTCAACTGGCCAAACGAGGCTATTTCAATGGCATTACTTTTCATCGCGTCGTACCTAACTTTGTAATTCAGGACGGCGATCCTCGTGGTGATGGAAATGGTGGGCCGGGCTATCAGATTCGTTGCGAGATCAACGAAGTACCTTATGATCGAGCAGCTGTCGGCATGGCGCTTTCAGGCAAAGATACTGGGGGCTCGCAGTGGTTCGTGACTCACTCGCCGCAACCTCATCTGGACGGCGGCTATACCGTTTTTGGCCGGGTGTTGAATGGTATGGACGTGGTAGATAATATTGTTCGCGGCGACGTTATTCAGTCTATAGTGATTGTTCAGAGGAAGGGTCGGGCGCACAAAGGGTGATACGAAACTATGTGTCAGCAAAGGGAGCCTGTCGAGGCGCACTTAAAAGGCGCCCGCAAGGACCTGTCCTTAAGCTGGGGGTGTCGATTTGCCTCGTATTGGTTTCGGTTAACTCGCCTGGCAGTTCAGCTTCTCTAAACGCACAGGATGAAACGCCTGCTGAAATCGCCGAAAGATATAAATACAGAATCGATTTAAAACTCGATCTCGAAGCCCGCGCCTATTCTGGTTTGGAACGCGTGCGCTGGATTAATCGCGGAGATAAATCGACTTCCGTACTCTACTTTCATCTTTATCCGAATTTACGCACAACCGATCAGCCGCCTCCAAATGCCAGCTCTGGCAGTGTAACTGCCGAAGCCGACGAACCGCGCATGGAGATTTTGGAAGTGCGTTCGGTCTCCAGCGGTGAGCTCCCCGAAGGGCAGCCCCCTGTTGATAGCCCAGTCCCCTACTCGCTCGACGATCAAGGAACAACTCTCCGAGTCAACTTAAGAGAGTCTGTCGCGCCGGAGGCGGCCGCCACGGTCGCGATAAGATTCAGGGGTACCGTGCCCGAGATTGATCCTGATGAAACCAGTTTGACAACCCATGTTGTCAAACAGGTTAGCGCGGCGTTGCGGAGCGAGCGCGAGACAAGGCGGGCGCGTGACATCAACTTTCGTTGCCGGGGAGTAATGTTCCTGGCCACAGCCTTTCCGGTGCTGGCTGTCCATGATGACGACGAGTGGCGACGTAAGCTCGAGTCTTCCGTCGGGGATATTGTTTTTAATGAGGCGGCAGATTACGAAGTTACAGTGGGAGCAACTCCGGGCATCAACGTTTTTACGCCGGGAATGGAAGTCTCGGTTAAGGCTGAGAGTGGGTTGCAAACTTTCACCGGCTCAGCTTTGCGCGACTTCGTAATTCTGGCCGGTCATGACCTACGTAGTGAGCAAACCGAAGTACAAGGTGTCATAGTAAAGTCGATCTTCATGACCGACCACGAACGCGTCGGTAAACGCGCCCTGGCTATCGCCTCCGGCGCGATAAAAGTCTTTACGTCGCGCTTTGGTGCTCTGCCGTTCAAAGCCGTTACCATTGCCGAGTCTCCCCTGGTTGCGGGTTTGGGAAGCACCGAGTTTTCTGGGTTCAATGTGATTGCCAGCGCCTTTTATGTCGACTTCGATTCGCCTTCGATGCGCAATCTCCCGGAAATCATCCGCGAACAAAGACCGGCAGTGGAAGAGAGTTTGGAATGGGCTGTGGCTCGCCTGGTAGCTCATCAATGGTGGGGTGCCGCGGTCGGTAATGATCCCGCGCGCGAGCCCGTGCTCGACGAGGCGCTGTCCTGTTGGTCGGCGCTGGTTTATTACCGGACCGTTTACGAAGAGGAACGAGCAGCATCGGTTTTGGAGAATCAGGTGCGAGGCGTTTATCGTTTATATCGCACGTTCGGCGGTGATGATATGGACGCCAATCGACCCTCACGCGAATACAGGAACACCTTTCAGTATGCCGCGATTGTGACTGCGAAGGGCGCGCTAATGTTTGTTGAATTACAACGTTTGCTGGGCGAACAAAAGATCTTCGCGGCGCTGCGCAACTATTATCAGGCGAATCTCTATGAGATCGCCGAGCTCGATGATCTTCGGGGCGCTCTCGTCGCCGAAGCGCCTATCGAACAAAGGAGAATGGTTGGGCGTACATTCAGTCGCTGGCTCAGCGCAAAACGAGGCGACGAAGATATTGCCGCGCCTGATCGCGATTTGGCGGCCTCTCTGGGGCTACCGGCCAAGCCTAACCCGCAAAAGGGTGGCGATAAGAACGAGAGCTTTCAGACTGGAAGATGTACCGCCGCAACCGAAGCGGTCCCTGGAACCAGCAACGGTCGAACGCAGCCTGGAGCGACTGGGCTGGATAATGGATGATCTTTTCCGGGTGCCGGTGCTGGGCTGGCGTTTTGGACTCGACGCAATAGTTGGACTCATCCCAGGCTTCGGGGATACTGCTACCTCGCTCGTCTCCTTCTATATTCTCGGCGCAGCTGTTCGTTACCGCGTACCAAAGGTCACACTTCTTCGCATGGGTCTCAACATCGGCATCGATTACCTCGGCGGCGCTTTACCCGTAGTAGGAGATCTATTCGACGCCTGGTGGAAATCGAATCAGATGAATGTGGATTTGTTGAAGAGGCGAGCTGCCGTCTCTGCAAACGAGGCACGACAAGGTCGGACGAGCGATTGGCTGTTCGTGGGAATAATTATTCTGGGTCTGATCGGCCTGGCGATTGGCAGCGCTGCGGTCACTATCTACCTTCTGATCCAAATTGCGCATCTAATAGCCAACTAGCCGGCGGCGTTTACCTGGACGCGGTCTGCTCGACGGGTGAAAGCACACGATCCATAGCCGACTTAAGCATATCCAATCCACGCTCGCCCGCCGCGAAGCTCTTGAGTTTGCCTTCCGAATCAAACAAATAATACGCCGGCACAAACCCCTGATCATTTTGAAAGGCATCTTTCAGCTTGTGCTCGTTGTCCACCGCGCACGGTTCGGTAATCCCAATTGTTCCGATCAACTCGCGCACCGCCTCAACATCAGTGTCGGCTTCATAGCGGGGCATGTGGATGGCTATCACTCGCAAGCCCTGATCTTTTTTCTCGTCACGCCATTGTCCCACGCGCGGTAGATTCTCTTTGCACGTCCCACAGCTCACCGACCAGAAGTGAACAAGCGTTGGGTGGCCCACAGCTTCTCTTTCTGCATGGGCTTGAGTTGCTCCGAGCCATTCCGTCGCTCCGTCGAGGGCTGGCATTTGTGTTCCAATCTTCATTGCCATTGTTTATTGCCTCATTGTTGAGAAATGGATGATGAGTGACCAATCATTGCCACCCATCACCCATTGGTGTTTCTGTTGCTGCCTTCGGATTTTACGCGTTGAGCGTTTTTTGGCCGGGCTTCCATTCAGCCTGGCAAAGCCCGCCGGTTTGCAGGGCCTGGATCACGCGAAGGGTTTCCTCGGGCGATCTACCAACATTCAAGTCGTGAATCACTTTGTAGCGCAGGACGCCTTCGGGATCGATTACGAAAAGGCCGCGCAAGGCGATGCCTTTGGATTCAATAAGCACGCCGTAGTCCCTGGCGACTTGCTTGGTTGCATCCGCTGCCAGTGGGTACTTCAGACCTTCAACGCCACCCTTATCGCGTGGCGTCTTCAACCAGGCGCGATGTGAATAGACGGAGTCAGTCGAGATGCCGAGGACTTCCGCGCCAATGCCCTGGAAATCCTGATAGCGATCGCTAAAGGCTGTTAACTCCGTCGGACAAACAAAGGTGAAGTCCAACGGATAAAAGACAAGTACGACCCACTTGCCACGGTAGTCTGAGAGCTTCACACCTTCATTAAGCTTCTCAATGTTCTTGGTTGAGGCCATCTCAAAATCCGGCGCTGGCTGGCCCACCATCGCCCGCTCTGCTGCTACTGCTGTTGCTGCTGTCATGTATCCTCCCAAATTAGTTGAAGTGATTTCTAATAAAACGGAAATGTTTTCTCTTATTTCGTGTCGCGACAATCAGGGCAAACGCCCCTCAGAGTCAGATGAATGGACTGCGGCTTGAAACGAGATTTTCGGGCAGCCGCACGCATGAGTTCCGCCGCCTCCGGCAGATCGAAGTCCACCAGTTTTCCGCAACCGGTGCAAATTGCATGATCGTGTCTGTCTGTCTCGCGGTCATAGCGACTGGCGCTGTCGCCGAAGTTAATTTCGTGGACGAGGCCCGCCTGTTTCAGATATCGCAACGAGTTATAGACGGTTGCATGGCTAATTGTGGGCAAGCGCCGGCGTGCCCCCTCGAAAATGTCGTTCGCCGTCGGGTGATCCTCTCTTTCCATGATCACCTGCAAAACAGCATTGCGCTGGGGCGTCAGCCTTTGCCTCTCGAGTTTGCTGGGCTTTTTGTTGTACTTCATGGCTAGATTTAGACTAATTCTAAATTAGCCAAATGTCAAGCGGCGATACTGGCGGCGATACTGTGCTTTGCAAGCTTGAATAGCACTCGCCATGGAGCCAAATCACTCGACCCCAACAACCTCTCAGGTAAGGAAGGCGGACCCTGTCTCCGCCCAAGTTTGAATTCCCTCAGCATCCAATTAGATCACCCAACTCCGACATCCTTTGACTTATTGATTCACCGTTAGTGGCATTCAAGCTTGGGCGGGGACAGGGTCCGCCTTCCCGACCTGAGAGGTGGTTGAAGTGAGCTGTTGTTTGACTGCTTGTGTGCCACTCAAACTTGAGCCAAACGTGCCTGATCACAAAACCGGGTGTCGCGCGGCGTAGTCAACGATCTTGTCGACATAACTACGAAACGGTGGGCACCGAATCTTGTGAGGTTTGAGTAGTGTTTGGGCCTGACTGGAATCGTATGTCTGTTTCACGAAAAAGTAAGGCACCCCGTGATGGGGTAGACCCGTAATCTTGGGAGAAGGGGGAAGCATGAGAAAGAACTGGACCCATGATGGCGGAATCGTAATACGCGAGCGGCTGCCGTCAATCGACTTCGCGATGGCGTTAAATAGCTGATTTGTAGTCAGCGGATTTGGATCTGCGAGTTGAAGAGTCTTGCCTATGGCAAAGTCGTCGTAAGCAAGCACCGCCAACGCCTCGACAATAAAATCTACCGGAACCAGATTAAGACAAACATCATGGTTGCCAATATTGAAAAACGAGAGTGCGCTTGGCCAGCGCAATAGATAATGGATCAGATAATAGACGCCATCGTATTTCCCGGTCTCGCCTGTCTGTGAGTCGCCACATACAACTGCGGGCCGATGAATCGTTACAGGAAGTTCTTTCTTTAGCGAATCGACCTCTAACTCAGCCAGGTATTTCGACTCTTCATAGAAATTTCTAAAGCCGGCTGAGTGACGCAATTCTGATTCAAGAATATGGCCTTCTCGCTTCCCGGCAACATAACACGTGGACACATGATGATAGTGGACCAGGCGCGGCATCGACCGCGCAAGCTCGTTTAGATGGCGTGTACCTGCGACGTTTACACGCAACGCCACGTCCTCCGCAACGGCCAGATCGTAAATCGCTGCCAGGTGAAAAATCCTCGTTGTTTGTGACCGTACAGTTTCCAAGTCGCCATCTGCTAGTCCAAGGTTGGGCTGACTGATGTCGCCGGGGACTATGTGAAAGTTCGCCAAAGAGCTTTCGTTGTCGCCGGCAATTTGGGCTATTACCTGGTGCGCGCGCGGGACGAGGACCGGCTGTACGAGCAGAAAGAAGTCGCCGCCGCTTCTCGCCAGACGATGCAGCAGGCGGTTAGCGATGAAACCGGGAAATCCAGTGATAAAGAATGGCTCGTCAGATGGCATGAAATGGATTTTCTCGTAGAACCGAAAGCCGATCAGCGTTATGCAACATTTGGTAGACTAACTCTTTTCTTGCGTATAGCGATATGAGGCCGTCACGTCTTGGATTTGGTGAGGAGTAGAAGTCAATGTACATCGGCTTGAAGACGAAAGATTCAAAGTGGGCAGGTCTGGGTCTTAGCTTTTTGCTCCTCCTCGTATCTAATGGATGCGAGAGAGACATGAGCATCAAGATTGATGGGAAAAATCCTCCGACGTTTACTTTGTCTGGGAGCGGCAACTTGATTTTTCTGGTTTTGGGAGAAGTTCACGACAACAAGCTGGGAGCCCCAGAGATATGGAAAATCCGACCTGAGGCTGAGAATAAGATTTCCGAGTTGCCGAGTATTACATACGGATTTGTGCCGAATGGTTTCATCCAAGTCATTCCTGCATCAGGCACACCTCCGCCGTTGATCGAAGGCAAGCTATACGAGTTTGGCGGCCCGGCATTTAACGCCAACGGTGGATTTGTCTGGTTCACCATTCAAGGCGGTAAGTCGGTCCAAGTACCGATGCCTGGCGGTTCTTGATTTTATTGAGTCTGAGGGGAAAGACTTTTCTCTGCGCAACCTCGGCGTACTCTGCGGCTCTCGGCGGTGGAATTCTACCCAAGAATGAGCTCACCGCAGAGACGCCGAATACGCAAAGGAGGCGCAGAGCATTTGTCTTTCCCAACCGAATCGAGCGGGAATGCGAGCAGGGGGTTAACCCCGATGGCTCCTTATTATTTGCTTTACTGCGCGTTGAGGCGACATCTCACGCCGAGT
>WNGI01023374.1_pt1 | contig 10459 bp, 8 predicted proteins | sample 5400621 | NCBI WGS metagenome assembly WNGI01 (sample SAMN13153374, study PRJNA577476) | soil metagenome | isolation source: 20 cm soil or saprolite under Garry oak tree replicate 1 | place: USA:California | collected 2016-06-15 | reverse complement strand
CGCGAGCACGAAGACGGTGAACTCGTTGAGCAGGTTCTCGTTCATTTCGTCGCGGCCTCCACCAGCTCCTTGGCGCGCGGGTTCACGACCTCGCCGTTGTACGTGACGCAGGCGCCTTTCACAATCTCGTCGGTAAAGTCCAGCTTCACCGCACCGTCCTTGACCAGCACCAGGAGCAGGGTCGAGACATTCTTGCTGTAGAGCTGGCTGGCGTGGACCGGCATCGTACTCGGGAGATTGCGCGTCCCGTCGATCGTGACGCCGCCGACCTGGATGATCTCGCCGGCGCGGGTCAGTTCGACGTTGCCGCCGGTCTCAGCTGCCAGATCGACGATCACCGAGCCGGCACGCATCCGGCGGACCATCTCCGCGGTGACGAGGATCGGCGCCTTGCGGCCCGGGATGGCGGCGGTCGTGATGACGACGTCCGAGGCGGCGACCCGGTCACCGAGCAACTCGCGCTGGCGCCGAAGGAAATCCTCGGACTGCTCGCGGGCGTAGCCGCCCGTCCCCTCCTGGGCCTCGAGCGGCAGTTCCAGGAAGGTGGCGCCCAGGCTTTTGACCTCGTCCTTGACCGCCGGCCGGACGTCGTAGGCTTCAACCACCGCCCCCAGCCGGCGGGCGGTGGCAATCGCCTGCAGTCCCGCGACGCCGGCTCCCATCACCAACACCCGGGCGGGAGCCACGGTGCCCGCGGCGGTCATCAGCAAAGGGAAGAACTTCGGTAGGTGGTTAGCGGCGATCAGGACGGCCTTGTAGCCGGCGATGCCCGCCTGCGAGGAGAGCGCATCCATACTCTGTGCCCGGCTGATACGAGGCACCAGGTCCAGGCTGAAGGCGCTGACCTTGCGTTTCGCCAGCGCGCCGATCGCGTCGGCGCTGGTGGCGGGCTGGAGGAAGCTGATCAGCACGCTTCTTTCGCGCAGCCGGGCGACTTCGTCGGGAGTCGGGGGCTGGACTTTGAGCACCGCGTCGGCGGCGAAGGCCGTTGCCGCGTCGGTGACCACAGCGCCGGCGTCGATGTAGGCGCCGTCACTGAAGAATGCCGACTCCCCGGCGCCGGACTCGACCGTGACCTGGATGCTGGCCTTCACCAGGCCGCGCGCCGTTTCCGGCACGATGGCGACGCGCCGCTCACCGGCAAGGGTCTCCTTCGGAACGCCGACCTTCATCCGGCCGTAGATCCTTGGAGCAAACCCCTCGCCGCCGGGACCTGGCGCGCGAACTCGGCGAGATCGAAATAGACTCGTTCGCCGGTGAAGCGCCCGTCCCTGACCGGGAAGAAGATGACGACTCGATAGCGCAGCTCTTGTCCGCTGGGCTCAACCCCGAAGAGTGGACCCTCCATGCGGCCGAAGATCTCAGACTCTTCGACGATGCAGTCGTCGGCGTCGATGCGGTTGAGCAGGGTCAGCTTCACGTTCGGGATCCCGCGCCAGAGGCCTCGGTAAAACTCTCGAACCTCGTCTTTACCACGCCAGCGCCGCCCAAGTGGGATGACCTCGTACTCGCAGTCCTCGTGCAAGGTAGCGACCAGCCGCTCGAGCTCGCGGCGGTTTTCGGCGCGTGCGTGCTCGATCCAGAGTCGATAATTGGCTTGCGCGAGGGGACTCTGGGCCCGGGTTTCAAAGGGGCTGCTCTGCAGTCCGGCCTGCGCCACATCAGTAAGGATATCAACGGGGCCGCTGCTACGATGGGTTTGGTTTGGCCGTCCATCGCGTGACCTTGATCCCTGGTGATGGGGTCGGTCCGGAAGTCAGCGAAGCCACCCGCCTGGTGCTGGAAGCCACCGGGGTGCAGTTCGAGTGGGACGTCCAGAACGCCGGACTTGGCGTGATGGAGCAGTACGGCACGCCCATGCCGGAGCACGTGCTCGAGTCGATCCGCCGCAACAAAGTCGCGATCAAGGGGCCGCTCACGACTCCGATCGGGAAGGGAATCCGATCGGTGAACGTCGCGCTGCGCAAGGAGCTCGACCTGTACGCGCTCGTGCGCCCCTGCAAGAGCTATCCAGGCGTTCGGTCTCGCTACGACAACATCGACCTGATCATCGTGCGCGAGAACACCGAGGACATCTATGCCGGGATCGAGTTCCAGGAGGGCAAGCCGGAAACCGAGCAAATGATCAAGGAGATCAGCGCCGCGACCGGCAAGCCGATCCGGCCGGACTCCGGCCTCAGCATCAAACCCATTTCCGTGACAGCGAGCGCGCGGATCGTCAACTTTGCCTTCAATTACGCCCGCAGCCACGGACGGCGGAAGGTGACGGCCGTGCACAAGGCCAACATCATGAAGTTCACCGACGGCCTCTTCCTGCAGGTAGCCCAGGAAATCGCCAAAGAGCATCCGGACATCCAGTTCAATGACCGGATCGTGGACAACATGTCGATGCAGTTGGTGCAGAACCCGAAGGAATACGACGTCATCGTCATGCCCAACCTCTACGGCGACATCCTTTCCGACCTGGCGGCCGGCCTGGTGGGCGGGCTCGGCCTGGCGCCCGGCGCCAACCTGGGGGACGAGATCGCGCTCTTCGAGGCGACCCACGGCAGTGCCCCGAAGTACGCGGGCACCAACAAGATCAACCCGATGGCGATGATGCTGTCGGGGGTGATGATGCTGCACCACCTGGGCGAGACCTACGCCGCCAACATGCTGGAGGGCGCTATCGCCGAGACCATCCGGGAGGGGCGTGCCGTCACCTATGACATGAAGGCGGAGCGCAACGATCCCTCCGCGGTGGGCACCAGCCAGGTGACCGATGCGATCGTCGCCCGGCTGGAAAAGGCCCGCACGCCCACCACGATCTAGGGCCCCCACCCTGCCCTCCCCCGCAAGCGGGGGAGGGAATAGCACGGAATGAATTGGGGCGGGCGCGGGTAGACTTAAAAGCAACATGGCCAGTTATCGCGACATGCTCAAAGCGGTCAAATCACGGATCCATGAGGTCGACGTCCGGCAACTCGACGCCGCGCGCAACGGGTCCGGCAAGCCGGTCGTCATCGACATTCGCGAGCAGGACGAGGTGGAGCAGGGCATCATTCCCGGCGCCATCCATATTCCCCGCGGCTACCTCGAGTCACGGGTGGAACAGTACGTACCCGACGTTGCAACGCCGGTCGTCGCCTACTGCGCGGGAGGCAGCCGCTCCGCCTTCGCGGCCGAGACGCTCCAGCAGATGGGTTACAAAGACGTCGCCTCGCTCAAGGGCGGCTTCGGCGCCTGGAAGGACGCCGGACTGAACTTTGTCGTTCCCCGCGAGCTGACGCCGGCCCAGCAGAAGCGTTACAGCCGCCACGTCCTTATCCCCGAGGTGGGGAAGGAAGGTCAGCTCAAGCTGCTCGATTCCAAGGTTCTGATCATCGGCGCCGGAGGCCTCGGCTCGCCCGCCGGCTATTACCTGGCCGCCGCCGGTGTGGGCACCATCGGGATCGTCGATTCGGACACCGTCGACGAGAGCAACCTGCAGCGCCAGATCCTCCATAACAGCAAGCGGATCGGGCAGCCGAAGGTCGACTCGGCGAAGCAGACGCTCGAGGATCTCAACCCCGACGTCAAGGTCGTCCCGTACCAGCAGCGCCTGACGCGCGATAACATCATCGAGCTCTTCAAGGACTATGACCTGATCGTCGATGGCAGCGACAATTTCCCGACCCGCTACCTCGTCAACGACGCGAGCGTGCTGTTGAAGAAAACCGTGATTCACGGCAGCATCTTCCGCTTCGACGGCCAGGTGAGCGTCTTCCAGCCGTTTGTGGGACCCTGCTACCGCTGCGTCTTTCCCGAGCCGCCGCCGCCGGAGCTGGCGCCGAGCTGCGACGAGGCTGGAACGCTAGGAATTCTCCCAGGCATCATCGGTTTATTCGAAGCCAATGAGGCGGTCAAGATGCTGCTCGGTATTGGCGAGCCGCTGGTTGGCCGGCTGCTGATGATCGATGCCCTGACGGACGAGTTTCGGACGCTGCGGCTGAAGCGAGATCCGAAGTGCCCGGTCTGCGGTGAGGGCGCCCACTTCAAGGACTTCGTCGACTACGAAGTCTCCACGGCGATCCCGACGCCCGCCTGATGCCAGACTCCCCGAACGGTCTTAACCGCGTGCTGGTGGTGATGGCACATCCGGACGATGCCGAGTTCGGCGCCGCGGGGACCGTGGCGCGGTGGGCGAAAGAGGGCCGGCAGGTTACCTACTTGATCCTGACCGACGGCAATCGTGGGAGCAGCGACCCGGCGATGACCGCGGAGCGCCTGGCCCAGATTCGCCATGCGGAGCAGCGGGCGGCGGCGATGAAGCTGGGCGTGAAGGACGTCTTCTTTCTCGGCTACGACGACGGCTCGCTCCAGCCGACGCTCGATTTGCGCCGGCAGATCACGCGCTGGATCCGGCGGACCAAACCGGACGTCGTCATGGCACCCGACCCCACCCGACGCTGGACAGGGCAGCGCTATATCAACCACCCGGACCATCGGGCGGCCGGCGACGCCACCCTGGATGCGATCATCCCAGGATCCGACACGCGGTTGGTGTTTCCTGAGCTGCTCGACGAGGGGCTGGAGCCACACCAGGTCAAAGAGATCTACCTGACGGGTTCGAACGAGCCCGATGCCTGGGTGGACATCAGCGACACGATCGATTGCCTGGGTGGACATCAGCGACACGATCGATCTCAAGATCGAGGCCTTGCGCGAGCATAAAAGCCAGGTCGGTGACTGGCCAGAGCTGGAGGAAACCATCAGGCAACGTGCGGCCGAGATGGCCGCTGGCCAGGGGTTTCCGGTCGCGGAAGGCTTCAAGTACTTCAAGCTGCACGAATGAAAGACGGTAGGCCGGACCAGCGACGAGCGTGGTAAGACCTGGAGCGATTCCGGAGTGCGCGTGCCTTTGGCCATGGCGGCTGCGTCCTAACTGTCTTGGTTGCAGTCCTCGCTCTACTCCGTCCGATCTCAGTCTTTTGAACTAAGCCGCCTCTCCGGGTTGCGCAGCGAACAAATGTTCGCTAAGATGCTCAGGCATGTCGGTCGAGATGGTGCTAGATCGACTTCTCGTTCAGGATGAATTCCGCCGCCATCTGACGCTCGACCATACCCTGCCGGCCCGTCAGGCCCGCTACGCCGGTTTTCCCGATTCGCTGGATACCCGCCTGGGCCAGGCGCTGGCGGCCCGCGGGATCACCCGCCTCTACACGCATCAGGCCGAGGCGACCAGCCTCGCGCTCGCCGGCAAGGACCTGGTGGTGGTGACGCCGACGGCCTCCGGGAAAACCGCGTGCTACAACCTGCCGGTCTTGCAAGCGATGCTCAAGGACCCCGAGGCCAGGGCGCTCTACCTGTTTCCGACCAAGGCGCTGGCCCAGGACCAGCTGGCCGAGCTTCACGGCCTCGTTGGCGAGATGAAGGTCGATCTCAAGACCTACACGTACGACGGCGACACGCCGGTGAGCGCCCGCCAGGCGATCCGCCAGGCAGGCCACATCGTCGTGACCAACCCCGACATGTTGCACACGGGTGTGCTGCCCCATCACACCCGCTGGGTGAAGCTGTTCGCCAACCTTCGCTACGTCGTGATCGATGAGTTGCACGCCTATCGTGGCGTCTTCGGCAGCCACCTGGCCAACGTGCTGCGCCGTTTGTGGCGCGTCTGCGCGTTCTACGACAGCCATCCCGTCGTCATCTGTTGCTCGGCGACGATCGCTAATCCGAAAGAGCTGGCCGAACGCTTGACCGGCCGCATGATGACGCTGGTCGACGACAACGGCGCCCCCAGCGGGCCCAAGCGCCTGCTCTTCTATAACCCGCCGGTCGTCAATCGCGAGCTCGGCATCCGGCGCTCGTCCACGCTCGAGAGCCAGAAGATCGCCGAGGCGTTTCTGCGCGGCGGGGTGCAAACCATCGTCTTCGGACGCACGCGCCTGCAGGTCGAAATCCTGCTCAGCTATCTGCAGGAGTCGCTCGCCAACCGGCTGGGCAAAACCGGGACGATCCGCGGCTACCGCGGTGGATACCTGCCGTTGCAGCGGCGCGAGATCGAGCACGGCTTGCGCGACGGATCGGTTCGCGGCGTGGTCAGCACCAACGCGCTCGAGCTCGGGATCGACATCGGGCACCTCGACGCCGCGGTTCTCTGCGGCTACCCGGGGACGATTGCCAGCGCCTGGCAGCAGATCGGTCGCGCCGGCAGGCGCCGTGGTGCCGCGGCCGCGGTCTATGTGGCGTCGAGCAGCCCGCTCGATCAATACCTCGTTAACCATCCCGAGTATTTCCTTGGAAGAGACCCGGAGCAGGGACTGATCGACCCGGACAACCTGCTGATCCTCAGCGCGCACCTCCAGGCCGCGACCTTCGAGCTGCCGCTGTCGAACGGCGAACCATTCGGTCAGGCGCCGGTCGCGGAACTGCTGCGCATCCTGGAAGAGGACGGCGCGGTCCACCAGGCGGGCGACACCTGGCACTGGAGTGCCGACGCCTTTCCCGCCGAAGGCGTTAGCCTGCGCAGCGCGAACGCGGACAACGTCGTCATCGTCGACGTCACCAGGGGCGCCAGCGTCGTCGGCGAGATGGATCAATTCTCAGCCCCCGTGTTCTTGCATGAGGAAGCGATCTACCTCCACGAGGGCCTCCAGTACCACGTGGACCGGCTCGACTGGGAGGAGAAGAAAGCCTACGTGCGGCCGGTCAAGGTCGACTACTACACCGACGCCAACCTGGCGGTAAGTATCAAGGTGCTCGAGACGTTTCAGAGCCGTCCACCGGAGCCGCTCGCGGTCCATCACGGCGAGGTGCGGGTGACGGCGCTGCCCACCATCTTCAAGAAGATCCGCTTCCACACCCACGAGAACATCGGATCGGGCCCCATCAGCCTGCCGGAGCAGCAATTGCACACGACCGCATTCTGGCTCGAGATACCTGCCGAGGTCGCCCGGCAGTTTCCCCGCGCGGCCATCCAGGGCGGGCTGCAGGGGTTGGCAAACGTCGTCACGCAGGTGGCGTGTCTTTTCCTGATGTGCGACGCGCGGGACCTCGGCGCTTACGCCGAGACGCGAGCGCCGCACACGGGCACGCCGGCCGTCTTCGTCTATGAGCGCTACCCGGGCGGCGTCGGGATGAGCGCGCGGCTCTTCGAGACGGCGGGTGCTGTGATGGCGGCCGCGCACGACCTGGTCTCGCAGTGCGGTTGCGAAAGCGGCTGCCCATCGTGCGTTGGCCCGGCGCTGGAGGTGGGGGAGGAGGGGAAAGCGGTGGCCCTGCGCCTGCTCGAACTGGCGGCGCTGGTACCCGCGCCGGCGCGGTGACCGCCGACCTCGTTGCGCTGCGCGAGCGCATCGCGGCGATTGCAGCACGGCCGCCTCGAATCACGGGGCCCCCACCCTACCCTCCCCCGCGAGCGGGGGAGGGAGAAATTGAGCCAACCCCGGACCGGCGGAGAGAACTCAGACCGTTGCCAGCCAATTGCTGCGAGGAGCGGACACCGTTTGGGCCAGTCGTCGTGCGGCGGGAATGGTTCCCGGACGATGGCGACCGCGGCGTCGAGGCGCTCGCCGCCTGTCTCGGTCTAGCGCCTGATGATCTGCGACGGCCGCTGTTCCTCGACACCGAAACGACCGGGCTATCCGGTGGCACCGGCACCGTTGCCTTCCTCGTCGGGCTTGCCTGGCGCGAGGCGGACGGTTTGAGGCTCGCCCAGTACTTTCTCCGCGACTTCAACGAGGAGAATGCGCTCCTCTGGGCGGTCGGACAGCGCGTCAGCGAGGCCGGCGTGCTCGTCAGCTACAACGGCCGTTGTTTCGACTGGCCGTTGTTGCAAACCCGCCTCGTGATGCGCCGCGCCGAGTGGCGGGCACCACCGCACTTCGACCTCCTGACGATGGCTCGCCGCATTTTCAAGCCGCGACTGCCGGACTGCGCACTGCAGACCATCGAGCAGGCAGTACTCGACCTGCATCGCGCCGACGACCTGCCGGGAAGTTTGATTCCGAGCCGATACTTCGCCTGGCTGCGCGACGGTGATCCTCACGTCCTGGATCCGGTCTTCACCCATAACCGTCAGGACGTGCTGTCGATGGCGTTGTTGCTCGCTCGTTTCGAGGCAGTCCTCCGAGGCTCCGACGATCTTCATCCACTCGACCGGTTCGGGCGCGCTCGCTTTTTGGAATTACGTGGCTTTCACGACGACGCGATTCGCGCGTACCGCCAGCTCTGGCAGCTTCGCCCAAAGGGAGCAATGCCGGTGTTGGGGGGAGCGCTTGGCCTACGACTGGCACGCCTGCTGCGACGGCAGGGCCGCTGGGAGGAAGCTCGATTGATCCTCGAAGAGTGCTGGCGCACGCAGTCGTACCCCTATCCCGTCGCGATCGAGCTGGCGAAATTGCTCGAACACCAGGCACGCGACCTCAGCGCGGCCCGGCGCATAGTGGGCGACGCCCTGCGCCTGCTGGCTCTGGCGCCCGTGCCCAACCCGCAATGGCACACCGATCTGGAGCGGCGCCTGCAGCGGCTGGATCGCCGGTTGATGGGATCGGCGTCCCTCAGCCTTCTCTACGCCGGCTGAGCCGAATTGGGCATTACGACGCGCTACTGGCTGAAGTTGTTGGGACCGTTCGGTGGCAGGTACGGGAGGGGGTTGGTCGGCTGGCCACCATAGCGATACTCGAAGTGCACGTGCGGTCCGGTGGAGTTACCGGTCGACCCCTCGTAGCCGATCAGTTGGCCCTGGCGCACGCCGTCGCCAGCTTTCACCTGGAACCCCAGCAGGTGGCCATAAAGCGAGAAGAAGTTGTTTCGGTGCGCGACGATGATGTAGTTGCCATAGCCGACCAGCTGGCCGTTGAGCAGGCTAGAGTCGGCCGCCACCACGACGCCGTCATCGGCGGCAAGGATTGGAGAGCCTTGCTTGTAGGCGACGTCGACGCCGGTATGGAAGTGAGGGTAGCCAAACCCCGGTGGCTCGAACGATTGGGTGCAGGGGCCGAAGACGAGCGTGATGCTGCCCTGCTGCAGCGGCCAAACGAGCGGGTATTTCGTCGAGTGGTTGGCGCCGGCGTTGGGCAGCGTGAAGAGGTTGTGCTGCATCCAGAACTGTGCCTGTTGCCAGGCGGCCTGCTCGGCCTCGGCGATCAGCTGGTCCTGGCGGGCGATTTCCATGTCGGCGATCCGTTGCGCGAGCGCCGCGGACTGGCCATTGATGGCCACCAGCTCCCACTTCACCTGGGCAATGCTCTGGCGCAGCCGGTTCTCGAGGTCCTGCTGGTGCGCCTGCTGCACGAGGAGCGCGGCCTTCTGGTCGACAAGGTCTGAGCGGTCCTTGTCGGCGTCTTTCTTCTTGCCCTTCACCCCGTCTTGCTGGCTGCGCAACAGGAGGTCGACCTGGTGGATGTGGTCGATGAGCCGGTTGGAAAGGTAGGTCAGGTGCTCGATGGCGACGGCCCGGTTGAGGAACCCCTGGAAATCGGGAGCCGCCAGCAGTTGGGCCAGAGGGTCAGCGTTGGTTTTGTAAACACTGCGGACGAAGACTGCGTACTGGCCCTTGGTCCTGCGCAGCTCTTGCTGCTCCTCGGCGATCTGGGCGTCCAGTGCCGCGATCTGGCGCTCCAGCTCGGCGATCCGCCGCTCGGTGGCGGCAATCTTGTCCATCGTTTGATTGATGGTGTCGCGCGTCTCCTGGAGTTGCTGCAGCAGCGCAATCTCCTGGGCCTGGGCCTTCTGAAGGTTGTCCCGCAGGTCGCCCTTCAGCTTGTTGATGGTCTGGAGTCGGGCCAGGGCGTCCGAGATGTCATCGGCCGCCGTCGGCAGCGCGGTGGCGAACAAAAGGCTGACCCCCACGCCTCCCGCCACGAGCAGGCGGAAGGCGGTCCCCCTCAGACCCATCGTGAAAGTGATAGCGCCGGAGTCTTACGGCCTTCCCTGCGACTCTGTCACGGAGCCGCCACGCACCGGTAACGCGGGGTCGCGCCGGGCGCGAATTGGCCCAATCCCGAGATCAGTGCCTGGCTATAATGCGTGACGCAACGCGGGAGTAGCTCAGTTGGTAGAGCGCAACGTTGCCAACGTTGAGGTCGCGAGTTCGAGACTCGTCTCCCGCTCCAAGAACGCAACGCCCTGAAGCAGCTCCTCGAAGTAGGGAGCCCAAGCTGGCCGAGGCCGAACCGCCACGATGGTTCGGCCTTTTTACCTGGATCTCCGATAGGATTCCCGAGTTGAACGAGACGTTGGAAACCCGCCAGTTCTGTTCCTTCTGTCGCAAGAGCTACCTTGAGTCGGAATCGCGTGTGGCAAGCGGTCCTGGAGGAACGATTTGTGAGTCTTGCCTCAAGCTCTGTGAAGAGGTCATTGCGGAGCAGAAAGGGCCACCTGTCATGCAATATCGGACTTTCTGTGCCTTCTGCGGCCGGAGATACAGCGAGGTTAATGGCCGAATGGTGGGAGGACCCAATGTCAGCATTTGCGAGGATGACGTCGTCGAGTTGAG
>WNGI01006746.1_pt1 | contig 10461 bp, 9 predicted proteins | sample 5400621 | NCBI WGS metagenome assembly WNGI01 (sample SAMN13153374, study PRJNA577476) | soil metagenome | isolation source: 20 cm soil or saprolite under Garry oak tree replicate 1 | place: USA:California | collected 2016-06-15 | reverse complement strand
TTCCTCACCGTGCTCGGGGTGGCGCCGCAACCGGTGGAGTGGGACCTCGGGCCATGGCGCGACGAGCGAGAGTGGCAGCGGCGATTCATCGCATCAATCGATCGACCGATCGCGTCGATCGTGGTGGCGACGAGCAAACCGGAAAAGGACTGGTTCCCCCAGCGCTGGGCCGAGGTGTGTGACGCGCTCCACCAGGAATTCGGTATGCAGGTGGTTCTCGTCGGCGGTCGCTCGGCGCGCGAGCTGGCGGCGGAGCGAGTCGTGACGGCTCGCGCGAAACACAAGCCACGATCGGAGCTCGGAAGCGGACTGCGCAACCTCGTATCCATTCTGGACGCCTCCGCCCTCGTGCTCTCACCGGACACGGGTCCATTGCACATGAGCGTGGCGCTCAATCGCCCCGTGATCAGTCTGATGGGCTACACCAATCCGAAACGAACCGGCCCTTACCGCAGGTTCCAGGATCTGATCATCGACGCCTACGGAGAGGCCGGCGAGGATTATCCGATCACGATGGAGAACCGCGCGGGACGAATGAAACGGATCGAGACGCGTGACGTGCTCGAGAAAGTGCAGTTGTGGGAGGACAGGTACGCGGGGCTGGCCACAAAATGACCCCGCGGAAGCCGCGTGCACCGTCCTCCAGAAAATCACCGGCGATAAAAGTTCCGGTGAAAGAGCAGACGTCTGCCGGCGGAGTGATCTTTCGCCGTGAGGGACCAGGCGTCGAAGTAGTCATCGTGTCGGTCGGTAATAACAACCGATGGCAACTGCCAAAGGGTCTTGTCGACAAGGGAGAGAATCCCGAGGTGACCGCCGTACGCGAGGCGCGCGAGGAGGGTGGCGTTTCAGGTGAGGTGGTCCAGCCGATCGAGACGATCGAATACTGGTACGTCGGTCTCGACAACGGCGTCCGGGTGCGCTTCCACAAGCGCGTGCATTTTTATCTCCTGCGCTACATCTCCGGCGACACCAAGGACCACGATTGGGAGGTGAACGAAGCGCGATGGGTGCCGATCCAAGACGCAACCAGCCAGCTCGCATTCGATAACGAACGGCGAGTGATGGAGAGAGCGCGCGAGATTATTTCGTCTCAGTGATCAACTCACCAAATCGGTAGTTGACCCCGACATCTCTCAGTAATCCAACGAGGCGGCCGAGCGGCAGTCCCATCACCGCGAAATAGTCTCCTTCGATTCTTTCGACGATCGTCGCTCCAAATCCCTGGATACCGTAGGCGCCCGCCTTGTCCATGGGCTCCCCGGTCGCGATGTACGCTTCGATCTCATCGTCGCGTAATCGTCGGAACTTGACCCGTACCTCCTCGATCGCTGAACGGAGCTTGTTCCCGCGCGAAACCGCGACGGCGGTGATGACCGTGTGGTCTCTACCGCTCAGCAATCCGAGCATGCGCGCCGCTTCACCCGTGTCGGCCGGCTTGCCCAGCACCTTGCGATTAACGACGACCAGTGTATCCGCGCCAATGGTGATAAGATCGGGGTCACGCGTCGCGACTGCGCTCGCCTTTTCACGGGCGAGACGCTCCGCATGTCGACGGGGAGCTTCGCGCGGACGCGCGCTCTCATCGATGTTCGCCGGACGCACCTCGTGCGCAACGCCGATCAGATTCAGCAGCTCCCGGCGTCTTGGCGACGCCGACGCGAGCACGACACGACAGACACTCACCGCTCTAGCCAGAGGGTCACTGGACCGTCGTTCACAAGCTCGACGTCCATCATCGCGCCAAATTCGCCGCTTTCGACTTTGATTCCCCGCTGGCGAAGAGCCGCGAGGAACCGCTCGTACAAGGGAATCGCCACTTCGGGGCGAGCAGCGTCAATGAAGCTGGGACGCTTTCCCTTCTCGGTATTGCCGTAGAGAGTGAATTGGGACACTACCAGCACGGATCCGCCGACATCGGAGAGAGCGAGATTCATTTTTCCCTCGGCATCGCCGAAAAGCCGAAGCCCGGAAGTTTTCTCAGCCATCCAGTCGACTTGCTCGGGAGTGTCGGCGTGGGTCAATCCTACCAGAAGGAGGAATCCCTTCCCAATGCTTCCCGCCGTTCGCTCTCCGATACGGACTTCCGCCCGTGAGACCCGCTGAAGCAGGACTCTCAGTACTACTCCACCGTGACGGACTTGGCGAGGTTCCGCGGCTGGTCCACGTTCGTCCCCCGCTTGACGGCGATGTAGTACGCGAGCAGCTGAAGCGGCACCGACGCCAGCACCGGCGTGAGCATGTCCTTCGTCTCCGGAATGCGGAACTCGTAATCCAGCTTGCCCTCGAGCGCGTCTTCGTCGCGGGTGGTGATGGCGATGACCCGACCGCCACGAGCCTTCACTTCCTGAACGTTCGATACGACCTTGTCGAAGACCGAGTCGTGCGGAGTGATGAACACCACCGGCATCTTCTCGTCGATCAGCGCGATCGGGCCGTGTTTCATCTCGGCGGCGGGATAGCCCTCGGCGTGGATGTAACTGATTTCCTTCAGCTTGAGGGCACCCTCGAGGGCGGTTGGAAAGCTGTAGCCGCGACCGAGGTAGAGGAAATTCTGTGAGCTCTTGAACTCCTCGGCGATTTTCTCGATCTCGTCCGCGCGGTCGAGGATGGTCTTGATCTTGGCGGGCAACGCCTGCATTTCCTCGATGATCCCTTTTCCATCGACCATCGAAAGGGTGCGGAGCCTCGCCAGCTTCAGCGTAAACAGCAGCAGCGCGATTATCTGACTGGTGAAAGCCTTGGTCGACGCGACACCGATCTCGGGGCCGGCGTGGACATAGATTCCGCCGTCACTCTCGCGCGCGATCGTCGAGCCGACGACGTTCACGATTCCATAGGTGCGCGCGCCTCTCGCCTTGGCTTCGCGCATCGCCGCCAGCGTATCGGCGGTCTCGCCGGATTGCGAAATGACGATGCAGAGCGTGCGGTCGGAGACTATCGGATTGCGATAGCGAAGCTCGGAGGCGTATTCGACTTCGACCGGAACGCGAGCAAGGTTCTCGAGCATGTGCTCCCCAATCAGAGCCGAATGCCAGCTTGTGCCACAGGCGGTGATGAGGATGTTGTCGAACTTGAGCAGCTCTTCGTCGGTCATGTTGAGACCGCCGAGCTTCGAGGTACCCTGATCGGGCAGCAGTCTTCCACGCATGCAGTTCTCGACGGTCTCGGGCTGCTCGAAGATCTCCTTGAGCATGAAATGGTCGAAGCCGCCGCGCTCGATCTGGTCCAAATCCCAGTCGATCTTGCTGACGCGGCGCTCGAGCTGCTGCGCGCGCTGGTTCAGAATCGTGTATCCGTTACGCGTGAGAACCGCCACATCTCCGTCGTCCAGATAAACGACCTCACGCGTGTGGGCGAGAATCGCAGAGACATCGCTGGCGACGTAGTACTCGCCATCACCGAGACCGATTAGCAACGGACTTCCCTTTCTCGCGGCAACGATCTTGTTGCGATCCCTGCTGGAAACGACGGCGATTCCGTACGTCCCCTCGATTTGCCACAGCGCCTCGATTACCGCGTCCTCGAGATTCCCGTCGAAGGTCTCCTCGATGAGGTGCGCGATGACTTCGGTATCAGTCTCTGAGGCGAACTCGTGCCCCCGCGCTTCCAGTCCCTGCTTGAGGGTGCCAGAGTTCTCGATGATGCCGTTGTGAACGACGGCGATTTCGCCCTTGCAGTCGACGTGTGGATGCGCGTTGCGTTCATTCGGGACGCCGTGCGTGGCCCAGCGAGTGTGTCCGATACCCGTATCACCCTGTACCGGGCTGGCGGCAAGTGACCGCTCGAGGTTCGAGATCTTCCCAGCGGTTTTTCGAGTCTCGACGCCGTTGCCGTTCATCACCGCGACGCCGGCCGAGTCGTAGCCACGATATTCCATGCGCTGGAGGCCTTCGAGCAGGAGAGGCGTCGCGCCACGGGTTCCGATGTAACCGATAATTCCGCACATATGAGCTGTTAGTTGGCTGTAGTCTAGCGGCTGAGCGCTTCCACCGGTTTTCGGCAGTCGCGGGCGAGTTTTTCCGCGTCCTCTGCGCTCGGCGCTTCTGCTATTACACGCACGATTGGTTCCGTCCCGGAGGGGCGTATGTGCACCCAGCGGTCAGGCCAAGTCAGCCTCAAACCATCCTGCGTATCGGGCTCGGCGTCGGGAAAAGCGCGCGTAAGGGCTTCATAGACGGTGTCGAGCGGCGCATTGGGCCGATCCAGCTTGTCCTTGACGATAATGTAGTGTGGATACGACGCAACAATCTTTGACAATGGCCTCCCTTCCTCCAGCTGCAGCTGAAGCAACAGAGCCGCCGCCACCGGGGCATCCCTGCCGAGGTGCAGCTCGGAGAGAATCACTCCACCGTTCCCTTCGCCGCCAATGGGCGCATTCTCCGCCCGCATCCTGGTCGCGACGTTGACTTCGCCGACGGGTGTCCGAATTACTCGGGTGCCCGCTTCCTTCGCGATGTCATCGATGATGCGACTGGTGGAAAGGTTGGTCACGATCACACCCTTTCGATGCCGCAGAACTTCTTTCGCGGCGAGTGCAAGTGTGTAGTCCTCACCAATAGCGACGCCCTCGTCGGACACGAGCGCCAGACGATCGACGTCGGGATCGACCGCCATCCCAATGTCGCAGTGAGAATCCTGCACCAGCTTCTGCAGCTCGCCGAGGTTTTCGGCAACGGGCTCCGGTGACCGTGGAAAGCGTCCGTCGGGCTCCATGTTGATCGTCGCCAGCTTGCAGCCAAGCAGCTCGAGAAGGACCGGCATGAACGCGCCGCCGGCGCCGCGAACGCAGTCGAGTCCGACTCGGTATCCCTTTTTTCTGATGCCCGCGACGTCGAGAAAAGGCAGCGCCAGGATCCTCTCAATGTGCTCCCTCGCGGCGTCCCGGTTTTGAGTCACGACCCCGAGCTTGTCCCACGTCGCTCGGGGGATGTTTCCGTCGACAACGGCACGCATTTCAGCGCCTTCAGCCCCGTCGAGAAACAGCCCGGATGGCGCGATGAATTTCAGGGCATTCCATTCGATCGGATTGTGGCTGGCGGTAATCGCCAGGCCACCGGCGGCCAGATGATGCTCGACGGCCAGTTGCACCGTCGGCGTCGGAACCATTCCGACGTCGAGCACATCGCACCCGACGGACTGCAGTGCCGCGTGCACAACCTGCTGGAACATTGGCCCTGACACTCTGCTGTCGCGGCCAACGACGATGCGCGCTTTTCCGCCCGAGCGCGCCATTGCCCACGCACCGAAACCGGCAGCGAATTTTGCAACGACCTCTGGTGTGAGCGCCTCACCCACGCGGCCACGCACGCCGGAGACACTGACCATCAAACCTTCATAAGCCATTCGTGCCGCGTCCTCTCATTCGTTTTCGGGCGGTTGGGTAGCGGGTAATTTAGTCTGGGCAAGAGGGATCGGACGACAGAAAACAGTCGCTCGATTGGTTAACTTCTCAGTCATCACCGGCCACTTTCTCATTGCGAAGGGCGCATGACTCGCATCTTTGACGAAGACCTTACGTCTTCCTTCGGCACCCGCGCTATTCACGCCGGACAACGGCCCGACCTTCTCTCCGGCGCAATCATGACGCCGATCTACACCACGTCCACTTACGTGCAGGAGGGCCTCGGGAAGAACAAGGGATACGAGTACGCTCGCGGCAGGAATCCTACCCGCGAAGCGCTGGAGAGAAACGTCGCCGTGCTCGAGGGCGGGACGCACGGTTTTGCGTTCAGCAGTGGAATGGGCGCAACGGATTCGATCATGAAGCTTTTCAAGTCCGGTGACCACATTGTCGCGGGAGAGAGCAGCTACGGCGGGACGTACAGACTGTTCGACAGGATTCTACGGAATTTTGGACTGTGCTTCTCCTACGTCGACAGTCGCGATCCGCAGAGAGTCGAGGACGCGTGCGAGCCGAATACGGTTGCGATAATGATGGAGACGCCGACCAATCCGTTGATGCGGATCACGGATCTTGCCGCCGTCGGCCAGATTGCCAAACGGAAAAAGGCACTATTCATCGTCGACAACACCTTTGCCTCGCCATTTTTCCAGCGACCGTTCGAGCACGGGGCAGACATCGTCTATCATTCCACGACGAAGTACCTGAACGGGCACAGCGACATGATTGGTGGCATCGCCGTCGTACGCGACGATGTACTCGCCGAACGGATGGAGTTCATTCAGAACACCGGTGGGGCTGTCCCCGGTCCATTCGACGCGTGGCTGGTGTTGCGCGGTACAAAGACGTTGCACCTGCGAATGCCGCGTCACGACGAGAATGGCCGCCAGATTGCGGCATGGCTGGCGGAAAAGTTCGGACACGAGAACGTGATTTACCCGGGTCTTCCTTCTCATCCACAGCACGAGCTGGCGAAGCGTCAGATGAAGGGCTTCGGCGGAATGATATCGGTGCTGACCGGGAGCAAAGAGAACGCTGCGCGAATCCTCAGCAGAGTGCGCGTCTTTTCTCTCGCCGAATCACTCGGCGGGGTGGAAAGCCTCATCAGCCACCCTGCATCGATGACCCATGCATCGGTTCCGGCAGAGCGTCGGGCCGCGTTGGGCTTGAGGGATGACCTGCTTCGACTTTCGTGTGGAGTCGAAGACGTTGGAGATCTCATCGCCGATCTCGAGCAAGCGTTCGCATGAAGGTCCTTTTAATTGGCGGCGGCGGGCGGGAGCATGCTCTGGCCTGGAAGCTCTTCCGCGATGATCCAAACATCGAGTTGTTCGTTGCCCCTGGAAATCCGGGGATCGCCACACTTGGACGCTGCGTTCCCATTGGCGCAGACAAGCTCAAGGACCTCGTCAACCTCGCCGACGGAGAGCAGATCGACCTGACGATCGTCGGACCGGAGTCACCCCTCGAGGCAGGGATCGTAAATCTGTTTCAAACGCACGGACTGCCTATATTCGGACCGACGCGCGAGGCTGCGCGGCTCGAGACGTCCAAGCGATTCGCCAAGGAATTGATGGTGCGCGCGAGAATCCCAACGGCGCGAGCGTCGCAGTACAGTGACGCGAAGGAGGCGAAAGCAGCGCTCGCCAACTTCGGGACGCCAGTTGTGATCAAGGCGTCAGGCCTTGCCGGCGGCAAGGGTGTCATCGTGGCGCAGAGCACGGCAGAAGCGGAGCGCGCGATCGACGCAATGCTGGGCGACCGTATCTTCGGCGCGGCGGGACGCGAGATCCTCATCGAGGAATTCATGGAAGGCGAAGAGCTCTCGCTTTTCGCTATCACGGATGGGCATCAGGCGATTCCCTTGTTGGCGGCCCAGGACCATAAGCGACTGCTCGAGGGAGATTTCGGCCCCAACACCGGAGGAATGGGAGCATACGCACCGACTTCAGTCGCCACACCGGAGCTTGTCTCGCGAGTAATGACCGAGATCGTCAGGCCAACGTTATCCGCAATGCGCGATGCAGCGTCACCCTTCAAGGGGCTGCTGTATGTCGGGCTGATGCTCACGGATGAGGGCCCGAAGGTGGTTGAGTTCAACTGTCGGTTCGGAGATCCGGAGACGCAGACTTTAATGCCGCTTATGGACTCATCGCTGCTCGAGCTTGTGGCCGCGGTAGCCGGCAATGGCTCGCTCAGTCGTGCGCGCTACCCGGACTGGAAACCGCTTTGTGCCGTGACGACGGTAGTTGCCGCAGCGGGCTATCCCCACAAAGTCCGCACCGGCGACGTCATCCATCTCCCACCGCCTCAACAGGGCATTGAGGTTTTTCAGGCTGGAACTGCGCGGGATCCGCTCACGGGCGAGCTCGTAACAGCCGGCGGGAGGGTGTTGGCAGTCACCGCCGTTGCCTCGAGCCTGATCGAGGCCGGTGAGCTCTCGCGCTCACACGCCGAGCAGGTCTCGTTCAGCGGCAAGCAGCTGCGACGCGACATCGGTTGGCGGGAGCTCACGCGCAGTGCCCGAGTTACCTGAGACAGAGACGATCGCGCGCGATCTCGACGGCGCGATCCGCGGGCAGAAGATCAGAAGGATTTCCGTCCGGAAACCCGATGTGCTGCGGGAAGTGAGTGCGCGCGCCATTGCACGGAGGCTGCGCGGCGCGACGATTCTCCGCAGCTGGCGACGCGCGAAGCTCGTGGTGATCGATCTCGACACCGGCGACCGAATTGTCGTACAGCCTCGATTCACGGGGGCACTGTTAATCGACACCGGAAACTTCACCGCATCGGAGCTCGACTACTCGACGCTGCGACTCGACCTCGACGACGGAAGAGCTTTGCATTACGCCGATGTGCGTCGTCTTGGAACTGTCGCGCTGATGGATGCGAGACGCTTCGAGGAATATTCCAGCAAACTCGGCGTCGAGCCACTTGACCGTGCATTCACGGGCGCGCATCTATCGGGCGTTCTTCGGGCCACCAGTCAGCCGGTGAAGAAAGTGCTAATGGAGCAACGGAAAATCGCAGGCATCGGCAACATTTACGCGAACGAAGCCCTCTGGCGGGCGCGCATCGATCCATCACGGCCGGCGGCGTCAGTCTCCCTCGAGGAGGCAGACCTGTTGCGTGATTCGATAGTTGCCGTCCTCACGGAGGCGATCGCGGCACGCGGCACGAGCTTTCGTGACTACCGCGACGCCAGCGGCAAGCGCGGGTCTTTCGTGGAAAAGCTCGAGGTCTACGGACGCGGCGGTCTCCCGTGCCGACGATGCCGCTCGAAGCTGATCACGACACACGCGATCGACGGTCGCGCGACGACGATGTGCGTGAGGTGTCAGCACTGAGATGATTCGCGGCAGCCCGCAGGCAGGGCCCACGAGCGACGAGCAGCTTGCGACGATGAAATTACACGTACGCGAGAGTGCCGCGGACCGGCCCGGCATCTATCGGATGTTGTCAACCGATGGCGAGGTGGTGTACGTCGGCAAATCGAAACGGGTACGCTCGCGCCTGCTCAGTTATTTCCGCTGTGCCTATCCTGAGGACAAAGGCGCGCGAATTTTACGCTCGGCCGAGAAGATCGAATGGGAGTACACTCCGAGCGAATTCGCCGCGCTGCTGCAGGAGTTGCGTCTGATCAAACGCTTCCGCCCTCGTTACAACGTCGCAATGAAACGCGACGGACGGAACTACGCGTTCATAAAGTTGACGAAGGGCGCCGCTCCGAAGCTGCTGGTGGTGCGAGGGCCAACGGGCGAAGACGCCGACATTTACTACGGCCCGTTCGTCGGCGCCCAGCGAGTGGGAGAGGCTCTTCGTGAGTTGAACGACGCGCTGATGCTTCGGGATTGCCGCACCGACATGAAGATGTTCTTCAGCGATCAGACGGAGCTCTTTCAGCTGGCGCGGACGCCTGGATGCATCCGCCATGAGATCGGCAAGTGTCTCGGTCCGTGCGTCGGAGGATGCTCGGCAGGGCAATACGATGAGCGGGTCGCGCTTGCTCGCGCGTTTCTCGATGGATCGGACGACAGTCCGATCAACCTGCTCAAGACGCAGATGGAGCAATTGAGCGCGGATCTCGAGTTCGAGCGAGCCGCTCTCTACCGGGACAAGCTGGAGCGACTCGAATCCCTGCGCGCTCAGTTTGGGCGGCTGCGGTTTGCGGTGGAGAACCTCTCCTTCGTCTATACGGTCCCGGGACACGAAGGTGAGGACAAGGTTTATCTCATTCGGCGTGGTGTCGTGCGAGCTGAAGTCGCGAAGCCACGCTCGTCAAAGGATCGACGCACGATGAAGCAGCTGGTCGAGGTTATCTTCTCGCAACCGGTACTACCGACCGCGCAGGTGCCGACGCATGAGATCGACGAGTTGCTACTCCTGTCTTCGTGGTTCCGGAGATTTCCGAAAGAGATGAAGAGGACGAGGCAGGTCAGCTGACCCGCCTCGTCGTGTCCGCTATTGGACCAGCACCCTCGCCGTGAGTGGCGACAGTCGCCCGCGATTCACGTAGATATCGAACGTACTCGCGAAAGGGGGATCAAACCGATAGAAATGTGGCTGGTTTTCGAAGTTCTGCGGGCAGGGTAGGTTCAAATTCCCTTTTCGAGAGTCAAACCCCCACGCAGTTAGAGTCGCGCCCGACGGGGAACGCTCGGCTTCGATGCGGTCGAAGGAAACGCATCCACCCACGCTCACTATCAGCACGACATCCAGCGGACCTGCTGCCGCCACCGCCGCGGGTGCATCGAGCCTGGAAACGTTCAGGATCACAGCTCCCGTCTGTTCCACTGGGTTGCTGCTGCATCCCACCGCGACGAGCAGACCCGCGAGAACAACGACCGTCGCCACAGATTTCATGGACCCTCCGGGAAACGCGTTCTCCTCACCAAGAGCCAGCGAGATGCGGGCCGCATCAAGAGGGCTAGGGCTAACCCTGAGCTTCGCCTTTCCAGCGCGAAACGAGAGTCTGCTCGACACCCAGCTGGTCGAGCATTCTCGCCACCATGAAATCGACGAGCTGGGAAATCTCTTTCGGCTGATGGTAAAAACCG
>WNGI01006745.1_pt1 | contig 10461 bp, 6 predicted proteins | sample 5400621 | NCBI WGS metagenome assembly WNGI01 (sample SAMN13153374, study PRJNA577476) | soil metagenome | isolation source: 20 cm soil or saprolite under Garry oak tree replicate 1 | place: USA:California | collected 2016-06-15 | reverse complement strand
CAGTGTGGCTCCCCCGCAACCGTAGAGGTGTCAAGGTTCGGCGCGACCGCCTGCAAGGCGCTGCGCCGCTGCACCGTGTGCGCCGAGCCGTTCGAGCAGATCAAGGCGATCTGATGGCGGGCTTCGAAAGGCTCCGCGTCGCCCGGGTAGATCGCCTGTGCGACGACGCCGTCGCGATCACGTTCGACGCGCAGGTCGCGTTCCGCCCTGGCCAGTCGCTGACCGTGCGCCGCTTCGTCGACGGCGCCGAGGCACGCCGCTCGTACTCGATCTGCGCGCCCGCCGGTGCCGCGCCGCGGATCGGGGTTCGCGAGGTCGCAGGCGGCGCCGTGTCGTCGTGGCTCGTGCATGACGTCAAGCAAGGCGACGACGTCGAGGCCCTGCCGCCGTCCGGCCGCTTCGTCCCTGACGTCGAGACACCTGGACGGCACGTGCTGATCGCGGCCGGATCAGGCATCACGCCACTCCTGTCGATCGCCGCCTCGGTGCTGCGCAACCCCGCCTCGAACGTCACGCTGCTGTACGGCAACCGCCGGGCCGACACCGTCATGTTCGCCGACGAGCTTGCCGACCTGAAGGACGCCTACCCGGCACGCCTCAACCTGGTGCACGTGCTCAGCCGCGAAGCCCGCGAGGTCGAGCTGTTCAGCGGTCGGCTGGACGCCGAGCGCCTGCACAGACTGCTGCCGACGATCTGCGACGTCGCCGAGGTCGACCACTGGTGGCTGTGCGGCCCGTACGGCATGGTCAGCGACGCCCGCCAGGTGCTGGCCGAGCTCGGTGTGCCGAACGCCGAGATCCACCAGGAGCTGTTCTACGTCGAGGACGTCGCGCCGCCGCCTGCCACCCATGACGACGCGCCGCAGGGCCCGGCGTGCGAGGTCACGGTCGTCCTCGACGGGCGCTCGACCGTGGTCGCCGTCCCGAGGTCGGGCACGATCCTGGAAGGCGCCCAGCGGGCCCGTCCGGACCTGCCGTTCGCCTGCAAGGGCGGCGTCTGCGGGACGTGCCGCGCGAAGCTCATCGCCGGCGAGGTGCACATGCGCCGCAACTTCGCCCTCGAGGATGACGAGCTCGAGGACGGCTTCGTCCTCACCTGCCAGTCGACCCCCCTCACCGACCAGGTCACTGTCGATTACGACAGCTAGAGCGTGACCTAGGTATCACGCACCTTGCGGGAATGCCGTTGCGCCGAGAATAGTTCAGCTTTCAACTACAAGCACCACGAGGAAGGCGGAACACATGACGACTGCTGTCAGAATCCCTGGATACGTCGCCGGAACCTGGAGTCTCGACCCGACTCATACCGAGATCGGCTTCGTGGCACGGCACCTGATGGTGTCGAAGGTTCGCGGCAAGTTCGAGAAGTTCACCGGCACCATCAAGACCGCATCGAACCCGCTCGACTCCTACGCCGAGGCCGAGATCGAGCTGTCGTCCATCACGACGGGCACCGAGCAGCGCGACAACCACTTGCGCAGCAGCGACTTCTTCGACGTCGAGACCAGCCCAAAGATGACATTCCGGTCGACGGGCATCCGGCCTGACGGCGAGGACTTCCTGGTCGACGGCGAGCTCACGATCCGCGGCGTCACCAAGCCGATCGTCCTGAAGGTCGAGATCGGCGGGTTCGGGGACGACCCGTGGGGCGGCACTCGTGTGGGCCTGAGCGCGACCGCCGTCATCAACCGGCACGACTTCGGCGTGAGCTGGAACGCTGCGATCGAGGGTGGCGGCGTAGTCGTCGGCGACAAGGTCACCATCAACATCGAGGCCGAAGCGGTACTCGACAAGCAGTAGCACCTGCGCGACGCTTCCGTCAGGAGGCGTCGTCATGGCCGAACCGAGTTACGCGTCCGGAATCTCGACCACGCCCCTGTTGGGCGAGACGATCGGGGCGAACTTCGAACGCGCGGTCGCGCGATTCGGCGAGCGCGAAGCTCTCGTCGAGTGCGCGACCGGGCGTCGTTGGTCCTACCGTGCGCTGGCCGCCGAGATCGACGCGGTTGCGCTCGGGTTGCTGGACCTCGGTGTGAGCAAGGGCGACCGGGTGGGCATCTGGTCGCCCAACTGCGCCGAGTGGACGTTCGTCCAGTACGCGACGGCCAAACTCGGCGCGATCCTCGTCAACATCAACCCGGCATATCGCTCGCACGAACTGACCTATGTGCTGCAACAGGCCGGCATCCGGACGCTGATCGCGGCACCGGGCTTCAAGACGTCGGACTACGCGGCGATGATCGCCGAGGTGCGACCGTCGTGCGCCGATCTGTGCGACGTCATCCTGATCGGCCGCGACGAGTGGGACTCACTCGTCGCGGCCGGCCGCGCAGCGGACAGTGCTCCGCTCGCCGAGATCGAGGCGACGCTAGCCCCCGACGACGCGATCAACGTCCAGTACACGTCGGGGACGACCGGCTTCCCCAAGGGCGCGACGCTCAGCCACCACAACATCCTGAACAACGGGTACTTCGTCGGCGAACTGTGCGGGTACACCGAGAACGACCGGATCTGTATCCCGGTGCCCTTCTACCATTGTTTCGGGATGGTCATGGGCAACCTCGGGGCCACGAGCCACGGCGCCTGCATGGTGATCCCGGCGCCGGCGTTCGACCCGGCGGCGACCCTGGCGGCGGTCGCCGCGCAGCACTGCACGTCGCTGTACGGCGTGCCGACGATGTTCATCGCCGAGCTGTCCGACCCGTCCTTCGACACGCACGACCTGTCCAGCCTGCGCACCGGGATCATGGCCGGATCGCCATGCCCCGTCGAGGTGATGAAGCAGGTCATCGAGCGGATGGGCATGACGGAGGTCTCGATCTGCTACGGCATGACCGAGACCTCGCCGGTGTCCACCCAGACCCGGGTCGACGACAGCGTCGAGCGGCGCGTGTCATCAGTCGGCCAGGTACACCCGCACCTGGAAGTGAAGGTCGTCGACCCCGAGGGCGGCGTGACCCTACCCCGGGGTACGGCCGGGGAGCTGTGCACCCGCGGGTACTCGGTCATGCTCGGCTACTGGGACGAGCCGGACAAGACCGCCGATGCGATCGACCAGGCACGCTGGATGCACACCGGTGACCTCGCCGTCATGGACGACGACGGCTACATCAGCATCACCGGGCGGATCAAGGACATGGTGATCCGCGGCGGCGAGAACATCTACCCGCGTGAGATCGAGGAGTTCCTGTACACCCATCCCGACATCCTCGACGCGCAGGTGATCGGCGTCCCGGACGCCAAGTACGGCGAGGAGCTGATGGCCTGGATCCAGCTGCGGCCCGGGGCGGTGCCGGTGACCGCCGACACGCTGCGTGAGTACTGCGCCGGACAGCTGGCGCACTACAAGATCCCGCGCTACGTACGTCTCGTCGACGAGTTCCCGATGACGATCACCGGCAAGGTGCGCAAGGTGCAGATGCGGGAGGAGTCCGTCGAGTTCCTCGGCCTGCCGGGCTGACCGATCAGCCGAGCGCGAACGCCGCGGGTCTCGGCCGCCGGGACGTGATCGACTGGGCCCATGGTGCTTGCGGTTCGCGAACGCGGCGCGGGTCGTCCGATCGTCCTGCTGCCGTGGTTCGGGCTGGACGGTGGCGTCACAGAGCTCGCCTTCGAGCCCGCCTTCGCCGAGCCGAACGGCTTGCGGCGGATCTACGTCGACCTTCCGGGCACCGGGCGATCAGCGGCGGTCGCGCCGTCCTCCGACGCCGTGCTCGAAGCGGTCCGTGGGACCGTCGACGCAGCCCTCGGACCGGACCCGTATCTGCTGGCCGGGTGCTCCTACGGCGGGTACCTGGCGGCGGCCCTGGCGCGGCGAGATCCCGAGCGCGTCCAGGGCCTGCTGCTCGTGTGCGCCGGCACGAAGATCCGGCCCGCAGACCGCAACCTGGCGCGGCTCGCGCCTTCGACCCCGCAACCGCATTGGCTCGACGACGTGCCCGAGCTCTTGCGTGAGCACTTCGCGCACGGCATCGGACGCCAGTCGCGGTCCGTCGCCGAGCGCGTCCGGCGCGCCTTTACGGTCAACGGGCCGAGCGATGACGTCTACCTCGGCCTGCTGCGATCGACCGGCTATCGCCTCTCGGACGAGCACGCGCCGGCGGTATATCGCGGCCCGGCCACCCTCGTCGCCGGCCGGCGGGACCGAGTCGTCGGCTACCTCGACACCTTCGACGCCCTCGACCGGTACCCCAACGCGAGCTATCACGCGCTGGACGATGCCGGCCACTACCTGCCGTTCGAGCGGCCGGAGACGCTCGCCGGTCTCGTCCGCGACTGGCTCACGAGGTCAACGAGATCCAGCCCTGCCGGTTGAGCGAAGCAGCATCGCTGACCATCAGGCCCGAGCCGGACAGCGTCCACAGGTCATCGCCGATCACCAGCGCGCGCGTGACGCCGGCGCGGTAGGGGTCCGTCGCCGAGGTCGGATGGGTGATCGTGCCCTTGACCGCAATGCCCGAGTCGGAGATGTGCAGCACGAGCGCGCCCGGGCTCTGCTCACCGTCGCTCCACGCATTCACGGGCAGCACCGCGAGACCGGACTTCGGCCAGTAGAGGAACGCGTGCGGGTCGGTCTCGGCACCGGACGCGTTGTCCGGCTGCACCAGCCGGGCCTGCCGGCGCGGATGCGCCGGGTCGCTGACGTCGAACAGCGAGACCTGCAGGCCGGTCGGGCGCCCGTGCGTGGTCGCCTCCTGGCCGATGCCGATGAGATGCCCGTCGGCTGCCGGATGCAGGTAGGCCGAGTAGCCGGTGAGTTCGAGCTGCCCGGCGACGCGCGGTGCCGTCGGGTCGCGCAGGTCGAGCGTGTACAGCGGGTCCATCTGCTGGAACGTCACCACGTAGCCGACCGGGCCGATGAAGCGCACCGAGTAGATCCGCTGGTCCTTGCCCAGGCCGTCGAGCTCGCCGACCTTCGCCAGCGTGTCGGCCCGCAGCACGTACACCGAACTCGTCGACGTGCTCGACGTATGGCTCTGCCCCGGCTCGTCCGCGATCGCATTGCCGGACGTCGTGGCAACCCGCAGGTACCCGTCGTAGTCCGAGAGCGAGTACTGGTTGAGCAGCCGGCCGGCGACCTTGCCCGAGGCGACGTATCGCGGTGCGCCCGAGCCGGTGATGTCGAAGCGGTGGATCTCGGTCTGCTCGGCGGGCAGCTTCGGCGCCTTGGGCACGGTCTGCGGGGCGCCTACGCCGCCCTGGTCCGGGACGGCCTTGATCGGGCCACCCGGGTTCGGCGCCATCGGCACGGCGAACATCGGCGAGATCCACCAGCGGGGGTTGCTGGCGACATAGAGGCTCGTCGTATTGGCGTACACCGTGTCGCCGTCCGCGGCCAGGCTGATCGGCGACGTGTCGTCCAGGCCCTTGGCGAGGTCGACGCTGTACACGGTGAGCATCGACGTGCCGGTGTAGTCCGCCGGATGGCTGACTCGCTCGCACGGCACGGACCGGGTCGACGCCGTCCCGTTCGGGTCGATGACCTGGTAGTGCGGCAACCAGGCGCGCAGCGGAGCCTTGCGCACGGCGGCGCGGTTGCGCTTGAGCTGATCCTGCGCGGTGGTGCGTCCCGTCCACTGCGGGAAGGCGATGTCGGGCTGGCTGCGAACGACGAGCCGCACCGTCGAACCGACCAGCCGCGCGTCGACGTAGGAGCCACTCGGGGTCAGCGAACCGACGATCTTCGGCTGACCGGACAGGTCGACCAGCACGTACTTCGTGGCGGACGTGAACGGCCGGGCCGGACCGGGCGGCTGCATCGCCTCGACCATGGCCTGGTTGAGGATGACCAGTGCCCGTTCGCCCTGCACGAGCAGGTCGGACGTGCCCCACGGCTGCTCGGAGTCGGTCAGCTTGAGCGATCCGGTGATCTTGCGGGCTGCGGCGTCGATAACTCTCAGCACGCCGTTCTCGACCGTGACGATGCGGTTGCCGTCGGACTTGATGAGATCGGGCTCGTCAGCTCCGGCCTCGTGGTCGTTCGTGGTGGAGTGCTCCGGCGTCGCCTGCCTGGATTCGGCGCCCTTTGCGCTCGGCGCGGCCGGCGCGAGCCCGCCGTCCGCCATGATCGGACCGCCGTCCGGCTGGCCGATCCCGTACGGACCGACGTTCGCAGTGGTCTGCCGGCGCAGCCCGGCGAGCATGTCGGCGCAGCTGGTGTAGGCCACGAGCTTCACGCCGCTGGCCGCTCCGCCCGGCGCCGGCCCGATGCTCACGTGGTGTTCCCTGCCGGTCGACGAGGCGATCGACACCAGCACGACGGTTGCCACCAGGAGCGCGCCTGCGCGAATCCAGATCCTCATACCCGGTCAACGCGACAAGTAGCCGACCGCGTTGTCCGCCGTCACTCGCGAATCCCGATCGCCTCGACGGTTGCCGAGCACCAGTGCATCCCCGCTCGGCGCGCAGCAGAGGATCGGGGTCGGCAACAGCCGTGGATCGTCATACCCCGACTGGCCGCCACCGCTCCCAGGCTCGGTCAGCGCATGATCATGTCGCGTTTGACCGCTCCTCCGCTGCCTGGCGCTGGCAAACGCGACATGATCATGGACGATCGCGGCCTCGAGCCGCGCCGGAGTCACTAGCCCGCATCGATCCACCGCGGTCGTACTAGGACGGCACCGCCTCGAACCGGCTACGGCCGGACCCTACGGTGAACGTCCCGTCGCCGGCGCGCACCGGCGCGCCCGCACCATCGGCGCTGTAGGCCGAGCCGGCGACCGCCGGCAGGACGACAGTCGCGCTGACGTTGACCGGCACGTCGACGTCGAGGACGAAGCCGCGTGCAGTGCGCGTCCAGGTGACACCGACCGGGCCGCGCTCGGTCCACTCGGTACCGTTCGCGTGGCGCAAGCCCGTCGCCGGCACCGTGATCGCGACGGTCGCCGCTCCCGGGCTGGTGACTGTGACGCCGAGCAGCGACTCGAGGATGCCGTCGATACCTGCCGACCCCCACCCGTGCGAGAAGCTCTCGCTGTTGCGCTGGTTGACGGCGCTGCCCCGGCAGCTCGCCACGGCGCAGCCCGGCGTCCACTGCTCCCACATGAACGTGCCGCCCTCGGCCAGGACGCGCGCCGGGCCGTCGCCTGCCGGGTCGGTGAGCAGCGAGACGAGTGCGTCGGTGCGCCCGGTCCGGCCGAGCGCGGCTTCGAGTTGCCGCAGATCCATCGGCCCCTGCTTCATGCCCTGTGCCGCGATGTAGTCGCCGAGTGCCGGGTAGCTGTCAGCAGGGGCGATGCCGTAGTCGACGGCGTATGTCTGGGCGTGCTGCGAGTAGTTGTCGATGGGGGCCAGCGTGCCGGTGGCCAGCCCGTCGGAGTACCGGCCGGTCGAGGCGTTGCGCAGCTCGGCGTTGACGGCGTCGCGGAGCGCGTCGGCGTGGCCGGTGTATGTCGTGGTGTCGGCGGTGGCGCCGAGCACATCCGCGGCCTGCGCCACGGCCCGGTTCGCGCCGACGCCCAGTGCGTTGACCACGAGTTCGGCGCCGTTGCCGGTCACCGCGGTGTCGTAGCGCATGTCGGCCGGCCAGTCGATGATGCCGAACTGGTACGGGCCGCTGCCGCCGGGCAGCTGGTACACGAGACCCTGCGGCGCGATGACCGCGGCGTTGATGTAGTCGGCGACCCGGCGCATCGCGGGGAAGACCTGTGCGACGAGGCCGGCGTCGCCGGTCAGCTGGTAGTAGCGCATGACCCACTCGGGGAACATCTCGCTGTAGTCGGGGATGTCGCGCTTGGCGTCGCCGTTCGGGTACACGGCGTTCATCGCGCCGTTCGGCCAATATCGCGCCTGGGACTGCGCGAAGTCGAGGATCGCCTGGCGGGTCAGCGACCGTTCGTCCAGAGATGACATCGACGCGAACGACTCGTCGACGGTGTCGCCGAGGAACTGCCCCTTCTCCCGGGTCGGCGTGTCGAGGAAGACGTTCTGCGCCGACTGCAGCGCCGAGCGCTGCATCAGGGAGAACACCGAGTCGAGCGTGTGGTTCTCGCTCTGGAAGCTGGCCTCGTGCCCTGCCGGCGCGTCGGTGTTCTGCACGATCGCCGAGATGTCGCCGGCGCTCAGGTCCTCGCCGGGGTCGCTGATCTGGATGTAGCGCCAGCCCCAGTAGGTGAACGGCTGCGCGGTCTGTGCGCCGCCCTTCTCGGTGTAGAAGAAGCGCATGTTGCTGCCCTGCGTGTCCAGCGTGGACGTTCCCGCACGCGAGTTCGCCACCCATACGCCGCTCGCGTGGTCGGCCGCGAGCGGGCTGTCGAGCGTTGCGTCGGCCGTCCCCACCGAGGCGACGGTGCGCGTCTCGGGATTGCCCGCCCCGTAGCCGTCGGCAGGCCCGTCCACGGTGATCCGGTCACCGACATGCAGGTTCGCGACGGACGCCAGCGGGACGGTCTGCGCCCCGGCCGCCACGTCCGCGGTGGTCGTCGTGTTGGCCTCGCGGTAGCTGGTCGTCATCGTCAGCGCGCGACCGGCCACACCCGCGTCCAGCGCGATCGACGGCACGGCCGAGTACACCTTGCCCATGTCGGCGAACACGGTGCCGTCCGGCAGGTGCAGCACGCTGACCGGGTGCACGACGCGCGTCGCGATGTGCGCCTGCTCGGCCACCAGATGGGTGAACGCACACGGCGAGGACTGCCCCTCATACGACGTACAGCTTGCCGGATTCGGCCGCGGATGCGGGCCGATCACGAGCGGCGCCGGCCACGCGGAGTCGTCATAGGCCGGCGTATCCCAGCCGGGGATCTCCCTCGTGGCATCGATGTTCTCGACCCGGTCGCCGGCATCGCTGTTGCGGTACGTCAGCGTGGAGACGGTCTCGGGCGCGTCCTGCGTGACCTTCCACGAGCCGTCCGAGACGAGCAGGTCGCTGGTGCCGTCCGCGTGATCGACGACGACCTTGACGAGCAGGCCGGAGGGTCCCTCCGGCGCCACCGGCCCGTTGGCGCGGCCCTGGCAGGTGCACGTCCAGTAGTGGTAGAGCACGCCGACCGTGAGCGGCTGGCCCGCCTTCGCCTGAGCTGTGATGTCGGAGACGTCGTAGTAGCCCTCGCCGGCGTAGCCGTAGGAGGACGTCCGTTCGATCGTCGACCCGTTGATGTGCAGGGCCCAGTCGCCCATCGCCGCCACGTACGCGCGCGCCCGCACGACCGGACTTGCGGCGCTGATCGCGAACGTCTTGCGGGCGAGGGTGTAGTCGTTGCTCGCGTCGGTGCCGGACGTCGCCCGGCGGATCCAACTCGCACCGGACCAGTCCTGATCACCCAGCCCGGTGTCGAAGCGGGCCTGCGCGAACGGCGAGGCGAGGCCGCCGCGGTCCCATGTGCGTACCGACCAGGTGTAGCTCGCACCAGTGGCGAGGGCGGGCCCGGCATAGGACACCCAGGACTGCGCCGCCGATGCCACCTTGCCCGAGTCCCAGACCGTCGCGCCGTCGGCCGCGACCACGAGCTGGTAGGCCGTCTGCAGCTCGTTGCCGTCCGGATCCTGCGGCAGCCAGCCGAACTGAGGCGTGCCCTGCACGCCCAGCGGGTTCGTCCGGTCGTCGACGACGAGGCCGTGCGGCGCTGTCGGCGCCTTGTCGGTGGCCGCGGATGCGACGGCGTTGCCGTTGCCGGCAAGGGCGGTCACGACGGCGAGCACCGCACAGACTCTGGCTGCCTTGCGCATGACGAGTCCTTCCCTTGTCTCTCCGGGAGATAGCGCAGGATCGACGCTATGAGCGCGTTCCGGGCGATTCAATGCGAGAAGGTGGCCGCATCAGGTCAACATTCGCGTTGACGGAGCGCACTGCTAGACAGGTCACGTGACCACCACGTTGTCCCGGGACGCGCTGCGCGAGCGGGCCCAGTCGCACCTGCGGGCGTTAGCCGGCGAGCAGGCCGTCCTGCACGAAGACCAGTGGACGGCCATCGAGGCGCTGGTCGCCGATCGCCGCCGCGCCCTCGTCGTGCAGCGGACGGGCTGGGGCAAGTCGGCGGTGTACTTCGTGGCCACCGCGCTGCTGCGCGCCGACGGTGCCGGTCCGACGGTGATCATCTCCCCGTTGCTCGCGCTGATGCGCAACCAGATCGCAGCAGCCGAGAAGGCGGGCATCCACGCCGCGACGATCAACTCGACGAACATCGAGGACTGGTCGCAGACCTACGCCGCGGTCGCCCGTGGCGAGATCGACGTGTTGCTGGTGTCCCCCGAGCGCTTGAACAACCCCGACTTCCGCGATCAGGTCATGCCGCAACTGGCCGCGACCTGTGGTCTGCTCGTCGTCGACGAGGCGCACTGCATCAGCGACTGGGGCCACGACTTCCGGCCGGACTTCCGCCGGCTGCGCACGCTGCTGCCGGAACTGCCGGCCGGCGTCCCGGTGCTGGCCACCACCGCGACGGCGAACACGCGCGTGGTCGACGACATCGGCGACGTGCTGGGTCTCGGCCGCCACGACAGCGACGTCCTGGTGCTGCGCGG
>WNGI01006741.1_pt1 | contig 10463 bp, 8 predicted proteins | sample 5400621 | NCBI WGS metagenome assembly WNGI01 (sample SAMN13153374, study PRJNA577476) | soil metagenome | isolation source: 20 cm soil or saprolite under Garry oak tree replicate 1 | place: USA:California | collected 2016-06-15 | reverse complement strand
GAGAGACCGGTTCCTCCGCCCATGGCTACGACTCTTAGCCGGCGAGCATCCACATGATTGTGGTCCGTCATAACAACTATTGTGGTTCGGAAGCGGTGGGGGAAGGCTCGGTATTGATCTCGGGGTACAACAACTCGGTGAATCGAGGGTCCTCAAACAGATTCTGGAAGTCTGAGTCGTTACGTGCCTGAAAACGCAGGCTGGCCTTCAACCGAATAGCCTCATCCAGATGACGCAGAGAATCCTCGTATTTGCCCGTCAGGCATGCCAGCGCAGCCAGACCGTAGTGGACATACTCCGCCTTCGGGACCTGCTTCACTAGTTTTTCCAGGTGCTCGCGAGCAGCAATGTAGTCACCCAGGTTCATCAGCGAAACCGCATAGTCGTAATGTTCCTCGGGAGTCTTGAAAGAATTATTGGTACGGTCCAGATGCTGATTGCAGGTGCTGAGGTGGACGGCTGCGCGGTCCGTTAGTTCCCGGCTGCCGCTGGTCGTGACCTTCTGGAAAAGAGCCTTCGCCCGTTCAAATTTGCGCTCCTGCAAAGCACGCAATCCAGATTCGTAGTTTTGTACGGCGTGTGCAAAGTTGGGGTCTTCGGAAAGCAGGGGCTTCGGCTGCGCCTGAGGTTTCATCTGAAGTATGCGTCCTGATTTAGTCGTAAGTGTCCCTTTTTTCTGTGTATTAGAAGACAAACTCTTACCCTTTACAGGGGGTTTTTTCTTCATCAGGATGCCACCTTCTTGCTAAGGATGCGGCAGAATCTGGCGTACGGTGGGATCACCGTCCAGAGTTGTCCCAGCCTACCACAACTGTGATGGCCGTCAACTCGCCCTAACTCAGCCTAACGATCAGGTTGTCATACTGACTGCAGCGGAGTATCCCTCCTGCCGCGAAGAACTCCCACCATGAAGTCGAGATCAGTTGATCGAGGCGGCAGTTTCCAGATTGACCTGCTGCCACTCCCCACGAATAATCCCCTGCCTAATCTGCCGGGCGCTCTTATGTTGCTTGTGCATGTTGTAGCTGTAGTAGAGCTCCTTCAGGCAGGCAGAGCAATGCGCAGCATGATCAGACTCGAAGCAGCTATGCAGACTTTTGTGGCCCATGCGATCGCAATAGCAATAACAGGGCTGTTGATAAATCGTGTTGGGAATCTTGGCGGCCAGTTGATAGGCGTGCGTTTGGTACGGATATTGGAAGTTGGGTCCCCATAACTGCTCCTTGGGCAATATGGGCGGCAGCTTCTCGCCCTTTTTAGGCGGCCGGGCGTTGTAAGCCGGGACCGCTCCCTGCTGGCCGGAGTCCGGCACAAACTGCGCCGATCCGGTAAGAGCCAGCAGGATCACAACCAACGAGCCTAGAATTTTCGTTTGCATGGATGCCTCGCCCATAATTTTAACGTGTCCACGGTCAGAGCCGGAGCCGATGCTTGCCAATCATTTAAGAGCGAATGGCGCTGCCCAGACTAAGCTGATGATTTCCGCGAAGCCCCAACCATATTAGAATGGTTCTCTGAAATGCCATTCGATCGCGACCCGTTAAATCGCGTGCCGCTGGACAAGAACGGTAGCTACCCGTTCTTCAGACGCTTAGATCGGGTGCGCGGTTTTCCTACCTTGGCAGTCTGGGTAAGAGATCTGATCATCTCGCTGGCAATTTCTGCCTTCATCATTATCTTCCTGTACCAGCCGGTGAAGGTGGAAGGCACCAGCATGTTGCCGGGTCTCGATGACCAGGAACGCATCTTCATTAACAAATTCGTGTATCGCCTGGAACCCATCGAGCGCGGCGATATTGTTGTATTCCGTTATCCCCGCGACCTCTCGAAAAGCTACATCAAGCGAGTAATCGGGATGGCGGGTGATCACGTTCGCATCGATGATGGCGCGGTCTACGTCAATGGCCGACGGATCATGGAACCCTACGTTCCAATTTTGTATGCTGACCTACGCTCGTATCCGGAAATTGTGGTTCCCCAACATTCCTATTTTCTGCTGGGCGACCATCGGACCATGTCCGACGATAGTCGAGATTTCGGCCCGGTGAGTGAAGAATTCATCTACGGAAAAGCCGTCTTCGGATATTGGCCCATCGATCGAGTCGGCACCCTGCACTGAAAAGGCTGCAACCCCGCAGTCCGCTGGCTTCAGCTGTGTCGGTCGAACCGCGCGGGAAACTTATTGGCCGCCGGGCAGCTCACCTGTTAAAATCTAAAAAATCCACGGCGCGGAGAGGGAATGCAAGCAATCCTGGCGCTGGAAGATGGTCGCATCTTCCGCGGCAAAGGCTATAGCGCGCGAGCAGAATGTTACGGCGAAGTCGTTTTTAATACTTCCATTACCGGTTATCAGGAAATTTTCACCGATCCTTCCTACGCCGGCCAGATCGTAGTTCTCACCAATCCCGAAATCGGCAATTACGGAACCAATCCAGAAGATAATGAAGCTACCCGTCCTTATATCGAGGGGCTGGTAGTAAGAGAATTCTCCCGCGTCAGCTCCAACTGGCGATCACAGGAAGTCGCCGAGGAATATCTTGAGCGCTTCAAAATTCCGGTGTTGGCCGAAATCGACACCCGCGCCCTGGTCAGGCATCTCCGTGACCAAGGGGTGATGCGCGGAATTATTTCATCGCTCGAAACTGATACCGACAAGCTAGTCGCCAAAGCGCGATCCATCCCCAAGATGGACGGAACGGATCTGGCCAAAGTCGTTAGCACCAAGCAGCGCTATGTTTGGGAAGTGGGTGAGCGCTCGCATGAACCGACGGAAGTCGTCGGCGTAAAAGACCAGCCGCCACGTTTTCATGTGGTGGCTTATGACTTCGGAATTAAACACAACATTCTGCGTAAGCTGCGAGGCGAATGTTGCAAAGTGACCGTGGTTCCGGCCGAGACTGGCGCCGACGATGTCCTTAGTCTCAGGCCGGATGGTGTCTTTCTATCCAACGGCCCCGGTGATCCCGAACCCTGCCGGTATGCGCAAGAAAGTGTTCGTCAACTGATGGGAAAGGTGCCGATTTTCGGCATATGCCTGGGGCATCAGCTCATTGGCCTGGCGCTGGGAGGAAAAACTTTCAAGTTGAAGTTCGGACACCATGGCGGGAACCATCCCGTGAAGCATCTCAGCACCGGCAAAGTCGAGATCACCGCGCACAACCACAACTTCGCGGTCGATCCTGACTCGCTTCCGACAAGTGATGTGGATCTCACTCACATCGACTTGAACGATAATACCCTCGAGGGGCTGCGTCACCGTAACTTGCCGCTGTTTAGTGTGCAATATCACCCGGAAGCATCTCCCGGTCCGCATGATTCGCATTACCTGTTCAAAGATTTCGTGAACATGATGGAGGAGTGGAAGGGATGAACGTTGCGCACCTCGAGTCCGCCAATCGACGTTACGGTTTAGAAATTCCGTTGCATTTTCCCCAAGCGCAGAAATACGGACCTTAAATGCCACGTCGCACTGACATCCAAAAAATTCTAATCATCGGTTCCGGGCCAATTGTCATTGGTCAATCGGCGGAGTTCGATTATTCGGGCACGCAGGCTTGCAAGGCGCTCAAGTCGGAAGGCTACGAAGTGGTGCTGGCCAATTCCAACCCCGCCACCATCATGACCGATCCCGAACTCGCCGACCGCACTTACATCGAGCCGCTTAGTCGAACGTATCTGGAAGAGATCATCCGCATCGAGTCGGAAATGTGCGACGGCCGCGGGTTCGCGCTCCTCCCGACTGTGGGCGGCCAGACGGCATTGAATCTGGCAGTCGAGCTTGCGGATGGTGGTGTGCTGGACAAATACAACGTTCAGTTAATTGGGGCGACGATTGGCGCCATTAAGAAAGCCGAAGATCGCCTGTTCTTCAAAGACGCCATGTTGAAGATCGGCCTTGATGTTCCGAAATCGGCGCTCGTCAACAATCTCAAAGATGGGCTGGAGTTCGCCGGCAAGATTGGTTTCCCTGTAATCATCCGTCCTTCGTTTACCTTGGGCGGAACTGGGGGCGGCATCGCCTACAACCGCGAAGAATTGTTGCAAACCCTGGCGCGCGGTCTCGATCTTTCTCCCGTCCACGAAGTGCTCATCGAGGAGTCGGTGCTCGGCTGGAAAGAGTTCGAACTCGAGGTGATGCGTGACATGGCCGACAACGTCATCATCATCTGCTCCATCGAAAACTTCGATCCCATGGGAGTTCACACTGGAGATTCCATCACCGTAGCTCCCGCACAGACCCTGACCGACCGCGAATACCAGGTGATGCGAGATGCGGCTATTGCAGTGATTCGCGAAGTCGGCGTGGAGACCGGCGGCTCGAATATTCAGTTTGGTGTGCACCCGGCCACGGGTCGTCAGGTCGTCATTGAAATGAACCCGCGTGTGTCGCGTTCATCAGCGCTAGCTTCCAAGGCGACTGGTTTCCCCATCGCCAAAATTGCCGCCAAACTTGCCGTCGGCTACACGTTGGATGAGATTCCCAACGACATCACTCGCAAGACACCCTCTTGTTTTGAGCCGACGCTCGACTACGTAGTGGTGAAAATTCCCAAGTGGCAGTTCGAGAAGTTTCCCGGCGTGGATGAGAGCCTAGGGCCGCAGATGAAGTCGGTAGGCGAAGTGATGGCCATCGGCCGCACCTTCAAAGAGTCGTTGATGAAAGCGGTGCGTGCTCTCGATACTGGAAAACGCATCGGTTCCGAACCCATCGAGCCGCGCATCCTCACGCAACGTCTGGTCACCCCACATCCTCAACGGCTGGTCTACATCCGCTATGCCATACGCGAGGGCCACACTGTTAAAGAACTGGCCAAGATGACGTCCATCGATCCCTGGTTCCTGCAGCAACTCAAAGAAGTGAATGATATGCAGGTCGAACTGGACAAGCTTCCCATGGATCGCACGCCGCCTCAGCTGGTTCACGAAGCCAAGCGTATGGGATTTTCTGATGGACGCTTGGCGAATACCTGGCATCTGGACAGCAACAAAGCCGGGGCTGAGAAGGTACGCCAGTTCCGCAAGCAGCACAGGATTGCGCCGGTTTACAAGCGCGTAGACACCTGCGCGGCGGAATTTGAGAGCTTCACTCCTTATCTCTATTCCACATATGAGGAAGAGGATGAAGCGCCAGCGACCAAGCAGAAGAAAATAATTATTCTGGGCAGCGGACCCAACCGCATCGGACAGGGAATTGAGTTTGATTACTGCTGCTGCCACGCCGCGTTTGCGTTGCGTGAAGACGGTTTTGAAACCGTCATGGTGAACTGCAACCCGGAGACTGTCTCCACCGACTACGACACCAGTGACCGCCTTTACTTCGAGCCTCTTACCTCGGAAGACGTTTTCGCAATTTACGAACACGAATCGTCTGCCGGTGCACAGGTAGGACTGGTCGTCCAGTTCGGCGGACAAACTCCACTGAATCTGGCCTTGCCACTGAAGGCCGCGGGTGTCCGCATCATTGGTACTTCTCCGGAGTCGATCGATTTGGCTGAAGATCGCCAGCGCTTCGGGAAACTGTTGGATGAGTTGAGAATTCCGCAGCCTCCCGGCGGTATCGCAACTTCCGTCGAGCAAGCTCTCGCCGCTGCAAAAGGGGTTCAATATCCGGTGCTGGTGCGGCCTTCCTACGTGCTCGGTGGACGCGCCATGGTCATCGCCTACGATGACGAATCGATCGTCCGCTACATGAAGGAGGCCGTCGAATATTCGCAGGAGCGGCCCGTACTCATTGACCATTTTCTGGAAGACGCCATCGAGGTGGACGTAGATGCGCTCTCCGACGGCGAAGACGTCGTCATTGGAGGCATTATGCAGCACATCGAAGAAGCCGGCATCCACTCCGGCGATTCCTCCTGTGTGCTGCCCGCGGTTGATATTCCTGAATATCTGCTGGCCACCATGCGCGAATACACATTTCGTCTGGCGCGAGCGCTGAAAGTCGTCGGCCTGATGAATATTCAATTTGCCATTCCACGCAATCCGATGGAATCCACGCTGGGCGGAAACGGCAAGGGCGAAAAAGTTTATGTGCTGGAGGTAAATCCGCGGTCATCGCGCACTGTGCCCTTTGTTTCAAAAGCCACCGGTGTTCCCATGGCGAAAATTGCCGCCCGGCTGATGACCGGCCGCAAACTGCGTGAGTTTCTGCCGGAGAATGTGGAGCGCGGCGCCGACCTCAGCACCGGAAAATATTTCTACGTCAAGTCACCCGTCTTCCCTTGGGCGAAATTTCCCGGAATTGACACTGTCCTTGGCCCGGAGATGAAATCCACCGGCGAAGTGATGGGAGTGGCTGACAATTTCGGCGAGGCCTTCGCCAAAGCTCAGCTTGCCGCCGGCCAATCGCTACCTATGAGCGGCACCGTGTTCGTCAGTGTGACCGATCACGATAAGTCGAACGTTGCGAATGTCGCCAAGCGTTTCGCTGACTTGGGATTCAAACTGGTGGCCACCAGCGGCACGGCCAATGTGCTGGAAGCAGCCGGCCTGGTTACTGATCGGGTGTTCAAAGTGAAGGAAGGGCGTCCGAACATCGTGGACCTCATCAAAGGGGAAAAAATTCAGCTCATCGTTAATACTCCGCATGGGCTGGAGCCATGGTTTGATGAGCAAGCCATCCGCCGCGCCGCCGTCATGCACCACATACCTACCATCACTACGCTCGCCGCGGCACGCGCCGCCGCGGAAGGAATTGCCGCACTCCAAAGCGGTGAAGTGACCGTCCGTGCTTTGCAGGAATTGCACGCCCAGGGACGAGCTCGGCAAGGTGTATCAGCAAGAAAGTAAGTTGCTACATTTCTTCGCCCAGCGCCTCCCCCGATGCCGAAATCCCCGCGCGATGCCTAACCTCTCCGCCGTAACACGCTGGCCTTGCTGTGATAGGAGCTGTACAGCAGATACACGCTCAGCAGCAACATCTCCGGCGTGATGGGATGCTGATATCGAGGATGAGAATGAGTAATGTAATAGACCAGCGGAAATAACAAGAACAGACCGGCAAAAAGAAGCGCCCCTTTCTCACCGCGGCGCAGCGCCAGTCCCAGCCCCCAAAATGCCAGCAGCGCGAATCCGAAATACAGCGCATGCCTTGAGCCCATTCCAAAATGATTGGCCATCCGCCCTTGTTCGGGAATATTGAACCAGAAAAATCCGATCCGTTTCAGAGTCAGCGTGGCGAATCGGCCGGGATTTTGCCGGATCCACTCCACAGCCAGCTTCTGCTTCTCCGCCACATAGGCCAACTCTCCTTGCTGGCTGAATTGCGCCATCTCGTATTTATTCCACACCGGGTGGTCCCAGAACATGCACAGCCCTTGCGACCCTTCGTGATTGCCCATATAAAGCTCTTCGCCGAAGTCGCTGCGCGGAAACACCAGCTTCCCGAAAACCCGGTAGTTGCGTCCTGCCCAGGGCGCAATCGTCAGTAAAAAAACCAGGCAGGCGACAGCCACCGGTACATAAGACCACGTGCCTTGTTTCCGCGCTCGATACCAGAGCCACACTACTGCCACCGGCAGGAAGGCCAGTGCCGACGCACTGGTGAGAGCAATCACTCCCCACACCAAGCCGAACAGCAGCCAATTTCGCAGACGAGGATCGCGATCAAGTCGCAGCGTGAGCAAAAAAATCACGCTTAGCAGGAGGGCAGAAAGACTGGTCTCCCAAATCCAGGCGCTCCAATAAACCGCATATGGCGCGATCGCCCATATCCACGCAGAAATCAGACCCACCTGTCTCCCGAATAACTCTTTGCCGATTAAATAAACTGTCAGGCACGTCAACGCAGAAAATACGCTGTTCAGGATCAGGATCCCGGCCGCTGACGCGTTACTGTAAACTCCAAAAACTTTGAACATTCCGGCCAGTAACAACGGATACACCGGGCCCAGCCATGCGGTCGGCCCCGACCACTCCGGAAACGGTGAACTGAATCCGTGGCCAGTAACCACCGAGCGCGCGATCCTGCCCATCTCGTAACCGAACCACAGGTGATCGTAGGAGTCCGGCATGATCCACAGCCGGTGCATAAAAATATTGGCCAGTCGCCATGCCAGTGCCACTGTCACGATCACCGCAGGCAATCCCAACCCTCGCGTCCACGACCGTCTCCCCGCCAACACGCCGGCATCCGACCGGGCAGAAGTCGTGATCGGCGTTGAAATCTCTTCAGTTGTGGTTCGTGAATTCATGTCTTCATTTGGCCGAACGCAGAATATTTTCCGCGCCTGCGGGCAGTCCCTACAGAACGGCCACCGTCTCGATTAGGGCAAAACCGGCAGCGCGCTACATGCTGGCCGGGTAATTGAATCAGGCAACTTGCTGGTCGTCACGGCCTCATACCGTATCTTGCCGTCCTCGACGGCACAAAAATTGTGGTCCCCGGTCTTGCGTCGCGTTGGTGTGGTGGCCGCAGCCACATAGGTTTTGTGGGGAAGAGTTGCGCCCTCACCGTCTGCCGACAGACCGTAGTAGTACCCATCCTTAGTAGTTGTCCTGGCCCGGGGCAGCGTGCAGTCAATCAGGCACGCGTGTTCGGCCGAGGCTTCACACTTGGCTTGATCGCAGATAGTGGCCAGGCGGACGAGGGAATCCGCGTAGCCCAGCTTCGGATATGCGGATCGGTAACTTTCCTGGGCGGTGGTAATTACGTTTACGTTCGCGACCGCAGCAGCTTCATTGGCGGCAATGCGCGAATCCAAGAGCTTTGGCACGACAACCGCGGCCAGCGCCATCGCCACCGCCACGACCAGTATCACTTCCACCAGGGAGGCGCCTTTTTCCGTGCCGTTCATTGCCAACTTGCATTCACTCCGTCGGGCATCACTTCCGTTTCTGAATGCCTCATTGTAATGTATGACAGTAGCGTAAGAAGGTTGGTTACCGGATAACCGTAGGAAAGGTGGGTGCTGACTAGCGTGTTGCTGGCCTCAATTGTTCTCGCGTTCATTCCCCTGCTCGGTATCATCTACATCCTCGCCCAGGGCCTGAGTCTTACCGTTGATAACCTTTTCTCTATGCTGATTCTGCTCCTCATTTCTGGAGTGTTTGGAGCGAATGCAGCGCTTGAACTCCGTCAGCGAAAGCTGGTGCTGGGCGGTGGTTCCGCGGGCGGCACGCGCATGCTGGGAGCGAGCGCTGGTCTTAGTTCCGAGCGCGGACTGGTCGAAAGCGTTCTATTTTACGAAAGCCACGTTGGACATCCCGACAAATCCATTGTCAGTTTGCGGACGAATGGCTCCAAGGCCGTTCGCATGATCCCTTTTGAGGGCGACCTCCGCAATCAGCTACCCGTCGGACATTTTGTGGAATTCAGTTATCGACCGGACGGCGAGAGCAACCGCGTAGTGGATTTGAAGTACAAATGAGTTATGTAATGTGTAGGCGACCCCAAAACAATCTGTAATCCAACCTTCCTTCCCAACCTAATCTCTCCTTTCCGCCCAAGGACAAACTTCGTAATTTCCGAGCAACTCCCGCAGCTTTCTCCCGGTACCAAGGTTGGAAATAGACCCACCCCCGCACCCACTATAGATTCAACTTAAGTTCCCAACATTTGTCTTTGATTCACTAGGTTCGGCGCTAAAGAATTCGGGTGAGTGAATGAAGCGTCAATATCAAGTGTTGTTTGCCGCGGTCCTTGCGATCGTTTGCCTCGCTCTCATCAGTCGATTGCTGCAAAACCGTTCGGATGGCGTCTTGTCTTATGCCAAACCAGCCAAGCCCTCCCCGGCGCAATCACCGGTCCGGGCGGAAACGCAAGCGCCCAGTCCTAAACCTTCTCCTGCAGTTTCGTTGACGTCGTTTCCGCTGGCAGTTTCCCCGCGTTCCCAGCCCGCGGCCAAGTCGCAGGCGCCTCAGCCGGATACCGGTCAGAGCACTTCGCCTGGTGAACCTGTCCAAGCGGTTGCGCGTCCACTCGGCGTGCGGATTGGAAACAGTAGAAAGCCGAATTCAGTCCTTGCCAATCCGACTACTACGCAGCCAGTTGTTCCGAGCCAAAATATTCCAAACCAAAACGTCCCAGACCAAACCGCTTCAAATCAAGACGGTGTAAATCAGAACCCGAACCAGTTCGGCGCCACCGAAAACGCACAGTCCGCTTCGTCTGCACCACCTCAAGCCGAAGTCGCCCCTAACCGATCGGCAGCCGATGACGCGACTCCCGTGAGCATTGCTCGCGCGGACACTGCTCCTCCGGCCCCAACCACCGCACCAGCAACTCCTGCGAGCTCAGCCGTGCTGAAGGGTGCAGGCGACGTCGTTGTGAACGGCACCCCCTTGGGAACTTCCGCAGTCTTTCCCGGAGATCACATTGAGACCGGTCCTTCATCCATTGCCAACATCAACGAACCTGGATCTTCGGTCGTGGTGCAGCCCAATTCTTCGGTCACATACACAGACGGTTCGGTGCAGTTGAAGCATGGCGGCGTGGCAGTCACCACTGACCAGGGTGCTGCGGT
>WNGI01011000.1_pt1 | contig 10464 bp, 9 predicted proteins | sample 5400621 | NCBI WGS metagenome assembly WNGI01 (sample SAMN13153374, study PRJNA577476) | soil metagenome | isolation source: 20 cm soil or saprolite under Garry oak tree replicate 1 | place: USA:California | collected 2016-06-15 | reverse complement strand
ATTTTGGCTTCATCAACAAACACATGGATTCCATTTCCGCAATTCAGGATGCGGGCTCTACTTTTGGGGTGAACGTCCCGGCTTGGCCGGGACGCGGCGCCTGCCCAAATGAGAATACGACACTGCGGGGCCGATTTGCATCCCCGCCTTCAGTATAAAAACAAAAAGGCGCCCCGACCCCGCCGGGACGCCTTCGAATTCAAAATTCAGCTAATCCGCTAAGGCAGCCACGGGCACTGGCTTTGCCAATGCCGCTCGCGATGAACGCTCGCGGTGAACCGCGGCCTGCTCTGGCGGCAGGACGCTGATGTAGCGGCCGTCCTGGCCCTTGTCTTGAAACAACACCACCCCATTGATGAGCGCGAAAAGGGTGTCGTCCTTGCCGCGGCCCACATTGAGGCCGGGCTTGTGGCGCGTGCCCCGCTGGCGAATCAGGATCGTACCGGCGTGGACCAACTCGCCGCCGAATCGCTTCACTCCTAGTCGCTGTCCCTGCGAGTCGCGGCCATTTACGGAGGAGCCGCCACCCTTCTTATGTGCCATAAAGCCATCCCATTTCCGACGGGCTCCAAGCGGAGCCCGCACCCGATTGGAGCTCGTTAAACCTCGATGCCGCTGACTTGGACGGCCGTATAGTTTTGCCGGTGACCCCGGCTGATCTTGTACTGGCCGCACGTCTTAAATTTGAGGACTGTGATTTTCGGATGCCGCCCCTGCGCGATGATTTTGCCTACAACTTTCGCTTTCGCGGCGTTAGGTCCGGTCAAAAGCTGCTTCTCGTCGGTACCCACGGCCAACACGTCTTCAAAGGTGATCTTCCCGCCCACCTTGCCGGGAAGGGTTTCGACCTTCACGGTGTCGCCCGGCGCCACGCGATACTGTTTGCTGCCACTTCGAATGACGGCGTACATCGCCCCTCCATATGCACATCGGAAACCCCCATTATAGGTGTCGTTCTTCCGAAGGTCAATGCACAGGTTGCGATGGTTGCGAGGTAGTGCGCTTTGGCGTATCATCCGGCCACAATCGGGTATCACGATCTCAAAAACGTCAGGAGGAGCTATGACCAGGAAAATGTGGTTTGCGCTTGCTGTAATGGCGCTATTGGGGGGAATCGCATCGGCTCAGGACGCGAAATCCGTTTTGCAATCCGCCACCAAGGCGATGGGCGACGTCAAATCGATTCAATATTCGGGCACCGGCCATCTCAGCCAATTGGGACAAGCCTTCACGCCGGGTGGCGCCTACCCTGAAACCAATGTCACCAGGTATATGAAAACCATTGACTATGCATCCCGTTCTGCAAAAGAAGAGCTGACCCGCATGGAACAGATTCCTCCAGTCAAGGGAGGAAGCCGGCCATTTGCCGGAGAGGATAAGCAAGTCAACTTCGTCAACGGCCAATACGCCTGGGACCAGCCGGGCAGCGCTCCAGTGCCCCAGGTCGCCTTAGCCGACGAACGGCAACTGCAGATTTGGCTTACTCCCCACGGCTTCTTGAAGGCCGCCATGGAGAACCAGGCTGCCGCCAAGAAGGGCACAACAGGTACCGTGGTGTCGTTCACCAGCGGAAAATTCAAAGTGACCGGCACGATTGACGCACAAAATATGGTTGCCAGGACGGAGACCTGGCTTCCCAACCCGGTCCTTGGCGACATGTTGGTGGAAACGACTTTCTCAAGCTACGAGGACTACAACGGAGTGAAGTTCCCATCGACGATTGTGCAAAAACAGGGAGGCTTCCCTACATTCGACCTGAAAGTAACCGCCGTGAAGACCAACCCGGGCCTGAGCCTCTCAGTTCCCGATCCCGTCAAAACGGCCGCGATTCCGCCGGTGAAAGTGGTGTCTCAGAAAATAGCAGATGGAACCTGGTTTATGGGCGGCGGGTCACACAACAGCGTCCTTCTCGAGTACCCCACCTACCTGGTGATGATCGAGGCGCCCCTGACCGAGGCTCGATCGCTGGCCGTCATCGAGGAAGCCAAGAAACTGGCTCCCAACAAACCGATCAAATACTTGATCAACACACACGCTCATTTCGATCACACGGGAGGAGTCCGCACGTACATCGCGGAAGGGGCCAGTGTCATCACGAATGAAATTCGGTGCGCCTCGCACGCTGGCCCCGGACATGCTGTCGAAGGACCCAAAGAAACCAACTTTCGTCCCCGTGAAAGAAAAATACGCTCTGGACGATGGCGGGCGTTCGCTGGAAATCTTTCACATCGACGGCGACACTCACAATGCCGGCCTCATGATGGTTTATCTCCCCAAGGAGAAAATCCTGGTGGAAGCCGACGATTTCACGCCGGACGCTCCGGGCGTGCCCGCCCCCTCGGGCCCCCGCCCCCGCATCTTCTCGTCTAACTTGTACAAGCAAGCACAGCGCCTGAAACTGGACCCGACCACGATTGCGCCATTGCATGGAGTTGTCGTGCCGTTCTCCGACCTGAAAAAAGTGGCCGGGGCCGCATAGAGTGAACTAAAAAAACGCCGGGCGAATTGGCCGGCAGTGAGAAAAATCAAGCTGCTGGCCAATTTTTTGCAGCGGACTCGTTAAGGAGGCACTCTTGAGTTTGGGTGGCAAAGCGCAAATGTCTGTGGGTCACGGCTTCAGCCGTGACGCAATCCGTGCGTAATCAAATCGGCTTTCCAGGCAGCGGAAAAACTCTTAAGTTTTGTGGGTCGTGCCTTTAGGCACGACATAAAGACTGCGTTTTCTTCAGGGGTTTTAACCCCTGCCGGCCCGAAAACACATTTTTCCGCAACCTGTTTAGCTGCTGATGTCCTGGAATTTTATTTACCACACAGATGAATGGCAGGCTGGTTATACAGAAATTTGTTGGATTCCGACAAGCTCGAGAGAATCATCAACCTCATCACCGTCCTCGATGCAGAGCTCGATGACTTCCCGCACGCGCTTCATCAGCGTATCGAGCGTTTTCGCCTGCGTGTGGCAGCCCCGCAAGGCCGGAACTGACGCCACGTAGTAACCTTCTTCATCGCGTTCGATCACGACCGTGAATTTCCGCTTGGATTTCATTATCACTTCCCTGTGCCTAGAAGTATAGCATGCACAAAAACAAAAACGGCCCGTCACGAATGAACCGTTGCGGGCGAGTCCGCTTGACGTTTCCATAGCCTGCCGTCAGTATGCTGCCTTGATCGCCGCTCAAACATTTTTGCTGCGAACCGCATCCACCGACTGGGGACGCGTGGTAGAGAACAGGACTCATGTCCGAAAATAAAGGTCTGCTCATCGTTTATACCGGCCCGGGCAAGGGCAAGACGACCTGTGCGCTGGGCACGGCGTTTCGCGCCGTCGGACAGGGCCTGCGTGTGCTCATGGTACAGTTCATCAAGGGGTCCTGGCATTACGGGGAGCTCGACGCCGCCAAAATGCTGGGCGACGACAAGATGGAAATTCTGCCGATGGGGCGCGGCTTCGTAAAAGTTGGCGGCGCGGAAACCGATCCTGAGGACGTGCGCCTTTGCGAGGAGGCCTGGTCGTTCGCGCTGGCGCGAATCCAGAGCGAGAAGTACGATCTGGTGGTACTCGATGAGATCAATTACGTGATCAGCTATCATATGTTGGACCCGGAAAAAGTCGTTGCGGCGCTCGCCGCACGCCCCGAGCGGGTGCATGTGATCTGCACGGGACGCAACGCGCATCCGTTGCTGGTGGAAGCGGCCGACCTGGTGACCGAGATGCGCGAGGTCAAGCACCCCTATACGAAAGGCATTCTCGCCCAACGCGGGATCGATTACTAAATTTTCCATGGCCTGGTTTAAGAGAGAAAAAAAACGGATCGATCAGCCCACGCCGCCCGACGAGCGCCGCGTGAAGACCGAAGGGCTGTGGACCAAGTGTGAGAGCTGCCGCGCGATTGTCTGGAAGAAGGACCTCGAAGCGAACTGGCGCGTCTGCCCCAAGTGCCAGCATCATTTCCGTTTGAACGCCACGCAAAGACTTGTGCTGCTGCTCGATTCGCGCTGGGTCGAGCACGATGCCGCACTCGCCTCGAACGATCCTCTGCACTTTACGGACACCAAACCTTACGCGTCGCGATTGAAGGACGCGCGCAAGAAACTCGGCATGGCCGACGCCATTGTCACCGCCGAGGGCCTGTTGGGCGGGCGGCCGGTCATCTGTTGCTCGATGGAGTTCAACTTCATCGGCGGCTCGATGGGCGCGGTGGTCGGCGAGAAAGTGACGCGCGCGATTGAAGCCGCCATTGCGAAAAGAGTTCCGCTTGTGATTATTTCCTGTTCGGGCGGCGCGCGCATGATGGAGGGCACCATCAGCCTGATGCAACTCGCGAAAGTATCCGCCGCGCTCGCGCGGCTCGATGAAGCCCGCCTGCCGTTTATTTCCATCCTCACCGATCCCACGACCGGCGGCGTCACCGCGAGCTATGCCATGCTGGGCGACATCAACATCGCCGAGCCCGGCGCGCTCATCGGTTTTGCCGGGCCGCGCGTCATCGAACAGACCATACGTCAAAAACTTCCCAAAGGCTTTCAGACGGCGGAATTTCTTCTCGATCACGGGTTCCTCGACGCCGTCGTTCATCGCAAGGACCTGAAGACCTATATCTCGTCGGCGCTCGATTTTTTCCTGGCGTAGCCGCATGACTTACGAAGAATCGGTCCGCTATCTTCTCTCACTCGGACGGGAGCTTGCCTCGCCACAGCAGGCGAGTGTGGCGAAGTTCGACCTCGTGAACATCACCACGCTGTGCGAACGGCTCGGGCAGCCGCAACGCGCGTTCCAATCGGTGCACATCGCCGGCACGAACGGAAAGGGCTCAACCGCCGCGATGCTTGACTCGACCCTGCGCGCGGCGGGGCTTCGCGCGGGCCTGTACACATCGCCGCACCTCGAACGCATCAACGAGCGCATCCGCCTCGATGGCCGGGAGATTTCAGACGTGGATTTCGCCGGCACGTTCACGCGCCTTCGCAAGGTGATCGAGGAATTGCTGGCGGTGGGGAAACTGGCCGCTCACCCAACTTTTTTTGAGTGTGTCACGGCTTTGGCGTTTGAATTTTTCGCGCGTGCGGGCGCGCAGTTCGCTGTTTGCGAGGTGGGGATGGGGGGGCGGCTGGACGCCACAAACATTCTGGTGCCGGAAGTCGCCGTGATCACGCAAATTGATTTCGACCACGAAAATTATCTCGGGCACTCGATCGAGGAAATCGCGGCGGAAAAAGCCGGCATTATCAAGCCGGGGGCTCGAGTCGTGAGCGCTGCGGAACATCTGATCGCGCGTGTTGTGATCCGGCGCCGCGTGGCGGAGCAGTCCGCATTTCTCGTCGAAATCGAGAACGAATTCCGCCTCGAAAACATCACGTCACACAATGGCTGCTTTGCATTCACAGCCATCTCCAATGATTCCGGCGCGGGCATCCCGCTGGCCCTGCCTCTCCCGGGCCGCTTCCAGGTTCGCAACGCGCTCACGGCGCTGGCCGCCGCAAGAATGCTCGCCGAACGCGGCGCGCCGATCGATGACGGCGCCATCGCGCGCGGCATCGCCTCAACCGTATGGCCCGGACGACTGGAGCGCATCGCCGGGCAGCCTGAAATTTATCTCGACGGCGCCCATAATCCTTCAGGCGCGCGCGAAATCGCCGTATTCTGGCAAACGCATTTGCCTGGGCGGAACATTTACCTCGTTTATGGCGCTCTGCGCGACAAAGCCGTCGATGAAATTGCCGGCCTGCTTTTCCCGCACGCTTCGGCGGTGATCTTCACGTCGCCGGCCCAGTCCCGCGCCATCTCCGCTCCCGTCCTGGCGGAAATGACCGGGCATCACGCCCGCCGCGCTGAAGTTGTTTCCGATCCGATCATGGCATTTGAACGCGCGCTTGAGCTGGCTTCTCCAGATGACGTCATTTTCGTGACCGGCTCGCTCTATTTGGTCGGCGACCTGCGCCGTTACTGGATGTCTCGCGCAGCCGACCGCGCCGGGATCTCGTAGGACTCGCAGCCTAAGCTTTGACTCTCATCCTCGCGAGCCTCCTCCATTGTTAACCGTCGAAATATTTGCAGGGCGCACGCATTGTTGGCCACACTTTTCGGAATTTAACACAGAGAACACGGAGATAAGTCACAGAGAGCACGGAGGGCTTACTGGAGAAGGAGAAAAATGGGCTCCGCAAGGCAATAATTGCCGGGGGTGTGGCGACCCCCAGCCGTCCGAACGCATCTAACCGATGCTGCGGACAGGCCTGCGGGTGCCGCGATGGTAACATCTATGAGCGCCTGTTTGAGAATAGCAGCGCGTAGGCATACACTAATGGTTTCGCACAACCGATGAATCGGCAGCGTGGAGCGTCCCTCTTGAAAACAGTTACACTCGCAAGTTTCGCAATGTTCCTCTCACTGAATGCGCTGGCGGCCAACAAGCCGGCTCGCCGCCCGGCCCCGCTCCAGTCTCCACAACAGGCGCCTCAGGCCGCGCCAGCCCCCGTCCTCTTGACGATGGGCCAGGAGCTTGATCGCGAAATGCCCATTCTTTCGAAAGCCTCTCCGTCGGCGTATTTCATCAACTACACGCTGACCTCGACGCAGCGGGCCGAAGTCATGGGTTCGAACGGAGCATTACTTTCGAGCGAGGAAAGCCGTTCGCGGTGGCTGGAGACACAGGTGCGTGTGGGCAGCTACGACCTCGACAACACGCATAAGGTGGGCAATTCTGTTTCGCGGGAGGGCAGCTTCGGCACTTCCGTGCCGGTGGAGGATGACGCCGGTGTGCTCCGCCGCGCCATGTGGCTGCTGACCGAAAAACAATATACTGCCGCCGCGGAAGGCCTGATCAAAATCAATACGAGCAAAGAAGTGCAGGCGCAGACCGCCGAAGAGCACGCGCCGGATTTTTCCCGCGAGCAACCGCATGTGTTTTACGGCCCGGAGGTTTCCGTTCACCCTGACCGCAAACCTTGGGAGGAAAAAGTCCGGCTGTACACGCACGCGTTTCGCACGTCGCCGCAGATCCTAAATTCCATCGTCACTTTCAGCGCGCTTGGGCAAAACCAGTATCAGGCCAACAGCGAAGGGTCGCGCCTGCAGTTCGGCCAAATTCATTACCGGCTGGAATTGTTCATTCAGGGCAAGGCGCCCGATGGGATGGACATCAACCGCTACTTTAATTTTGACTGGACCAATCCAGCCGACGCGCCGGACGACAAAACGGTGCTTGCCGAAGGACAGGTTCTGCGCAAGGAGCTGGAAGCGCTGGCGGCCGCCCCACTGGTCGAACCTTATGCGGGGCCCGCGCTCCTCACCGGCCGCGCTACCGCGGTCTTCTTCCACGAAGTTTTTGGGCATCGCTCCGAAGGCTTCCGGCAGAAAGACATCACCGAGGGACAGACCTTCGCGCGAAAGGTCGGCGAACAAATCCTTCCACCGTTCCTATCCATCTATGACGACCCGACCAAGAAGACGATCGGGAAGGAAGTCCTGATCGGCTTCTACCCGTTTGACGACGAAGGCACTCCTGCCGAACGCGTCACCCTGGTGGACAAAGGAATTTTGCGCAATTTCGAAATGTCGCGCCAGCCGCTGACCGGATTTCCGCGTTCGAACGGCCACGGAAGACGCCAGATTGGCGCACAGCCGGTCTCTCGCCAGGGAAATTTAATCGTTCAGAGCAGCCTCACCGTGAGCAACGCCGAGTTGCGCAAGAAACTGGTCGAGGAAATCAAACGCCAGGGAAAACAATTTGGGCTGCTGATCGATGATATCGCCGGCGGGTTCACCTTCACCGGCCGGGGCCAGCCGCAGGCGTTTCAGGTGCAACCTTTGGTTGTTTACAAAGTGTTTGCGAATGGAAAGCCCGATGAACTGGTCCGTGGCGTGGACATTGTGGGCACGCCGCTGGTTTCGCTCACTAAGATTCTGGCCACCGGCGACACTCCGGAAATCTTCAATGGATATTGCGGCGCGGAATCGGGTTCCGTGCCCGTCGCCGCAGTTGCACCGGCGATCCTAATTTCCGAGATGGAAGTGCAGAAGAAAGAGACTTCGACTGACAAGCCGCCGATCCTGCCGCCGCCCGCGCATGATGAAGGAGCGCTTCGATGAACCGCGCTGTGATTTTCTCCGTTGCAGCCCTAGCGTTCCTGCTCGTTCAGGCAAAACCCGCGGGAGCCGCTCCCCCCAATCACCCGGCCGCGAAACCTTCCCTGGCACAGCAGCCCGCAGCGACCGATCCAGACAAGACGCTTGCCGCCATGCAGGATGAGCTCGATCGATCGCGTCAGCGCCTCGAGTTGAAAATTCCAGGCACGGGCGAACCGGCGCGCCCATATTATATCCAGTATCGAATACTCGATCTGAACGTCCGCACGATCGTGGCGGAATTCGGCGCGCTGATTTCCTCGACCTCCGGGCGCAACCGCATCATGAGCGTGGACGTTCGGGTCGGAGACTACAACCTCGACAGCTCCAATTTCATTACCGACGAAGGTTTTAGCGGGTTCCTCGGCTCGACCGGCACGGTCGGAATCGACCGCGACTATGATTCCCTGCGGCAGGACCTCTGGCTGGCCTCCGATCAGGCATTCAAGGCCGCCGTGGAAAACCTTTCGAAGAAGCAGGCGTTTGTTTCGCGGCTGGCGAAAGCGCCAAGCATTCCCGATTATTCTCCCGCGTCCCCGACCGTGGCCGTGGAACCACTTCGCGAACCGGACTGGACGTCGCGGAACTGGGAGCAGGAAGCTAAATCCGTCTCCGCGGCTCTGCGAGTGTTTCCGCAACTGCACAGCTCTCGCGTCGCCTATCACTTGATCTACACGACGAGTTATCTGCTCAATAGCGAAGGGACGAAGATTCGCGCCAATCACAGCCTGGCCGCGGTGGAGGCGAGCCTGGAGACGGAGTCGGACGACGGGATGCCCCTGCACAATTTTTTCGCCGTCTATCGCAGCCGCCCCGATCAATTGCCCGCTGCTGACGCCGTTCGAAAGGACCTTGAACTAGCCGGAGAGCAGTTGATCACGCTCCGTGTGTCGCCTCCCGCGCCCAATTATGATGGCCCGGTCTTTTTTGAGCCGCCGGCGGCAGGATCGCTGCTGGCGCAGATGCTGGGAACGTCTATGTCCGGGGCGCGCGGTCCGTTGGCAACGCAATCGGGCTTCGAACAATTAATGGAGCGGCTGGGTGGACGCAGCGAATGGACAGGAAAGCTGGGCACGCGCGTTTTGCCGGCGAACGTCTCTATCGTGGATGACCCAACCGCGAAGCAGTTCGGCGGACAAGATTTGCTAGGGACGTATGCAGTGGACGAAGAAGGCGTGAAGGCGGAACGCGTGCAGGTGATCGATAACGGAATCCTGCGCGATCTGCTGATGTCGCGCCGGCCGGGTCCTGATCTCATGCACTCGAACGGTCATGGACGCGCCGCCTATCTTGCCGACGCACGCCCGTTGATCAGCAATCTTTTCTTTACTTCGACATCCGCCGAGTCTCCCACCGATCTGAAAAAGAAATTTCTGGACACATGCAAGCAGAACGGAAATAAATGGTGCCTCCTCGTGCGCGCGATGGACAATCCCGTCCTCGGCGTGCGCGAGCAGGACGACCTTTCCGAAATGGTGATGGGCGCCGCGTCCGGCGCCGCCACCGGCGACCGTTTGCCGTTGCTGGTATATCGCGTCAATGTCGACGATGGAACGGAATCATTGGTCCGCGGCGCGCGGCTCGCCGGACTGACGTTGCGGGCGATCCGAAACATCGCCGGCGTCGGAAGCGATGCCACACCGTTTAACTTCACTCAGAGCCAGCGGGCGGGTTTTTCCGGAACCGCGCTGGCGGCTTTCGGTTCAGCCGATTCCGGCGTTCCAGCAACCGTGATCGCGCCCTCGCTGCTCTTCGATGACGTCGAAGTTCACGGCGCACGCGGTGAGCCGGAACGTTTGCCGCTGGTGCCACCGCCACCGATGAATTAGGTGCCTGGAACAGGGCCGTCTTACGCGTTGGCCATGTCAAGGTAACGCACCGCTGAGTACTGGGTCGGTTTGGAAGGCCAATCTTGGTTCACTTCCGGTTTGCCGACTTCTCGGGAGTTGGCCCGGCCATCCGTAATTTTTTTATGGGTTGTGGCGTTACGAGCCGTCCGATGTTACGCCGTTGGTGATAGTTGCAGTCGTTCCGTCGAATTTCGTGATGCTGATCGTGAACGGCTCGTTATGGGACTTGGCCCGGTCCCGCAGGATACTGAGCGCAATCTGCTCGCCCAGTAGGATCGACCAGAAGGTTGAACTGCGGAAGTGGATGCCGGCGTGAATTCCGTGACCAAACGAGATGTTGTACGCCAGCTTATTCAGCTCGCCGTTGATGTCAAGAATGTCTCGGTCCGCGCCTGTGTAGGTGTTGAGCGAGAGGCCATCCGTGCTCGGAACGACCACGTCCCGTCCGGCGTGAGAGAGCAGAGGCCGGATCCTTTGGCTTCCATCAAA
>WNGI01007193.1_pt1 | contig 10465 bp, 7 predicted proteins | sample 5400621 | NCBI WGS metagenome assembly WNGI01 (sample SAMN13153374, study PRJNA577476) | soil metagenome | isolation source: 20 cm soil or saprolite under Garry oak tree replicate 1 | place: USA:California | collected 2016-06-15 | reverse complement strand
CGGGGAGGTTGAAAGTTAACAGCTGAAAGCAGAAAAAATGAATCAGAATTGACATCCCGACCCGGCCAGGGCCCTCACCCTGCCACTGAGAGCGCCCCCGGCGTAGGCCTGTGACTGATGGACGAGACGCTCCTTGGATTGGATTGCCAAGGTGCGATAGTTGCTGCGAAGAAATAGCTGGTTAACCATAACCGGCCCCCCCTGTTTTTTGTAAGTGCTTATAATTAGTTCGCAACACTTGCGGGGAGATACATAAGTGTTGCAGCTAAAGGACTTACGAGGAAGTCCTGTACTGTGGGCTATTCATAGCGCAGAGCTTCCATGGGATCGACGAAGGAGGCGCGGCGCGCAGGAACGAAGCAGGCCAAGGCCGCGGCGACGAGGAGCAACAGCGTTACGCCGGCCAGGATGAGCGGGTCGCGCGAACTCTCCATTACCCACTTCGTGGCGAGTTTGTCGAAAGCGATGCAGAGCAGAAGACCTACCGCCAGCCCACCACCCACATTCACAGCCGTAGAAGACATGACGATCCGAAATACGTCGGCCGATTTCGCGCCCAGGGCCATGCGAATGCCGAATTCGTTCGTGCGGGTCGCAACGCCGTAGGACACCACGCTGTAAAGCCCGACGGCGGCGAGGACCAGCGCAAGAATCGAGAAGATACTGAATAGCGTAGCGACAAGGCGCTGCTGCGCGTATTCGGTCTGACCGGTAATCCAGGCTTGCAGGTCGCGAACGCGCATCACTTGCTGTTCCGGGTCCACCTGAACGAGCTGGGCGCGAATGTCGTGCAGAATCGACATCGGCGCGAGGTGGGTGCGCACCAGAATCTGGGTGAACATCCGCAGCCTCAGAGTGTAAGGCACATAGATGGAAGGTTTGATGGGGTTTCGCAAGCCGTCGTTACGGGCATCCGCGACGACGCCGACGATTTGCAGCCAGCCTTCGCTTCCCGGAGCAGCCGGCGAGTAAGGCGGCTCACCTTTGAGATTGGGAATACGGATTTGTTGCCCGATGGCGTTGCCGTTTGGCCAATATTGCCGCGCCATAGTCTGGTTTATCACCGCGAGCGGGGCGCCGCGCATGGTTTCGGTCTGATCCCAGATTCGGCCCTGCGCCAAGGAAATGTGGAGGACAGGAAAGTATTCTGGACTTATGAAGTTGAGGCGCGCCTCCGGCTTCTCCCCGTTGTTCCCCATGATTTCGATTCTGGTATCGCTGCCATTCGATGGCGGCGTGGCGTTGGTCGAAATGCCGGCGGCGACAACTTGCGGCATCGCCGCGACCTTCGCGCGGAGCTGCTCGAAGTATTGGGAGCGGTCCTGCCATGAAACGTGGGTATTGTCGTGTACGGGAATGGGGACCGACATCGTGTGTCCCGGGTCGTAGCCGAGATCGGTCTTCACGAGATGGAGAAAACCCTTACCCGCGGCGCTTGCCACGGTGAGAAGGAGAAGCGTGAGGGCGACCTGGGCGCCAACCATGGCGCTGTGGGTACGCCGGGCATGCGCGCTTCCGGTCATGCGCCGCACGCTGCTTTGCATCAGCCGGGCGATGTCTGGCCGCGAGAGTTGCAACGCCGGCCAAAGGCCGAACACAACCGCGGTAGAGACGGCCAGAGCGATACTGAAGAGCAGCACCGGCACGTTCATCTTAATAACCGATTCCGCGGGAAAGGAACCTTGCGGCAGGAATGCGGTGATCAGGGAAAGGCTCTTCCATGCCAGAAGAACGCCGAGCACGGTTCCGGCGCCAGCGATGGCGAGAGACTCGGTAAGTAACTGCCGGATGATGCGCAGGCGGTCGGCTCCCACGGCGGCGCGCACGGCCATCTCATGCTGGCGCTCGGCGCCTCGGGCCAGGAGCAAGATGGACACGTTCGCACAGCCGATCAGCAGTAAGGAAGCTACCGCGCCAAGCAGCAGATAGAGCGTCGGTCCAAGGGGCTTCGCGTACACTTCGATAATACTTTTCAGGCCGACGCGAAATTTTTCGGGATAACGCTCCGGCGATTGTCTCGCGAACTCTTCCAGTATCGGCTGGAGTTCGGCACTGGCTTGGGCGGCAGAAACTCCCGGGCGGAGCTTCAGCGAAGCGGCGAAGTCGATATGCGGGTCTTGCGTGACATGCAGCGGAAGGTAGACCTCTCCTTCGCCCCATTTGAACCGGGGCGGCATCACACCGACGATCTCATAGGTCTTGTGAACGAGCTGCATTTTGCGGCCAATGATGCCGGGATCGCCCAGGAAGTATCTTTGCCAGAACTGGTAACCGAGAACCACAACGCGTTGCGGCTCCTCGCCCGGCGGTGCGTCGGAGGGAATTAACCAGCGGCCCTTCAGAGCGGGAATGCCCCAGTGGTTGGGAGCGCCCGGGGAGATGTGTATGGATTGAACGTCTTCCGGGAGGTCGCCGTCAGTGGTGGTCAGATTCCAAAAATCCATGCCAACGACGCTTTCGATGGATTTGGCTTGGCGAAGCCGATCCATCTGAGGGCCACTCAAGCCCGTGAACCGGTCATTGCCGGCTTTGTCCACCAGGCGAAGCTCCATGATGCGATCGGAGCCTGGGTACGGGAACGGGTCAAGCAGGACCGCATAGATGACGCTGAAAACGGCGCTTGTGGCTCCGATCCCGAGAGCGAGGGAGAGGACCGCAGTGAGGGTAAAGCCCGGCCGCTTACGCAGTTCGCGGGCGGCAAAGCGCAAATCGGAACCCAGGGATTGCATCAGCACCTCGTATGGCAACCTCTTCGTCTTCGCCGACCTTTGGAGGATTTGACGACAGAGGAGCAGCGATGGTTAGTTGACGGCTGGCAGCGATGGTGTTTTTTTTGAATCTGGAATGAGTGGCTGACTTGCGGTGGGCAGCAGTATGAATGGAGCATTAGGGCAGCAGCGTTCAACGCGGTCATGTATAATTTTCAGCAGGGGATTCTGCTTCTTTCATGGCTGAAGAAACAAACGTAGTGCGGGCAAGTGCGAAAACACGGCTGCGGAGGCGGCTGCGGTTCATGCGGACGCGCGTGCGAGAGTTGAAGATGATTGGGAAAGCGCTCGCGTCAACGAAGCACCCCATCCTGGTGCACATCATTCCCATGCGGCAGTGTAATCTTGCGTGCACGTACTGCAATGAATTCGACGATTTCTCGAAGCCAGTGCCGCTGGAGGAAATGAAGAAGCGCCTGGACATTTTGGCGGACATGGGCACGTCCATTATCACGATCAGCGGAGGCGAACCGCTGATGCATCCGGATTTGGATGAAGTGATTCGGCACATGCGGCGGCGGGGCATGATCGCCGGGTTGATCACCAACGGTTTCTACCTGAACAGGGAACGCATTGAGCGGTTGAACGAGGCGGGGTTGGAGCACCTGCAGATCAGCATTGATAACGTGGCGCCGGACGAAGTTTCCAAGAAAAGCTTGAAGACGCTCGACGGCCGGCTAGTGACGCTGTCGCAGTACGCGGCGTTTCAGGTGAATATCAACTCCGTGCTGGGCAGCGGCGTGAAAGATCCGGAGGATGCGCTAAAGATCGCGCACCGGGCCGTGGAGCTGGGCTTCACCAGCACGGTGGGGATTATTCATGACAACAACGGGCAGTTGAAACCGCTGGGACCGCACGAGCAGGAAATTTTTGAAGAAGTCATGGCGCTGGGGAAGCGGTCGTTCTCGCGATTCAACGAGTTTCAGCACAACGTGGCGCGCGGGCGGGAGCACAGCTGGCGGTGCCGCTCGGGCTCGCGGTACCTGTACATTTGCGAAGACGGGCTGGTGCACTGGTGCTCGCAGCAGCGCGGGTATCCGGGGATTCCGCTGGCAGAGTACACCCAGGAGATGCGCCACCGCGAGTACTCCACCAAGAAATTCTGCGCGCCGCGGTGCACGGTTTCGTGCGTGCAGCAGGTGGGCATTCTGGACAACTGGCGCGACCCGCAGAACCTCCAGCCGATGCCGATGACGTCGCCGGCAACCCCGCAAGCGGAACTGGTGCAGATCGGGCAGGTCCGCGGCGATTCCTGATTTCGGAAGGTCTAATCTGAGCTGTTGCCTTCTTTGTATTTTCTCTCCGCACACATCCTCCTGTTGAGGGATTGACGGTCAAGCCCGGCTTGCTAACAATGAAGGCATGCCAGGTCTAGCGATTGAGATTGAAAATCTGACCAAGGAATATCCCTTCGGGTTCTTGCACCTCAAGAAAAAAACATCTCTTGAAGGGCTGAACATGCAGGTGGAGACGGGCGAGGTGTTTGGTTTTATCGGGCCGAACGGCGCCGGTAAATCGACGACCATCAAGCTGCTGATGAGGCTGATTTTCCCGACGGCGGGAAGCGCGCGAATCCTCGGCAAGCCGATCAGCGACGTGGAAATGCACCGGGACATCGGTTACCTGCCCGAGCAGCCCTACTTCTACGACTATTTGACCGCGGCGGAATTGCTAGACTATTTTGCGCGCTTTCACGACCTGACTGCGGCTGACCGGAAAGAACGCGTGGAACGCATGCTGAAGAAGGTGGGGCTGGAAACCGCGCGCAAGATACAGCTTCGCAAATACTCGAAGGGGATGCTGCAGCGCGTCGGGCTGGCGCAGGCGATACTGCACGATCCGAAAATAGTGATTCTGGATGAGCCGATGTCCGGGCTGGACCCGGTGGGCAGGCGCGAGGTGCGCGACATTATTCTGGAGTTGAAGAGGGAGGGGAAGACGGTGATGTTTTCCACGCACATTCTCTCGGACGCAGAGATGTTGTGCGACCGCGTCGGCGTGATCGTTGGCGGAAAACTCCGGGGCGTGGGCGCGCCGGGCACACTCGTGGACATGAAAACGCAGGGAATGGAGATACTTTTTGAGTTGAGAGGGACGAGCAATGCGCCGCTGTTTTCTAAGGCGACGCGCACGGGCGACTGTTACCGGCTGCAGGTGGCTGAGGAAGAATTGTACGCGGCAATCGACCAACTGCGAGCAGCCGGGGCGCGCATCCTTTCCGTGGCACAGGTGAAAGCGACGCTGGAAGAATTTTTTACGAACCTGGTGGAGGCGGACGGTGCACACACATCGGCGGTGGAAGTGAGCGGGAAATGAGGCGCGCGGGCGTAGTGGCGTTGAATACGTTTCGCGAGGCAGTGCGCGACCGCGTGCTGTATAACCTGGTGTTCTTCGCGCTGCTGATGATGGCCGCGGCAGTCGCGGTGGGACAGATTTCGATCGGGATCGAGCAGACGGTCATCGTGAGCCTGGGCCTGAGCGCCATTTCAGTGATCGGGTTGCTGATTTCCGTTTTCATCGGCGTCGCGCTGGTATCCAAGGAAATGGACAAGCGCACGCTCTACGCGCTGCTGGCCAATCCGGTGCGGCGATGGGAATTCCTGCTCGGAAAATTCGCGGGGCTAGTGCTGACGCTGGCGGTGAACACGGCGGCGATGGCACTGGGACTGCTGCTGGTGATGATCTACGTAAAGCATTCGCTAGAGCGAAGCGATGCGGTGGTGCTGGTGGCGGTGTATTTCATACTGCTGAAGCTGGCGTTGATCGTTGCGCTGGCGCTGCTGTTTTCCTGCTTCACGACGCCGCTGCTGGCGATTTTGTTCACCGTGGGGTTTTATATCGTGGGTTTGTACGTGCAGGAATTGCGGAATTTGCCGGTGGAGGTGATGAGTCCGGCGATGACTGCCTTCACCAAAGGGCTCTCCTATCTGCTTCCGAATTTTGAGAATTTCAACGTGATGGCCATGGCCGCGCACGGGCGAGCGGTCCCCGGAGCCTTGATCCTGCAAAACACTGTGTACACCGTGGTTTACTGCACGATCGTATTGACGGCGGCGGCCGCGGTGTTTTCGCGGCGGAATTTGAAATGAACGCGGAGAAAACCATCGCGTGGGTGTTGCTACTAGTCCTGCCGTTGGGATTTGCAGGCATCTGGCGGCTGCAGCACGGCATCGACGCGCAGCGCGAGTCGCTAAGCCAGGAGCGCGACGACCTCCTGCTGCGCTCGGGAAAACTCGTGAAAGTAATGAGCCTGGAATATGCGCCGCTGCTCGCGGACATTTACTGGACGCGCGTGGTGCAATACTACGGAAACAAACACGTACGAGGCCAGGCGAATCTCGAGTTGCTCTGGCCGCTTCTGGACATTACGACAACGCTCGATCCGAATCTACTGATCTCCTACCGTTTCGGCGCAATGTTTCTCAGCCAGGCAGCTCCGTCCGGCGCGGGCAGGCCGGACCTGGCGGTGCAACTGATCCGGCGCGGCATCCAAGCGAATCCGAGTTATTGGCGCCTCTATGAAGACCTCGGATTCGTCTACTACTTCGATCTGAAGGATTACCAGAAGGCTTCGGATGCTTTTCTGGAAGGCAGCAAGAAACCAAACGCGCAGCTGTGGATGAAAGTGATGGCTGCCAAGGTTGCCGCGGAAGGGGAGTCATTCGCAACCTCGATGTTTTTGTGGAAGGATATTTACGATTCGACACCCGATCCCTCGGTCAAAAAGAATGCCTTGGAGCATCTGCAGTTGCTCAAGGTGAAAGAAGACTGCAAACAACTCGATGCGCTGGCCGATGAATACGCGAAGCGGTACGGTAAACGCCCGGCGCGCATGAGCGAGATGGTCCAGGCCGGGTTGCTCCGTCGAATTCCCGGCGATCCCCTGGGTTTCGCTTACATTTTCGGCCAGGACGGAAAGGCAGAACTGAACCTGGATAGTCCGCTCCTTCAACAGCAGTTGCTGCTCGATCGTTACAAGCTCGGCCCGTAGATTCCATCCCTTGCTCAAAAGTCCGGATTGAAACTCAAGATTGAAAATGGCGGAGAGCCGTAAGAGCGGCAGCGCGGCCGTTACGTTCCAAGCGGATAGCAGGCTCAATTATTCCGAGGTGCACAGCAGCGTCATCTGAGGATCGATGACAATTTTGCGCGGAAGATTCGGCGCGACGAAGTGGAACGAGGTTTCCTCTCCAGCGGCTACGACCGTGCCCAGTAGTGCGCTGTGCCCGGCGCCACTGGCATAGAGCGGAACGCTGGCGACGAAGGAGCGCGGCACGCCGGTCTGAAAAAGCTTCCCGCGAATCACGTAGCCTTTTTCCGTGTGGTGAGCCGTGAATTCCACTCGATAGTGCGGAATTCCCGTCCCGCGTACCCATTCTTCGAAGAACCATTCCATGGAACGTCCGCCTTCGAGGTCCATGCCCGGCGTCATGACGGCTTCCACTTCGTGCTGCAAGTCATCGGTGGAGAGTGCGCGGTAAGCGTACTTTGCCACGAGCGTTTGCAGAAGAGCGGTGAACCGTGCATCGGGATTCCTGGCGCCGGGCTGGCGCAGCATTTCCCGCAACATGTGAATGATCCAGGAGCCCTTGCTGTAGATGATCTCTTCGTAGGCAGCGGGGGACTTCGAGGAATTGAGGCGCATGCCGAGCGTGAGCGCACCGATGTCTCCCGCTGTTTCGGTGGCGCCCGGCAATTTCTCAACGAGCTGCTTGCGGTAGCGCGCCAGCCAGACGTGCAGGGTGTGGTCAGGGTTTTTCTTGGTGTCGGCGAAGAGCACGGCGAGATAATTTGCGATGGCTTCGTCAATCCACTGGTCGCGGTAGCTCGACCATGCGACGACGTTGCCCCACCACTGATGCGCGACTTCGTGATAAGGAACCAACTCGGTGAAGTGCTCCTGGCTGGCGGTGCTCAGCCCTGCGCGCTGCTGGGCCTCCGCAGGCAAGAAGGAATAGGTGGAAACGTACAGCAGGCTGGGCCAGCCCTGCCCGAAGTTTCCAGGAATCGGCGAGACGTTCAGATTGTGGAAAGGAAAGGCACCGCTGAATGTTTCGTAAAAACGTATGGAGGAATCGATCTCTTTGCCGAGTTGCTTGAGCGCGTCGGCCGGGCTGGGAGGGGGAGGAGGAGGCGGCACGACCGAATGTCCCGTCGACGTAGAACCGAAGCGCGCGGAAGGGAAGTACAGGGTATCTGCCTCCGGAGCGGCCAGGCGCTTCCGCAGATCTTCCTCGAGTTCACGATTGGCGTAGATATCGATGGAATGGGCCCCGGAGGCGACGGAGGCCGAGGCGTATTCGCCAAGATTAAAGCCTGCCACAGACATGGGCTTCTCCGTCTTCCAATGGCCGGCGCGGAATTCGCCTTCCTCGTGCTCTTCGAGTTTGGAGCCGGTGGCGATCAAACGAAGCTTGCGCGGCCAGCGCAGAAGGATGTCATAGGAAGAAAATTCCGCGCTGTCCCCCAAATGTGGGTACCAGCTTTCTCTCGCGCCGACAAACAACACGCCGTTTCCAGCGTCCTGTATGACGTTGCCCCGGTAATGAAAATGAAGCGTGAATTCCTGACGGCCCGCCGGAGTTTGCGGAAGGACAACGTCTAGATAGTCGTTGCCGCGCGCGCTGCGCTCCTGGAGGTTCATGCCCTCATTTTGAAAAAAGGGGAGGGATTCATTGTGGTCGCCGGTGACGCTGTCGATCGTTAGAGCCCGGGAAAGCTGGAAAGCGAGAACGCGCTCCGTTCCGGTTTCTGCGCGCAAACGTACGCTGGCGTTGGCATCCAACGAGTTATTGGGAGAAATCGAGGCCTCAATGGAGTAGTGCGAAGCGCGAAAAGCCGCTGGAAGAACGGGAGAGTCGGGAATTCGATGCGAGGTCCAGACATCGTAAAAGGTTTTGCCGCCGACTTTGTGAACTTGTCCGAGGAGGAATTGCTCGTCACGTTGTGCGTCAAGCACCACATCGAACGGACCGGTGGCCGCGCCCTCAAGCCCGGCGTAAAAGCAGGGCTTAGGGTTGGGCGACAGCCGATCAAAGAGAATACGCAGGGTGTAGCTGGGATTGAGCTGAGTTAGGGCGGCATCCCATTGTGCTCCGACGGAAGCATCCGTCTGAACGGCAAGATTGGCGCTGCGGAATTGACGGAGAAGTTCGCCGGCGGTGTCGTCCGTGAAGCGGAGATAACCGTTGATGAATTCCTGATCGAGCACGGGAGCGCCGAGAAAACGCCCCATCTGCTGTTTTTCGACCGGATCGCGTGGGGCCGCCAGAACGTGGCCGCGCCCGGAAAAGACAGCGCCGGTAATCTGCCCATCGAGCGGGGAGAAAAAGGTGACCGTACCTTCGTCAAAGGAGAGAACGGCGTCGCCGCGGCGCAACTGGATGTGATTGGCGGGAGCGATGCGATAGACATTTGAGCTGTCGATGCGCAGCGCCTTGATCGCATCATACAATTCATGCAGTGATTTCTCCGAGGCCGGAAAGACCACTGGCGCTAGGAGACCCCACAACGCGAAAAAGACTCCCCAGACCCTCATCCAAGAAGTGTAGTCACATTCGGCATGAGGGAACAAGGCGGACCGGCGAGACTCGTGGCTGCGGTTTAAGATGGAAAGACGCGGGGTATGATTTCAGTTTCCAGAATTCGCACAGTTTTGCTGGGCGTCGCGCTCCTTTCCGTGAGCGGGCGGGCAGTGGCGGATACGATTGTCCTGAAGAACGGCCGGCGCATCATGGCTCTGAGCGCCGTCGAAGAAGGCGACAAGGTGAAGTATCTGACCGCCGCCGGCGAATTGAGCCTGCCGAAATCGATCGTCGATCATATTGAGAAAGGTGAAGCGCTGCCGATGGCCGGTTCGCCGCGAGCCGATGCCGCAAACCTGGACATCGCCCCGCCGGCAGCACAACCGCTCGGCAGCGGGGACAGCGACGCGGTCGAGCACGCCGCGGTACACGATGGGGCGATCGACCGCCCCTATATCGCCGAGCTCGAGGGTGAAGCGCGACTGGGAACGAAGCAAGCCAACTTCAATGCCGCCATGGGGCATCACGCGGCGGCATCATTCGAGATATCACACGGCGATATGGAACACGCCCTGGCCGACGAGCGCACCGCGCTGATCTACGCCCCGGAAGAGCCGGCGCTGCTGATGGACGTGGCCTACGTCCATCTTCGCCGGAGCGAATACAAACAGTCGCTCGAATACCTGGAACGCGCGAGGCGCGTGGCTCCGGACAATCCGGATGTCGCAAAACTCGAGGGCTGGGCTTACTACGGCATGAACAAGCTGGAGCAGGCCGTCGCGGAATGGAAGAAGGCGCTCGCCTTGCGGCCGGATGCGGAGGTGCGAGCGGCGCTGGACAAGGCGCAACGCGACAAGAAGGAAGAAGAGAGTTACAAGGAAAACGAGAGCAGCCATTTTACTTTGCGTTACAGCGGAGCAGCCGCGCCGGCCCTGGCGCGGGATGTTTTGCGCACGCTGGAGATGCACTTTTCCGCCATCGAATCCGCACTGAACTATTCGCCTCCGGATTCCATCGGCGTGATCTTGTACACCCAAGAAGCGTTTGCGGACATAACCAAGGCTCCCGGATGGGCGGGCGCGCTGAATGACGGCCGCATTCGCGTGCCGGTGCAGGGATTGACCGCGGTGGACCAGGAGTTGTCGCGGGTCCTGAAGCATGAATTGACGCACA
>WNGI01004048.1_pt1 | contig 10465 bp, 11 predicted proteins | sample 5400621 | NCBI WGS metagenome assembly WNGI01 (sample SAMN13153374, study PRJNA577476) | soil metagenome | isolation source: 20 cm soil or saprolite under Garry oak tree replicate 1 | place: USA:California | collected 2016-06-15 | reverse complement strand
GGCAGCTCCACGATGATGCGGTCACTGCCCGCCTTCTGGACGACCGGCTCTGAGACGCCGAACTCGTCGATGCGGTTGCGTACGACTTTGAGCGCGTTGTCGATCGCTTTGCTCTTGTCGGGAACCAGTCCCTTGGACTCGTCGACCTCGAGCGCGAGATGCATACCGCCCTGGAGATCCAGGCCGCGCTTCAGCGGAACGCGCCGAACTGTGTCGTAGACGACCTGGCCATTGCGCGTGACACGTTCGACCACCGTGCGCGGAAACAGCGTCCAGATGGACGCTGCGATGAGACCCAGAATGATGGCAATCCGATACTTCAGATTCATGCTGCTGAATTGGTGAAAGGTGCGCTTCCAGACTAGCCGATAAGGTTACCGGGAAGGTTAAGGAGAGTCAACGCGTTCCTCGCCTCGCGCTCGTCGTGCGCGAGCTGCTTCGACAGCAGCTCCGCCGAGGCAAACTTTCGCGTTTCGCGAAGCCTCGCCACGAAATCGATTCGAACGTACGCACCATAGAAATCGCCGCTCGTGTCGAACAGATGCGCCTCCAGCGACGTCGCTGAATCTCCAAATGTCGGTCGCGGTCCGAGATTCATCATTCCGCCTACAGGCCCGACCGGTGTTTGGACCCGCACTGCATATACACCTTCGGGCGGAAGAAGCTTCCTCGACGGCGGAGGTCCAAGGTTCAGGGTGGGGAATCCGATCCGGCGGCCGCGCTGTTCCCCCTCGATGACGCGGCCGCTCACGGAGTAGAGGCGCCCCAGCGCTTCAGCCGCGCGGTGCAGATCGCCGCCCGCCACCGCGCGCCGGATCGAGGTTGAGGACACCGACAGTCCTTCCGCCGTCGAGACCGGATCCACGACCTCCACTCGGAAGCCGTCCCGTTCTCCGAGCGTGCGCAGAACGTTGACATTGCCCGCCCGCTGTCGGCCGAAGCCGTGATCGTAACCGATCAGCAAATCGCGCATCCGGAAGCAACGCCTGAGGACGAGCTCGACGAAATCCTCGGCGGAATAAGCGGCGAGCTGCGCGGTAAACGGAAGCACCGCGAGATAATCGATACCCGTTTCGGCCAGGACCTCCTGCTTTTCATCGTGGGTCGTGAGCAGCAACGGAGCCGCCACCGGGTTCACGATCTCGAGCGGGTGCGGCTCGAATGTCACGAGGACGCTCGGAATCTTGAGATGTCGTGATCGCGCGACCAACCGCTCGACCACGTCGCGATGGCCGCGATGAACTCCGTCGAATGTCCCGACGGTGAGCACGGTGCCCGTCACGTACGGTGGCAGGCCCGACTCGTCCGAAGAGTCGATTTGCCTAGGCATCCGGCACGACGCGCAGCGCTCTCACTCGCGCTGGATTGTCGGCAAGGCTGTCCAGCGTCGCGGCATCGCGCACATCGAACGTGCCAGCGCGGATCCGGCGGAGCGATTCGACGTGCGCCGCGGAAGAGGTCAGGCGTCCGAGGTCACGGGCAAGCGCCCGAATGTAAGTTCCGCCGCTGCAAGTGATGACGGCCGAAAGCGAATCGTCCGTGAGTTTTCCCAGCTCCCAAGCGTGAACGGTGACATTCACGGCAGCGAGCTCGAGCGGCTCTCCGCGCCGCGCCGCGTCGTAGGCCCGGGTTCCATCCACGCTCTTCGCCGAGTAAGCGGGGGGAACCTGCGAGATGGTGCCGGTGAGAGACTTCACCGCCGATTTGATAGCGGCCTGGCGCGGAACGGTGGCGGTACGGATGACCCTCCCGGTCGCATCATCGGTGTCAGTTTCTTCCCCGAATTCGATCGTCGCCTCGTAAACCTTGGGCTCGGCGTCGATAAACGTCGCGAGCCGCGTTGCCCGGCCAAGGAGAAGAACGAGTAGCCCGGTGGCGAAAGGATCGAGTGTGCCGAGGTGGCCAATGCTGCGCTCACCATAAACCCGTCGCACGTGCTGGACGACATCGTGCGACGTCATTCCCGCCGGCTTGTCGACTAGCAGCAGACCCTGAGGCGCCGAGACTTCGTTGGCGCCGTCAGTCTCTTTCGGCGTGGAGAACCCAGCTCCGCGGTCAGTCTTCTTCGCGACCACGGCCCGCCGCGGCATCCTGCTTCTTCACGTCAGCGAGTAGCGATTCGATGCGGGCAGCCCGAGCGATGGTGTCATCTTCCTTGAACTGAATATCGGGTGCGACTCGCAGCTGAAGCTCGCGCGCTACGCGTGAGCGGAGATGCGAGGCAACGCTCTCGAGCCCGTCGAAGGTTGCCTTCTTCTCGGTATCGCTCCCTAGCACGCTCACGTAGACGCGGGCATGCCGGAGGTCGGGACTGACCTCGGCCCCCGTGACGGTGACGAAGCCAACGATCCGCGGATCCTTTACCGATTCGGTGAGGAATGTCGCCACCTCGACGCGGACCGCTTCGGCGACGCGGTCCGCTCGACGCGTGTTACGCAGAAGCGCCCGCCACCGAGGTCAGTGTCCGCGCAACCTGCTCTTTCTTGTAGCATTCGAGCACGTCACCCACCTTGATGTCGTTGAAGTTCTCGACTCCAATTCCGCACTCGAACCCTTCGCGCACTTCCTTGACATCGTCCTTGAACCGCCGCAACGAGGAGATGGCTCCGTCGTAGACCTCGACCCCGTCGCGGATCACGCGAACGCGGCCCTGGCGGTTGATGACGCCGCTGCGAACCGAGCAGCCGGCAATGACGCCCATTTTCGGAACCTTGAACAGCTCGCGAACCTGTGCTTCGCCGAGCACGACTTCCTTCTCCTCGGGGCGAAGCATTCCCTCGAGCGCAGCCCGAACGTCTTCGACCGCCTCGTATATGACCTTGTAAAGCTTGATCTCCACGCCTTCACGCTCGGCCGCCGCGCGTGCGTTATTGTCGGGCCGCACGTGGAACCCGACGATGATCGCGCCCGATGCGCGCGCGAGCAGGATGTCGCTTTCGGTGATGGCACCCACACCGCGGTGGATGACGTCGACCGAGACTTCCTCGTTTGACAGCTGACCAAGCGCGTCCGCGAGCGCTTCGGCGGGACCGCCCTGGTCGGCTTTTATGACAATACGGAGCGTCCGCTTCTGGCCGGGCGCCGTCTGCGACATGAAGTCCTCGAGCGAGACCACACCCTTGGCCGTGCGGCGACTCTTGGCCTCGCGGTCGAGACGCTGGCGGCGCTGCGCGATTTCGCGTGACTCCATCGCGTCCTCCACCACCACGAATTGATCACCGGCCGTAGGAATGCCGCCGATGCCGAGGACCTGAGCGGGTATCGCCGGACCCGCGTCCTTGATGCTGCGGCCGCGCTCATCGAGCAGCGCCCTCACGCGACCCGAATACATGCCACAGATGAAATCATCGCCGACGTGGAGCGTGCCGTTGTTGACGAGAATCGTCGCCAACGCACCCTTACCCGGATCGAGCTGTGCTTCGATCACCGCACCCGTGGCGCTCCGGTTCGGATTCGCTCTGAGGTCGAGGATCTCGGCTTGCAACAGAATCTGGTCGAGCAGTTTGTCGATGTTGGTTCCCTTTTTCGCCGAGACCTCGGTCGAGAGAACGGTACCGCCGAACTCCTCGAGCACGACGCCATGCTGGAGCAAGTCCTGCTTCACCTTCATCGGGTTTGCACCAGGAACGTCGATCTTGTTGATCGCAACGATCATCGGGACGCCGGCGTTCTTGGCGTGCGAGATCGCTTCGATCGTCTGCGGCATCACCTGATCGTCCGAAGCTACGACGAGCACGACGATGTCCGTGACCTGGGCGCCGCGCGCGCGCATCGCCGTGAACGCTTCGTGGCCAGGCGTGTCGAGGAACGTGATGTGCTTGCCGCCCGGCAGCGAGACGTGATACGCACCGATGTGCTGCGTGATACCACCTGACTCGCCGGCGACGACGTTCGATTTCCGGATGTAGTCGAGCAGCGACGTCTTGCCATGGTCGACGTGACCCATGATCGTGACGACCGGCGGGCGCGGCTCGAGCTGTTCCGCCGTGTCATCCGCCGTTGGCGTGGTCTTGAGATCGGCCGCGTATTCCTCTTCCTTCACTGCCTGGAAGCCGAATTCGCCGGCGATCAATTCGATCTGGTCGAAGTCGAGCCGCTGGTTGATGGTGACCATCAGCCCGAGGTTCTTGAACGCAAACCCGACGATCTGGACTGCCGGGGTCTTCAGGATTTGGGCGAGCTCGCTGACGGTGATGAACTCGTTGACGCGAACTGTCTTCTTCTCGCGCTCCACCTCGGCCGCCTGCTGGGCGGCAAGCTCCTCACGATAACTGCCATCCTCGGCGCGACGCGCTCCACCGCGACGAATTGGCCCGCGCATCGACGCCATCGTTTTTCCGATGTTCGCCGACACCGCTTCCTGATCGACTCCGCGCTTCCCCTTCTTCCCGCGACGCCCCCCACGATCTTCGCCGCGACCAGTACCGCGATCGTCGCGCCGCGGCGGTGCGGTGCCTGCACCCGGCGCCGCTGATGCGACCGGACGAGGCGGCGCGTATGGCGCGCCGGTCGCAACGGGACGCGGACGCGGAGCTCCTGGAACGACGGGCTGTGGACGCTGACGCTCACGGCCCTCAGTGCCCGCGTGCGCTGTCTGAGCCTGCGGCGGTGGCGCGACCGGACGCGCGGGAGCAGCCGGGGTTCTGGGCCGTTCGATTGTCGGAGCATCCGCCGGCATCGAAGCGGCGATCGTCACCGGAGGCGCCGCTACAGGGTTTGCTGAAACCGGGGGGGCTACATCCGCGACAGCTGGTGCCTCGACCGGTGCCTCTGCTACCGGCTCCGTGGCGGCGCGACGACGACGCTTCGCGGCAGCCTCGGCGGGTGCCGGCTCGGGCTTCGCTTCGGCAGAAGGAGCGGCGGTCGCGGCTCCGCGCCGTCGACGAGTCGCCGCCGGTGGAGCGGCAACACGTGCGCGCTTCTCGCGCTCCCAACGGGCGCGGATGCGAGCAACCTGATCGTCACTCAGCGGACTCAGATGGCTGCGCACAGGTACGTCCATTTGACGAAGGAGATTGATCACCTCGTCGCTTGGAACCCCGAACTCGCCTGCCAAATCATGTACTCGAAGCTTGCTCAAACCTACTCCTCCCCTTCCGTACGCCCGCCCGGCATCGGCGTCGGGCTTAGTGCCCGAATCCCCTTTGCCAGACCCCTGTCGACAATCCCCACGACTGCGGTGGTTTCGCGGCCCACCGCCGAACCCAACTCCACCGCTGGCGGTCCAACAATGACCGCAACTCCGCGAGCCTGAAGCAGCGGCAGCACTTTGTCCAAACTGTTACTCGACGCGTCGGGCGCCGCAATAGCCAGAAACAACTTCCCGCGCCTCGCGGCATCCCGCACCCGCTCCACACCAACGATCGCCCCGCGTCCACGAACGCCCAGGCCAATGAGGCCGACGAGTTTGCGCTGCTGAACCGCGTCCACTTCGTCTACTCCTTCTCCTTCCCTTCCGTCTCAGCCGTCACCTCGGGAGCAGCGACATTTCCACCTTCGGACGCCATTTCTGCACTCGCCTCGACGTCCGCCTTTGTCGTGGCAACCGCTTCGTCGCCCGTCTCTGGCGCTTCGTCGGTCGTCAGCTCATTGATGATCGCCATCAGACGGTCCGCCTCTTCGGGCGCAATGCCCGGGAGACGCAGAAAGTCTTCGCGCTCGAGATCGATGATGTCGTCGAGCGTCTTGTAACCAGCCTCCTCGAGAACGGCGACCGTCGCCGGCTGCATCCCCTCGATGTCGACAAGGCGTGGATTCACGCCGGACACGGGCTCATCGGTCGGAAGCGGAGCAAAGATCGGTTGGTCGGTACCGCGCTCCATCCACTCACGACTCGAGTAAAGCTCGATCTTCCATTCGGTAAGCTCGGACGCGAGGCGTACGTTCTGACCGTTGCGGCCGATCGCGAGCGACAGCTGATCTTCGTCGACGATCGCCTGGATCGTCTTCGTCGCCGGATCGCTGAACACGCGAGCAACGCGCGCCGGCGCGAGCGCCAGCTTGGCGAAGCGCTCGGGATCGGCCGACCACGGGACGATATCGATTCGCTCTCCGCCCAGCTCGTTGACGACAGCCTGAACACGCGAGCCCTTGAGACCGACGCATGCGCCCACTGGATCGACCGAATCGTCACGAGAGAACACCGCGATCTTGGTCCGGCTTCCGACTTCGCGGGCGCTGGCCCGGATCTCCACCAGATTCTGTTGGATCTCGGGGACCTCGAGCTTGAACAGCGCCTTCACGAACAAAGCATCCGCTCGGCTGAGAACGAGACGCGGCCCTTTCGGAGTTTCCTCGACGCGCTTCAAGACAGCGCGGATCGGATCGCCCTGATGGAAGTGCTCGCGGTGGTTCTGCTCGCGGTAGGGAATGATCGCCTCCGCCTCGCGGAACTTGTTGAGCATGATCACGAGCTTGCCGCGCTCGATCTGCTGGACCTCTCCTGAGAGAAGGTCTCCGACTCTGCTGGAGAACTCGTCGCGGATCTTCGATCTCTCGCCTTCCCTGACGCGCTGAATGATGCGCTGCTTGGCCGCCTGTACAGCCGTGCGCCCAAACTCGGCGAAATCGACCGGAATTTCCATCTGGTCGCCGACCTGGAACTCCTCGTCCTCGAACCGTGCCTCTTCGAGAGAGATCTGGCTCGCCGGGTCGGTAACCTCGTCGACGACGGTCTTGAGGAGAACGATCTTGATCGCCCCCTTGTTCTCGTCGATTGAGACTTCAGCCTGCACCGTTGGCCCGTGCTTCTTGGCGAGGGCGGCGTTGATGCCGTCCTCCAGAAGCCCGTGCAATTCGGCGCGATCGATCTGCTTCGAGTTGGTCAACTCGCGGATCGCCGTCAGAATTTCTACTGAAGCCGCCATGTCCTCTGCCTCTACCTTTTCCAGTGAAACGCCAGCCGGGCTTTCTCGACCGCGGCAAGCGGAAAGCGCCGCTCATCGCCGCGCTGGTCATGCACTATCACAACTTCGTGTCCGGCATCCCCTTCGACACCGGCGATCTCGACTTCGTCTGTCCGTCGGCCGGCCGGGTCGCCCTCCACATTCGTGGTGACCACCGCGCTCGCGCCGACAAACCGGCTCCAATCCTTCGCGTTCCGTAGCGGTCTTTCGATTCCCGGAGAGGAGACTTCCAGCACGTATCTTTTCCCCGCGAAATCCTCCGCATCAAGCCTCATCTCAATCACGCGCGATGCCGCCGCGCAATCATCGACCGTCACTTTTTCTCCATCCTCGCGCTCAACGCGAACGTCGAGAACGGGACGACCCTTGCTGCCCCCGATCCTGAACTCGAAAAGCTCTAGCCCAAGTGGCTTAATTTCCGATGCCACAAGAGATTCCAGCGTTTCGTTCATCCAGGTTCGAGGTTTCTTCCAGAGACAAAAAAATGTGGGGGTATCCCCACATTCCGGTTGGCCGCCGAGTTGAACGCCCTATACAATGTAGAAAGGTGGCTGAGGCGAGTCAAGCTGAGCACACCAGCTAAGCCTTAGCGGCAATCACTCCAATCTGCCGTCCTTTGTCCCCCGCGCGATGCGAAAAGAAACGATCGTTATCGTGGCGCGTACAGGATGAGCTGACAGTGATCTTCTGTACTCCAGTCTCGGTGGCGTGCTCGGCGATCAGGGACCTTAAGTCGACGTGTCCCGGCCGGGTTGCGGGCTGTCCGGTGAGCTGCTCCCTGACCTCGGCGCTTACCTCGTAACAGCGCCCGCAAATCGCGGGACCCAAATGGATCGCCAGCTCGTCTGGAGGCAATCCATATCTGGCGAGCGCGGCAATCGCTTCGGTCGTGATATGGGCAGCGGTTCCCCTCCACCCGGAATGGAGGAGCGCGACGATGCCTGAGGGGTGAGCGATGAATACCGGGACGCAATCTGCCACGCCTACCGCTAACGCGATTCCCTTTTCGGACGCGATGTGTCCGTCCGCCTGATCGCCCCGGAGCCAGCCTTCCCACCCGCCGGTGTGCACGAGCACACGAGTACCGTGGACCTGCCGGATCGATGCAAGTCGTCGCGCGGTTTCGGAGAGCTCATGCTGCACTGCGGTCCAACGGCCCATGACCTCGTTGACAGGGTCGGTGCCAGAGAGACCAAAGGTTCCGGCGTCGCGGGTCGTCGTGAAGGCGCGAATCCCCCAACTCTCGAAATCGGGGATTACCTCCTTCGGAACCTCACTCACACTACTGGCGGCGATCGTCGACCCGGGTGATTGCCGCCCCAAGCGCGTTCAGACGCTCATCGATGCGCTCGTAGCCGCGCTCGATCTGCCCGACGTTGTTGATGAAGCTCGTTCCCTCGGCGCACAACGCCGCGAGCAGAAGCGCCATTCCGGCCCGAATGTCGGGAGACTCGAGGAACGCGCCACGCAGACGCGAGGGCCCGTGGATCAGCGCGCGGTGCGGATCGCAGAGCACGATCCGCGCTCCCATGGTGGACAGCTTGTCGACGAAGAACATGCGTGACTCGAACATTTTTTCGTGCATGAGAATGAGGCCGTCGCACTGCGTTGCGGTCACGATCGCTATGGACATGGTATCGGCCGGGAACGCAGGCCAGGGCTGGTCCTCCAACTTTGGAACGTGCCCGCCCATGTCCGCCTGTATTTGCCGGGATTGTTTCGCGGGTACAATAAGGTCGGGGCCGTCCACCTTGCACTCGATGCCCAGGCGAGAGAAGCCCATCAGCGTGGAGCGAAGATGCTCGACGCCGGCGTTCTCGATTCTCAGCTCCGACTTTGTGACCGCGGCGAGGCCGATGAAGGAGCCGACCTCAATGTGATCGGGACCGATGGCGTGCGTGACCGATGTGGTGCCGAGCGCGCGGCCACCCTGAATGGTCATGGTGTTCGTGCCGACGCCCTCGATCTCCGCTCCCAGCGCGATGAGAAAGCGCGCCAGATCCTGGACATGCGGCTCGCTGGCAGCGTTGCGAAGAACAGTCGTGCCGGTCGCGGCCGACGCCGCCACCAGGGCGTTCTCGGTCGCGGTGACACTCGGCTCGTCGAGAAACACGTCGGCACCGCGGAAGCCATTGACGCGCATCTCGATCATCTTGCCGTGCGTGAACTGGGCGCCGAGCTGCTCGAGCGCGAGAAAATGCGTGTCGAGTCTACGGCGTCCGATCACATCCCCGCCAGGCGGCGGCAGCGTCACCTGTCCGCAGCGCGCCAGAAGGGGCGCCGCGAGAAGGATCGACGCCCGGATCTTGGCGCACAGGGTCGGATTGAGATCGGCCGGACGCAGGTCCTTGGCGTGGACATCCAGCGAGTTCCGACCGACCCACTCCATGGATGCGCCAACGGAGCGAATGAGCTCGACGAGCGTCTCGATGTCACGGATGCGGGGAACGTTCTCGAGATGAACCTTGTTCTGAGAAATCAGCGCTGCCGCAACGATCGGAAGGGCAGCGTTCTTGTTTCCGGAAGGTCGAATGGAGCCGCTGAGGGGTCTGCCTCCCTCGACGACGAACTGTACTGCTGGCATGTTGAATACGGTCAGTGGTGAAGAGTGTTGCGCAAATATATCGCACTGAGCACTCTTTGTACCGCGGCGGAAACCCTCTCGGTAAATGGCCTCTCCCTTGCACACTTCGCGCACATGACGGGATGGATCGGCGGCACTGAACTGCTGTTGCAGGCTGCCCGCGCTCTTCAGGATACGATCTACACGAAACAGATCGTGGCCGAGCCGGGTTTGTGGAGCAAAGTCACGAGCGTGGCGAGCGGCGTCATGACCATCACCGTGATCATCCTTACGGTGGCGCTCGTGCCGGCGGCGTGGAATTTCAGAAAGAGCTACAAGAAAGTCAGCGACATGCTGGACAAGATTTACGGGGACATCAATCCATTGATGCGGCACGCGAGTGCGATTGCCGACAACGTCGATTATATCTCGACCGCTATCCGCGTAGACATACAGCAGGTGAGCCAGACGGTGGCGGCCGTGAATCAGCGTTTGCAGCAGGCGGCGTTCGTGACGACTGCGTCGACGATCCGAGGCGTGCAAACGGGAATCAATCAGGCATTTGACGAGGAGGACTGGAGCGATGGGGACTACGACGAAGACAGAGCCGACGGTGGGGAGAAACCGCGCCCGCGCGTCCGACCCAGAGATGGAGCTGGACGAGGAGCGTGAGCAGCAATACGACCTTCTGACCGCTGCGATCATCGGAGCAGCGGTCGGCGCCGGAATCACGCTGCTCCTTCGGAGGGGGCCGTCGGGCCGTCGTCCGGTCGGACCACTGGTTCGCTACGCTGGGCGCGGCGCGGCGCTCGCGGGTTTGGCCGGAGCCGAAGGTGCGCGTTGGGCGGGAAACCGTGGCCTCGAAGGAGCCAGGTGGGCCGGCGAGCGCGCCATGGAAGGCGCGCGGTGGGCTGCTCCGCGTGCGCAACGCGGATTCCGCACAGCCGTGGACCGTGGCGAGGACCTGGTTGACCGGATTCCTGTCGACGAAGTGGTT
>WNGI01024546.1_pt1 | contig 10466 bp, 6 predicted proteins | sample 5400621 | NCBI WGS metagenome assembly WNGI01 (sample SAMN13153374, study PRJNA577476) | soil metagenome | isolation source: 20 cm soil or saprolite under Garry oak tree replicate 1 | place: USA:California | collected 2016-06-15 | reverse complement strand
CTCCTCGCCTATGAACCGGCCGCGGGCGTGGGACATCACGTTGCGCTGTCTGTCGTAGGATCTGAGCGTCTGCTCGAAAGCGGCTACTTCCGTGCAAAAATCGCTCAGGAGAATTTAATCAAGGGTTCCTCCATCGCCTATTCAATTGTTCGCGCGACGCAGTTCTTCGAATTCGTCAAGGGTATCGCCGATTTTTCCACTGATGGCAACCAAGTGCGCCTGCCATCTGCGCTCATCCAGCCCATGGCGGCCGACGATGTCGCCAGTGCGGTAGGCCGGATCGCTATGGGCTCACCAGCGAATGGCACCGTTGAGGTAGGTGGGCCAGAAAAGTTTCGCCTCGATGAACTCGTCCGGCGAGGTCTAGCCGCACGCAATGATCCGCGCGAGGTTGTCGCTGACCCGCACGCGCGTTACTACGGCGTGGAGCTGAGTGAGAGGACACTCGTTCCCGGCGATGACGCACGACTCGGCGAGACGCGTTTCGAAACCTGGCTCACTCAGTCCGCGGCGAAAGCGGCGGCGGTCACCCACTAGTGGATCCGTCAAAGAGAGGCCGGTTTTAACTGGGACTTTGGCACTTCCCACATGACGATAAGCCAACTTATCGGGATTTGGCCGGAATCACAATCGAGCTAGAATTATGTTATGCGCCAAACTACTATCACGATGCTCCTGATATTTATGGTTTCGTCTGGCGCAAACCCTCAGACGAACACAAAAGAGCGCCCTCCCTCGCCTAAGAGCTTGAAAGCCCGGATTCCCCCGCCCAAGCGCAGCATCTATGGTGCGGTACGCGATGGCAAAGATTGGGAAAATCCTTATCTGATTGCCATGGAGGATGGCGTTGAAGTTAGGAAGAAGGGTGACGATTACGCTGCCCCGGTCGTCTCAGTTGAAGAGGTGATGAGGTTTCTAGAAGACCTTCCAAAATCTGATTGGCCGTATGGACTTGTGGTCGCCGTGCAACAACAAAGTGTTTGCTGCCAATACTCCGATGGCGAAGCGAGGATTCGGGCTAATCACGCGGACTTGCTGAGCCGTTTGAAACGAAAAGGTATAGCTGTATCGCTTTGGCCAAGCGGATGAGTTTCCTCAACAACGGATTCCCGTAAAGAGCGAATTGTCTGTGACGCTCCGCGCCAAGTCCCGCGAAACGGGATTATCGGAATGTGGCCCAGGGGCCCCGTTGCGAGGTGAAAAGCGACATTCCGGTAACAGGACTTATTTGGAGGTAATCGTGAGCAGTTAATTTGCTTTCTACTATCAGATACGACTGAATTTGTGTAGGGTAAACATGGGTAGTGACTAAGCTAGGCTCATATGTTACTTTGCGACCGTTCGGTAGTGACTCCGGTCCTGAACTTCAAAGTGATGAAGGTGGTTAGCAAGTGCCGTCTGTCCGAGTTCTCGTAGTCGACGATTCTGCGCCTTGGAGAGGTTTCGTGTGTTCGACGCTCGAAAAAGGGCCGGAATTGCAAGTCATCTGTGAAGTGTCGGACGGATTTGAAGCCGTGCAAAAAGCCGAAGAACTGAAACCGGACTTGATCGTGCTCGATATCGGTCTTCCAACACTGAATGGATTCGAAGCCGCTCGACGAATCCGCAAGCTAGCCCCTGAGTCCAAGATACTCTTTCTGAGCCAAGAATCCTCTGCCGATGTAGTGCAAGAAGCTCTCAGTTTGGGGGCGCGGGGCTACGTCGTTAAAGCAAATGCAGGAAGCGAGCTATTGCCTGCTGTCGAGGTGGTTTTTCGAGGTGAGCGATTTGTCAGTAACAGCATAAAAGGCTACAAGTTGACCGAGGTTCCAGTTGCGAAAACCACTCACCGCCATGAGGTCGTGTTTTATTCTGATGATACGGTTTTTCTAGAGAGCTTTAATCGCTTTATTGCTGCTGCCCTTAAGGCCGGTAACGGGGCTATTGTGGTCGCTACGAAGTCACACCGGGATAGGCTTCTTCAGAGATTGAAGGTAGAGTGCGTGGATGTTGATGGCGCCATTCAACATGGTACGTACATTTCATTGGATGCTGCCGACACGCTCTCCTCAATCATGGTGAATGGTTTGCCTGATCCGGTTCGATTTTTCGAGGGCGTCAGCGGTCTGATTGAGGCAGTCTCCAAAGCAGCGAAGGCAGAACATTCCCGAGTTGCATTTTGCGGTGAACGTGTAGGTCTGTTGTGGGCGGAGGGGAAGACAGATGCGGCGATTCGGCTCGAACAACTCTGCAACGATCTATGCAAAACACACGAAGTAGACATCCTCTGCGCGTATCAATTGAGCAGCATCCACGGCGAGGAAGATGAACACCAGTTCCAAAGCATCTGTGCAGAACACTCAGCCGTTCATTCCGAGTGAAAGGGCTAGCCCCCAGCTGCCCGTGCGGACTCTCCTCTTGTACTGAGGGGCACACGAGCGTGAATCGTTGTGCCCCGCCCAGGCCGTGAGTCGATTGAAAACGTGCCCTTCACCAGATTGACTCGCTCCTGCATGCTGACGAGCCCCAGTCCTCGATTATTCTTCACTCCTTCGGGGTCAAAGCCTAGTCCCGCATCGCGCACAGTGAGATGGATCCCATCCGGCGCTCCGCGCAGTTCAACTTCGAAGCGCTGCACGCCAGAGTGCTTCACCGCATTATGCAGAGCTTCCTGCATAACCCGAAAGAGACAAAGTGAAATCTCCTCTGGCACTGCGGGTGGGATGTCAGCGTGGGTAAAGTCAATCTCCACTTTCTGTTGTTCAGAGAGCTCCTGGCAGAAGCTCTTGGCCGCGGCTACGATGCCCAGGAGTCGCAGCTTCGATGAATGCAACTGGTGCGACATCGCCTGGGTGTCGGAGGCAATCTCATGTACGCGATTCAATTGTTCATGGATTCGGTTACGGACTTCAACCGCCGAATCCGGAAGATCTTTCTCCAGTCCATCAAGGTCGTTTACCAACAACGCGAGCCGTTGACCAATATCGTCGTGAAGGTCTCTTGCGATCCGGGAGCGTTCCTCTTCGTGCGCTTCAATCAACCTGCCGCCAACTCTTGAAAGGGCTTCTTCCGCCAGTTTGCGCTCGGTGACATCCGCTACCATGCCAATCATCCGCACCATCCTGCCTTGCTCATCAAAGAAGGCGTGCCCGGTTCTCTCCATCCAAAATACTGAACCATCGGGGCGCAACAAGCGGTAGCTAATCTGGGTGTTCGGGCTCTCGGGAGTACACTCGGCAATCGAAGTATTAAATGTTGCTCGATCATCAGGGTGAACACTGGCCAACACTTGCTGGTGGGTACGGCTCATCGGCCCGCCAGTCAAACCGAGGATATGGCTGCCCTCCTCAGATCGAACGACCAAATCGGTGGCCACGTCCCAGTCAAACGCGTACATCTTTCCCACCTGAGCAGCCAAGCGCAAACGCTCTTCGCTCTCGCGTACTGTCTTTTCCGCACGCCTGCGCTCCGTCACGTCCACGCACGACCCGATGTAACCAGCAAAGGAATGATCTGCATTAAATCTCGGCGCACCCACATCGAAGATCCATCGATATTCTCCGTCATGCCGTCGGAGGCGATACTCCATCCTGAACTCTTCTTGGCGATCAAAAACTTGTGTGTAGGTATCCAAGCACCTCTGAAGATCATCTGGATGAACACCCTCTGCCCATCCGTTTCCCTTCTCCTGATCCAAAGACCGTCCGGTGAATTCAAGCCATGGTTTGTTGAAGTAGACGCAAAGCTTGTCCGTTCCCGACATCCAGATCAGCACGGGAGCCGTATCGGCTACCAACCGGAACCGCTGTTCGCTCTCGCGCAGTACCTCCTGCGCCCGCTTCTGCTCCTCTACAAGGACCGCGAGAATCGTAAAAGGGATCGCAGCGAAAAATAAGAATAACTGCAGTGACAAGGCGTTGTTGAGAGGCCCTTGCTCTGCGAAGGGGCCGCGACCGTGAGCAGCTCCCCACATGGCTAGAAGGGCAACTACAAGCGCTGAAATGGACACGCCCTTCAATCCAAAACGCAATGCGGCCCACAATAAAAGGGGAACGAGAGAGTAAAGCAGTGCCGGTCGCTCCTCTCGCCCAGTGCCCATGAACGTGAAATATCCAAAAAGAACCAACGAAATCATCAGCGCGGCGAATTCTAGATAATTAAGGGACTTTCGCGACCACTCCCGGCCCTCGCGGACCCAGGTCAATATTGCAGGCGCCACAGTGAGGAAGGCCAAGGCGTCTGCAAAAAACCAGAGCCTAAACTGCAGCCAATAGCCACCGGGCACGCTCCCGATTGCGCCCACAAGGGCTGAAGCGATCGGCACGAAGATCACGGCAAACACTAAGTACTTAGACAAGTTCTTCAAGCTGCCCAGATCGGGCACCCCATGCAGCAGGCGACGAATCCCCAGTGTTGCAACAAGCGTCTCGGCTAAATTGCCAAGGGTGATCCAAATCTCGAAGCCAATCGGCACACCGTTCTCGAGATCAGCAAAAGCCATTGCTCCCAATCCCGCGATAATGAGCACCGGCCAAATCTTTCGTGGTACCAACAGCAATACCACTACTAAGAACGCCGTAGAGGGCCAAAACGACGCGATGTGGTCAGGGGGGATTCCCAGCACGAACACCAATCTATCCGCCTGGTAGCACACGATAGCCACTAGACACGCAAGGATCCCCGCAGACAGACGGGAGTCGAAATCCGCTATATGCCAAGCCGGGCGAAGGCGTACGCGTTCCATTGGATTGACCAGGCCGAGTTCTTGTAGCAGGGGAAGGAATCTATATCAAATCAGATAGTACTGCTAGTACTTTGTGTGAGTACTTTGTGAGAGGCCTGTCGCAGATGGCGTCAGCCAGTGCCTGATAAACGGGATTACCGGAATGTGGGAATCCACTCCGTCTGCCCCCCAAAGCCACATTCCGATAAGACTTCATGCGCCCTTGGTGCACCACCAAGCATGAAAATGGGGGCTGCACCGTATCGTGCCGTAAATGGTTTATTTTCAGTCGGAGTTGAGGCCATTTTCATAGCAGCTGACTTCTCGAGACTTATCGGGACAAAGTCTCTTGCGTAGCCCTACCATAATTACTTCGTTAACGTATTCGCTCCACAACTTTCCTCCCGCCTAGCGGGTATAGGCATCGACTTGGCTTTCAGGCGATCAAGGGGAACCGAGCCAGTGCCCAGCAGACAGTGATACTTCGGCTGATTGATCCGGCCCCGTCAAGAATACCGAGCGCACATTTCATGTCCTAACTCCACCAGACATTTCATGTGCTGCCGACACCAAGAACAAAACTTCTTGACACAATTCGCCAACGGTGCTAGACGATGGCCCATTATCCCTTAGCTGTCTAGCCGTCGCGTATCGTTATCCGGCCATTTTAGGGGTGCAATATGCTAATTGCGGTGTTTCGACGAAACATTAGTGTCGCTCTCCCGGTATTCGCTTTAGCCATCAGTTTGCTTGGCGCAGGTCGGGCGCATGCGCAGGTTTCACGGACGTTGGCAAGCAGGCAAGCCGGACCGTTACCACGGATTCGGATGGCTTCTACACGGCGCCTAACTTCGTGCCGGGAATCTATGAGGTGAGGGCCACGGCTCCTGGCTTTTCGACCAAAGTGCAATCGGGCATCCAACTCACGGTCGGAGCTAAGCAGGTGCTGAATATCAGGATGGCGGTCGGGCAAGTATCGGAAACAGTTCAGGTCACGGTTGAGGCTCCCCAAGTCGAGCTCATGTCATCCACCCTCGGCAACGTGGTCAACTCAACAACCGTGGTGGAATTACCACTAAACGGGCGCGATTGGGCGCAACTGGCAACCCTCGAGAGCGGCGTAAATACGCTCCAGACTCAGATAACCGGTGGTTTTACTGCACCCCGAGGAAACCGCGGGTTCGGGACTCAATTGACGATTTCCGGCACACGGCCGCAAATGAATAACTATCGCCTAGACGGGATTAGTCTTGTTGATTATTCCGGCGGGGCTCCGGGCAGCGTCCTGGGCATTACCTTGGGCGTCGATGCGATTGGGGAGTTTTCCGTCTTGACAAGCAATTACTCCGCCGAGTACGGGCGGACTTCAGGCGGAGTGCTCAACGCCGTGACCCGGTCAGGTAAGAACCAGTTCCACGGAGATGCTTACTGGTTCATTCGCGATGAGGGGTTTGACGCGCGAGGTTACTTTGACACCGCAAGCGTTCCTCCATTTCATCGCAATCAATTTGGAGCGTCGGCGGGAGGTCCTATTTTCAAAGACAAGACCTTCTTCTTTGCCAACTATGAGGGGTATCGGCAGACTCTGGCTAATACCAACGCTGATAAAGTTCCGTCGGCTGACGCCCGCAACGGCATCATCCACAATGCCGACGGTACGACCTGCACGATAGGCGTCCCGGGCCCGGGATGCTCGCTGCAGAACTCTGCGGGAACTGTCGGCGTCGACCCCAAGGTGCTGCCCTATCTGGATATCTGGCCCGTGTCCACCGGGAAGGCAATCGGAAGCGGGAACACGGTACACTACGACGTTGTCACAAGCCAAAACGCAAAAGAGAACTTCGTGACCACAAGGATAGACCATAAGTTCTCCGAAAAGGATAGCCTGTTCGGGACTTGGTTCTTGGACAAGGCTAGAATGAGCCAACCGGACGTGCTCAGCACTGTGCGTTTAGGAAACATCTCTACCCGGCTAATGGTGACTGCGGAAGAAACTCACGTCTTCAGTCCTTCCCTGGTCAATTCTTTACGCATCGGCTACAGCAGGATACACCCGACCCAGAACCTGCCTATAGAGGGACTCAGGCCGGTGGCCACGGACAAAAATCTGGGTGCTCTAGGGCCGGGGACGGTTGCGCCACAAATAAATGTGTCAGGCGTCATCACCACTTTCGGCGGGGGCTTAGGACAGGCCTCATTTAATAATCAGCGCTGGAACTCGATCCAGCTCTACGACGATGCATTCCTAAATAAGGGTACTCACTCGTTAAAATTCGGCTTTGCCTTCGAGAACATGCGACACACCCCCACCAATGCCCCCGGGCCAAACGGGGCCTGGGTTTTTGGCGGGCTGCTTCAACTTCTGCAAAATCGGCCCAAAAGCGTCAAGTCGCCAGGTCAGCCAACGGCTGCGGCATTGCGACAGAGCCTTTTCGGTGGTTATCTCCAGGATGACTGGCGCGTTCGCCCAAATTTGACTCTAAACCTGGGCCTGCGATACGAGATGGTCACGGTGGTGTCGGAGGCACACAACAAGTTTATTAGCAATTTGCGGAATTTCACCACGGATGTTGACCCTGCTTTGGGTGCCCCTTTTATCCAGAACCCGACCCTGCGCAACTTCGAGCCTCGAATTGGTTTTGCGTGGGATCCCTTCCACGACGGCAAGACTTCAGTCCGAGCGGCTTTCGGGATTTTCGACATCCTGCCTTTAATTTCTCAATTCTTCACTACGACGACGTCGACGTTTCCCTATGTTAAGCAATTCAATGTGGGGAACTTGAGCCAGGGTGATTTTCCGACGAAATTACCCATAATCATGCAAGGAACGCCAAACTCGGTTGTGTACTCGACGTATCAATTCAACCCTCCCCGCGATTACGTCATGATCTGGAATCTGAACATCCAGCGTCAACTGACTGCGAGCACTACGTTGACAGTCGGTTATGTGGGGAATCACGGGGTCCACATGTTTGACAGGTCGGATGATGCCAACACCGTCCTGCCGACGAGTTCCGTTAGCGGACAGCCATTGTGGCCGATTCCGGGCAGCGGAACCCAAGAAGCCAATCCGAACATCAATGGTCCAATCCAGCTCTCGTATTGGGGAGGTGACGCCGTGTACGATGCCCTCCAAACGACACTATCAAAAAGGTTTAGTCACGGATTTCAGGCTCAGGGCTCCTTCACCTGGGGCAAGAACATAGACACGGGTTCGGCTACCAGCATCCCCGATCCCTACACGAACTCTCTCGCCGGCAACTTTTGGTTTTGCACTGCTTGCCGACGCGGCCTCTCGGATTTCAACATAGCTAAGACCCTCACTATAAACTACATCTGGGATATTCCGACCCCGAACAACTGGGGAGGTATTGCTTCTCATGTCCTCGGAGGATGGGAAGTAGGGGGGATCCTCACGGCGCATACTGGTGTACCCGTTACGCCTTTAATGGGCGGTGATCCGCTTGGGCAGCTTAACACCGTATCTCAAGACGTTCCTAACCGGCTGTCTGGCTGTTCACCTACCAATCCTGGTAATGTCGCCAACTACATCAACGTGAGTTGCTTTGGTCCGCCGACAGCGCCAACTTCGATGGCGGCACAATGTGCGCCTTTCACAGGGGCAGCCACGCCTGCACCGAGCGGTCAAGTCTACTGCTCAAACCTGTATGGGAACGCAGGACGAAACTCAATCGTTGGCCCAGGGCTTCTGGGCTTAGACTTTTCATTATTTAAGAACAACTACATCAAGAAATTCTCGGAGACCTTCAATATTCAGTTCCGGGCGGAGTTTTTCAATATCATCAACCATGCGAATTTTGAAACACCCATCAACAGCAATACGCTCTTCGACGAGAACGGAGTTCCGCAGGATGGCGCGGGTTCTCTTGATACTCTAGCAACGAGGCCCCGGGAGATCCAGTTTGGGCTGAAGCTCATTTGGTAGGTATGCGGTCGCGAAGGCGGGTTTGAATAGCGGGACGACGGACGACAGCAATCGGGAGTGACTCTGTATCTCAGAATCTGAACAAAAGTGGTTATCGCCTTACACGCCTTCTCCTCTTCTCGCGGGTTTCATCAGTTCGACTGGCCGCCATCGCATTTGCTCCGTGAATGAGCTTTCGCCCCTCTACGATTCTTTGGAATGAGCGGGGAGTTACGACAGTATTTTCCGCGATATCTTTCTCGGATCCGACGGGATGTTCGAAGTTCAGTTTGGGTACGATTTGGCAATTGGCCTAGGAGCACCCAGACGCCCCGAGAAATTCTGCACAAGGTCGATTTGGATTAATCTCAATCTGCTTGAGCAGTATGGTCGACACCCGAAGCGATGGCAATAGCAGCGCGGTCGCCGCCACTTCCGGAGAAACGGGATTATCGGAATCTGGCTCCCTCTCGCACCGATGAGCGGAAGCCGCGCTCTGCCACGTACTATTGACCGCAAACGAAAACAGCGCTAAGTTCACCCCAACTATACGATTGTGGGATTATCGGAAGGTGGCCTGTAAGGGCTAGCTCGCTTTATGTGACCGCCCCTGTGTGTGAATCTGCCCAAAACAAACTCCTGAGCCAGGGTTGCACCGACGCGCTCAGCTGTTTGGATCGCGAAGTTCCTAAACACGAACCCCGCGCTGCGATCCGATCTGGGGTAGTAAAAGTTCGCGAGAGCGGATGAGGCCAGGTCCCCGCCCAGGCTGGAATAATTGGGCTGGTACTTTCCGTTGTCGCCTCTCGCAATGAACGGACTCAAGAGCGCGTGCCGAATCCGGGACTTGGTTGTCCCGGTTCCCTGGTAAAAGTAGCGAGGATCCTGGTGCAGCACCGAGGGCAGAATTGCGCCACCGATCATGGTGCCTGTAAAACTGTCGGCGGCCGTCGCGCCAAACCGCTTGCCGAACCCCGCGGCACCCTGCCCGTAATTTGGTGTGTTCGCTGCCTGCTTTGCCCCAGAAACCAAGGCGATTCCCGCAATCGTGACCGGATCAACCGAGACCTTTAGGGCGAGCTCAAATTTCAGCTTGGTCGTGAGAGCCACTGCATTCGGATCATACGATACGTAGAAATTGGGAATGATGCCCAGGACACGCTGCTTTTCTTGCGCCCTGACCTGCTCGGTCGCCGCCTCTACCGGGTTGGATGTGACCAAGACCGTGGTTTCCTGCTTTGCAATTGCAAGCTCGATTCCTCCAAGCGACTTGAATTCTCCTGATGTGAGCGTGATCGCAGGCGATGTCCAATTCGCGAAGCCTGTGGCACTGATCACCAGCCGATTTGCAACTCCCGGGTTGACGTCATCGAACTCGAAAAATCCGTTCTCGCCCGTTACGACGATGTGGCGATCCGTCGAGTCGGGGCCGCCGAGAACAACCGTCGCACCGGCTATGGCGTCGCCGTTTACATCTAGGACTGTGCCCATAACTTTCCCCAACTGGGCTCCATTTTCTGGCACTGTTTGAGTAGGGGTGCGCACCGAGAGTGTTAGGGCAATGAATGTTAGAATCGCTGCACGAATACAAAATCGTAGTGCGGAGTGAGCTACAATATCGCATCGTCGTTGGGGTTTCAGGAAAATCATAGCTGCCCTACTGAATGCCGAAATCAACACCATCAAGGGCCGGTTTGTGCATAGTGATCGCTGAAATTGGGAAGCGTGCTAAAAGGAGATCGCCACGATGGCGCCTGCGGGTGGAGTCTGGTCTCGAGGTTGGAATTCTAGGGATCGCATCCCTCTCACTTTTTAGGCTACGAGGATGAGAAAAGTTAA
>WNGI01006739.1_pt1 | contig 10466 bp, 11 predicted proteins | sample 5400621 | NCBI WGS metagenome assembly WNGI01 (sample SAMN13153374, study PRJNA577476) | soil metagenome | isolation source: 20 cm soil or saprolite under Garry oak tree replicate 1 | place: USA:California | collected 2016-06-15 | reverse complement strand
ATCTACGACATCTCTCGACTACAGTTATAGGTTATAGGTGTTGGTGTTGTGTTCGGCACTCGTACTCTGTCCACTCGCCCCCGCGCCGAATTATCTCCCACGGCCTTCCCCTTTTAGACCGTCGGCAGACGCATCAACGCCAATATGAGCTTACCTCGAGTCCCGACGTACGTATTCGCTCTAGCGTGAATTTCTTCACACAGCCTCCAATGAATTGAGATGAGGGTAAGGTGGGTTCCGTTTTTGACAACGATCGTTCGGTCTAACAACGGAAAAATTACGTTTGTGAACCCTGTCAAGCGCGTTTGATTACTCACATGCACAATTGTTTGCATTTTCAGAACATCCGCTTTCGGGGATGCTCTTGAAACGAGGAAAAGAAATTGGACACTTAGGCTCAGGAATATGGATGTCACGCAGCGGTGACGCCGGCCCGGCCCGACAGCCCGCTCAAGTAGATCCGAATCTTGTTCTTCCCAACACAGCACCTCCTATCCCATCTGCACCTCAGCGCGCCGCCAACGCAGCACCCAACCCGGGCGTCCTCCTGAGATACCTGGCTGAGCCCAGTTGCAAGATCCGGCCCAACGTAGGGACGCGCAACGTGACGGCCACGGATAAGCTATGATTCCGTGATGAAGAGGATTAAACATGAGAGGAGGGGTGATGCACTCCGCTGATTCTGTCATTCCGCCAAAGCTGCATTGATGGTGGCGAGGTAAGACTCTTTTCTTCTTGTTGGTTCGATTTTTTCACCGTACATGGTTGATGTGATGTTTAGATCCCATCCATCTATATTCTGCGGTAGCGGACTATTTCATGCCCCATCTCTGTCACTGTCTTCAATGTCAACATTCCCCTCTTACAACCCTCGCCGAAAAGCATCGGGCCTAAGGGCAGCTACTTTGTCATATAGCAACGCAGGTGCATCTCCGACTCAGAGCAGAATTCCACTTACGTCAACTAGAACCAGAGATGGATAAGACTGGTAAAGCGATAACAGTGGGGCGGAGATGGCAAGGAACGCTCTTCACAATTCAATCTATACTGCATGGCGGGATCGCGCCATCGAGCTTAAGCTTCCCAACTGTTGCATCATAAGCCCTTCCAATCGATTTGTTTCTTTGCTTTGTATGCACTTGTTACCGTCCTACGCGTGTATGCAATCCCACCGACGCATATGGGCATTCGTTTATTTCTTCAACTCGCCTCGCCGAACAACATTCAAAGACCTTTCTGTTAACACTCACAATCATATCCAGCAATCGCATACCAGTAGTACCACCAGCAATCGATGAATCTCGTCACGCCAATTTATCAGCGCATGCGCGTACTAGCGACCCACATTGGCATACGAAAACTCAGATGGTAGCTTGCGCAGCCGTTTCCCGCTAAGGGTCCGTATTGCCAATGCGATTAGATGGGTCCTTGGATCAGCGCTCTACACCTGAATAGGCCTGACTGAATGTTTGATTTCACTAGATGACGTCCGAATCAAACATGAGGACTTTGGTTATATTTTAGTCGTCGGCTGTGTTGGGCGTGCGATGTTGATGGTGACTGGCGCTTTCAGAGCATAACGTCCAGTCGAGAACTCATTGACCATGGTCTCCGTGCCGCTTCTTCATCCAGAACATCAATTAATCGAAGAGGACATCGCTCATAGTGAAGGCGTAGAGCTAAGTGTCGCTCGAAGATTCGTACTTATGATATATTGCGTGCCAGAACCTGGATAAGGCCGTGATGGATGATAAAGGGAGCCTGAGGGATATCGGGTGCAGTGAGGGTGAAGATGACTCATTGAGGATTCGATCAGATGTGCATGTTTGGGCCCAAATGAGGAAGCCTCACCTTCTGATCATGAAGGTGCGAATTTCGGACATTTTCGGAAGGGTATCTTATCAAGCATTCAACGTTCAACGTTCAACCCTAACCCATCCTTTATCACCATCGCTTGCCACCTCGCAGGCTGACTCTCAAGTCCATCGTGCCAACTTGAACTTTTCTATTGCGCATTCACACAGTCGATTCCCTCATTGTACCAAACATTGCATTACCATTACCGCCGTTCTCAATTTTGACACGTCATCCTTCACCTCGTCCATTGGCCCCTCGATCCTGCCAGTGACGCTTTGACGCCACGCTACGCCAGTGTAGGCCGTCCCTCAAGCTCATTATTACTTTTCAACTACCATCCTATTGTTGGAAGGACGATGGCAGAGACTGCTGATTCACATGTATTGGGTATGTCAAAATAAAAGAAGTGACTTGTGCCTTGCAGAGACTGACTCATGTGGGATATTATATACATCAAAGTGCTTAGGAAACAATACAAATGTCCCCATTTTCGGATTCTTATCATAGGAAGGGCCAATGCAGGCAAAACAACAATTCTTGAGAAGGTCTGTGGTGTAGAAAGTGGGACAGAGCCTATTATTTATGACCAGAATGGTAAGCTAAACCAAACCCTCAGCTACTTATGTATGTGTATTGAGTGCTTTAGATCAACAATCAGTTCCTTCCACAATACATTTGACACCATCAATGGAGGTGAGTTGACTCATGACAATGAACAACTGGATCAGATGCAATAGATTATAGCGAGGCATTCATGATATTGAACACCAAATTACATACCCTGGAAGCAACTTTATCTTCCATGACTCTCAGGGTTTTGAAGCTGGTGCAAGCGAGGAGTTAGTGAATGTTTGGAAATTCATTGATAAGAGGTCAAGTGCAACTAGAGTCAAAGATCAATTACATGCAATCTGGTATTTATGTTGCTCATTCCTTACAACAGTAAATGGCTATGTTTTTTATAGGTACTGCATACCCATGGACAGTCCTCGTCCTCTTCTGTCTGCAGAGCTTGAATTTTTTGCCAAAGGTATTGGGAAAGGTGAGTCCTGCAACCAATTACTTACTGTCATGATATTTGGTTGAGTTGGCAAGCTGCCTCTCAGCCTTTTTTGGAACTCTCAACTAAATGACACCTTTGCAGTGCCTTTGGTAGTGATATTCACCAAATTTGATGGTCAAATAATTCAAGAATCTACTCAGTTGAATGAAGCTGAAGATAAGTGGGAAAAGGCTAGAGAAAATGCTGATAAGACTTTTCAAGGAGTTTATCTTCCTAAAGTTCTGAGTACAAGATATCCCCCAAAAGCTTATGTGCGATTGGAAGGTGGGAATTTACATAAATATGTATAATATGTCCTAAAGTTTCTCAACAGATATGGATATTTCAGGGAATAACTGTCCAGAATTGACTGAGAAGACTGCTGATGTAATTGATGATGCTAGTCTTCTCCAGTTGTTTGTGTCAACACAGATGAACAATGTCAACCTTTGCATCAAAGTTGCACTTGAGTAAGAAATCACATTAGGACCATCACTCTGAATTTCAAAATCTTTAGATCTGTTTTGGCTGCCAAATATTCCAGATGGAAGATAGTTTTTATGTTGGTTCTGATCCACTTTCCACACTATTGGGTGAGTGTGTGGCACCTCTAATAGGAATGTCAAAAGTCTAAGATAAAGGGCAGAGTATTGTAGCAGTATGTTCCTTCAATACTCATGACTCACTGTGCAACAACTGAAGTATGTAATAGGTTGTAAGTGTAATGACATGCCCTTGCACTGATGTGCTCAATCATGACACATTGAACAGGATGAACAAAATGTAGGAAATATGACTTGACACTGCAGTGTTTTGATATATCACATCTCACTCCCAACAGTCTGTGTGTGATGCTTCAGCATCATTTCTTTGGGAAATCTGATCATACCTCATTATCACCAACAGGAAGTGAGTCGTACTGCAATATGTTCTCCTTAACAGTTTGATCATACTAAGTACAGCATGTAAGTGATCCTGCATTGTGTTTTTCCAGACAGCCTAATCACATTTCATGATATGATTAGTCAGTAAGTAACACAATAGTCTTTTCCTGTCAAGTAGTCTAATCACATCATACACCAACCAACAGCAAGTAAATGACTCTGCAATTGTCATTTTTCCACTAGGTGGTCTAATGGAATCTTGTCCCATGATTGTTAGACAGTGAGCAAGACAATGCAGTTTTGATTTGGTCAATTTGATGATGTCTCATGCTGTGATCAATAGCTTGTGAGCTACCTATATACTAGTGCCTTTCTACCAGGAATAACATCTGAATCTCATCCCAACTCTAACAGAAGGTGGGTGGCCAGGACTCCTGGCCTTCTGCACCACAATTAATTTCTGTATTATAATATGACCAACAGAAAGTGAGGCAATTTCACTGTTCTCTATTGAGCAATTTAACCACATCCACAACAGAATGTCCATAAATGATGCTGTTTTGTCAGGTAGTCTGATACAACTTACCCATGATTGACAGATTGTGAGTGATGCTGTGATATTTTTATTGTGGGCAATCTGATCACACCTCATCCCATGGGCAATAGCTTGTGAGTGACACTAGGTTTCCTTGCAGTTTTCTTGGACATAATCTGATTGCACCATGCCTCATGACAAATAGCAAGTGAGTGACTCTAGAGTGTTTTTCTGTCATGCAGTCTGATGACATCTTATCACATAACAACAGGGGGTGAGTAACAGTGTTTCATTTTCTGCTGGACAATTTGATCACTTCTCATTAATGAATCACAGGGGGTGAGTGACATGTCCCTCAAATGAATAGCCTGATCACATCACATCCATAATTACATAACAACAGCAAGTGAGTAAAACTGCTTCTTCCAGGCTGTCTGATCACACATGGCCCACAGATTGTGAGTGATGCTGATTTTTTTTACATATCCTGAACACCCTCACCCTATGAACAACAGGGAGTGAGCAGAGTATTTTTGCCAGGAAGACTGATTACAACTTGTCCTATGATCAACAGTGGGCAAGTGACACAGCCTGGCAATTTAACCACTTTTCTTCTCATGTTCAACAGCAAGTGAGTGAAACTTCAGTCATGTTTTTCAAGGCCCTCAGATCACTTGTCATTCAGTCTGTCAGTCACACCAGAGTCCTTGGACATTCTAATCCCATCTCAATTCATAGCAAACAGGTTGTAAGTGCCAGTGCAGTTTTTGTCTAAAGTGATTTGATGATATCACATACCAATCCAAAGCTTGTAAGTAGTCCTGCATCTTTTATTATTACCAGGAGTCTGATTACATCCCATGCTATGACAACAGGAGGTTTGCAATTTTCTGCAAAGCAGTCTTATCAAATTCAAACTTCCATGACCAACAGGAAGTGAGTAGGAGTACATGCTTTGTTTCCTGTTTCTCAAATGTTTGCATCACATCCATGGCCAATAGTGGGTGAGCAGGGCCAGAGCACTTTATGAAAACAGGATAATCATAATCACATTACATCCATGATAAACAGTGGGTAAGTGACACCACAGTAGCATTCAGAAATGTAGTCTTACCATGACCAACAGCTTGTGGGTGTTATTGCAGTGTTTTTTCTCCCATACATTCCTTTCATAATGTGACCTCCAGGGAGTAAGTGCCAATAAATATTTTATGTATCAGGGAGCTAATCTCATTACATTTCTGGCGACCAACAGGTTGTGAGTTGTATTGCTGCAGGATTATTTTGGATCACATCTCATATGGATACCATTGGAACAGGTTGTGAGTGATGTTGCAATCTTTCCAGCCAAGTAGTCTGATCACTCCTTATTATACAACAGGATGTGAGTAATCCCTGTCAGCCAATCTGACCAAATCTTATCATGTAAGAGCAGCTTGTGAGTTACTGCAGGAATGTTTTCCAGGCAATCTGATCACATTCCATTGTATGACCAACAGCAAGTGAGTACAGTCACTGCAATGTTATTCTGCCAAGTAGCTCAACCAAATTTCATTCCATGACCATCAGCAGGTAAGCAATGCTACCCCTTTTCCAGCCAGACAGTCTTATTGCATTTCATCCCTTGACCAACAGAAAGTGAGCAGCACTTTTGGCCAGATACTCTAGTCTGATCACATGCTACTTATAACCAACAGGAAGTGAGTAATTCTGCCATGAATTTTTTACTTGGAGTAGACTGGTACACCTAATCTCTTGACTAATACTAGTCAGTAAGTTGCATTGCATTTCTTCTCACATGTAGCTTGATGATAGGTATTTTATCCCATGACAAATAGGAAGTGAGCAATATTGTGGTGTCTTCTATCAGACACTTTGACCACATCTTGCACCATACAAACAGATAGTTAAGTGATATTGCAGTGATTTCTGTCAGCTGTCTCATATGATCACTCTCAACATATGATCAACAGTGGGTGAGCAACATCATGGCAACATTTTTCATTTATTCAGTCAGATCATATCTCTTCCCATGATCCATAGATTGTGGGCATCATAGCTGCACTTATTTTCCAGGAATCTGATCATATAATAACAGGATGTTAGTAATAGTTTGTTGCTAGCTCATATCATCCTACATATCTCATCTGCAAATAACAGTTTGTGAGTGACACTCCAATGTTTCTGCATGGGTCATTTTGAAACACATTCTCACGACATTGAGCAGCTTGTGAGTGACGGTGCACCCATCCCTTCCCACCAGTTTGAATATGTACATGTCATCATGATCAACAGCAGGTAAGTAACATTGCAAGGTTCATCAAGCAGGAGCTCTGATCATGACACTCCATAATGAATAGAAGGTATGTAATTGCATTGCAGTGCTTTAAGATTGAGTTTTTATATCCTATCTCACAACCAACAGCAAGTCAGTAACAATGCAGTTTTTTCCTGCCATGCAGCCCAATTATTTTTCATGACATCAACAACAGGTTGTAAGTCATGCTTCAGTTTCTTCTGTCAAGCAATTATTCAAGACTTGTCTCATGATGAACAGGAGGTGATGGGGAGTCATTCTCCATCAGGCAGCCTAATCATGTCTTGTGCAATAATCAACAGGTTGTAAGTAATGGTGCTGTGCTGTACCATGCTAGCAGAGAGTCTGATGAAATCTGTTAACAGGTTGTGAGTAGTGGTGCACCATTTTTTGCCAAGCTGGTCATATGTTGTTTCATCTCAGGAAGTGAGTGGCACAAAAGTTTGTCTGTTAGGCAGTTTTCTGATATCTATTGCATCGATAGCTTGTGAGTGACAAAGGGGCTTTTTTCCTGACAGCCTCTTTACATCTCATTTACATGATCCAGAATCCACAGCAAGTGAGTCATCATGCAATAATGTGATTACATCTTATCCAAGAGCCAACAGCAAGTGAGTGTCACTATTTGCATATCCTATTCTTCCAGGCAATCAGATTAATCTACCTTATGCTGGTTCTCAGAAAGTGTGTGGCACTTTTTCAGATAGCCTAATTGCATGCTATATCATGACCAACAGGAAGTGAGTAGTACCATGGTAACTTTCTTCCATGGCCTTTGCTTGAACCTCTTCCCATGACCAACAGGAAGTGAGTGACACTCAAGTGACATTCTGGCAGACAGTCTGATCACATCCAACAGATAGTGAGTGGCTCTGTGACTTGTTTATGACAGATCTAATCATTGTCAATTCTATGACCAATAGGAGGTGAGTGCTATTGCAGTGTTTTCTGCCAAGCAATCTCACCCCATCCCATTCAATGGCCAAAAGAGTGTGAGTGGCACTGAAGAACCAGTATAATCACTTATTATGCATTAATAGCTGGTGAGGGCACTGCACTGTCTTTTGCCACATGGTCTGATTACATCAAATGAACACACCCATGAACAACAGGAAGTAAGTAGCAGTACCATCTTTGTTTTTCTCCCTGTCAGGCAGGTTGATGTGATTGTATTCCATGGCCCACAGACAGTGAGTGATATTGCATTGTTTGTGCCTGGCAATTTAATGACATGCATATCACCCCAATGCCAGCAGCAAGTGGGTGACAGTGCATTGTTTCCCTGCTAACCATTCAATTTGTACCATCCCAAAAATGATAGGAAGTAAGTTGGAGGCATCTTTCCATCAGGCAATTTAATCAAATATTGTCCTTTTCATAAAGGCTGTGAGTAATGCTGCAGTGATCCTCTGCAGAACAGCATGACAAAATCTCATCTTATGAATAATAGCAAGTGGGTGATACTACATTTCAAGTTTGTATGCCACTCAATCTTCTTACAACCAATAGGCAGTAAGTGACAATACTATTGTCTTTCTGCTGCTGCTAGTCAGTCTCATAAAATTGCTAACAGTTAGTAAGTGGTGATGCAGCTTTTATAATTGTAATCATATCTCATTATGCACCAACCAATTAACAGCAAGTGAGTGATAATGTGATTCTTTGTTCCAGAAAGTGTGATACCTCATGCCACACCAAACAGTTTGTGAGTGGGGCTCCAGTGATTTTTGCAAAGCAATCAGTCACATACTCCCAATACTTGAAATACATAAAGCAAGTGAGTACTCCTACAGTATTCTTCTTCCAGTCAGTCTGATCACATCTCTCTATGACCAATAGCTTGTGAGCATTTCACTTTGGAACTCTAATGACATCACATCCCACAACCAACAGGAAGTGAGTACTATGTACAAAACTATATTCCAGGCAGCCTGACCAAAACTCATCCCATGACCAATAGCAAGTGAGTGATGCTGCAGTATAGCTCTGCAAGGCAGTCTAACAAGTGTATCCCATGATGAACAGCTTGTGAGTACAACATTAATCTTTTTTTATCCAAACCAGTCTCATTCAAGACCAGGATGTGAGTGACAATGTTTGTATTCCATTCAGCTTGATCATGTCACACCTCATAATAAACAGCATGTCAGTAGCACCACACCAGGTTTCAGCAATATAGTGTGATGTATCTAATTCTTACCCATAGATTGTTGGTTGCACCACTATCTTCATTGTTCTGCAACCTGGTCTAACCATACACATATCCCATACCTGACAAACAGTTTGTGAGTAATGTAGCATTGGATTTATCTGCATCTGATCTGATCTTTATACAAACAGGCTGTGAGCAACACTTGCAATGTTTCCTGTCATGGAGTCTGATTACAATATATCCCATTAAACAGCAAGTAAGGAAATATATTGTTCTTTATATTCTTTCCACCACTCACACTTAATTATCCATAGATTGTAAGACATTGTACCTGGCCTTCCCACTACATTCTGCACATTTTTTAACTTACTGGTTCTCTAGGTCAGTAGTGAGATACAAAAGAGATTAATATACATGCTAATGAACACTTACATAGCTTGTGTGCTCATTACCAAATTAAGTTGATATTCTGCTCATTCTAGTTACCAGGCTGGACTTCTCTCTTTGTTTGGAGATGATCCATCAAAATTTGAAGAAACTGTAGGAGTTATATCTATGCCTGTAGTACACAGCTGACAAAATGTAATCAGCCCATAGCCTTCCAAATCTTAGTCTGTAATACACAATGTTTGATTTATGTTTTTGAATTAACATTATACAAGCAATGACTATCATTGTCAAGCTGTCATTTTTCATAAGGAAGCCACTCCTTATGTCATTACAAGATGCTTTTGACCAGTTCAAGGAACAAGACTATGTGGGCAAACTCAAGATGCACATTACTTCTGAATCTTTGCCTTCTGACAAAAAAACTTTGCCTGCCTTTCTGTATGACTTGACTATCCGCATTTAATGGTGTGCACTTCATTTACAATCTGAAAGCAAACATTTATGCCCAATTGCTTTTAATCTGCATAGATATGGTCACCTGCAAATGGAAAAATACATTTTTTCCTCTTGTGCTTTCCTTGATAAAACTGTACTTCAAAAGCTCTTTTGCCTGAATGTTTCCTATATCATGTTAATGTATACATGCATATTGTACTGTTGGTTTGACAACTATGACTCTGAGCCAGAAAGAGCCTGTCAACAATGAAAGGAGGAAAAACAGAAAAGAGATGAACAACTCTCATGGATACCTCAACCACTATTACCATCTCCCCCATTTTACACACACAACCAGGGCCCAATATCAGGTGTGAGCATCCTACTAGACAAAATCAAGGAAAAAAACACCTCTCCCAGGACATGACTCCACCACTCTGGTTGGGCTCTGGGTCTGGGTCTGGGTCTGGGTCAAAATTGAGTTCAGGTTCAAGCAATAGCAGCAGGAGCAATTTGGAGAGGACTGGACTGATACATGTATATACAAAGTCTTCATCTTCATCTGCTTTGTCTTCAGTTGAGATTTTGTAACGGGGGTTCCGTTACTGGATCGCGCCACTCGCAATACACTGAATCGAATGTATATTCGTCGTGTATACGAGTAGAGCTTGGTTACTTTGTACATGTTAGTGATGTGCTCTATAGGTTGCACATCACATCAGTTACTAATACTATATATGGTAGCTATCAATATCTACAATAGAACGAGATCGAACCGAGGAACGGGAGACCCGTTACACTCTCCCTCACTAGATTGAGACCAGGGTCCAATCTACACATAGAAGAGAAGAGCC
>WNGI01031793.1_pt1 | contig 10467 bp, 9 predicted proteins | sample 5400621 | NCBI WGS metagenome assembly WNGI01 (sample SAMN13153374, study PRJNA577476) | soil metagenome | isolation source: 20 cm soil or saprolite under Garry oak tree replicate 1 | place: USA:California | collected 2016-06-15 | reverse complement strand
AGATGGCCTTCGTGTTTGCGCCGTTGCTCGACGTCCATGGCCTTCAACTTCGCGTTGAGCACTACGACGACATTCGCAGACACAACGACTACATCTCACATTTTTGCTCCCATGCTCCCGAGCGCTTGCTTGCATTCGCTGTACTGAATCCCAACCCTTGTATCGCGAACGGGGATCAAGAGCGCGCGGTGCAACTCATGATCGACGAGGCCCGCCGCTGCTACGGAGAGCTCGGTATACGGGGCGTCAAGTTAGTGCCGGATCGATGGCGCGTGAACGATCCGCGCATCCAGCCGTTCCTGAGCGAGTTGGCCACCCTGGGCAAGTACGTGGCCTTCCACTGTGGCATCTTCTTGGATGAACGGTCAAGCGAGTATTGCCGGCCTGCTTCATACGAAGGTGTGCACCTGATCCCTGACTTCCACGGCCACCTGGCACATCTTGGCTGGCCATGGGTGGACGAATGCATAGCCACACTCGCGATGGAAACCTTCCACGCGCAGGGAGAGCGCGAAGACCCCTGGCAACTCAAGGTGGACCTGTCGTTCGGCTGTCCTGCGGATTGGCAGGTGGATTCCTTTCGCAAGGCACTCAATATGCTTCCGCACGACATGCTGATGTATGCCTCCGATGTGTTCTGGCCTTGTGACCGCCAGCGCTACATGGAGGAGTTCGTCTACCCGCAGCTCGCCACCTTTGAGGCCGCAGCCACGCTCGCTCGCGGCGTTGCCGGCCCCGGTAGTCACGAGCGGGTCTTGCTTCGGCGTGCAGTCTTCCACGACAACGTTCTCAAGCATTGGCAGATCGCGACGAAGGGCCGAGAGCAGCAGCTTCACCGCATGAAGATTGTGCCGGGATCCTTCCACAGCAAGCCGAGGCGCACAGAGGATTCTCAAAGAATGCGTTCTCCCGGCATCAACCAGCCCCGGCAGAAAATGACCTGATGACATGTACGTCGTGGGACTTGCTGACAGCTCGCCTCATCGCGAACCTTCTTGATGTTGTGCTGTTCCAGCCCTTCATTGACCAGGTCGGTCAGGCAGTCGGCAAGAAGCAATGTTGCAAACCCTAACACCCTTAGGCATGGTTCAATTGGGACGAATCGTACGTGACAGTTTGAATAGTCACACCCTGTCATCCTGAGCGAAGCGAAGGATCGGCAGACAGATCCTTCGCTTCGCTCAGGATGACAGGGCTGGACCTTTCTGTTGATGAGGAACTGTCAAGTGCATTTGAACCATCCCTTAACCTCTTAATCGGCGTATAACAAGAATAAGAGATGGAAACGTTGCTACATGATATCAGTTTCACTACTGTGCGCCATTACGGCACCTGGCATCTCAGCGAATTATCTGCCAAAAGCACACGCATGATTTACGTTTACCGGATACTCATCCAAATCGAAAAAAATGTGTCGCAATTTCGGAGAGATTTCCTTAATAATGTGTCGCATAACGATTGGTTCGAGTGCACAGATTAAATACCAGGCACAACGCAACAATGAAACGAAAGTGAAATACCATGACTGGATATCTTCTCTTAGAAGGCGGTGCGGAATTTAACGGCCAGATGGCGGAACCCGACAAGCGAGCCATTGAGCTAGCCGGTGGCTTCGACGCACCTATCACCATTATCCCGACGGCAGCCGCACCCGACAACAATCACCAGCGTGCGGGCAACAACGGTGTCAGGTGGTTTCACCATCTCGGAGCCACGCATGTCGAATCTCTTCCACTGATCGATAAAGCTTCAGCCAACGACCCACACCTGGCAGCCAAAATCAGCCAGTCGCGGCTGATATATATGCTCGGTGGCTTTACTGGCTATCTTGGTGAAACAATCAAAGATAGCGCAAGCTGGCAAGCTATGCTCAGGGCTTACGAGTCCGGGGCGGTCATCGCCGGCAGCAGCGCTGGCGCCATGGTCATGTGTCAGTATTACTACGATCCTGGCAAGGGTAATGTCGTCGAAGGACTGAACTTGCTGCCCAATACCTGTGTCCTGCCGCACCATGACACCTTCGGCAAGAACTGGGCATCACGTCTATCCAACCTCTTGCCAGAGGCGGTACTCCTGGGCATTGATGAACAAACGGGCATGCTTGATGATGGACCAGAAGGTCGGAAAGTAGGATGGCGAGTCTACGGCAAGGGTGCCGTAAACCGCTCGGGTGAATCCTTTAACGAGGATTTTTCACCAGGCTACCAATAATGCTCTTTAACCAATGAATTAGGTCGTCTGTATGGGCCGAATATGCACTATGACAAATGAATCCAGCCACCAGTAGGTGCCGATTTATCGCGCACACCGCCGATTTATCGGCCCTCCGTGGATGTTCTGCTAACCAGATGAAACAGGTAAAAGCCATCACTGTTCTTCCGCAAGATAGTGTAATTTATACCCTTGTATTACCAGAATTTATTGGGTATACTGGTTACCATAGTTAGTGTATAAGAAACACATATTCTTTTTTTGACTTGTAGGTAAGTTTTTTTTTACACTTAACATAGTGTATATTTGACACTATGTCATGCGGGAAGGACACATTCATGGCAAACAGCCAGGCATATGACGTCGCCATCATCGGAGGAGGCATCGCCGGACTCTCGGTAGCATTGCACTTACCCGGGCAGATGCGCGTCGCACTCTTCACCAAAGGTCAGCTCGGCGAGAGCAACACGCGCTACGCCCAGGGAGGTCTGACAGCAGCGCTTGGAGCGGACGACAGCCCCAACCTCCATTTTCAAGATACTATAGCGGCGGGCGCGGGCCTTTGCGACGAAAACGCTGTACGTGTCCTGGTAGAACAAGCCCCGGCCGCTGTAAATTGGTTGATACAGCACGGGGTACAGTTTGATCGTGCCCAACCTGGCAGCAACATTCACACTACAAGTGCGACAAACGCTATACACACCACTCCTGATGGTTTGCTATTGGGCCGGGAGGCAGCGCATAGCCGCTGGCGTGTCCTTCATGCAGGTGGCGATGCCACGGGAGCGGAGATCGAGCGAGCGCTGATGGCCGCTCTCCAAAAACACCCGCGCATCGCCGTCTATGAAGAGACCTACGTTAGTGCCTTGCTTGTATACGATGGGGTATGTACCGGTCTCGAAGCCATCGATAAAAGTGGACAACCATTTACCATAGAAGCAAAGGCAACGGTCCTGGCCAACGGTGGCGCAGGCGGCCTCTGGTTACACACCTCGAATCCCGCTGGCGCAACCGCTGATGGCCTTGCTCTAGCATGGCGTGCAGGCGCGGTCCTCTCTGACCTGGAATTTATGCAATTTCACCCGACCGTCCTGGCGGTCAACGGTGGTTCTCACCTCGTCTCAGAGGCCGTGCGTGGTGAAGGAGCCTTCTTGCGCAACCATGCCGGCGAGCGTTTCATGCCACGCTATGGATCCCGTGCTGAGCTTGAGCCTCGCGATGTTGTGGCGCGTGCCATCCTCAGCGAGATGCTCTCAGAAGGGACCGACTGCCAGTACCTCGACCTGCGTCATCTCCCTGCGGAAAAGATGCATGCCCGCTTCCCGACCATCTCGGCTATATGCCGGAAATATGGCCTTGACCTTGCCAGGGATCTCCTCCCCGTCGCACCAGCAGCCCACTATTGTATGGGTGGCGTGATGGTCGACACCTACGGTCGCTCAACCCTCCTCGGCCTCTATGCCGTTGGGGAAGTCGCGTGTACAGGCGTACACGGCGCAAACAGGCTCGCCAGCAACTCCCTCCTGGAAGGCCTCGTCTTCGGCCTGCGCCTCGCCGACGGCCTGCAAACCCACCCCATCGACAACGACACCCCGTCTATAGTAGGGGCGATCCCTTGCGGTCGCCCTGAAATGTGGCCTGGTCGCCCTGAAATGTGGCCTGGTCGCCTTGAAAAATGGCCTGACCGCCATACTATCACTATTCCCGTCCCTACGAATTCACTGGAGAATGTATCCACTGCCAATGCCGGCCCTGTTTCCCTCTCCGATATTCGTCGTGAAGTACGCGCCGTCATGTGGCAGTACGTTTCGCTCTGTCGCGATGAAGAGGGCCTGCTTGAAGCCAGGCGTCGAGTACACGCGCTCAAGCAGTCCCTGCCCGCCGCACTCGATATAGAGCATGGCGGAGCAGCGCACCTCGCGCAGTGGGCAGAGACCAGGAACATGTTGCTGATGGCTGAACTGGTGATCATTGCTGCCATGCAGCGCCGCGAGAGCCGGGGAAGTCACTGGCGGCGCGATTACGAGACTCTCGATGCATCGCTTACAGGCCGCCACTTTGCATATGTACAGGAAACTACTGTACTCACGCCTGAAAATCCTCGAAAGGAGGTCATTGCTCATGCGTAAGCCTCCGCTGGACCTTATTAAGCGTGCCCTCGAAGAGGACGGTGCGGAATACGATATCACCACCCTGAGCACTGTTCCAGAGGAACATCTTGCTCACGCCAGTCTCATCGCGCGCCAGAACGGCGTCGTCGCCGGACTCTCTGTTGCAGCCGCGACGTTTCAACTGCTCGATGAGCGTATTGTCATAAACCTGCTGGTGCAAGATGGAGATACTGTCCATTCTGACCAGGTCCTGGCTCACCTTGAAGGCCCGGCTCGTTCCCTGCTGAGCGCGGAACGTGTCGCGCTCAATTTCCTGGGACATCTTTCGGGTATCGCCACCGCTACGGCTCGTTGTGTAAAGGCCGTCGAGGGTACCCCTACACGCGTACTCGATACGCGTAAGACAACCCCGGGATTGCGCAGCCTGGAAAAAGATGCTGTGCTCCTCGGCGGGGGCAAGAATCACCGCTTTGGCCTCAGCGACGGCGTGCTCATCAAAGACAATCATATCAAAGCCGCCGGGGGAATCGTTCAGGCTGTGACCGCCGCGCGGCGTTCCGCCCAACACCTCCTCAAAATAGAGGTCGAATGTGAGACACTCGCGGAAGTCAGCCTGGCCTTAGAGGCAGGTGCCGACGTTTTGCTGCTGGACAATATGGATGTCGAAACGATGCGGGCCGCCGTCAAGTTAGTGCGCCATAGCGCCCCAGGTGTACTCTTAGAGGCATCCGGTAATATTGGCACCAATCCGCAGCGTCTGGCCGCCGTTGCCGCTACTGGCGTAGATTTCATCTCGCTGGGAGCATTAACGCACTCTGCACCCAACTTTGATATATCCTTGGAGTTTGCTTGATAATCACTGCGCTATATACCTTCATGGTCATCTCTGGCCACGTTTGCCAGAACAAGGAGAAAACTCATGGCCCTTCAAACAGTTTGCGCCGAAAGTAAAGAGGAGCGGATCTTGCCGCTGCTCTCCCGCCAGACACGCGCACAACATGCCCGCTCAACCCGGATCGATAATGTTCCTCTCTTGTATGCTGAGATGTCAGGCGATGAATTAGACCAGCGTATCGCCGCCGCCAGGGCGAAACTTGGAGAGCGGCTCGTCATCCTCGGACATCACTATCAGCGTGATGAGATCATCAAGTACGCCGATTTTCGCGCAGCTAGCCGCCGCCCGACCGCAGGCCGACTACATCGTCTTCTGTGGCGTACATTTTATGGCTGAGAGCGCCGATATCCTCAGCGCTCCTCACCAGCGTGTCATCCTGCCTAATCCCGCCGCGGGTTGCTCCATGGCAGACATGGCGAATATAGCCGAAGTTGAAGAATGCTGGCAGATGCTCCATGAAACGCTCGGGGACGAGGCGGGCATTATTCCTGTGACCTACATGAACTCGGCGGCCAACCTCATAGCCTTTTGTGGGAGCAATGGCGGTATCGTCTGCACCTCTTCCAATGCTCCTGCCGTCATCAAGTGGGCCTTCAGCCAGGGTAAACGCGTCTTGTTCTTCCCCGATGAGCACCTTGGCCGCAATACCGCCCTCAAGTATGGCATAGCAGAAGAGCAGATGGCTGTATGGAATCCCAAAGACCCCATGTCCTCGATCGATGCCGAAGAGGAGCTGGAGCGTTCAAAGATCATTTTGTGGAAAGGTTACTGCACCACCCATATGCGCTTCAATGTGCAGCAGATCGCCAAAGCCCGCTCTGAATATCCCGGCATCAAAATACTGGTCCATCCCGAGTGCCGCCGCGAGGTCGTAGAAGCCGCTGATCTCTACGGCTCTACCGAATATATCATTCAACAGATTGAGAAAGCCCCGGCCGGGAGTCAATGGGCGGTCGCTACCGAAATAAACCTGGTGCATCGCCTGGCCAAAGAACATCCAGAGCAGTTCATCTTCTGCCTTGATCCTATCGTGTGCCCCTGTTCCACCATGTACCGCATCCACCCGGCCTACCTCGCCTGGGTATTGGAAGGCCTGGTGCAGGATCAGGTAATCAACCAGGTCAGTGTAGATGAAGAAATCGCCCACTGGGCAAGAGTCGCCCTGGAGCGCATGCTCTCACTATAATCAAGGTATAGTTATCCTTGTTAGAGGACTGTTTCGTAGGGGCGTGGGCGGCGTGGAGCGGAGTGGGGACCCTTGGGTCGCCCACGTAGTCCTGTCGGGATAATAGCACGCCTGCCCCGTATGGAATAGTTTTCAAAGACAGCGTGTTCCCACGAATAGAAGCGGAACACGGAAAGGTAATACCTGTTTTTGCCTTCTCTATTCGCCAGGAAAAGAATAACCCTTCGTAATGTACTATTGGAGGTGATTTGTGAGCGATACAGCAATACAGGAGCAACAACCCGCCCCTGATTTTACCCTACCCGCAGTGGGAAGCGATGATGTTGTTAATAACGGCCAGGTACACCTGGCTGATCTGAGAGGGAAAACTGTCGTTCTCTATTTCTATCCCAAAGACGACACCCCTGGATGCACGGCTGAAGCGTGTTCTTTCCGCGATGCTAATCGTGAAATGCAGAAACGTGGTGTCATCGTCCTCGGTGTAAGCGCCGACAGCCTTGAGTCTCACCAGAAATTTGCCGACAAGTACGGCTTACCCTATCCTCTCCTCGCTGATACCGATACAACTGTCTCGCAACTGTATGGTGTATGGAAAGAGAAGAACTACGCTGGCAAAAAATACATAGGCGTCAACCGCGAGACATTTCTCATTGATAAAGATGGGATTGTTCGTAAAGTCTGGCCAAAAGTCCAGGCAGCCGAGCACGCTCAAGAGGTTCTGGAGACAGTAGATTCTCTACATCTTTAACCTTGGCACGGAAACATCATAGCTGGTCGAACGAAACCGCAAAGTATCGATGAGTAGCCCGCTCAGGCTCGCCTGCACATACAATAGTGTATCGTCGATAGTATCGCTTTCCAGCACCTTATGATGGCCAGTAGCCCGATAGATAGATTCAATGGCTTGCACCAGGTACTCATCATTCTCGCAGGTGCAAGCCTCCACCCGGCTGGGGTAAAGACGGAGCCAGCTAAGCAAATCCTCGCTTAAACATGCGCGCAAATGTTCTTTAGTCCTGGGATCACTTTTTTTCAAGATACGACGGAGCGTCTCCTGATAACTATCCTCATTACCCATTGTCTCAGTATCGACAGCTGAGACATTGTTCCGGCAAGTGGTACAACATATATCCGCTTCATCCGAACTGGAGGAGGAGAGTGAATTGACCTTCATGACTGTGCTCCTTTAATTGCCGTATCTTCTCTATATATGACGTTTCAGGAGCCCAAAACATTTCAATTCTCCCTCCAAATAGGAGTTTAGGAGCCTATATCTTTCAAGCCATCCGTCTGCAAACTGGCTTTTTCCAGGTCCTGGTCGTGCTCTAAACCAGTTGTTCCCGGAACTGCGATTGCTGAGTCGCCTGTTCTAGGCGTATGCTCCTCGACCTCCTTATTGAATAGGAAATGGGACATATGACACTCTCATTCAACAAACAAACTCACGTACACTTGCAAATGAAGCTATCTTAGCGGCTTTCATTGATGTTCCTGCCTTATTCATTACTCGAGGTGAGTCACATTCTTTTAGAATGGACTGTGGAGGGAAATGTAATTATGACGCAGCAAACTGTATCACCGATTTGTGACTGTTGTGGGCTCCCCATTATACCTGGTTCAGGAGAAGACTGCCCGCGATGCAATTATCCAATCCACCGGATCAAAGAAGAGCATTTTTTAGAATCCTCTCTACGCGACCTTCAGCGTGTCGCTATCAATGGTGGAGCAAACGTGACTGTTAGTGGGCTGATTGGTCGCTATAGGACACGCCTGAATTACCTTCGTAGCCTCCATGCGGCTATGCCAGCTATGCCGCTGTTTGCCGCAGGAGGTAAACAATCCGAGAAAGTGCCTGCTCCAAAACCGCCTCCTGTGCCTGTGTGGAGTGCTGTAGTTGTAACGCCAGAAGAAAAACCACAACAGCCAGCGCGTCGCGGTTTTTCGTTTTCATGGCGGTCATTTGTGGTAGATCAGGCCATCACCATTATTGGTTTGCTTGGTGCATTTCTGATCTTAATGGGAGCGCTCAATTCTGTCGTCACTACGGGCGGTAATCCGTTGCTCTCCTTCCTCATCGTCTTTGGCGTCCACGCCTTTTTTGGCATCGCCGGCGTAGTCGCCTATCGTTTTACCAATTTCAAGCTGATTGCACGCCTTTACAGTGGCATTTACGTGCTTCTAGTACCGTTGGTCGGTTTTACGAGCTATAACTTGATGCTTGGTACCCACATAACACTTTCGTTGCCAACGCTGATCGCCATAGCAGCAGCGTATGCCGCAATTGTCTATACTTTACTCGCGATCTACCAGGGCTTCTCCATCTACGGCTACCTCGGAGCAATGGCTCTGATCGTTGCCGATCTCGCCGTTGCTGCCGATTTGCACCTCAACTACTGCTGGTGGCCTGCTATGCTCATACCGCTGGCCTTCGCTGCACTTACCTCCATGGCGCGCTCGCCTTCCACAAGACGTGAACGCTACTTTACAAGTATGCTCCTGGTACTGCGCCAGCCGGTGCGTGTCTTCATGTACTCAATCGTCGGCATTTGTCTTTTAAGCGCTGTTGCCGTAACTGTTCTATCTCTTTCACTGGGGAGCACGTTCTTCAATGCATCAATGGAAGAGATTCGTTTCTCGATCCTGAGTATGTCGGTTCTCCTGCTGATTTGGACCACTGCATGGTTCTGGCTAACGAAACGCACTCGTGAGTTGCCCGTGCTGGCCCTTTTGTTCCTGGCCTGTGTACTCGCTTTCTGCTACGTCTTCAACTTTTCGCAAGGTGGCTACACCCTGGTGTTGGTAAGTGTTGCGCTGCTCTATCACGCACTCAACCGTTTCGCTGTTCCTCTACTTCAACCGCTTGGTAACCTCGGCCGATCACTGGATCAAATCGCGCTGGTACTGGTATGTCTCGCTCCTTTTATCAGCTCACCCCTCTTGCCGCAACAACTCTTATCTGCGGCCTATCAGATACCTCTGGACAGCAATCCAAATCTATACGTTCACCCAAATTGGGCCGCTGCAGCTGAACTGATTGCCGTAGGTGTGGGCTGTCTCCTCACAATGAGTATCATCTTGTTACATGCAAACCACAGGGGAAAAACTGAAAATCATTACAATAATTGGCCATGGCTCCTTTTGCTCAGCGGCTTCCTGCTCAATTGGGAATTGAGTACTATTGTGTTGTCTTTGAATCTCGTACCAGCCTGGTTCTTCGTGGGGCTGACCCTTGCTTTGATAGGCATCGCAGTGCTTGTACGCCAGCGTTTTGGGTCCTACTGGGCAAACCCCATTGATGTGTTGGTACTGGGTGAGGCGCTTCTGGCACTTGGCCTGAGTTTGAACCAGGGCGCCGATCATCTATCAATGCTTCTGCTGGGCTTCGCGGTACTATTCTACGCTGTTGCGCTATACCAACGCCGTCAGCGCATGCTTTTCCTGCCGTTGGTTTTTGCAGTGCTGGCTCTACCCATCCTGCTTTTTAGCCGTCCCTATGTCGCTCTCTTAATCGGTGCGCTGCTTCCTTTTGCCGCTGTAGCAATACGCCGCATCATGGCAAACAGAACACTGGTTGTTAGCGAAGAATCAGCGACAAAGTCGGGACGAGCTAAGCTATGGGAGTGGCCACTGGTAGCCATTGGACTGCTTTATGGAGCAGCAGCAGGCCTTATGGATGTCCTCATTTCTCAGTATAGTGCCCTTCCACAAAGTATCGTGGGAAACTGGTTGGGAGTGATTTTTCCTGTTGCCCTGGAATTGGCAGCGCTCTCCTTGGCATGGTACGCATCTGCCGCATTGGCTCGGATCAAATGGTGGCTCATCCCTGTCATTAGTTTTGCCAGCGTAGCGTTGCTTCTCCCCGGCAACCAATTCTGGGTTCTGGTAACCGTGACTCCTGTGGCAGCTATTCTCGGCTTTGGAGTCAGCCGCAGCTTTGATAGAACATGGGCTTCTCCTCTCTATATCGTAGCGTTGCTCAGTGCTATCATGACCGGGATCGTGGGATACCAGAATCCGGCTCATTTACTCGCTACCAGCTGGATATTGGTGGTCTTTGGCCTGTT
>WNGI01009236.1_pt1 | contig 10467 bp, 8 predicted proteins | sample 5400621 | NCBI WGS metagenome assembly WNGI01 (sample SAMN13153374, study PRJNA577476) | soil metagenome | isolation source: 20 cm soil or saprolite under Garry oak tree replicate 1 | place: USA:California | collected 2016-06-15 | reverse complement strand
GCAGGAACTGCGGGTCCACATCTAGATCAGGAAGTCGTAGGAGTAACGCCGGACATGCGCGGTACGCCGTGACAAATGCATCGAAATTCCCGGTCTCTTTCGCAACAGCGCATGCATCTCTGAGGAGTGCTTCGTCAACCGTTCCATCAGGATCGGAGACGTGGGTCGTGACAGCTCTGCCGAACGCACTGAGCGCGCGCGCTTCATGATGGGTTGTTACTGCCTCCGATGCATCCAGGTGCGCGTGAGCTTCGCTGATCCGGCCGCAGCAGGCGAGCGCCAACCCGAGCGTCGCTAGAAAATCGCCCTGCATTCCAGGACTAGTGGCATCTCTGGCGCGATCCTCGAGCAATGCGACGGCGCGCTCTGGCGCACCACTGCATACATGGACACGCGCCCTCAGCACATCGACGTTCAGTTCGGTATGAGCGTTGCCTTCAGCCAGTCGCCGAACACGGTTCAGCGTCCTAAGCGCCCGGCGAAAGTCGCGCTGGCCTACCGCTGCCGATGCCTGCAGTTCGAGCGCATGTGGAAGAACCCACTCCAACTTGAAGCGCTGCGCCTCGTCTATCTCGATTCGTGCAAGTTCGCCAGCTTCGGCGTAGCGCGCGGCCAAGATTAGCGCCACGCCATATGTCTGAAGGAACCCGGTGCGGACGAACGGATCCTGGGAGCGTTTGACAAGGTCCAACCCGCTGGCGGTCGCGCTCAGTGCGTCCTCGAGTCCTCCCCAACGCAGGGCGGATTGCAGGCGTGCCTGGCTAGCTCTGAGGAGATCATCGACACCAAGCGGAGGGAGGCTTTCAAGGGCGCTGAGCGCTTCGGCTGCGCCTTCACGATCATCGAGATCGGTCAAAGTGACGAAGCGGCTCCACAGTGCGCGACGTAGGTCGGAGGGCGTCTCTGCTCGCTCCTGCGCCAACGCGAAAAGCTCAACCGCTTCCTCGAGCCGGTCATCAAGATGCGCAATCTGACCAGCGCGGAGAGAGATCCGCGAAGCAAGCGGTTCGTCGTGTTGAATCGACCGAACGAGCTGTTTTGCTCTCTCTCTCGCCGTCGCCACGTTCCCTGTGCGGAATGCCACTTCGATTTCAGTCAAGCGAACGATTGTTGCCGTTGGGGCGGCAAGCCGAGCTAGTGTCAACCACCGCTCAACTGTCGCGATCCGACCCTCCGACAACGCAGCTTCGAGTGCGTTGTGGAGGACCTCCAGGATGATCTCATCGAGTTCGAACTCCTCCCCGAGCGAGACCGCTTCGTCCCAGAGTTCGGCCTCGACATAGGCGCTTCCGATGGATTGCACAGTTGCTGCAACCTCCTCGGTCTCAAAGTCGCCGAGTTTTGTCCGAAGGAATTGTCGGAGAAGCGGATGCATCTCATAGCCGCGCGGCGCTCTCGACAGGAATCCCGACCGATAAGCGTCCTGCAGGGCCGGCCTGCTCTCGCCCTCAAAAATGGTGCGCGCGATTTTCTCGTCAACAGTTGGTGCTAGCGAGAGCTGCGCTAGCTTCCACTTCAGGTTGTCGTTCAAGCCTTGATAGAGCTCTTCCGCGAAGTATTCGTGAAGCGTTTCCGGGATTTCCTCTTCGGTTTGAGGCATCGGCGAGGGAAGCAGGGCGGCAAGACCAATCACCGCGGGCCAGCCTTCGGCGAGAGAGACGAGACCTGGCATGTCTTCGATGCTTTGCGGTAGGGCTGCAGCAGCTTCCTCATGCGTCATTGCCAGCGTCGTCCGGCCGAACTCACTCACTTCGCCGTAGAGAAGCTTCTTCGCTGTGACCCATGTTGGACGTTCGCGGCTTGCGATCAGGAACGAGATCGAGGTCTCGGCAACAAGGGCTTCTACGAAGCTTTGCGCCGCTGAGCTCTCGGCGAGAAGGTGGTAGTCGTCAATCATGAAGCGCGCGTCGCTGGGCCAATCTTCAAGATCGTCGGCAAGGAGAGTCGCCATTGAGGACGGATCCGCCGTGGGTTCGGGCGCGGTTTTGAGTTGGGCGCGGAGCTTCTCTCCCGCATCAGGCATGACCATCCCGGCGCTGCTCGCGACGCCTAGGGCTAGCGCGGCAACGTCAGTCGAAGCGCGCGTCGCCTGATACCAGGCGTGCCGCTGGTCGTGCAGCCACTGGCGCGCGAGCGTCGTCTTGCCGTATCCCGCCGGCGCGACGAGCAGCATCACTCGGCTCTCGGACTCGGTGAGCAGGCGCGTGAGTCGAGGCCGCTCGATGATGCGGCGCCCTGCGCGCGACGTATCGAGTGCGGTTTCCTTGCCCACCAATCTCCCCTTGGGCACCGCTGCTGCCCGCTTCTCACCATAGCGGCGGGTCCGGGGAATTTCGAGATGTCCCTTTGAGCTGACCGTGCCTGCAACCCCGCGGGGCCGCAGGCACGGTGCCGTCAGCCCCCGTTGTCGGCCGCAGCCGACTCGAGGCTTCGTGCGAGCGGGTCGTCGCCGGTCAGAGTCCGGTACGCCACAGGGATCTGGCGCCGCCGGGTGACACCGAGCTTCTGCCGCAGGACATCGGAGTGGGCCTTTGCCGTTCGAGGGGAGATGCCGAGGCGTTCGCCCACCTCCTCGTTCGAGCACCCCGCGGCGATCAGCTCGATGACCTGGCGTTGCCGCTCGGTGATCGAGGGAAGCGAGTCTCGCAGTGCGTCGTACATAGGAGCCGAAGCTAAAGGGCCCCGCGCCGCGCGACCATTGGCCGAAGGGTGTATTTCTCGGAGTTACACCCTTGTTCTGGTGCCGCGCAAGAAGCTCGCGTCGTGCCCGCGGCGATTCGCTTCGTCAAGTTCCCGCTCGTCGAGCGCTCCGATGCGCAGCAGCAGGTCGAGCTCGTCGCGGAGGTGCGTGTGCATCATCTCGGGCCCGTCTGTCGCGATCGTGAACTGCACGCCCGCGTCGACGAACGAACGGAACGTGTCACGGACGGCCTCGTCGTTCGGCAGCGCCTTCGTCAGCAGGTTCGACGTGGGACAGATCTCGAGCACGATCTCCGCGTCGCGTAGCGCCGACATCAGCTCCTCGTCGCCGGCGGCGAGGATCCCGTGACCGATCCGATCCGGGCGCAGCACCTCGATGACCTCGCCGACCTCGGCACGGCCGATCTCGCCACCTTCTTCTCCGACGTGGATCGTGACGCCGAGGCCCGCGCCGCGCGCTTCCTCGACCATCGGCGCCACCTGGCGGTAGTCATAGCGCGCGCCGTCGGGCCGCGGGCCGGCGATGTCGACGCCGACGATGCCGCGCGGCGCCCACCCGATCGCCTTCTCGACGATGACCGAGTTCTGTTCGGCCGTGAACGTCCGGTCCATCATCAGGATCAGGCCGGCGCGCACCTGCGGGTACTCGAGGCTTGCGCGGTCCAGGCCGCGAATCGCTGCGAGGATGATGTGGTCGAGATCGCGCTCGCCGCCGCGGTTGCGCTTCATCGGGTTGAACCGGAGCTCGAGTGTCGTGATGCCCTGTGAGCGATACGCGCCGCCGATCGCCGCGTGCACCGAGCGCTCCACCGCGATCGGGCTCGACTGGATCAGCTCGGTCCAGTGGTAAATCTGGTCGAGCGCGTCGAGGTTCGCGACGCCGCGAGGGTCGGACACGGTGACGAGGCGGTCGAACTCCCAGTAGTCCTTGACCGGCAGCGCGATGCCCTGCTCGTGGGCGAGGCTCCAGAGAATGTCGGAGGCCACGGAGCCGCCGAGGTGCGTGTGGAGCTCGGCGAGGCCCTCCATGGAAGAAGTCTAGAGTGACGAGCGGCGTGCGCCGACGTCTCCTGCTCCTTGCCGCCCTCGTCGTGCTCGCCGGTTGCGGAGGGAGCAAGACGCAGGCGACCCCCGCTGGTTTCACCGTTCGAACGGTCGCGCAGCCGAGCTTCTCGATCGCGCTGCCGAAGGGCTGGCGATCGTTCGACAGCCGCTCGAGCCGTGCGGCGAACGAAGCCGCCGGTTACAGCTCGGCTTTGCGCATCGAGCTCCAGCTGCTGGGAAAGCCGGACTCGCCGATCAAGCTGATCGGACTGGATCCCGCCGCCAGAGCGTTTGTCACGAACATGAACGTTCTACAGACGCGAGTTCCATCGAGCCTCAGCTTCGAGGAGCTCGCCCGGACGGAGGCGGCGCAGATCAAGCTGGTCTCGAAGGTGAAGAAGATGCGACAGCAGGAGACAGTTGTGCCCGGCGGCCGGACGCTGCACCTCTCGTACCACACGCGGTCGAATGCGGTTGTGCACCAGTACTTCGTCAAGCACGACGAGCTGCTCTACGTCCTGACCTACACAACCGCACCCGCAGAGTCGGCTCACTACGCGAAGATCTTCGACATGTCCGCGCACACCTTTCAGGTCGGATGAAGGTCGGCATCGTCGCTCCGTACTCCTGGTCGTTCTGGGGAGCGGTGGTCGAGCACGTCGAGCTGCAGGCGCAGGCGCTGCAGAAGCGGGGGATCGAGACGCGCACGATCATGGGAAACGACCCGCCTGGCAGCTTCACGCGCGTGCTGCACCCGCGCCTCGGCCGGCATGGCCATCCCCCGCCGGACGTGATCCCGGTCGGCCGCTCCGTGATCGTCCCTGCGAACGGCTCGCTCCCGAACCTCGTCCTCTCGCCGCGCGTGGTGCCGGCGATCCGCCGCGCGCTCGAGCGGGAGCGCTTCGACCTCATCCACGTGCACGAGCCGATGGCGCCGGCGATCTCGGTCGCGGCGATTGCGCTCGCCCGCATCCCGATCGTGGCGACGTTCCACGCGCACGGCCCGCTCGGCTGGATGAAGGTCGGCAGACCGGCTTGGGGGTTCCTCGCCGACCGTCTCGACTATCGGATCGCCGTCTCGCCGCACGCGCGTAATTCGGCCGCCGCCTGGTTACCAGGTGACTATGACGTGGTGCCAAACGGAGTCCTCATCCCGCCGGCTGCGGATGCGCACGGACGCGAGCATCAAGTCATTTTCGTCGGCCGGCAAGAGCCCAGGAAAGGGCTTCACGTGCTGCTGGGCGCGTGGCCGGAGGTGCGGCGCCGCACGGGTGCGCGTCTGCGCGTCGCGGGCGCCGATCCGCTCGCGGTGCGGCTGCTCTTGACACGCGACCGGATTTCCGACGACGGCATCGACATCCTCGGCTTCTTGTCACAGGACGAGCTCACTGCCGAGTTGCAGCGCGCCAAGGCGCTCGTCGCTCCCTCCCTCGGAGGGGAGAGCTTCGGGATGGTTCTGACGCGTGCCTACGCGTGCGCGACGCCGGTGATCGCATCTGACATCGACGGGTACCGTGAGGTGATGACGAAGGAGGCCGCCGTCTCCTTCCCGGCAGGCGACGAGCGCGCGCTGGCCCACGCGCTCGTCGGGTTGCTCGAGGACGAGCCTCGCCGCGCTGCACTCGGTGAGGCGGCAAGGCATCTCGCCGTCGAGCGTTACTCGTGGGACGACATCGCGCGGCGGCTGCACGAGATCTACGAGGCCGTCGCGGCGTGAGGATCCTGCGCAACCCATGGCTGCGTATCGCCATCGTCCTGCTCGCGGCCGGAGGCGTGGTTGCGTTGCTCTGGTGGCGTGGCCCTGCCTGGAGCGGCATCGTCGACGCGTTCGCCGCGGTCGAGTGGCGCTGGGTCGCGGCGGCCGTCGGCCTCAACCTCCTGTCCGTGCTCGTTCGGGCGGTCGCGTGGCGGACGGTGATCGTGCAGGCGATAGCCCCACCTCACCCGAGCTTTCCGCTCGTCTTCTCCGCGTTCTCGGTGGGACTGTTCGCGAACGCGGTTCTTCCCGGACGCATCGGTGAGCTTGCGCGCGTGGCCGTGCTCAACCGGCGCATGGCGCGCCGAGGCATCTGGGCGACGCTGCTCGGCACCGTCTTCGCGCACCGCGTCTTCGACTTCGTCGCCATCATCTTGCTGATCCTGTATGTCGCGCTCACGGCGCACATTCCCAACTGGGCGGTGACGAGCCTGATCGCCGTCGTCGTCGCGGGGGTGGCGTTGTTCACGATCGCGGTGATGGGTGCGCGGTACGACCGGATGCCGCGTGTCGACGAGGGCCTGAGCGCCATCCGCAAGGCTGTGCGGCTCGCGCGCTACGGGCTCGGAGTGATGCGGCGGCCCGGCCCGGCCGTGGTGGCGTGCCTCTTCCAGGTGCTCGGGTGGACGTGCCAGCTGTTCGCCGTGTACACGACGATGCGCGCGTTCGGCATCCACGAGGCGCTTCCCGCAGCGGGCCTCGTGCTCGTGTTGATGAACGTCGCGACGCTGTTCCCGCTCTGGCCCGGCAACATCGGGCTCGTGCAGGCGGCGGTCGCGTTGCCGCTCTTCCAGTACTACGGCGTCGCCAAGGCGAACGGGATCGCATTCGGCTTCGGCCTGCAGGCGATCGAGGCCTCGGTCGGCGTCGGCGTTGGGTTGATCTTCCTCGCGCGTGAGGGCCTGTCGTTCGCGATGCTCCGGGTGATGCCCGACGTCGGACAGGCAGAGGTGCCCGACGACGCGGACGAAAACGAGGCAATGGCGGAAACGGATGCCGCGCGCCCGCACGCTCGCGTGTCCGGCTAGCCTCAAGGGCGTCCTCTCGGCGCGCGACGCCGCGAGCGCATTGGCGCAAGGCCTGCGCGAGTGGTCGGACGCCGACGAGCTGCCGGTCGCCGACGGCGGGGAGGGCACGCTCGACGTTCTGCAATCGGCGCTCCACGGCGACTGGCAGGAGGCCGAAGTCCACGACGCTTTCGGCGGCGCGCGGATCGCGCGGTGGCTGCGGTACGGCGACGACGCATTCCTCGAGGCCGCGCAGGCGATCCCGCTCGACCCCGAGCGCCTCGATCCGATTGCGGCGTCGTCGCGCGGGCTCGGCGAGTTGATCCGCGCCGTCGGCCGGCCGTCCAGCTTGCACATCGGGCTCGGCGGGACGGCCAACGAGGACGCCGGCGCCGGGTTGCTCGAGGTCGTCGACGAGCTGCCTGCGCCGACCCGTGTCGCCTGCGACGTCGACGTTCCCCTCGCCGACGCGGTGTACCTGTTCGCGGCGCAGAAGGGCGCGACAGAGGAGCAGCTTCCACTGCTCGCCGAGCGACTCGCGCCGCTCGCGCGCTACGCGGACCTGCCCGGCGCGGGCGCCGCCGGTGGACTCGGGGCGGCGCTCGCCTCGCTCGGCGCGGAGCTCGTGCCGGGAGCGGCCCTGGTGCTCGACCTGCTCGGATTCGATGCGAGCTCGTATGACCTCGCCGTCACCGGCGAGGGGACGGTGGACGCGACGAGCGGCCGTGGGAAGGCGCCGGGAGAGGTTGCTCGACGCTGCCGTCACGCGGGCGTCCGCTGCGTCGTGTTCGGCGGCCGGGTTGTGGAGCCGCTGGCAGGCGTGGAGACGGCTCCCCTGTCAGGCAACCCGGCCCGAGCGCATCAAGACCTGGTCGAGCTCGGTCTACGGCTTGGCGGTCTCGGCGCGGCGGGCTAGCTCTTCGATCTTGCCCTGAGCCGCGTCCAGTTGGCCGACGCACTGCTTGTAGAGCTCCTCGCCTCGCTCCCACAGCTTGATCGCTTCGTCGAGCCCGGTGTCCCCACGCTCCAGCCGCTCGACGATCTGTTCCAGCTCGCGCTGCGCTTCTTCGAAGCTCATTCGACGCGTGCTCCGAAGTGACCGTCGGCGACCTCGACGTCGATCGCGTCTCCCGACGCGATCGCGCCGGCGGAGCGGACGATCTCGTCGTCCGCCCGGACGATCGCATAGCCGCGTTGCAGCGTCGCGTGCGGGGACAATGCGCGCAGACGGCCGGCTGCATGCTCGACTCGTGCGCGCTTCCGTTCGACCGCGAGCGCCGGTGCGCGTCGCAGCCGCTCGTGCGCCTGCGTCACTCGCTGACGCCGGCGTTCGAGCACGCCGCGGGCACCGCGCGCCAAGCCGGTGCGCGTGCGCTCGAGACGAGCCATCAGCTCGGTTGCGTCGGGAACGACAAGTCGCGCGGCGGCGGTCGGAGTCGACGCGCGTGCGTCGGCGGCCAGATCGCACAGCGGCGTGTCCTGCTCGTGCCCGACTGCCGAGACGACCGGCACCGGACACGCGGCGACGGCGCGCAGTACGCGCTCGTCGCTGAAGGGCAGGAGATCCTCGAAACTGCCGCCGCCGCGGGCGAGCACGACGACGTCGACCTCCGGTGCACTGCTCACGTCGCGGAGCGCCTCGATCATGGCCGCGGCCGCGAACGGTCCCTGCACATACGTCTCCGCGACGACGATGCGAGCTGCTGGGAAGCGGGAGGTGATCGTCGTGAGCACGTCGCGCTTCGCGGCCGCGTCGTTGCCCGTGACCAGCCCGATGCGGCGCGGGAGGAAAGGCAGCGGACGCTTCCGCTCGAAGACGCCCTCGGCCGCGAGCTTCTTCTTCAGGCGCTCGAGCGCCGCGAGGTGATCGCCGATGCCGAAGCGCTCGATCGACAGCGCGCGCATGCGGAAGTCGCCCTTGGCCTCGAACAGCTCCGGCCTGCCGAACACGTGCACGCGCTCACCGTCCGTCACGTCGAGTCGCAGTGCGTCGAACCGCGAGCGCGCGATTGTCACGCCGAGGCACGCGCCGTCGTTTGGATCCTTGAGCGTGAAGAAGACGGACTGCCAGCGCGGATTGCGGCGCAGCTCGGTGACCTCGCCCTCGACCCAGATCGTCGGCAGGCGGCTGAGCCAGTCCGCGACGCCGCGGTTGAACGACGCGACCGTGTAGACCTTGCGGTCGCCGTACTGGATCGCCTCGACCTTCACACCCGGGATGGTACGCCCGGCGGATGCGCCGATTCCGTGCCGGCTTAGATCAGGATCTCGGCTGCGGTCTCGGGGTCGCAGCCCTGACCGACGAGCTCGACTGCGCGGTGCAGATCGGCCTCGCTGCCGGCGAGCCTCTCGGCGAGCGGGAGGGGATAACCGGCCTCCATCAGCACGTGGAGGCGCCAGCTCTCGACCTTCGAGCTCTCGCTCCCGTTCGGTTCGATGATTTCGGTCGTCTCGGCCACGGTGTGGATCGTTCGTTCGCCGTTTCATAGACGAACCCTGCTGGGCCTCGAGGACGGCGCGCTCCGTCTCCGTGTCCGCGGCCAGGACGTCGAGGCGCCGCCGCAGGTCGTGCTCTGCCTGGGTCAGCCGCGTTTCGAAGTTCGAGATGGCCTCGGCGCGCTGGCGTTCGAGACCCTCCGTTACCTGCGTGAGCTTGCGCTCGAGGCGCTGTGCACCGGTGTCGCCGACTTGCGAGAGCCGCTCCCCGAGGACTGTCTGCGCCTCCCGTGCGAATGCCTGGACCGAGCGGTCGAGCTCACGTGACAACCGCGTCGCCGCGGCCTCCCGGGTTCCGCGCACCGTGTCGGCGAATTGCTGCGCAGCCGCGTCCGAGTAGCTCGACGTCGCGCGTTTGAGGATGCGCTCGAGCTGCTCGATCTGCTTGCGCTCGACGTCGGCGAAGCCGGCCTGGATGCGGCGCATCGCATCGGTCTCCTCGCGTTCGATCAACTCGGTCATCTGGCGTTCCCGCCGGCGAATGCGCTCGTTCAGCTCGTGCAGTGCCCTGCGCCGCTCGGCTGCGAAGCTTTCGAGCTCGGAGGTTCCCCCGGCGACGGCTTCCTGCGTCGCGCGTGCGAGGTCGTCGCGCAGCCGCACGAGCCCTGCGCGTTGCTGTTCGCTCTCGGCTTCGAGTCGCTCCGCGTCCGCTGCGATTCGCGCCTCGGCCTCGGAGATCAGCTGCTTTTGGCGTTGTGCGAGCTGCGCGAGCTGGTCGACGACCGCGTGCTGCGCGCGGTCGAGATCGTCCGTCCACGCGTTGAACCGCGCCTCGATCTGTTGCTGGGCTGCGGTCAGTGCGTCGCCGAGCTCGTCTACGGCCACACGGGAGCGCTCGGCGGCAGCGACGCGTCGTTCCTCCGCGATGCTTCGCTCCTGTTCTGCGAGCAGCGAGCTGGAGTCCGCACGCGCCCGCACCAGGATCAGCTCGAGCTCTGCCGCCCGTTCCTCGGCCTCGCGCGCGACGAGTGAGTGCAGACGCGACTGTGCCCGTGCGAGCTGCTCGTCAACGCGGCCCGCCGCGCGCAGTAGGTCGCGCAGCCTCACGGCGATCAGTTCCGCTCCGAAAGCGAGGGTGATGCCGCCGGCGACGACGGCCAGGGACGTCCCTGGACGGAGACCGAATGCGATCCACGCGGCGACGGCCGTGAAGCCGATCAGGATCGCGAGCCCAACGAGCAGGCTGCGGCCGAGGCGATCGAAAGCCGCGCCCGCAATCGACAACGCCGCCACGACGGCGGTGATGGCGAACACGATCTGCGCGATCGTGACGAGATCCACGGCGTCAGGTTACGCGGAGAAGCACGAGCGCGACGGCGAGCGCGACCATCGCAGCGGAAAGCAGGCGGAGACCGGTTTCCGGAGCGTGACTCAGCGTGTCACCCGTCACCGGCAGCTCGGTGCCGTCGGCCAGCTCGATCCTTCCGGTGACGTTCCGCACTTGACGGCGCACCATGCGCACCG
>WNGI01006736.1_pt1 | contig 10469 bp, 13 predicted proteins | sample 5400621 | NCBI WGS metagenome assembly WNGI01 (sample SAMN13153374, study PRJNA577476) | soil metagenome | isolation source: 20 cm soil or saprolite under Garry oak tree replicate 1 | place: USA:California | collected 2016-06-15 | reverse complement strand
CTCGTCGCGCACGCGGGTGTTGATGATCTGGGCTTCGGGGTCCTGGAACACCATGCCGACTTCGGTCGCGAAGTTCGTGACCTTGGTGTCCGGCACCGATTTTCCGCACACGACGGCATGACCGCCCAGTTGACCGCGCAGCGTGTGGGGAATGGTGCCGTTGAGAACGTTGAGCAGGGTGCTCTTGCCGCACCCGCTCGGCCCGAGGATCAGCACGAACTCGCCCGGCTCGACGCGCAGCGAAACCCCGTTGATGACGGGTATCGTCTCGCCCTCATAGGTGTAGGTGATGTCCCTAAGATCGACGATGGCCGACGACGTGTCGCCGGCATCGCCCTGCGGCCCTGACGATGTGGCCTCGGCATTTCCAGTGAGTGGGACGGCGCGCCCAAGTGCGCCGTCCTCGCGATCGCCCACGCGGTCGGGCTCCAGGATTTCGGACATCAGGCCGTTTGACCGTGAAGTCTGGCCTTGCCTTCTTCCGCCGCCACGGCCGTGCCGCGCACGACGCCGGCGCGGGCGAGGCCACGGGCGATCGGACGGACGAGGACCATGGCATAGACGGCGCCACTGACCATACGGATCGCAAGCGCGAGAAGATTGTAGGGGAGGCCCATGTCGCCGACGCCGAAGAAGTAGACCTCCGGAATCTGCTGCAGCAACGGAGCCAGCGCGCCGGACAGAGCGACGACGCCGAGCGTCCAGTTCTTGTAGCCGTAGAACGCGAACGCCATGTCGGACATGAAGCCCTGCAGGAAGCCCGCGCCGAGCACCATGACGCCGTTGGGGTTGCCGGAAAGAACCTGGGCCACGCCGTTCATGGTCTCCGCGATCGTGGCCGCCCCCGGCTTGCGGATGATGTACGCCGCCAGCGGGCCGGAAATGTAGAAGAAGCCGCAGATGGCTGCGAAGGCCAGGAAGCCATAGCTTCCCGAAAAGGTCATGAACAGGCGACCGAGCATGGCGTTCGGGGTGCCGAGCACACCGTTGATCACGCCGATCACGGCCATGATGACGATCTCCATCAGCGAGAAGCCGATGATGATCCCGCCGATATTATTGCGGTTGCGTAAATAGGCGATCAGGGCAAGCACAATCCCGATCGCGGCGACGATGAGATAGAGTCCAGTTACGTTCATGATATCGCTCCCAGCACGAGGTCCGCAGCTCCGGCCCGCCCGTCCGGGGGGTGACCAGCCGTCGCGACCTAACTGCATCAAGCGTGCCAATGCTCTAGCGGTACTCAGGCTTCCCTGGCGGCGGTCAGTGACAGATGCGCGCGAAGCACCTCCGCTTTCGAGGGAGGGTGCAGACGGAGGATCTGACTGAGCCGCCGACTGTCGCGATTGAGCAGCGCGACCATGATACGGTTATGGTCCGCGACAGATTTTCTCCAGCTTTCCAGGCGGTTATTGACCGCGAAGCGGTACGGCCGAACCCATGCGTTGAGCCGTTCGAGTTCCTGCAGCAGGACCGCGTTGTCCGCGGCTTCCCAGATGGCCCGATGGATCACCTGGTTGCAGTGATAGTAGGTGGCCTGATCATTGGCCTGGAACGCCGCGACCATGCGATGATGGGCCTCCTCGATCCGCCGCAGCTCCGGTTCCGAAATGCGCGCCGTGGCGAGTTCTCCCGCCATCGCTTCCAGCGTCCCGATGACGCTGAAAGTCTGAATAATTTCTTCGGCTTCCGCGCGCCGGACCTGAACGCCGCGGTTGCCCGCTGGCTCGATCAGACCCTCGGCGGTGAGGATGCGGATCGCCTCCCGGACAGGGCTGCGCGAGCGCAGGAAAGCGCGGCACAGATCCATCTCGACAAGGCGTGTCCCCGGCGCCAGCTTGCCGCTGACGATGAGGTCGCGCAGCACATCCGGGACAGGACGGCGCGCTTCGGAACTGCAGGGAGTGTGAGGAATCACGGTCGAGGCGCCCGAAAAAATGTCGGCTGCATCTCTTACGAGAAATTCGCCGCAAACTCTAGAATGGGTCCGGTATACCGATTGGGCGCTGATTTGAATTTCTGCCAGCCACTTTGTATGCAGTTGCCTAGCACAAACGATGAAGTTTTAAGCATACAAGCCGGACTCTAACGTCCACGTGGCTCTTGAGGTCTGACCTCAGAGGCTTTAGTCCTGTGCAAAGAGGTTCGACCTCTGGAGGCGGGGAAATGGGCGATGATCTGGTCGGAAATGGCAGTGCGGCTGCGGACGCCCGGTCAAGGGACCGATATGGTTCACCGCATCGTCGAGGCGCTGCGCGACGAGATCTCCGCGGGCTCCCTCGCCGGCGGCAGCCGCATCACGGGGGAGAAGGAACTCTCCGCAATTCTGGGGGTGAGCCGATCCACGCTGCGCGAGGCGCTCCGGATTCTCGTCCATGAGGGGCTTCTCGTAAGCCGTTGGGGGGTCGGCACTTTCGTGACCGATCAGCTGCCGAGCATCGTCAAGGGCCGCACCACCGAAGTGAACGTCCCGTTGCCGCTGCAATGGATCGAGCCGCATTGGACCCTACTGACGGACGAGGAAAGGACGGTCGCCGCCGACGATGCGGTCGCCGCGGCGCTCGGCATCCCGCCGGGCGAAAACGTCTCCCGCCGCAGGCGAACCTACGGCACATCCGGGCGGATCCTGGCGGTCGCCGACGAGACGGCAGCCGGAGGCGGGAGCCATCCCGCAGGCCACTGTGCAGTGGCGATTGACGTTGTCACGGACCACTCAGAGTGGGCAGCGTTCTTTCGAAAAAATGAGCCGCTGCTGCGGATCCACCAGACTCTGTTTGACGAGGACCGACGGCCGCAGCGCCTGAACATCGTCATCCGAAGCACGCAGGCCGCCTCCTCCGGTCCCCTCCGGCTCCAGGAGTGACGCCGCGCGACCGCGACTGCGCCGGAAAAGTCTGGCCCGTTTCCTGCAAAACTCTGGCCCGTTTCCTGCAAAACTCTGTCCCGTTTCCTGCAAACCGTCGGGTCCCGCCGCCTTCGGTGGAGCTCGATCACGCGACCTCAGCGCGCGCAGAAGAAGGTAGCCATGAAACTGGATTTCACCGATCAGGTCGTCATTGTCACCGGGGCCGGAAGCGGCATCGGAAAAGCTGCGGCTATGGATTTTGCTAAAGCCGGAGCGATCGTCGTTTCGCTCGATGTGGTCGGCGCAAAGGAGTGCGCTGACGAGATTGCTTCGATGGGCCTGCGCGCCGAGGGGCACGTGATGGACGTCCGCAACGCTGCCGCGTGGAGCGCGCTGGTCGGCGCCCTGGTCTCCGCTCACGGCAAGGTCGACGTCCTGGTGAACAATGCCGGCGTCGCGGTGCCCGGCGACACCGCGATCGATGTCTCGGAAGAGACGTGGGACAAAATGATGAATGTGAACGCCAAGGGTGTCTGGCTCGGCATGCGCGCGGTTCTGCCGGGCATGGTCGAGCGGCGGGCGGGCAAGATCTGCAACGTCGCCTCGACCGCCGCCCATATCGGCCTGCGGGACGCGGCGGCCTATTGCGCCTCGAAAGGCGCAGCACTCGCGCTCACCCGGCAGGCGGGCGTCCAATACGCGCCGTTCAATGTGCAGATCAATTCAATCTCGCCCGGCACCACGATGACAGGACTTCAGCGCGACGTGACGGAAGCGCAGCGCGCGGTGTTCAAGACGCTCACGCCGATCGACCGCTTCGCCGAACCCGAGGAAGTTTCCAAGGCGATCCTGTTCCTGTGCTCGCACGGCTCGTCATTCATCACCGGAAGCGATCTCAGCGTCGATGGCGGGATGGTCGCTCTTTGATCCGGCTGCGAGTCTAGAGGGGTGAGGAACGTGCGTGCAGATGTTCAGCGCTTTGGCCTGATCGATCCCGGCGACGTGTCTGGACTGCGGAAGGCGATCGAGCGCGGCAGCGTAAATCCCGGGGAGATCGTCGCTGTGATCGGCAAGACTCACGGCAACGGCCTCGTCAACGACTACACGCGCGGCTACCTCATGATGTCGCTGTCACAGCTCATCGGAGGGCATACCGGGGAAAGCGCGCAGACCGTCTGCGAGCGGGTGCCGTTCATCTTCTCCGGCGGGGTCGAGGGTGTGCTGTCGCCCCATTACGCGGTCTTTACAGTGTCGCCCGACGGGAGGAAAGCCGACGACCAATCGCTGGCGGTGGGCGTGGCCTTCACGCCGCCCCTGTTGCCCGAGGATGTCGGGCGGCAGAGGCAGATCGACCTGACCGCCGCGGCCGTGGCGGACGCCATGTCCAGGGCTCGGATCGCGAGCGCGGCCGACGTTCATTTCGTCCAGGTGAAGGGGCCTGCGTTCACGCTCGCCGATATTGTCGAGGCCGGCGGACGCGGACGTTCCTGCGCGACGGACCATCCCGGCAAGCTGATGGCGTTTGGACGCGCGGCCTCCGCACTGGGCGTCGCGAAGGCGCTGGAGGAAGTCGATCCCGCGCACGCCGACGAAAGCGCGGTGCTGAAGGATTTCAACACCTATTCCTCCGTGGCCAGCGTCTCGGCTGGCGTCGAGATCAGGACCAACGAGGTCGTCGTCGTAGGCACCAGCGCGTCGTGGACCGGCCCGCTGACCATCGGCCACGCCTCGATGTCCGATCCGCTCGACATCGGCAGCGTGGTGCGGCTCGCCCGCGATCTAGGCTTCACCGCCGAACCTCAGATAGCGGCCCACGAAGCCGCGCGCGTCCGCGCCGCTTTCGTGAAGTGCGAGGCGCCGCGCGATGGCATGGTACGCGGCAAGGCGCACACTATGCTGAACGACGGCGATATGGATCAGCAGCGCCATATTCGTGGCGCGGTCGGTGCCATCGTTGCGAGCGTGCTGAACGATACTGCCCTGTTCGTCTCGGGCGGCGCCGAGCACCAGGGACCCGACAAAGGCGGCATGATCGCGGTTATCGCCGAAAAGCCCGGCGCGGGCGCGGTGGACGCCCGATGAGCGGCACGCCTAAGAAGCGGGTCGTGGGGCTGCCCCTCGCCATGAGCATCGATGGCGGCGGCATCGGCATGCAGCTGGTCGCAGCGGCGGGACGGGATCTGCGAATTGCCGGAGGCGGCGGCAACGTTGCTTGCCTTCTCAGCCCTTTATGAAACTGGAGAACCGGATGAATGTGCTGGTAACGGGCGGTGCCGGAATGATCGGCATGTCGCTGCGCAAAGCCCTAACAGAGAGGGGTCACGTGGTCACGGCAATCGATGTCACAGATTTCGGTCGCGACGATTCCGCCCTCGAAATCATGTCGATCACCGACAGTGCGGCGCTTGCGGATCTGTTCGCGCGGAAAGCGTTCGACGCCGTCATCCACTGCGGCGCGATCTCGGGCCCGATGATGGCGCGGGGCGAGCCGCTGAAGATTGTCGATGTCAACATCGACGGAACTGCGCTGCTGCTGGACTTCGCACGCCGCCACGGCCTGCGCCGTTTCGTGTTCTGCTCGTCGATCAGCGTCTACGGTAACGTGGGCAAAACGGCGATCACCGAGGACACGCCGCTGCGGCCGACCTCCGTCTATGGCGCGAGCAAGGTCGCCGGTGAGCAACTGGTCCAGGCTTTCACCGCCGAATATGGGCTCCACGGCGTCAGCCTGCGCCTTGGCCGGGTCTACGGACCGTACAGGCGGGGAAATTGCCACCTCGCCACGCTAATCCGCGATGCCGCCGCAGGCGAAATGACCGAAATCCCGTGCGATCCCGAATTTCTTTATCACTATGTCTATGTCGACGACGTGGTGGAGGCGCAGATCACCGCTCTGACGGGCGACGAGTTTTCGTTCAGCGCATACAACGTCGGTTCCGGCGAAGCATTGACTATGCCGCAGATCGCGGAGATCGCGCGTGCCGCCATTCCAGGCGCCAATCCAACGCTGGTTGCCGGAGCCGACGATGTTCCGGATGCGCAGACAGCGTTCGACATTTCGCGGATAGCAGCCGATCTGGCCTGGCGGCCCCGGTTCGACCTCGCATCGGGGCTCAGGGCCCATCAAAGGGCGCTGCGACCGATTTGACGCCCTTCCTGCGCAAATGCCAGATCTCAACTGATAAGGGTTTGCTGCAAACCAATCCGCTTCTGCACTGGCAAGGTTTTGATGCAAAATTATCCGAACGTCTAATGTTGAATTGCACTGCCTCGCCCCCTCATCTTCCTCGTTGGGGCCACCTTCATCCTCCCTTTCCCCATCCTCTGCCGCATGGCCGTTCTCGTCTTCGGCATCACCTGCCCCCGAAGCTTCCACGGCCCGCTCAGCCTCGGATCTGGGCTTCTCGTCCCCAGGCCGGATGAAACCGCGCTCGATGCGCCCCGTGCCATCATGAGTGAGGATCACGAAAGCGCCGGCTCGCGCGATATCGTCGGGATCATAGGCCTGCCGTTTCGTTTCCAGCCGCTCGATCTCAGCCTCAAGCTCGCAAAGCCGCGCGTCCACATGGTCAGGAAGTTCGTTGGCCGTCTGGTTCCATTCGGCCAACTGGTCGACCTCGCTCCGAGCTGTCTCTAGCGCCGCCTGATCTTCGGCCGAAAGAAGCTTATCTGGCGCCATAACGATCTCGGCCACCTGGAAGAGCTGCTCAAACGGGTCGAGCCCCAACGGCCGAAGCTGATCGCGTTCGAGAGCCTCTATTCCATGGATGGCGACGTCGCCCCCATCAACGGCATTTGCGATCTTGCCCAGCGTTACGATGCGATGACCTATTGCGACGAGGTGCATGCGGTCGGCATATACGGTCCGCGCGGTGGCGACATGACAGAACACGAGGGCGCGGCGCACCGCGTCGACGTCATCGAGGGGACGCTTGCCAAAGCGTTCGGCTGTCTCGGCGGATATATTGCAGCTGATGCCGCGCTGATCGACGCGGTGCGCTCGTAAGCGCCTGGCTTCATTTTCACCACAGCCCTTCCGCCGGCGATTTGTGCCGCCGCGACCGCAGCAATCCGCCATCTCAAGAGTTCCAACTGGGAGCGCGAGCAGCATCAGCACTGCGCGGTGCGCACGAAGGCAGTGCTTACGGTGGCCCGGCTCCCGGTCATGCCGAGCGAGACGCACATCGTACCGGTCCTCGTCGGCGATCCCGAGAACTGCAAGGCGGCAAGCGATCTCCTGCTCACCGAGCATGGAATCTACATCCAGCCGATCAACTACCCGACCGTGCCGCGCGGCATGGAGCGGCTGCGCATCACGCCCTCGCCATATCACGACGCCGGCATGACCGACGCGCTCGCCGAGGCGCTGATCGATGTCTGGGAGCGGCTCGACCTGCCGCGCGAGGACCCCGGCCGCTCGCGCAGATGAGCGCGTAGCGGCGCCCCAAGCTGAGACCACGACCACGCCTGTCGACGGCGTGTTCGCCGTGCACACCGTTGCCGGCGTGGTCACGCCGGCACAGGCGCTGCTCGTGGTGGAGCCGCTCAAGAGCCATGTCGAGGTGAAGGCCGGGGCTTCCAACCGCGACACCGGCTTCGTGTCCCCCCGGGCAGGACGCGGAGATCAAGGTCGATACCTTCAACTTCACGCGGCATGGCGTGCTAGCCTTGCTAAGAATGTGCACGGGCTTCTCGCCTCGAGCGCGATGCCGGTGCCGTAGCTCAGCTGGATCGAGCAGCCGTTTCCTGGGTTTCGGCTCGCTCGAAGCCAGCAAACGAGATCAGCAGCTCGCGACAGCGAAGGCGAGTTGCCCCGAAGGACGCGAGGCGTTGGCCCCGCTGCAAAGTGGCGGCCGCACGGACGCGATTGTCAGAGCATCTCGCCGACAATCTTCGTCATCTCAGCCGCGGAAAAGGCTCGCAGCGTTTCAGTGCGAACATTGCCGAGTGCGCCGAGGCTCAGACTCAGCGACATGGCGGATGACTCATCCGGCGCCTCCACGATGGTCACAATGTCATATCGCCCCTGTGTCCACACGATGTCCTTCACAGTCACTCTGAACGTCTTCGCCATTTCTTTGAAGGCATCTGCTCGCTTCGGTGACTCCTTCGCGTTGCGGATTCCCTGATCGGTGAACTTCGCCAGCACGACATAAGTTACCATAGTCGTCCTCCTTGGTTAGGACCCTGTGTAACTTGGAATGAGGAAGTCGCGCCCAGCTTGCCACAGCGGCCCTGTCACGGCCACATGCCAGTTCGGTCAGCGGACGTGACTTATCCTGCAACCGTAGTGGCCTCTCGGGCTTTTGTTCGTCCGCCGCAGCGAAGTCGCGGCCGGCCCGATTCAGCAGGTAACGTGAAAAAGGCCGATCTTCTTCGCAAGCGAATTGTTGAACGTATGAATCGCCTTGGGGGTCGGCTGCAACAGGACCGTGCAGCCCTTTTTCGCAAAATACGCCTCAGCTTCCGGCGATAGATGCACATTGCCCATCTGACCCGAGCCAAGAATTAGCTGCTCGCATCCTTTCTCAAAGACGAACTTCGCTTCGTCCTTCGAGAGGACATGCGAGGTACCGTAGTACTTCTTCGACAGCTTTTTCTTCCGCCTTGCCACTTCGCCGGACAGGCGAATGATCACGTCGTGTTCATAGGTCTTTCCATCAATCGTGATGGTGCCGAATGTAGTGCGATCGATCTCCATGGCCTGATCTCTTCATGATCTCGGCACGAGGCTCTGACTCCGCGTCGGCAGACGAGCCTGGCATCGATGTCAGGGCATCCCTGCTTCGTGTCGCTCGCCAGACTGCCCGACCGCTGGCCAGCTTCGGCGGAGGCGAGCAACCGCGCTGTTGTCCCTCGTCAGATCCCTTTCCTTCGGGATTGCTCCCTTCCGGCCTAGGTATGGCGAAGCCCACCATCCCGCAAGCGTAAGATCGAGCTGAAGTGCTATGGGGCGCCACACGCCCGGAAAGGGGCACGAGCGCCAGTTCCCTGGAACGTCCGGTAATGGGCGCCCGAAACGGGCTCGCGAATGTCTGCTCAAGGTCATGAGTGCGGATCGCGCGCGCATTCATGGCCTGAGCGGAGCCGAAGTATTAAAAAGAGACATTTAATAAAACACACAGGGGAACCAAGTGAAGCGGGGCTCTGTCCGGTCCTGCCATTTCCGCGGCAATGTGTGCAGAGAGGTCAACTTACCGGCCAGATGCAGTCATGGTATCATGACTTGCTGGAGGACCGCCTGACGCATTGCGGTCATTCGCTGGACGCCGCGTTTAGCTTAACGGCTGATCGGTCGAGTCTGCTCGTTGCCCTCAAGCGGTCGACGCGAATCGCGGACCGATTGGAGAGCGCACGATGATGAAGACCTTGCTGCTGCTCGTGCTTTCCATGATTGCTATCGTGCGGGAAGCGACCGCACAGGACGCACAATGCAACCGTGAACGCGCCGCCATGGTCGAAACCATCCGGGCCTACGCCCGGTCCGACGCCGGTGTTTTGGGACAGCAAGGCATATCGGAGAGAGTCCTGGAGGCCATGGCGCAGACGAAACGCCATCTGTTCATCTCCGAGCGATCTTGCTCCATCGCATACGCGGACAGGCCGATTCAGATCGGCTTCGGCCAAACCATATCGCAGCCGTTCATCGTGGCCGTGATGACCCAGTTGGCCGAGGTCGCCCCCGATAATGTTGTGCTCGAAGTCGGAACGGGTTCGGGCTATCAGGCCGCCATCCTTGCGCAGCTAGCGCGAAAGGTCTGCACCATCGAGATTATCCCGTCATTGGCCGAGGCCGCCGCGAAAACACTCAGAGACCTCGTGTATGACAACGTGAGCGTCAGGCTTGGCGACGGTTATGGTGGCTGGCCCGAATGCGGTCCGTTTGACGAAATCGTCGTGACCGCCGCGCTCGGGCAGCCACCGCCGCCGTTGATCGAGCAGCTTAAAGTGGGTGGCCGGCTCGTCATGCCGGTGGGGCCGGCTTACACTACTCAGTACCTCACGGTCGTCGAAAAAATCGCCCCTAGCGAGACGACAACGCGCGCCGTCGGCCTCGTGCGCTTTGTGCCCTTTACGCGCTCACAAAATTAAAAGTCGGTAACGGTCCAGTTCTTGGGGAGCAGGACTTGCGGGGTTCGCCCAGTTGGCTGGAGCCTTCCAGGAATGCACGCTTCGCGTTGCCGCGCCTTGGCGACTTGGCGCTTCTCGGTTTCGCCTATTGGATCGCGCGTAACCTACGTCAATTCGCTGTCAACAATCCGAAAGCAAGCTTCACCAGGCTACCGCTTCGTAGCTGATCGGCGGCCCGCGCAAGGACGCTCATCCTTGTCGTCACAGTTACCGTAACGATAACGTAACGCGCAGAAGTAATACGGCTAGGTCGTAGTCTGGGCCAGACCGCTGAAGAGCGGTCCACGGAAGGTATTGTTACCAGAGTTAGGTCCTTCCCTTGGCCCGATAACTACAAGCTGCCGTTCGGAATCAAGAATGACCCTTGTTCCGAACTGCTGACATTCCCCATCCAGTGTCTGCTGGATCCATTCAATGTCCCGCCACGATGGATTGGAGAGGCGAAAGTTCTTGATCTGCAGGGGAACCAGTCTGAGCGCATGGAGGCTTCCGC
>WNGI01009956.1_pt1 | contig 10471 bp, 8 predicted proteins | sample 5400621 | NCBI WGS metagenome assembly WNGI01 (sample SAMN13153374, study PRJNA577476) | soil metagenome | isolation source: 20 cm soil or saprolite under Garry oak tree replicate 1 | place: USA:California | collected 2016-06-15 | reverse complement strand
GGAGTCACACTCCGGCAATTCCGGGATCCCAGCGGCGCGTACGAAGCCTACACCGCAGAGTTTGGGCCCCACATGCATCCGTCCACGATCGGAGGGCCTTCGGCGATCGACCAGGAGCGTCTGCTGCTGCTCCTCGGCAACCTAATCCTGGAAGTCCGGCCGCCACAGAATCCAACCACCGATGAGCTGCAACAACTTGCGGCGATGGTCCGGAAGCACTCCGAACAGACGCCACTGCCGCCGATTCGAACGTATTTGCCGAGCGGCTTCTCGGATGGGACGCAAAGGTACGCGCTAGGGCCTGCGGCGTTGCAGAATGCGCTGAACGCACTAAAACACCAGGAATTCACGAACCTTGTGAGTGAGGCAGGGTTTGTCTCTGGCGCGGAGGCCATGATCGCGGAGTATAGCAACGGCAAGGACTCGGCAGGATTGCTACTGATCGAATATCCCACGCCGCAACTGGCGGAGCAGCACCTGCGACATCTGGAGCAGGCGCTTTCTCCGGCCACCAAGCGGGCGGGAACAACCATTGAACGCAAGGCTTCCCTGCTCTCACTCGTACTGAAGCCCTCCTCAGCGGCTTATGGCGATGCGCTGCGGAGCGCGTTGAATTACGAAACAGAGGTGACCTGGCACGAGCCGAGACACACGATTACCGATCCGCCGTGGGTGACGATTCTCGCCAGGATATTCCTAGTGACTGGTCTGTTCATGGTGGTGGCCGTGGTCCTGGGCGTGGTGACAAAAATCTTTTTCCCGGGCAGGGTTTTTGACCGGCCGGAACAAATGGACATTCTGCAACTCGGGCTCTCCGGAAAACGAATCGATTCCCGCGATTTCTACTAACCGTCAGCATTTGACTCCAGCTAACCAATAGCTGGATCCCGCACCCCACAGGTGTCGGACCTACTCACTTGGCCCTTGGCCCGCCAGAGCCCCGCGCAAGAATTTCTGACGCTTCTGAATCCCGCTGAGTCTTACATCGAGAAAGAGCATGCGCTCAGAACAAAAGGGAATCAAATCTCGGTCATTTTTGGGTACAATTCAGCTATGCTGCCACACACTCTTTCGCGACGTTCGTTCCTCACCTTTTCGGCAATGTTGCCGTGTGCACTCTCAGTTCGCGCGGCGAAACCGATTCCGATGGGATATCAGGGTGTCGAATTCTATGCGCCCTATTTCGAGTGGTCCGAGAATCAAACAAAGCAGATGAGAAAGCTTCTGGACGACCTCGGCATCCGGTGCTTCTCGACGCACAACGGCAGCTCTTACCTGAGCGCGGAGAACACCCCCCGGGCCCGCGACATGAACCTGATTCTGGGCAGTAAATACGTAGTCATGGCTTCGGCGGATCCGAAACCTGGTCTAGACGGCTGGAAGACGGTCGCTGATACCCTGAATCTTGCTGCCGACCAACTTGAATCATCCGGTTTGAGGGTGGGATATCACAATCACCAGCGAGAGTTCATTCCCGTCGAAAATCAGCGGCCCATCGAAATCCTCGCAAAGAATACCAAACCATCGATCATGCTGCAGCTGGACGTGGGCACTTGTCTGGAGGCCGGTTCTGATCCGGTGGCCTGGATTCGCACGAATCCGGGCAGAATCCGCTCTCTCCATCTCAAAGACTGGTCGCCGGAACCGGCGAAGGGTTTCACGGTTCTCTTCGGAGAAGGTGCGGCAGAATGGAAAAACATTTTCGAAGCAGCAATCTGAAGCCGAGAATGGGAGTTAAACCGGCGACCTGCCGATTTATCCACCGATGTCATGCTGTTGGACTCAAGCGCTTTATACCTCCATCAGGTTCATGCGGTGCAGCAAGTCTTGTTCAGAAGTAGTCCAACTATCTTGATTCGAAATCTGACTCGAAATCTCGGAATGAAGGCGTCCAAGAGGCGTGGCTGTCTTGAATCGCCTGGACGAAGAGCACACGTTGGCCTTGCTCGGTCTCGACGCAAACGCGATCGTTTACGAATGTGGTATCCGGGGGTAGGAGCAGGGCGGGCCAAAGGCTCCCTTTGAGGCGGACGCTGGGCTCACGGTTTCTTAGCCTGCTCTATCCCTGCCGATTCGAAAAGCGGACGGTTTAAGGTCCGCACCACTTTTGATAAACCCCAATTCTGGCCGCTTTTCAGAAGTATGTCAGGTTACTGTTGGCGGTTTGACTCGATTAGATCCCGGCTGGTTCCACCTTGGAACAGGTGTACTGTGCATGTGCTGGGAGAGGAAAGGCTTGCTTTGGATAGGGAATAGTGTTTCAATTCGGAGCACCACTTTCAGAGGCACCTCTCGCATCTCTTTTTTTTTCAATCTTATGGAAGCGCTCCGCGGTGGCTCTCGAATTGCCAATTCTCTTGGCGTCGAGTTGTGGTTACCCTTGGTTTACAACTATTGTCTCGGGTTTAGATGGATGGTGGCAATATGCAGATCACAATGGAATCGAAAGTGAAAATCGGTCCCGCCGTCGAGGATCGGCTGGACCTCTCTGCACGGCCATTCAAGATCCTGGTAGTTGACGATTCACCGATCGACCGCAAACTTCTCGAGCAGGCTCTTAGCCAGGAACGATACACCGTCTTGTCCGCTAAGAGCGGACAAGACGCCATCCAACTGTTCGCGGAGCACCGGCCGCCTTTAGTCATTACTGACTGGCTGATGCCCGACCTTACGGGAATTGAGTTGTGCCAGCGTATACGGCTTGAATTTCAAGAGTCCTACACCTACATCATCATCCTGACGGCCATGACAGAGAAAGACAAACTCGTAAAAGGGCTGGGGGCGGGGGCCGATGACTACCTTACAAAGCCATTCCATGCCAACGAGCTGCTGGCCCGTGTGGGAGTAGGTCGAAGAATCGCTGATCTCCACCGACAGATTGAGGCCAAGAGCCGGGTATTGGAAGAGTTAGCCCTTACCGATGCTATGACTGGTTTGCTCAACCGCCGCGGCATTGAACTTTGGGCCGGCCGAGAACTCAGTGCCGCCGCCAGACATGACTTCCCCTTGTGGGCCGTGATGGCTGATATGGACAATTTCAAATCCGTAAACGACACGTATGGACACGATGCAGGCGACGTCGTTCTTAAGGGGTTTGCAGAGATTCTCAAAACCAATACCAGATCCGCCGACATTTGCGGCCGCATCGGGGGAGAAGAATTTCTGATCGTTCTTACCCACACAAATAGAGACGGCGCCACCCTTGCAATCGAGCGTATTCGCGAAAAGTTCTCAGCACAACGATTCCGTTTTCGCGGCCGGGATGTCGCAATTACTGCAAGCTTCGGCATTGCAGGCCATAGCCGCCACCAATCTCAGAACTTCAATCAGCTACTGACGCAAGCCGATGCGGCGTTGTATTCCGCAAAACAGCTTGGGCGCAATCGAGTCGAACTTGCGGCTACCGAAATCAACCCAGTGGAAAGCAATCAAGGGCCATCACCATGGCCCTGAGAAGAACGTCGGAAGCATAGGCCGTACCCTTGCGCCGGTGGCGCTTGGGTGTGGACCCTGGGGCCGGACGTTTCATTGCCGGGGCAGTTGAGGCACATAAGTCTTGGCAGATGTTATCTCGACATGTTGAATCTGCTCTGAAACAGAAATCGGGTTGACGCGCTCCCTGTGGGACCGGCCGATCCAGGTAAGAGGCAAAGTACGTGCGTCGCGTCAAGGTTTTGGGATGGGCGTGGCTTTCACAGAAGTGGTTGGTGCGGACCTTGCCAGACTAGCTGGGCTTGTCAAAAACCCGTGGGGCAGTCCCCCTTCCGCCCTTGACTGCCCCCCGGGCCTAGTCAGAATTAACCTCTAGGCATATTTTCACCATATAAGTAATCTGCGTCTGTTCGATATTGAACACCTAGTACTATCGAGTACTAGAGATAGTTGGACTAAACCGCTACGCGGTAGGTGGTGGTGCGACAGTCGCGTCAGCTTGACCGATCACCCTCGGCACTATTTCGGTTGAACAGCTCGTTTCCCCAGCAAGCCTCTTTGCGAAAGCATGGGCCAGCTGCTCACAGCAGCACATTCCATCTCGCAAAGGAGCTCTCCATGACATCTCTTCGACAACGCATGATTGAGGACATGCAGATCCGGAACCTTTCTGTGCACACGCAAAAATGTTACGTCCTACAAGTGTCGCTGTTCGCGCGCCATTTCAGCAAATCGCCGGAACTATTGGGCCCTGAGCAGATTCGTGCTTACCAGATCTACTTGACCAACGAAAGGAAGCTGGCGACGAAGTCCATTCTTCTTGCTATTGCGGCTCTCCGCTTCTTATATAAGGTGACCCTTAAGAAGAACTGGGTCTTCGAAAATATCATTCCCGCGCCGAAAGCACCGCAGACATTGCCCGTGGTTCTTAGTCCAGAGGAGGTCATCCAGTTTCTTGACTGTGTTACGAGCAGGAAATATCGCGCGATTTTGACAGCCTGCTATGCCGCAGGCCTGCGCATCTCCGAGGCCGTCGCGCTTACCCCACCCACGATCGACAGCAAGCGCATGGTCTTGCGCGTCGAGCAAGGCAAAGGGAAAAAAGATAGGTATACCATGCTCTCGCCGAAACTCTTGGAGGTCCTGCGCGCTTGGTGGCGAGTGGAGAAGCCAAAGGACTGGCTCTTTCCAGGCGACATGCCAGGCCAGCACATCACAAAAGGCGCAGTTGAGCGTGAGTGCCAGAAGGCCCACCGTACTTGCAAGATTCCTAAACCGATCACACCGCATTCGCTACGTCACGCTTTCGCCGTTCACTTGCTCGAACAAGGCACCGACGTTCGTACCATTCAGCTGCCACTCGGCCATCGCAGCCTGGCTACCACAGCAAAATATCTCCGCATCGCAACCAACAAAGTCTGCTCTACATCGAGCCCGCTGGATTTGCTCCCTCGTCCTGTTTCGATGGAAGCCCAGGGCAAACCACCCCAACACTTCTAACCGCCGGGCGCGATGGATCGCCCGAAGCTGGAAGTGGCGGATATCTTCCGCCGCTACGGCGAAGCCTATCGTCAACAGCATGATGGGTCGCTCTCGACTGCCCAGCGACGCGTCATGACCGCGATCGAGGTGTGTCGCACCGCAGCTCTCGGCGGTCATCTCGAACGCTGCGATTGCTGTAATTACGAACGGCCGTGCTACAGCAGTTGCGGCGACCGCCATTGCCCCAAGTGCCAATCACTTGCGCGTGCCGCATGGGTTGAAAAACGAACTTCCGAAGTTCTCCAGACACACTATTTTCATGTCGTCTTCTCCGTCCCCGAACAGATCGCTTCCATCGCTTACCAGAACAAAGAGGTCGTCTACGGCATTCTATTTCGCGCCACGTCCGAGACCTTGTCCACCATCGCTGCCAAATGCAGTGCACTGCATTTGGCAGCTAACGCGGTGGATATTGTTATGCGGAGTCTCGTCCTTGGGAGCCCCGCTTTCCGCTATTGTGAGCTTTTTTCTCTCCGCATAAAGGATCGGGCGGTCAAGGATGCAATCAACTTGTCGCTTGCCCGGAATCGCCCCGATCTGAGCTTGGGTGCCATGACCGATTCGAGTACTTCGAGCTTTATCGATGGATCGGCTCGCGTATAGATCTCGGTCGTCTGCATGTTGGCATGACCGAGCCATAGCGAGACCTTCCTCAGATCCTTGGTCGCTTCTAACACCGTTAAGGCACAACTGTGCCTCAACACGTGGGGAGATACGCGTTTGGTCGTCAAGGACGGGCAGCGCTTGCTCGCGGTGTGAACATGCTTCTCGAGGATGTACTCGAAACCTGCACGGGTCATTGGCTCGCGGCGCGCGTTGACGAAGAGTTCTGGCACGAGAATCGTGCCGCGGACCGCCAACCACGCTCGCAGCGCCGCTGCCGTTTGCTTCCATAACGGCAAGCATCGTTGCCTTCGCCCCTTGCCGTGCACGAGAATGCTGGCGTGAGGCTGAAGTGAGAGGTCTTCGAGCCGCAGACCCGTGAGTTCAGATACGCGCAGCGCGCCGGCAAAACTCAAGTGCAACATCGCACGGTCTCGGATACCCGCCCAATCGACTGGCCTGGGTGCATCGAGAAGGGCCTGGATCTCCGCTGCGGTCAGATGCCGCACTAGACGCGAGTCGCTCTTCTTCATCGGGATGACGAGGACGCGCCGGATCTGCTCCAAGGCAGACGGAACACGATACTCCATGAAGTGCATGAAGGATTTGATCGCTGCAAGACGTACATTGCGGGAGCTGGACCGGTTGGCGCGCATCGTCTCCAGATGGTTGAGAAAACCGACGACCAGCGGTTCATCGATCTGTTCCAGCTCCAGTCGCGATGGTGCGATCTTTAGCTTCTTGCTTGCGTAGTCCAGGAGCAATTTGAAGGCGTAAGCGTAAGAGTCGCAGGTATTCACGCTCGCTGCGCGTTCGAGGGGAAGACGTTCTTGAAAGAACGCGGTCACGTGTGGGGCCAGCGCAGTCATGACGCACCTCCCACAACGTGGGCCTCGCAGCGGTCGGCGATATTGCGCATGAGTTCCGGGACCGCCTCCAGGTACCAATACGTGTATGCCGCGCTGGAATGCCCCAAAAAAGTCGAGAGCATTAGCATGTGCTGGGTGATTTGTTCCCGACTATCTGGGCAAGCTAATAATGCCCGAACGGCAAAGGCGTGCCTCAGCGAGTGGGGCGTCGGACGGCGTCGGCCACTCCCCTGTGGTAGGCCCATTTTGGCAACTATCTTTCGGAATGCGAAATCAACGTCCACGAGCAGCAGCGGCTTGCATCTCAGCGAGATAAAGACGTGATCGTCGAAGGGGGCGTAACGGCGACGTTGCTGTAAGTAGCGATCGAGTCCGGCTTGAGCCGTCTTATGCAAGGGAACCACTCGGCTTTTTTGGAACTTCGTAGCGCGGATCACCAGCCCGTCGGGCGTGACGTCACGGTAGCGCAATCGAATGGCTTCGGAGACGCGAAGCCCCGTACAGGACAACAGGGCGAACAGTGTGCTGTAGGTCTGGCGGCGTAAACTTCGTTGTCCTGATAGCGCAGCCAACTGGACGATTTGTCCTATCTGCTTGTCGGACAGAATGTAGGGAGGAACCCGAGGTTGACGCTCGCTACCGAAGACGGCGGGCGGTATCTCGTGGTGTTGATCTTCGGCCTGCATAAAGCGAGCGAAGCGTGCGACGTTGCCCAAGCGTCGGGCTCGCGCATATACCGAACGCGCCTGCCGCGCCCACTCGATGGCGGTCTGCGAGTTGACGTAGCGCTGACCTTTCGCGTCCGAATACGCGGCGAAACACTTGAGGTGAAAGCCAACCTTGGTGAGAGAGAATCCGGCCGCTCGACGGAGCGACAAATAGGATTGAACAGCGCGGACTAGCATGTCGGCACCTCCGGCCAGGGCTGGGCTATCTGCCCCAACCGTGTCACATCGACCTTTGCATAAATCTGCGTGGTCTCGGTGGAGCGGTGCCGTAACAGAGCTGAAATGTCCTGCAGTGAGGCTCCGCTTCGCAACATCGAACTGGCAATCGAATGACGCAACAGGTGGGCCGCTCCTCGGGCCGGGCGCTTGATCCCTGCCCGACATATCGCGTTTGCGACGAGCTGCGAGACGGGACAGTGGGACTTCAAGGCACGGAAAGGAGCACGGGCGCGCAGAAACAACGCATCGGTATGAGCTGTAGGGCGACCCTCTTGCACGTACGCGACGATCGCCTGCCCCACCTCCTGGCTTAGAGGCAGTCGCGTCTGACGCCGGCTCTTGCCGCTGACGTGAATCCAACCACCTTTCCAGTCAATGTCGCGCAGACGCATCTGCGCGATGTCGCCTGCCCGCAGTCCCAGGCGCGCGAGCAGAAGAAGGATGGCTCGGTCGCGCTGGCCCATCGGCGAGGACAAGTCGCACGAGCCGATGAGGCGCTCCACATCCTCCGGTGGCAGGCATCGCGGCAGAGATGCAAGGCGCCAATGAGCCAATACCGGAATGGCGCCCAACAGACCCGCGCGACACTGACCTTCCGCGACCAAGAACCGCAGGAACATCCGCAGCGCCGTCGTGCACCACTTGGCTGAGGCCCACCCCGCGCGCCGCTTCAGCACGAACTGCCGCACGCGACGGGCATCGAGCTTGCTCGGGTCCTCCCCGAAATGCCGGATCAATGATCGAATCGGTCCAATGTAGTTGTAGAGCGTTCGGTCAGAAGTACCGCGTTGCTCGCGCATCCACGCACAGAACGCCTTCAACAAATCCGGGTCTGCCGGATCGGGCTGCAGCTCGTGGATGGCAGGCTCATCGACACCCTGTAAGTGCGCCACAAATAGTCTAGCGCCAGCGAGAACTGTCGTCCGGTCGCAACACAAATAGCGACCGCAGCGGCATCGGTCAAGATGATCACCGAAGACTTTGATCGCACGTTCGTCCAAATCATTGGCGTTTAAACCTCGGCGGCCTGCCCACCGCACAATGTGTTCCGCTGATCCGATGTGGCGGCGACCTGATATCTCCGCGTAGCCACGCCGAAACAACTCATTGGCGAAATCTTCGATCAATGCTCCACAGGGACCATTACGAATCGCTTTGATCCGCGCGGGTGCTGCGACGTACTTTGATAACATGACGATCTCCTTCTGTCGGCCTGTTGTCAGGCGGAAGGAGATCATTATTATGCGGAGTACCGTTCCTCGACAGCGCGGTTACTACCCGCTAAAACTCCTCGGATCTCTTCGGTTCCGCTGCCATAACCCCGCATAACAATATCCACAGCGTTAGCCGCCGATCCCAAACATCTAGGAGCCGAGATCGGCTTTTTCGCTGTGCTCCATAGTTGGGGACAGAACCTGCTTTTTCATCCCCATCTCCATTGTGTCGTTCCGGGCGGCGGGATCTCATTCGATGGTACTCGATGGATCTCCTGCCGCCCCCGCTTCTTCTTGCCCGTGCGGGTGTTGTCCCGCCTGTTCCGCCGATTGTTCTTGACGTATCTGGAGGAGGCTTTCGACTCCGGCAAGTTGCGGTTCTTCTCTTCACTTGCAGCATTGCGAGATCCGCAGGCTTTCCGCCGTCATCTGGATCCAGTGCGGAACTTGAAATGGGTCGTCTATGCTAAACCGCCCTTCGCCGGACCACAACAAGTGGTGGATTACGTCGGCCGCTACACCCACCGGGTCGCCATTTCCAATCATCGGATCGTCGATATCGAAGGCGGTCAGGTGAAATTCAACTGGAGAGACTATCGCGACAACAATGAACAGAAGACCATGACCCTCTCGGCCGACGAATTCATCCGGCGATTCCTGCTTCATGTCCTACCGAGCGGTTTCCACCGCATCCGCTACTACGGGTTCCTCGGCAATCGCCACCGCAAGGAGAAGTTGGAGCAGTGCCGCCAACTTCTCCACATGGTTCCCCCGAGTGAAAGTTCTTCCGTCTCTGCGACACCAGAGGATTATCGTGATCGATACGAGAGACTCACGGACCATTCTTTGCGGGAATGCCCCATCTGCCATCGAGGTCGGATGATCACTATCCAGGTTCTGCCGGAAGAGCGTTCTTCGCCAGCCATCAAAGACACGTCATGATCCATCCCGCGCGACCCCAAATCGCCCTCGCCAAGAACTCGCAGCCATCGAGTCAACGGAATCGTCTTGTCGCACGGAGTTCTGAAACCCTTGCGCTCAGACAAGAATCCCACATTCCGCCCTGTACAAGCCCGCAGAGGTCCACGAATTGCAGCCCAACAAGCTCATTCCCGAAACAACCTACGGTTTGCTCTCTCTTCGTCCTATCCGATTCACCAATCAAAACCCATAGGGCACGGATCTCGCAGCGGTTTAGTCCAATACATTTTTAGCTCACCAGCGCGGCTCCGATCACGTTTCCTCTTCGCCTACGTCTACTATCACCGCGCTGCCGAGCTAAAAATGCTCTGCATTATGTCATGCAATATGTTTGGTTACCTATATGACGTGGGCAGTTGGAAAAAAGTTTGACGGCAGAACGACCCAAACTAGAGCTTGACGCCGAGTCGATCCGCTAGATTGGTACTGAGTGATAACAGCGGAGCCAAACAATCATCGGGCCAGCGGATAACCCAACACTTGTTCCCTTAACACGTTCGAGGACCGTGCCCGGATAACGGCGCGTTCATAAGGCGCGCCCCGACCGGGCCACACCGGTGTCAGCTATTGGAACGCCGTGCTGAGTTCTCGGGGATTGGAAGTTCCTGCGTCTGATACGTAGACGCTCGACGTATTCCCATTTGGTACAACCACGAGGTGGGTGGTTAGGAAAAGCAACCCCACAAACTGGAGGGCGACCCGGAGTCAATCCGCCAGAAAGGCATGGGGACACCTGAAATCAGCGAATCCGGAGGTCAAATGTCTTTAAACAACAATCCGGTCGCCGCAGGTCAAGAAGTGCTTTTGTTCGCGCACCACTACCGAGACCTACAAGCTCTTACTACGCACCTTTGCGCTTGCTTTCATTTTCTGCAAGGGCTTC
>WNGI01011229.1_pt1 | contig 10472 bp, 7 predicted proteins | sample 5400621 | NCBI WGS metagenome assembly WNGI01 (sample SAMN13153374, study PRJNA577476) | soil metagenome | isolation source: 20 cm soil or saprolite under Garry oak tree replicate 1 | place: USA:California | collected 2016-06-15 | reverse complement strand
ATGCACGTGCTCCTCATCTCCTGGAACTGCATCGGCTGGCAGAGCCTCGTGCTGCTCGGGGTGAGCTTTGTCTCGGGCCTGCGCGGACATCAACCACTCGAGGCGCGGGTGCAGGTCGTGATCATCGGCGTCGCAGGGACGATGCTGCTCAACTTGCTGCGCGTGGCGGCCGTCGCAGCCCTGGCGGCCACGTGGGGTCAGACAGCTGCAGTGCTGTTCCACGACTATGGCGGGACATTGCTGGTCGTCGGCTGGCTGTTCGCCTTCTGGATGTTCGTGCAGCGCTGGATTCTGCCGGCTGATCCGTCGGACCAGCCGGAGCTCGCGACTGTATGAACCCAGTTAGTCCTAACAAGTCCGCGTCCTCGCGCAATCGCTGGCTGCGCCTCGGACTTCAGACCGCCTTCGGCCTGGCCCTGCTGTGGCTGTGGGTCCGCACCGTTTCGCTGACCGATGTGGCCGCGCACATCCGCGTCCAGCGCTGGTGGGTGCTGCCGCTGATGGTGCTGATCTTCGTCATCACCAGCGTGATGCGCGCGCGGCGCTGGCAGTGGCTGCTGCGGTCGCTCGCGCCGGTCGGGATGGTGCGCGCGTTTGCCATGAACGCAGCCGGCGGCCTGCTGAACTACGTGCTGCCGATCCGTTCCGGTGACGCCGCGCGGGCGTGGTGGCTGTGGCGCCGGCACCGCGTGCCGGCCGGCTCAGCCCTGGCGACCATCGTCATCGACAAGGCGTGCGACCTCGCCGGCGTGGCGCTCGTGCTGGCGGTTCTGGCGGTGGTCGCGGCGACCGGCGTGGTCGCGGCCCCGCGCGGCCTGCTGGGCGCGACAGCGCTGGCGGTCGGGCTGCTCGGCGCGGTGTTCGGCACCGCTCTGCTCGGACCGCGGGTGGCGCGATCGTCCTTCGCGCGCCGCTTGCTGCCGGCTCGCTTCTCTTCGGCGCTCGCCGGCCAGGCGTTCGCGTTCCGCGCCGGAGCACGCGGGCTGTGGACGCCGTCGCTGGCGGCGCGACTCGCGGGACTCACCGCGGTCGCTCTCGTGCTGGACGCCTTCAACTTCACGCTGCTTTTTGCAGCGGTCGGGGTCGACGTCCCGACGTGGAAGGCGATGGCCGCGTACCCGGCACTGCTGCTGAGCTTCGCGGTGCCGGCCGGCCCTGGCTACCTCGGCAACCTCGAGGTGGCGGGCGCGCTCGTGCTCGGCGGCGGGCTTGGCCTTGCGCCCGCGGTCGCCGCCGGCGCGATCGTCGTTTATCACGCGGTCACCGCGGCCTACGCGCTCGTTCTGGGCCTGTTCGGATTCCTGCTTGTGGGTGGGCGGCGGCAGGCACAGGCCGGCGCGCCGCGACGCGTCGCGGTTTTCCACTGCGGCTTCACCTACTCCGGAGGCGGCGAGCGGATCGTGATCGAGGAGGTGCTCGGGCTTCGCCGCCGCGGCTACCAGGTCGACTGCTACGCGCCGACCGTCGACGCCTCGCGCTGCTACCCCGACCTGCTCGCCGACCTGCAGGTGCGCACCTTCCTGCCTCAGCTGCCGCGCTGGTTTCCGCTTCGCGAGGCGGTGCAGATGGCGGCGACCTCGCTTCTCATGCCGCTGTATGCGTGGCGGTTCCGCGGCGTCGACGCGATCATTGGATGCAACCAACCGAGCGCGTGGATCGCCTGGTGGGCGGCGCGCCTCATCGACGTGCCGTACGTCGTGTACCTCAACCAGCCGAATCGACTCGTCTACCCGCGCAGCATCGACCGCCAGACGGGCTGGTTCGTCAACTCCGATTACCGCCTGCTGGCCGCGATCGTGCTGCGCGCTACGAGATTCGTTGCGTGGGCCGATCGCAGGTCGGTTCAGGAGGCCGACCAGCTGCTGGTCAACGGCGACTACATCGGCGACATCATCCGCGGCATCTACAAGCGCGACGCGATCGACTGCCCAGCTGGGTGCCACGTCGTCAGCTCGGGCTATCCGCTTTCTCTCCAGTCGCGGTTCTCGGGCGGGCTCACCATCAACGGCTACCCGATCCGCCGGCCATACGTGCTTCTGACCAACCGGCATTACCCGCAGAAGCGTTTCGACCTCGCGATTCGCGCGATGGCGCTGGTGCGCGAGAAGCATCCGCGCGCGCAGCTCGTGGTGCCTGGCCCGGCCACTGCGCACACAGCGGAGCTGCACGCGCTCGTGAAGGAGCTAGGGCTTGGCGCGGAAGACGAGCTTCAGCGCCTGTATGAGGGGGCCGGGGTGTACGTCTATCCCGCGCCAGAGGAAGACTTCGGCATGGGCGTGATCGAGTCGATGGCCAAGGGAGTGCCGGTCGTGGCGTGGAACCAGGCGGGCCCGACCGTGACGGTGGGCGAGGGCACAGGGCACCTGGCCGAGCCGCTGGTGGTCGAGGACTACGCGGCCGGGATCATCGCGCTGCTCGACGACCCGGAGGAGAACCAGGCCACTGGCGAGCGTGCTTTCGAATGGGCACGGCGATTTGACTGGGAGCGGCACACCGACGTCCTGGAGCGGGCGATCCTCGAGGTTGCGCGCTCGCACGAGCGGGTCGCGGCGGAAGCGGCCACCGCGTGAAGCTGCGGCTCCCTCGGATCCTCGCCGACGAGGACGAGCTCGATCGGGAGCAGCCGCCCGCGCCGCCACGCGTCGAAGAGGCTGCGCACATCTTCCCGTCCGCGCCGCCATGGTCCTGGCTCGCTTCGGTGGCCGCGGTCGCGCTCATCCCGAGGCTCGGCTACCTCTTCTTTGTCGCCGATCCGGAAAACGCCGGGGACGGCTTCACCGATGCGTACCACCACTGGCAGATCGCTTACCTCACCAAAGAGATCGGGCTCACGCACGGCCCGCGGCTGTGGGACCTGCGGGGATGGGAGTACTACTGGGGCCTACTGCATCCGGCGCTGATGAGCGCTGTTTTCTTCATCACCGGCTCGCCTGACATCGTGCTCGCCCGCCTGGTGAGCGTCGTGTTCGGCACGCTGACGGTGGTCCTGGTCTTCCTTCTGTGCCATCGCTACTGGGGCACGCAGGTAGCGGTTGCGTCTGCGGCCTTCGCCGCGCTCGCGCCCGCTGCGGTGTTCAACGACACCGCGGGCATGCCCGAGCCGGTGGCCGTTGCGCTGGTGCTGTTTGGCATCTGGTTGACGCCCCGCCGAGGGTTCTGGGCAGGCGTCGCGTGGGGCCTCGCGGCGATGGCGCGCGTCGAGGCGTGGCTGTTCGGCGCAGGCCTCGTGATCGCGTACGTGCTTGGCCGGCGGTCGCGCGCGCTTTGGCTTGTCGCGGGGTGGCTGCTGACGATGGGGCTCTACATGAAGTTCATGTGGGACCAGACCGGCAACCCGATCTACCCGTTCTACTGGAGCTTTCTGTTCGTTGGATTCGGCGCCTTCAACTCGGCGCCGGTGGTGACCACGGCGCAGCAATCGCTGGGGCCGTTGATGGCGGCGGCCACCCTGGCTTCCGTCGCCGGCGTGGCCTGGTCGTTGTGGAAGCACCCGGCCTCATACCTGCTGCTCGTTTACGGCTTCGGCTATTCGGCGTACAGCTTCGCGACCTACCTGATCGTCGACGCCTGGAAGGAGCGCCGCTTCGAGCTTCCGATGGACTTCGCCGCGATCCTGGTGGCGGTCGCGCTGTTCAAAGCGCTGCCACGCCGCCTGCCTAGCTTGCGTCTGGTTCCCATCGGCGTCGCGGTCGGCGCGGTGCTGCTCATGCAGGTCTGGTGGGCTCCTATCCAGTCCGCTTATGTGGCCACCGAGCCGACCTATCGGGATCACGTAGGGCTCGGCATCCTGATCGGCTCCGTCTACAACCGCGCCGAGTACCGCGGCGGCGTGATCGCGGTCCCCGGCGACGAGCCGACGCTCGTCTACACGATGGTCAACTACGGCGGCGTGCCCGGAGACCGGATCACCAGCGAGTTCTACGACCCGTTCTACTACCTGCCGGCCGGTTACCACTACGCCGACCACAAGGACACGGCCGGCCGCCTCATCCAGTGCTGGCTTGTGAGCACCCACACCAGGCTGCTGCTGATCCCTCCGGGCAGCGACTTCAATCACTCGGTGCCCGACTACCTGGCGTTCATGGCGGACCATCCCGACTGGCTCTCCGACACTCGCGCCGGCCTGGGCCATGGACTGCAGCTGATTGCCGTCCATGTGCCCGCCACCGGCGGGCGGTGCTCGAGCTAGGCGGCCGAGGCGGCCCAGCGCACGAGGTCGTGCAGTCCCTGGTCGAATCCGATCCGCGGCTCCCAGCCAAGCTGCTCGCGGAGCTTGGAGATGTCGCTCACGTAGTAGGCCTGGTCGCCCTCGCGCCAGTCCGCGAACGTGTACGCGGGCTTCTTCTCGGTGAGGCGGCCGACGTGCTCGATCACCTGCAGGAGGTTGCGCTGGTTCTCAGGACCGCCTCCGGCGTTGTAGATCTCGCCGCGCGCGTCGTCGATGCGTTCGATCACCAGCTCATATAGCCGCGAGAGGTCGCGAGCATCCAGCAGGTCGCGGACCTGCGTGCCGTCGCCGTAGATCGTCAGCGGCCTGTCCTTGAGGATCGAGTGCACGAAATGCGCGACCCAGCCCTGGTCCTCTGTGCCGTACTGGTGCGCGCCGTAGATGCAGCTCTGCCGCAGCACGACAGTGTTCATGTGGAAGCAGCGCGCGTAGTCGCGCACGTACTGGTCGGCCGCGCCCTTGCTGCACCCGTATGGGCTGTGGAAGTCGATGGGCTGCGTCTCTTTACAGGCGACGTTGTTTTTCGGCAGCTGGCCGTACACCTTGTTCGTCGATGCGAAGACGAATGCCGCCTTTGGGCTGTTCAGGCGCGTGGCCTCGAGGAGGTTGAGCGTGCCGCGCGCATTGATCTCGAAATCCGCGATCGGATCCACAAGCGATGTGGTCACGGCCACCTGGCCCGCCAGGTGCACGATCGCGTCCTGGCCTTCCACATGAGCGTCGAGGCCTGCGTAGTGGCGGAGGTCGTGTTCCACGAACTCGACGCTGGCGCCGTGGTTTTCCTGCAGCCATGCGAGGTTGCGGTGGGTGCCGGCGCGGCTGAGATTGTCGAGCACCGTCACGTGCCAGCCCTGGCCGGCCATGTGCGCGGCGGCGTTCACTCCGAGGAAGCCGGCGCCTCCGCTGATGAGCACTCGACGCGCCATGAGGGGCCCTACCTTAGCCGGTCGCGAACCCTCTCAGGTACGCGATGGCGACAATCCAGGAAGCTCCTGCCAGGATCACGGCTTCGCGGCGCTTGGTGCCGTTCTGCGCGTAGAGGAACACCCCTGGCAGAAAGAGGACCGCGAACGCGCCGTACACGACGTGCAGCAGCGCGGCCGGGCGCTGGCCGGCTATGAACACCCCCAGGCCGGCGAGGCCCTGCACCGCGGTGAGCCCGGCCATGATGAGAAAGCTCGATCGGAACCCGCCGCTAACGGCTTCGCGGCGGAAGTACAGGTACGCGCCCCAAATGCCCAGCACCACGGCGAACGCGACGAGCGCGCGTGCGCCGACCTGGTGCACAAAAAGCAGCGCGTCCGTCATGCAGGGGAGGCGGCGACGCGCTGCCGGAAGTAGTCGACGGTGGAGGAGAGACCCTCCTCCAGCGACACAGCCGGCTGCCATCCCAGCTCCCGCTGGGCGCGGGTGTTGTCCAGCGCGATGCGGTACACGTCGCCCTTGCGGCGCGGACCATGCGATGGCTGCTCTTTGTAGTCGGTGAGGATGGCGAGCTTGCGGAACAGCTCGTTGACGGTCACGTCGACGCCGCTGCTGACGTGGTAGGTGCCGTTGGATCCTCGGTCGAGGGCGGCGAGGTTCGCGGTGGCGGCGTCGCCGACATAGAGCATGTCGCGCGACTGCTCGCCGTCTCCGTCGATGGTCACGGGCTTGCCGGCGATCATCCGGCTGGCGAAGATCGCGATCACGCGGCCCTCCTCGCTCTGGAAGTCCTGGCGCGGGCCGTAGATGTTCGCGTAGCGCAGCACCGTGTACTCGAGCCCGAAAGTGCGCTTGAAGGTGCCGAGGTACTGCTCGAAGCAGAACTTGCTGGTGCCGTACGGCGACAGCGGCCGCACCGGATGGTCCTCGTCGCACGGCACGACGTCCGGCTCGCCGTAGAGCGCGCCGCCGGTGGAGATGAAGATGAGCTTGCGCACGCCGTTGTCGACCGAGGCTTTCAGCAGGTTTATCCCTCCTATGAGGTTCACCTGCGCGTCAAACGCCGGGTCGGCGACCGACTTCGGCACCTCGGCCTGCGCGGCGTGGTGGTTGACGACCTCGGGCTTGAAGGACGACACGACCGCCGCGATCTCGGCCGGATCGCGCAGGTCGAGGCGATGCATCTGCGCGTCACGATTGAGGTTGTGCTCGTTCCCTGTGGCGAGGTTGTCGACTACGGCGACCTCGTGCCCGGCCGCGAGGTAAGCATCGACGACGTGCGATCCGATGAAACCTGCGCCTCCGGTGACGAGAATCTTCATCGGCCGTGACTCTAATCCAAGTCGATGTGGTGAAGGCCGCGGCGTCGCCGGTGGCGCCGGCGTTCGTCCGCAGTGTCATCGAACGAGCGGCGGGGGTGCCAGAGGTGGCCGCGCGCATGCCAGCGGGCGAGTCTTCGGTCGCCGTGCGGATCATGGCCGACGCCGAGATACGGCGGCTCAACCGGACGTTCGCGGCAGAGGATCACGCCACCGACGTCCTGTCATTCAGCGGGTCGGGCGATCATCTCGGCGATGTCGCTGTCTCCTGGCCGGCGGTGGTCCGCCAGGCGCGGCAGTACCGCCATCCGCAGAAGACCGAGCTCGCGCTGCTGTGCGTGCACGGGCTGCTGCACCTCCTTGGCTGGGATCATGCGACCGCGGCCCAGACCCGGGAGATGACCCGCCTCACCCTCGCGGCGCTCGCGCTCTCGGGTGTGAAGCCGGCGGCGCGTAGACTCTGACCCTCGCCACCGGCGCTTAACCCCACGAAATCAGAGGCTGCGGCCGTGATTTCGTGGGGGCCCCATCAAGTCGCCGGCGGCCTTTTCGCGTCCGCATGGAGAAACGAGAAGAGCACCTGATCGTCGGGCTCGGCAACCCGGACGCCGAGTACTCGGACACCAGGCACAACCTGGGGTTCGCGTGCGTCCGCATGCTCGCCGAGCGACTCGGGGCGAAGGTCGAACGCAAGCGGTGGAGGTCGCTGGTCGGTCGCTCGGAGGCACACGGCGTCTGGTTTGTGCTTCCGCAGACGTACATGAACCTCTCCGGTGAGGCGGTGAAGGCGGCGATGCGCGACACCGGCGTTGCGGCATCGCAAGTCTGGGTGGTGCACGACGAGCTGGACCTTCCGCTGTGCCGGCTGCGCATCCAGAGCGGTCGCTCGGGGGCGGGCCACAACGGGGTGCTGTCGATCATCAGCGCGCTGGGCACCAAGGATTTCGCGCGCTTCCGCGTGGGCATCGGCAAGCCCTCGCACCGGTCGTCGGACGTTGGCGTGCGTTACGTGCTGGGGCGATTCACGAAGGCGGAGTCGGAAAAGCTGCAGAAGGTGGTCTCAGGGGTGGCCGGCGCGCTGGAGCTGGCGCTCGAGTCCGGGCTCGAGCGCGCGGCGGACAAATACAACCGCGCCGGCGCACTGGGCTGCGAAGAACCGCAATGACCGCCCTATGGCAGGCGGCGGTCGAGGCCTCGCCGCCACTGGCTCGCTGGCTCGAGCGTCCTGATGAGCGCCTGCGCGTCGGCAGGGTCCCGCGCGCGGCGTGGCCCATCGTCGCGGCGTCGATCGCGCGCGACCTGGCGGCGCGAGGGCGCACGCTTCTCGTGCTTGTTCCGGCACCCGAGCGATTCGCGGGCGACCTGCGTCCGTGGCTCGCAGGGCGGCCGCCGGTTCACGTTTTCGCCGAGGTGGCGGTCTCGTTTCTCGACAGGCCGCCGGCCTTCGACGAGGCGGTGAGCCTGCGCCTCGAGGCGCTCGCGGCGCTGACCGCGGCCGGTGGCGAGCCGGTGGTCGTCGTCTCTTCGCGGCGGGCTGCCTTGCGCGCGACCATCTCGCCTGCCGACCTCGCGGCGGGCATGGTCGAGCTCGAGCCCGGCGCCGGACCCGATCCTGTCACGGTGGCCGCGCGGCTGACCGAGCTGGGCTACTCGCGCGAGGCGCTGGTGGAGGAGGCGGGCCAGTTCTCGCTGCGCGGCGGCATCCTCGACGTGTTTCCGGCCGGAGCGGACGCGCCCGCCCGCGCGGAGTGGCTCGGCGACACCATCGACACTCTGCGTGTGTTCGACCCGACCAACCAGCGGTCGGTTATGGGCCTGGGTCGGGTTGTCATCCGCACCGGCCGCGAGCTGACGATCGGGCCTGAGCGGGGAGCGCTGGCCGCCCATCGGATCCGGACCGAGCTGGACATCCTGGCGCTTCGCGCCGACGTGCGCGCGGAGTGGGACGACGACCTGTCGCGGCTGGAGGCTGGCGCGACATTCCCAGGTGTCGAGTTCTACGCCGCCTACCTGGAAAGGGGCAGGCCATCGCTTTTCGACCACCTGCCCGCGCAGGTAGTGGTTCTCGACTTCGAGCCGCAGCGGCAGCTGGCCGACGCGCGCTCCATCACCGAGGACACCACCATGCTGGCCGCAGCCGAGGCCGAGAACGGCGAGCTTCCCGCGCGATTCGAGCTTCCGGCGGTAGAGCTCTCGCGCCTGGAGCTGGACCCGGCGCGTCCGGCCATCGAGATGTCGGCCGGCGAGCTGGACGGTGAGGCGCTTGACATCGGCTGGACTGACGCCGAACCGCTGGTCGGCCGCAAGAAGGCGCTGGCCGCGCTCGCGAAGCAGGCCGAAGGTTCGACAGTGGTCGTGGCCACCGAGCAGAACGACCGCTTCAGGGAGCTTCTTGAGGCCGACGCCGTGCGTGCGTCGGTGAAGGAGGCCGACCTCGACGTCGACATGGAGCTGGACGCGGGCCTGCACCTGGCGGAGCAGGACCTGCCGGCGGGGTGCTCGCAGTCCGCGATCGGGTTCAACCTGCTCACCGACGCAGAGCTGTTCGGCCGCGTGCGCCGGCCATCGCCGCGAAGGGGATCCTCGACCCGCGCGCGTGCCGAAGAGCTGACGCGAGAGTTCACCCTTGAGTTCGCCCCGGGCGAGCTGGTCGTTCACGTCGACCACGGCATCGCGCGGTTCGGCGGCATGCGGCTCATCGACACGGATGGCGTGCACCGCGAGTACCTCGAGCTCGAGTACGCCGAGGCCGACCGCCTGTTCGTGCCGGTCGAGAACCTGGATCGCATCCAGAAGTTCCTTGGCGGCGAGCAGCAGCCCACGCTGCACCGCCTCGGCACCGGCGACTGGACGCGGGCGCGCAGCCGCGCGAGGAAGGTCGTGCAGGACGTGGCCGAAGACCTGCTCAAGATCTACTCGCAGCGCGAGGCGCGGCCGGGCATCGCGTTCGCTCCCGACACCGCCTGGCAGCAGGAGCTGGAGTCGTCCTTTCAATATGAGGAGACGCCGGACCAGCTCAACGCGCTGGCGGAGATCAAGGCGGACATGGAGTCCGACCGGCCGATGGACCGCCTGCTGTGCGGCGACGTCGGCTTCGGCAAGACCGAGCTCGCGCTGCGGGCCGCGTTCAAGGCGGCCATGAGCGGCAAGCAGGCCGCGCTGCTGGCGCCGACCACGGTGCTGGCGCAGCAGCACTTCCACGTTTTCCGCGAGCGGCTGGCGAACTTCCCTGTGACGGTGGAGATGCTGTCGCGGTTCGTCGACGACGAGACTCAGGCGCGGACGATCGAGGGCTTGAAGGCGGGGCAGGTCGACATCGTCATCGGCACACATCGCCTCCTCCAGAAGGACGTGAGGTTCAAGCGCCTCGGCCTGCTGGTCGTCGACGAGGAGCACCGGTTTGGCGTCATGCAGAAGGAGCGGCTGAAGAAGCTGCGCACGCAGCTCGACGTGCTGTCGCTGTCGGCCACGCCCATCCCGCGCACGCTGCACATGGCCGTCGGCGGCATCCGCGACATGAGCGTGATCCAGACGCCGCCCGAGGAGAGGCAGCCAATCAAGACGTTCGTCACGGCGGATGAGGACAACCTCGTGACCGAGGTGCTTTCGCGGGAGCTCGAGCGAAGAGGCCAGGTCTTCTACCTGCACAACCGCGTGCGCACGATCCAGAAGGCCGCCGAGCGGGTGCGCAGGCTCGTGCCCAACGCGCGGGTTGCGATCGGCCACGGGCAGATGGCCGAGGACGAGCTGGCGCACGTGATGGTGGACTTCGAGGCCGGGAAGTACGACGTGCTGGTATGCACGACGATCATCGAGTCGGGCCTCGACATCCCGAACGTCAACACGATAGTGGTCGAGCGAGCCGACCGGTTCGGGCTGGCCCAGCTGTATCAGCTGAGAGGCCGGGTCGGGCGAAGCGGGCGCCGCGCATACGCGTATTTCCTCTACGACCCGCGCCGATCGCTCACCGAGGGGGCCGACAAACGCCTCGACGTCATCTC
>WNGI01007409.1_pt1 | contig 10472 bp, 8 predicted proteins | sample 5400621 | NCBI WGS metagenome assembly WNGI01 (sample SAMN13153374, study PRJNA577476) | soil metagenome | isolation source: 20 cm soil or saprolite under Garry oak tree replicate 1 | place: USA:California | collected 2016-06-15 | reverse complement strand
CGCTAAGGCTGCGGCCATTGCCAGCACGACAAAGAACCACCGACCGAAGGCGCCGCCCTCCTGCAACTGTCCAAAGGCGATGCCTTTGTTTTCTGTATAGATCAAATCAAGTAGGCCGGTAATCACGCGGCGGTCATCGCCAAAACGAAGCGCTCGTAGGGCCCACGCTTTCGTCGACTGATCTACCATGTAGATGCCGAAGGCTGCCAGCAAGTAGCCGCCCCGCCAGGCAAAGCGGGAACGGGCGGTGGAGGACTGCGCGGTGTTGTTAATGCTCGTATCCATGCCAAGCTTAGCCAAGTTACAGGTTGGGATGGGTGACTTGCCCCGCCTGCTCGAAATCACTCACGCCGCGGTCCTATGAGGTCAGTACCACCTCGCGGTAGCGGGTGGGTCCTACTCCGAGACAATCATTCCGCAGTCCACCCACCCGCTACCGCGAGGTGGTACTGACCTCATCGGACCGCGGCATGAGTGATTTCGAGCGGCAGCGCAGTCGCCCTTCCCAACCTGCAAAATCTCGGTTCTTGCGTCATCCTTGGTTGCTCAGTTTTCACGCCTTCTTGGCAGTTGCTTCCTCGCGCTCAATCTCTTCCAGTGCCGCAACACACCGCTCGCAAACTGTGGGAAAGCGTTCCGACTCGCCAACATGCGTCGAGTAGTTCCAGCAGCGCTCACACTTGCTCCCAGGAGCTGGTTCCACGGTGATTGAAACAGTTTCATTTTCCGATTCAACGAGTTCTACCGCCGACACGATGAAGAGGTATCGCAAATCGTCGCTATAGCGTTTCAGCAGGTCCAGGGTCTTTCCGCCCGCAAAAACCTTTACTTTAGCTTCCAGAGAACTCCCGATGTGCTTTGCGATTCTGGACTCCTCGAGTACGCGTAAAACCTGATCTCGAATCTCAAACAAGCGCTCCCAATTTGCAAGCAGGCTCGATTGATTACCACCCACAGACTTCGGAAATAAAGCCAGATGAATGGAAGACAAAGACTCGGGCGTGTTTTCAAGATTCTCCCAAATCTCGTCGGCAGTAAAAACGAGTATCGGCGCAAGCATGCGCGAAAGCGCGTCTGCAACGCGGAAGAGAACAGTCTGGGAGGAGCGGCGCGCGTGATTGCGTGGCGCATAAGTGTAAAGCCGGTCTTTAACGATGTCGAAGTATCGTGCCGAAAGAGTGATCGTCGCGAAGCTGTATAGAGTGTGATAGACGGTATGAAATTCGTATGCTTCATAAGCCTTCAGCACCTTGTCAATCACCAGGTCAAGTTCCGCAAGCGCCCAGCGGTCAATCTCCAGCATCTCCTCGACGGAAACTCTATCGCGGGCCGGATCGAAGCCGTGGAGATTGCCTAGCGCGAACCGAGCTGTATTGCGCAACTTCCGATAACCATCCATGACTCGCTGGAGGATCTCGTCAGAACCGCGCATGTCGTCGAAGTAATTGGACGATGCGCACCAGAGTCGAATGATTTCCGCGCCCGAATTCTTTATCACCACTTCCGGCTCGACAGCGTTGCCGGCCGATTTGTGCATTGCTTTTCCGTGTGCGTCCAACGTCCAACCGTGAGTGATGACAGTTTTATAAGGGGCACGATCATGAGCTGCCAAGCCCACGAATAATGATGAATTGAACCAACCACGGAACTGATCGCCACCTTCCAAATAAACATTCGCGGGCCAGCGCAACTCCTCGCGATTCTCCAGGACCGCGATCGAAGACACGCCACTATCAAACCAAACGTCAAGGATGTCAGTTTCTTTTGTCCACTCATCGGCACCGCACGACTTACACACGTAGCCAGGCGGCAATAGTTCGCGAGCTTCGCGCGTGTACCAGGCATCGCCCGACTCGAGTTCGAAAATGTCAGCGACGTGATTGATGACCGCGGGCTCGGCAACCGCTTCGCCGCACCCGGCACAATAAAATACCGGGATTGAGACTCCCCAGACCCGTTGCCGCGAAACACACCAATCGGGTCTACCCTTAAGCATGTTACGCATGCGCTCGGCACCCCACGAGGGCACCCATTGGACTTTTTCGATCTCGCGGAGCGCGGCCGCGCGCAACGACGAACCGGAGTTCTCAGAAAAATTATCAGTGAAATTAGTGCGGTCGCGGCCGTCTTCATCCTTCTCGACGAGAGACTGATGGGCCTGGTCCATCGCGATAAACCACTGTGGAGTGGCCCGAAAGATCACTGGATTCTTGCAACGCCAGCAATGCGGATAACGATGTTCATAGCTTTCCGTGAACAAAAGCACGCCGCGTTGTTTCATGTACTCGATGATGTGCTCATTCGCTTCGAACACGTTCTGGCCGGCGAAGTGTTCCACCTCGGATGTGAAGCGTCCGGCGTTGTCGACCGGACAATAGATCTCCAGGCCGTAGCGTTTGCCGATGACAAAGTCGTCATGACCGTGGCCGGGAGCGGTGTGCACACAGCCGGTACCTGCCTTGCTGGTTGACTGCTTTTCCCTCGCCTCGCTGACATCGAGCTCGGTTTCCGCGTCAGCCTCGCCACCTAGCGTCACGTGTTCCCCAACCATCAATAGCGATGGTCGATCAATCCAGGCATGACCCGCCTCCAATCGATCTAACTTTGCGCCGAGAAAGCGGGCGAGCACTTTCGGCGGACCTGAGTCACCCAACCCACACTTTGCGGCGACGGCTTCGAGCAACTCGGACGCGACAATATAGACTTCACCGCCGTATTCAAACGCGGAGTATTCGAAATCGGGATGAACGGCAATGCCCAGGTTCGCGGGCAAGGTCCACGGCGTGGTAGTCCAGATCAATACGAAAACCTTTCGTCCGGCCAGCGCGGGATCAATCAAGGCCGGATCGCTGCGCAAAGGAAACTTCACATAGACAGAAGGAGTGGTGTGCTGATGGTATTCGACTTCCGCTTCTGCCAACGCAGTTTGGTCATGAATGCACCAGTAAACCGGTCGGGCGCCTTTGTAAACGTAACCACGCTCGACGAAGCGGGCGAACATCCTCGCTGTCTCCGCTTCGTAGTGGTTGGACATGGTGAGGTAAGGATTATCCCAGTCTCCCAGGATGCCAAGCCGGCGAAAATCGCGAGTCTGGCTTTTCAGCGCTTGCGCCGCATGCTCACGACAGGCGCGGCGAATAGACACGGGAGACATGTTCGCCTTTTTCGCGCCTAGTTTGCGATCGACGTACAGTTCGATCGGCAAACCATGGCAGTCGTACCCAGGAACATAAGGAGCGTCGTAACCCATCATGGTGCGCGACTTCACGACGAAATCTTTCAAGACTTTATTCATAGCCGTGCCGAGATGAATATCAGCGTTGGCGTATGGCGGGCCATCATGAAGGATAAACTTTTCTGCACCCGCGCGAGACCGGCGAATCAGTTGATAAAGATCAAGCTCGGTCCATTTCTTCAGACGCGCGGGCTCGCTTTGCCCAAGATTCGCTTTTTGCGCGAACGCGGTCTTCGGCAGATTGATTGTCTTTTTTAGATCGAGTGGGGTTTCAGTAGACATAAGTTCAAGTTTCAGAATCTATAATAGTAACAGAGGGAAATTGGGATCAAAAAGCGGGCTTTGGTCTTTGGGCTTTGAGCTTTGGGCTTTGGCGTTTGACTTTTGATCCCCTCCCCACGAACCGGACTCCCCCGTCACAAAGGCCAAAGACCCAAGGCCAAAAGCCAAAGGCCAAGCCGTTTTCCCCAACAAAAGACCCGAACCATTTCCGCCAGGGATGCTATGGTTCGGGTTCTTCAATCGGCTCGTTTCGGAGCCCTTCGTCAACCGATAAACATTTCATCCTCTCCGTAGGTTTGGTTGATGGGCTTCGGTATGGGCGCAACGAGAACTTCGAGCCCGCGACGGAAGCCCGCCATAATCGCGGCGATCTCGCGCGCCGGTTCTATGACCTTCGCCTGGATGAAATCCGTAGTCAACGCAACCTGCCTGTGAGTCTGATCAATTGTTCTGCTAACCAGCTCAACCTTTTCACGAGCCTCGACGGCCGTCTCGCTCACCATCTCCTTCAGTTCGCTGACCTCACTCTTGATAATCGCCATTGATTCCGACAAGTGCAGGGTTGCGGTGGAGAGATGTCCGGCAACTGCGGTGAACTGCTCAGCAATGAACTTTCCCTGCACGGCTATCTGCTTCCCCTGTTCGCTCATGACCGTCATTCGATCGATGAGCGGCTCGAGCTTCTGCTCCAGGCGCCCGACCGACTTGACGGCCCGGTTTACATAAACCGCCATCGAAATCATCGCGAACGCAAGCACGATGAATGATAGCGTGATTATCACCATCACCCAGAACATCGGGTCTTGCGGACTCATCTGTAGGGCCAGCAAAATGCTCATTGGATTACTGCCGAGTGACCATTGCCAATTTGAAGAGTGACCTGGAAACGGCAACAATCACTCGCAAATTGTCTTAGTTCGACTTGTCGCCGTAGTTGGGTGTGGCTTCGAGGCGGCCAGACAATTCCGTCTTGCGTTTCTCTTCCTGATAGGCTTTCTTGCCGGCATCGATGGCAGCTGCCACCGTACCAGTCTTCCTGGCTGCAGTTTCACGCGCGGTCTGGGCTACTTCGCCAACCCTTTCGGCGGCTTGAGAGTAGAGCTCAGATGCACGGTCACGAGTGGATTCGTAGTACTCGCCGGCTCGGTCGCCTAGCTGTTGCGCCGCTTCACGAGAGCGATCTATGCCCTTGCGGGTGGCGTCGGCAATGTCGCCTCGCAGTTCATGCCCCGATTTAGGGGCGAACAGTAGAGCGATAATCGCCCCAATTCCGCCGCCTATAAGTAAGTAGGTTAGCTTGTTGGAGATGCTGTCACTACTATCTCTGCGGTAGTCATCTTGTCCCATTTGCTGGGTCCTTTCTGTGATGCGAAGCCGTCCGGCCTTCGCTGATTAAAGAATGTACGAGGGAATATTACAGTGTTGGACTATAGCAAATGGGCGCGAGCAGGCGCAACGAAGGCAGGAGCCAGAGCCGAATCATTGGTCATATATCATTTGACATTTCTCATTTGTCATTTGTACTGAAGTTGAGTTGCTACTCTCCTAATGAGCGACTTCGAAGAATCACTCGGCTACGCGAGGAGGAATAAATGACAAATGAGAAATGTCAAATGATATATGACCAATGATTGCTCCGGCTCCTGCTCCTGCTCCTGCCGTCTGCTCCTGCCCCTGTTACTGGCTGCCGCCGTTGTACTGGTCGAGCTTTCGGTATAACGTTTTGCGGCCGATGCCCAGTGCCCGGGCCGCGTGCGACTTGTCTCCTTCAGTGTAATCGAGCGTCGCCTCAATAGCCTGGCGCTCGATCTCTTCCATCGATGAAGGAACCGTCACTTCAAAAGTTGTTGTGCGACCTTCGCTGGCCGCTCTTGCGCGCTCAACTTTAATGCGGTCGCGCTCCTGCAATGCAATCTTGCTGATTGCGACCGGTAAATCTTCCGACTCGATCTGTCGTCCCGAGGCAATGATCACCGCGCGTTCAATGGCGTTTTCAAGTTCACGAACATTGCCGGGCCAATCGTAAGTTATCAATGCCTGCAAGGCGTCTTTTGAGATGCCGGTTATGAAGCGACCGGTCTTCTGCTTGTAATGTTCCAGAAAGTGGATAACGAGAGGATGAATATCTTCAGGTCGCTCACGCAGCGGCGGCAAAGTTATTGGAAACACCGAAAGCCGGTAGAAGAGATCCTGCCTGAAGGTTCCCAGATCAACCGCTCGCTTTAGATCTACATTGGAAGCGGCTACGACTCGCACGTCCGTCTTGATCACTTCATTTCCACCTACGCGAGTGAACTCGCCATCCTGCAACACGCGTAAAAGTCGAACCTGGGCAGACAGGCTCATCTCGCCAACTTCATCGAGAAACAATGTGCCCAAATCAGCTTCTTCAAATCTACCCCGGCGAAGTGCTCGCGCATCTGTGAAAGCACCCTTCTCATGTCCAAAGAGTTCCGATTCGAGAAGTGTCTCCGGGATCGCGCCGCAATTGAGTTTTACGTATGGCTGGTCTTCTCGACCTGAGTTGTAGTGAATTAAATTCGCGAGAAGTTCCTTGCCGGTACCTGATTCTCCCTCGAGCAGCACGGTCGTTTGCGCATCGGCTACACTCAGGGCCAATTCGATCGCCCGGCGTATGGCCGGCGCTTGACCAATAATGCGTTCTTCGCCGTACCGTTCATGCAGCGCGCTACGCAAGTGCATTATTTCCGCTGACAATTGATCACGCTCGAGTGCCGTCCCGATCTGGTCTGCAATTCCCTCCACCAGTGCAACCTCGTGATCCTGAAAACCTTCTCGCGCCTCGCTCCACACCAACCCCAGCAATCCAAATGTTTGTCCGCCGACACGAACCGGAGCAACAAGGGCCGCACGCCCGCCAAGGATGGAGTTAAACATTAACCTGATTGGAAAAGGCAGATCAGTTTCCAGGAGGCGCAGTGTTTTCCCCTGAGCCAGGACCTCGAGCATCGCGGGAAAAGCTGTTATGTCCATCGACTGTGCGTGCGTATCAATCAGACCCTGGACAGAATCGATGGCTGCGTGAGGCGCAGCTTTAAATGCGGCCAGACTAATGCGGCCGTTGTCGCGATCGAGCACTCCAAGAGCAGAGTAGTCAGCGCCCACAAGAGCGATCGCGCTTTCGAGCACGAAGGACGACACTTCGCGAAAATCCGATCTTGCATTCAGAGCATTGGCTATCGACAGCAGAGCGCGCTTTGTTTCCGCTTCCCGCTCCTTGTCGGTGTAAAGCCGCGTGTACTGGTACCCAACCGCGATCTGCCTGGCAATTGACTGCAGGAACGAAACCTCATCGTCCAGCCAATCTCGTGGAGTGCGCGTTGTGTGAAGTCCGACTAGTCCCAGGACGTCGTCGCCCAGAGTCACCGGGACAACCAGTAATGAGCGGGTCCCCAGACTTGCCGCGAGAAAACGAACTTTTTGATCGAGCCCGGCCGCGGCGGTGTCGTCCAACCGTATTGGTTTCTTTATGTCTATGCGTTCAGAGAGCTGTTTGAGCTCGAGGGGAATAACAGTTCCCAAACTTGAAGGCACATCGTTCGAAGCCCGCCACTCGTGGCTGATCCGCAACTCACTCGCGGAAGTCAGCTGAATAACATCGCAGCGGTCTACGTTCATCATTCGGCCGAGTTCGGACACTATGACATTCAAAAAGCGGTCGAGATTGATGCTGGTCGGTAAGGTCATCGCGAGGCGATTGATAATCCCCTCGCGAGCTTCATGCATCTTGATCTTGCGCTCTAATGAAAGAGACTGTGACTGTGCGGTGTTAGACATTGACAGCTTGTCACAGAGAAAGGTCAGTGCCAGGCTGCCTTTGTCCTCCTTCGGGTTCAGCAGTTTCTGCTGACTCTGTGTGGCGAGATCATAACGAAGGCCGAATGAAGTTGCAAAGCAGCTATAGTAAGCGACGGCAATACGAACAAGCGGCCCGATTGCAAGCGCTCAAAGTGGCCCGTATAATTCTGTGGCGGTTCCAGAGGGACGGAGTCAACTTATTTATGCCGATATACGAGTTTGAGTGTCAGAAATGCAAAGCTCACATGGAAGTCCTCCAAAAGGTGTCAGCCAAGCCACCCTCCAAATGCGCCAAGTGCGGTGGTCGTCTGGAAAGGGTCGCTTCGGCTCCGGCAATACAGTTCAAAGGCTCCGGCTGGTACGTAACCGATTACGCAGCAAAAGCAACGAAAAGCGACAAGTCAGAATCCGAGTCCACAACCGGCAACGATAAGTCCAACGATAAGTCCCCAGCCGGCGACGATAAGAAGGCTGACAAAAAAACAAAAGAGAGCTCCCCGGCCAACAAGACCTCCGAAAAGGCTTCACCCCCCAAAGCACCGAGTGGCGATTGAAGTCCCGTCCACAGTACAAGAAAATGGGTGCGTTAACTTCACCGGATCCAAGAGCAACGGTAGACACTAAGCAGAGATGCGCTCAGCGCTTATTGTTCACTTTGCTGGCCGCCGCATTGGCGAGCCAGGCAATTGCCCAATCAGGTCATCGCCCGCTTTCTACGAGTACAGGAGGGCTTTCAGTAAGCGTTATTGCTAAGCGCGATGATGACCGCACTGGTCAAATCACCAGCAAGGATGTCGCGGTTTTTGACAACGGTGTCGAGCAAGCCATCAAAAACTTCACACCTGACCCTTCACCTGCCCGGATAGTACTGCTGGTCGATAATTCGTTATCCATCAAGGCAGATGTTGAAAAACTCGAGCAAGCCGCGCGCGAGTTTGCTTACGAAATCTACGAAGGCGATAAGTTATTGATCGTGGGCTACGACGAAGAAGCAGAAATCGTTGCTGACTGGACCGATGATGCCAAGTCGATAGAGACGTCGTTAAAGTTGTTCAGAAAAAAAGGGCAGCCACACCTTTTCGATGCAATCCATGCCGTCATGAACGAGGCCTTGCAGCCGTTGCAAACCCAGAAGCGCGTCATCGTTGTAATTAGCGACGGCCTGGATCGTGGCAGTAAGTCCACGTTTGATCAGACCCTGGCGGAGTTACAAGCTGAGGACATTATGGTTTATACGGTGCAGGCAATAGATCGAACGCGCGGCGCGATTCGACGTGACGTGCCGAAGCCAAAGCGAGTGATCGACAAACTGGCTGAAGGAACCGGCGGACAGATTTTCTCTATCGAAAAGCCTTTGGATGCAGCCAAGGGAATTTGCGAGGAGTTGCGCAAGAATCGATACGTTCTGTCCTATGCACCGTCGAGCGCACCGTTCGGACAAGCGCGCAGTCTACTCGTGCTCGGCAACCAGGGTATTGCGGTAAGGGCTAAATCGATGCAGCAGCCGAACTAGAGTAGATACATGCAAGTCGGCACTCAACAACAGAACAGGGAGCGGTAGCGACTTGGCCGATTCGCCATACCCAACTAAAGGGTGTTAGACACCTTCGATTAATCGTTTGGGTAACGTTATGAAACGCAGACGGATTCTCGTAATTGCTTCTATAGGCCTCGTACTCGTCCTTGCTTTCTTTCTCGCTCCGGTTGTTTTGACGCGTTTGATTTTTGGCTCCGGCGGAGGGCGTGGGCGTGTTATGGATAATTGGGAAGCACACAATAATGGTTTCAAGGTCCGAGTCATAGTGTATGAAGAGAAGGATCCCGTCACGCTCCATCGCTTCAATTACGTCTTCCAGACTTCACCGGCAGGCGCAAATGACTGGCGGGAGGTTATGGATACCTGGATGGATGATGACATACCGATACCTCATGACAGCATAAGATTCTTGAGTGACAATGTTGGCTATATCAGTATGGATGAGATCTTTGCGGCCACAACCGACGGCGGTCGTAGTTGGTCCGTTTGGGATGCGAAGAAAGAGGTTCCGAACTGGCAGTGGTGCAATCAAGCGTTTATTAAAGAGGTTCACATCGCATCAGATGGCAAAGGCGGGATGCTCCTCTCGCCAGGATTCAATCAGATTCCAGTGACGAAGTTTAATACCAAAGATTTTGGTATGAATTGGAATCCAAAATGATTTTCCGTTGCTCCGGTCAAAGCGCTTGTAGCGGGCTCGATTGAGAGCGGCGGGTGCTTTAAGGGCGTTGGCATTATTAAGAACTATCAAGAACATTTTAGCTAAAACGCAAGGTTGACTTTGACGAACCGGCCAGGTCGCTACCGCTCCCTGTTCTGTAGTTGAGCCAATTCTGCATGAGTGGCGCCCGGCTAACTCATTACGAGCGGATCTTACTTCTTCTTTCTCGAGTAAATGTAAAACAGCGCTGCGATTATGAGGAGTACCAGGCTCTCCATGAAAACGAAAAAGCTTGGCACGAAATGGTTGTCTTCGTCGTGGGCATCAGAATAGGCGACAAACGTTCCGAGGATTAGTCCCGCTGCCAGCCAGGTGATTTGACGTTTTCTATCCCAAACCATCTTATTGAATTAGAATAAGCGGCGAGCGTGGGCTTTGCTGCATGCCTTCGGTAAGCCTTAGGCTTTCCAGCAATCTCTCATCTTTTAGAGGCTCGCCCTCTGTAACCTCGTGAGAACTTTGCTGGACGCTCGTTCGTACGACCTTAAGACGAACGGTAGCGCTCGTCGCTGAGGAAAAGATGTACTGCCCAAAGTGTAGCCAGAAACAGCCATCGGATGAAATGCGCTTCTGTTCGCGATGCGGTTTTCCCCTGGCCACCGTAGCAACCCTCGTAAACAACAATGGGACAATTCCTCAACTGACAAGCGAGCCGAAGCAACTCCGTCGATCGTCTCGCTCAAGGATGATAATCGAAAGCATTATCTTAACCGCTTTCTGCTGGGGCGTAGTACTGCTTGCAACTTTCTGGTTCAACGCCCATGGTGTCTTCGAAGTGGTTGCGCAAATCGCTGCTTTAATATTCTTTGCGATCGGTCTGATTGGATTAATCAGATTTCTCTACGCCTTCCTTTCTGTAAAAGACTACGAGCCCAATC
>WNGI01006735.1_pt1 | contig 10472 bp, 10 predicted proteins | sample 5400621 | NCBI WGS metagenome assembly WNGI01 (sample SAMN13153374, study PRJNA577476) | soil metagenome | isolation source: 20 cm soil or saprolite under Garry oak tree replicate 1 | place: USA:California | collected 2016-06-15 | reverse complement strand
TGCGGTGTTCTTTAAGGAACTCGTTAAGCAACATCGCGTTCACCGCTTCATAGCGCACGGTGTATGGCTTGCCTTGCTCGTCGCGCGCCACTAAATCGGGGTTCAGCTTTTCCACATCCTCAGCCACAAGGCCGAATTGCGGGATACCCTTGGGGTCAAGCTCATGCTTGTAGCGGAACGTTACCGGTTTGAGCGCCAGGATCGCTTCGCTCGCTTTATCCATCGGCTTAACCGCGTCCTTGAAACGCTCCGAGGAAACGACCGTGCCAAGCTGACCATTGTTATCAACTATTACCCCGACACCCCCTGCAACAGTGACGCCACTGACGCCCGCGATAAAGGTCCTACCGTGAGTTGATGTCGTGCCGATGCGGATGGTTCTGAATTCGTTAACAGCTCCCCTACTTTCGATGTAGATGTTATTACTGCCCGTAGTGTGACGTATACCGGCTTCATGGCCTATCGCGATGTTGTTGCTGCCGGTGGTGTTGGCATTGAGCGCAGAATTGCCGATGGCCGTGTTGTTGCTGCCGGTGGTGTTCACTAGTAGCGCACTAGAACCAATGGCCGTGTTGGAGTAGCCGCTTGTGTTCTGATCGAGCGCCAAAGCACCGGTGGCCGTGTTCAAGTAACCGGTGGTGTTGAAGGTGAGCGCAGCCTCACCGATGGCCGTATTGAAGTTGCCGCTCGTGTTGCTGTAGAGCGCAGCATAACCGGTGGCTGTGTTGTCGATGCCGATTGTGTTGCTGGCGAGCGCACTAGAACCAATGGCCGTGTTGGAGTAGCCGGTTGTGTTCTGATCGAGCGCACCAGCACCGGTGGCCGTGTTCAAGTAACCGGTGGTGTTGCTGTAGAGCGCAGCATAACCGGTGGCTGTGTTGACGGTGCCGGTTGTGTTGCTAGCGAGCGCACTAGAACCAATGGCCGTGTTGCCGAAGCCGGTCGTGTTGTTAACGAGCGCGTCATCACCGAGAAAGGTGTTGGAGTTGACAGTGTCGCAGCCTTCCTGGCAAGTTGCTCGTGCTTGCGGCACGGTGACGGAGAGGAATGCAAGAACGATGGAGAATAATCGGATTGTCGTTTTCATGGTGTGATTTACCCAAAAACTTGGCCCGTTTGTCGAGATTAAAGACTCCAAACGAATCAATACCAACGATTGCGGAGCAGCCGAGACGTGGTTGCAAGCCGCTAAACTTGTTCAGTCAAAACGTGGATACAACCCGCCCGTTCCAATTCCAGAAATGCCGTCAGCTTTTCATCGGCATGCACAACGAAACGCTTGCCGTCGCCGCGATGCGCGTCTGCAATCCAGATCGTTCACCCCTTGGAATCCACGGCTGAGACACAGCCTCAACTCCAACCGGCTTCGCTGAAATTGTCAGCGATAACGGCTAATTGCGACAACTGCCGCTGCGTAGTTCGACGCTACTGATTGTTAGTGAATATCTGTTTTGAAGGTTTGCTCGCTTCGAGCTGTGCGCTCACTTTTTGCAGGCCCGCGGTGAGTTCTGCAACTTGCTTTCTCAGTTCTTGAACCGTCTGGTGTTCTTTTAGAAACTCGTTGAGCAACATCGCGTTCACCGCTTCATAGCGCACACTGTAAGGCTTGCCATCATCATCGCGAGCTACCAGATCTGGATTCACTTTTGCCACCTCCTCAGCCACCAGGCCGAACTGAGGGATGCCCTCGGGGTCTACCGCGCGATTGTAGCGGAACGTCACGGGTTTCAGTGCGAGAATCGCTTCACTCGCTTCGTCCATTGGTTTGATCTCGTGCTTGAAACGCGCGGAGGAGACGACCGTACCGAGCTTACCGTTGGCCCCGACGATTACTCCTACTCCATCAGGGACAGTTGCCCCCGAGATGCCCGCTATAAACGTTCTTGCATGTGTCCCTGTCGTGCCAATGCGGATCGCCCGGGATTCGCTCACCACGCCAGGGTTGCCGATGTCGATGTTGAAATTGCCTGTAGTGAGGTTCATGCCGGCTGAGGCTCCCAAGGCAATGTTGTTGCTTCCAGTGGTGTTGTTCAAAAGCGAGTTGTAGCCGACGGACGTATTGCTCGCGCCGGTTGTATTGAAAATGAGGGCTTCAAACCCAGTGGCTGTGTTCTGGGACGCGTCAGTATTATTGCCAAGGGCAAAGACACCGTCGGCAGCGTTTTGGCTCCCGGTGGTATTGAGAAACAGAGCCCCCTCACCCGTCGCAGTATTGTTTATCCCAGTAGTGTTACGTGCGAGCGAGTTAGAACCATTCGCCGTGTTATTAAAGCCAGTCGTGTTATTTTGCAGCGCCGTCCAGCCGGTGGCGGTATTCGCGCTGCCGGTGGTCACACTATAAAGGGCATTAAAACCCAGCGCCGCATTGTCAAAACCTGTCGTAACACTGAAAAGCGCATCAGTACCTTCGGCAGTGTTGCCGTTGGGATAACCTCCGTCCGGTGGTGGGTCCACCGCGCGAACCGCCGGCAAAAGCGCAACCCAGATAAGCGCCAGCGCACTGAACAGCCCCATGACCCTCCCGCAATGGCGAAACGAGCGGTTCATCGAATGTGTTTTGAGTGAAGTTTTCGTTTTCATCAAACAAGCCTTTCCATCCCCCCGATTGGTTAATTCTGCTACTGCCGGTCTGAAAAAGGGAAAGAAGCTGTCGGGAGAAGCGCTCTCTCCCGGATTCAAACCTTGGTTTCTGCAAGTCTTGCCAAAATCTCGCCAGCTTGGCAAGAACAAAAATCACACGCGAGCTACGCGCGCTCCCAAACATTCGTGATACCATGGGCGTTTAGTAGCGGCGCTTGACCCATCCGACTTCGCTCAGGGCAGGCCTTCAATCGCCTCGGCGGTTCAATGAACCGCGACTACCTTACTTATTGTTGAGGACCGATTTTCCGGTCAGGATTTCCTTGCTTCAAGCCCGCCAACGGACGGACTCGCTGCGTCGTTTTCGTTCTCAACAGAGCTGGAACCTGTAGTTGGGGGTAAGCCTAGCTTAACGTTTCCGAGGCTCACGGCCTATACGCGAAGCCATCATTGAACCAGTTATTACAACACTCGCCTGAGCCACCCCAGATAACCATTTCAGAGCCATTCCAGATCGCAGTGTGACTTGAGCGCGGCGCGGGAGCGCCGGTGGTTGTTATCGTTGTCCACCTGTTGGTGGCGGGGTTGTATTTGGCTCCAGTCCCGATGGGGTTTCCGTTCTCATCGGAGCCACCCCAGACGATGAACTCTTTGCCCGACCAGACAACGGTTGCGCCCAGTCGTGGGGTCGGGGCGTTAGTCGTTGTGATTGTCCTCCACAGACCGGTAACCGTGTTGTAAAGCTTCCCATTCGCCAATGGGCGGAAGCGCGAGTCAACGCCGCCCCAGATAAATAAGTTGGTGCTATCCCAGCCCGCCGCGAAGAAGAGACGAGGCGAAGGGGCGTTGGTTGTCGAGATCGGAGTCCACGCATCAGTGCGCGGATCGTAAAACGCGCCGTCATTCACATAGTTGCCAAGGCTGATGCCACCCCAGATCAGCATCTGCGATCCCGTCCAGATCGAGGCTTGGCCGTCGCGGGCGGACGGAGCGCCGACCGTTGTGGTCGGCGACCAGCTATCCGCAACGGGGTCGTAGATCGCGCCCGTGTTAACGTCGCCGCCGAACCCGATCGCGCCACCCCACACGATCAACCGATCACCAGTCCAGATGAACGAATGCCCGAAACGTCCCGCCGGTGCTCCGGTAAGAGAGGTCGGCCGCCAGGTATCGGTCACGGGATCGTAACGCCCACCTGTGTTGAGAAAGTTTAGTCCGTCATCTCCGCCCCAGATGAGCATCTCATGTCCCGTCCAAACCGCCGGGTGCCCTTCGCGCCCAGAGGGCGCGTTAGTTGTCGTCGTGGCCGCCCAGACATTCGTGGAGCGTTTCCAGCGAGCTCCCGTATTGGCGAAGGGAGTCATTGGGGAATCCTGTCCGCCCCAAACAATCATCTGGTCAGTCCCCTCGATGCGCGTAAACACGGCCGAGTGCGCGGCGCGCGCGGTAGGAGCATCCACAATTGAGATCGGCGACCAACTGTCAGCCAGGACCACCGACCCCGTCATTACGAAAACGAAACAAAAAAGCATTCGACGAATCACCATGAAAACCTTTCTCTAGTTAATGACTCTCGTTACTGGAAAGAGAAGACACTTGTCAAGGCAAAGTCACGATCAAAGGGAACGCGGGCTCCCGGGATATTCGTGATCGCGTCGGTCTTTGGTAGCGACGATTGACCCATTCGACTTCGCTCAGGGCAGGCCTTTAATCGCCTCGGCGGTTCGGTGAACCGCCACTACCTTACTGCTTGTTGAGGGCGAGTTGCGATGCACGTCCGCCACTGCGGATTCGTCCTGTGGCGAATTTGTTCACTTCAAGTCCGCCAAAGGACGGACTCGCTGCGGCGAGCTGGGCGCTCACCTTCTGTATTTGCGCTGCCTGCTCTTCGAGCTGCTGGGTGAGCTGCGCGACCGTTGCTTGCAACTTCTCAACTTTGTCATTCAGCATGACTTGGCGTTGAGGAGACGCAGGTGTGGCACCCGGGTTGTTCGGGTTCACACAATCGACGCCAAGCTGGCCGGATCCATTCACAGTAACTTGACAAACGGTGACGCCGTTCCAGACCTGGGAGTTCGTGGCGATACCGTTGATAAAGCAGGCAGCGGTACCCGAAAAGACGCTGCCGATGCGTATGACGCCGGCTTCGTCTCCAGGTGAGGCTCCTATGAAGTCGAGGGTACCAGCGGTATCGCCGAGGTAAATGTTCTCGCCGCCAGCGGCCAGGTTTTGTCCTGCGCTGAAGCCCACAGCCGTGTTGAAAACAGAGTCGGCATTGTTCAGTGCTGAGTCACCCATCGCTACGTTGAAAGAGCCAACGATGTTGTTAAACATTACACCGTCACCGATCGCTACGTTTTGACTGCCGGTATCGTTAAATTCAAGTGCGGCAGTTCCAATGGCCGTGTTTTCAGTGCCAGTCGTGTTGAGCAAAAGCGCTGCCGTACCAACGGCCGTATTTGAATCCGCGGTGTTAAGATCCAGCGCTCCAGCGCCAACAGCGGTGTTGAAGCTGGCAGTAGTGGTACTGAACAACGAGTATGCGCCAAGTGCTGTGTTGGCAGCACCGGTGGTAAGACTCTGAAGCGAGTTTTGCCCTTCCGCGGTAGTAAAGTTGGGATAGGCGCCGTCCGGCGCGGGAACTACCGCGTGCGCTACGGGTGAAAGCGCAAAGCAGGCGAGCAGGAGCGTGATGAGAATGAAACCAAGCCGCAAAGGCGACCGGTTAATTGATTTTTTTGTGGGTGGAGTTGTCATATTTTTCGTTTTCATTTTCTGTTGGATTGTTGAACTGCGTTAACTCAATCCAGTTCCGCACGGAACCAGGAACCATTCCGTCACGAAGCCGCTTTGAAGAAGCAGCTTCACTTCGGCTGACTCGGGGCTCCAGTTGGATCTGGAGATCGCGTTAGGCGGTGTCTCAGCGAAGATCCAGCCCCTGCGGCTTATTCAGCCGTGCCGAAGATAAGTTGAAACGTCGGATGGCGTAATCGAGGACAACTCTATCAGCATTTCCGACAGCCGCACACTCTACTTTAGTACAAAAAGGCGAGCTTGATCCAAGTCACCGTCCGCAGTGGGGACTCATCGCCGAGGAGGTGGAACAAGTGAATCCCGATCTGGTGGACCATAATAACAAAAGCGAGGTCGAAAGCGTACGCTATGACATGGTCAACGCGATGTTGCTTAACGAGTTTCTCAAAGAGCATAAGGCATTCACAGAGGAACACCGCACTGTGCGGGAACAACAAGCGACGATCACGCAGCTAAAGAAAGACTTCGACGCAACGATTGCGCAGCTTACAGCGCGTCTCGACGTACGGGCTGCGCAAATCCAGAAAGTGAGCGCGCAGCTTGAAGCGAGAAAACCCGCGCCGCAAATGGCACTGAATAATCCTTAGATTTGCAGGCTGGCAATTTCTCCCCCAAACAGACGGAAACTCTTCCAGACTCGGCGTCGTCTGGAACCGGGGTCAGGGCAGGAAGCTTTTCTCCCGGAGCTTCCTTCCCCTTTTTCAGACCTGCACCGCGAAGGGTGAACCCACCGGGGGCAAACCGACAAAGGAAAACAAACATGAAACTTCAAAACTTAATTCACATTCTGATGGGGATTGTCTGCGTTGGGCTTTTGCCAAGAGCGCAGGCGGTCGGCCCGCCGCCCCCCGGGGGCTATCCCAACTTCACCACTGCTGCGGGGGACAACGCCCTTTAGGCTCTCACCTTAGGCGTTGGGAACACAGCACTTGGTACGTTTTCGTTGTTTAGCGTCACCACTGGCAGCTTCAACACCGCTGTTGGCGCTGGATCGCTTGATCTTAACACCGCGGATTCAAATACGGCCACTGGCGCTGCAGCGCTTTTGTTTAACACCACCGGCACAGAAAACATAGCCAAGGGAACAGCCGCGCTTGAACTTAACGAAACCGGCAGCCAAAACACGGCCAATGGAGTGTTCGCCGTTTTTAACAACACCATCGGCGAGCAAAACACAGCTCTTGGCAGGGAAGCGCTCTTCAGCAACACCACCGGAAACTTCAACACGGCGATCGGTCATAATGCACTCGACAACAACACGACTGGCAGCAACAATGTGGTCTTGGGCAATGGTTCCGGCGGCGGCATCACCACGGTCAATGGCGTTATCTGTATCGGCTCCGCAGGCGCAAACGTGGGCAGCAGCTGCTTTATCGCCCAGATTCGCGGGAAGACAACGCACAACGCTAACGCCATACCAGTCGTGATCGACTCCGCCGATCAGTTGGGCACGCTCAGCTCCTCGCGCCGGTTCAAAAAGGAGATCACACCGATGGACAAGGCCAGCGAAGCTATCCTTGGCCTCAACCCGGTGACGTTCCACTACAGAGCGACGATACGAACACACCGTGTTTTGGTTTGATTGCGGAGGACGTTGCCCAGGTAAACCCGGACTTGGTGGTGCGCTACGACGCCGTGAACGCGATGTTGCTTAACGAGTTTCTTAAAGAGCACCGCAGAGTTCAGAAACAGGAAGCGACGATCGCGCAACAGCATGAAGATTTCGAGGCGACCATAGCCCAGCAGCGGAAGGATTTCGAGGCCACGATCACGGAGCTAAAGAAAGGAATTGAGACTGTGATGGTACGTTTGAACGAGCAGGCAGCGCAAATCCAAAAGGTAAACGCGCAGATGGAGATCAGTAAACCGTCGCGCGGATGGCGTTGAGTAATCCATGAAAATTTTACCCGCGGCTGCCCTCGAATGCACGCAAATTAACGCCAGAAAAGGCAAGCCGGCGCTAGTAAAGAAATCTGGATTGGGGATAAGGATAGAAAGCTTTTCTCCCGGAGCTTTCTTCCCCTGTTCACATGCACTACCAGGGTCAACCCGACCGGGAAAAAGGAAAAAATAATTATGAAACTACAAAATGTAATTCAAATCTCGATCCTGATTGTTAGCCTTGGGCTGCTGCCAAAACTACAAGCGGTCGTGCCAGCGCCGGATGGCGGGTATCCCGGGGACAACACAGCAGAAGCGCAGAACGCCCTTTTGAGTCTCACTACCGGCGGCTTCAACACGGCAGTTGGTTTCTTGTCGCTCAGCAGCAACACCACAGGCAGCTTTAATACGGGTGTCGGCGCCGGGACGCTCCTTTCCAACGTCGGAGCCGGTAACAGCGAGGGAAGTCAAAATACCGCTACTGGCGCGGGCGCGCTTTTAAGCAACAACACCGGTTCCGACAACACAGCCAGTGGAGCGTTCGCCCTCTTTAGCAACACCACCGGCGTCGCCAACACCGCCACCGGCACTCAAGCGCTCAAGAGCAATACCACCGGCCGTGACAATACGGCTAACGGTGTTAACGCACTCCATACGAACGACACCGGCGACCAAAATACGGCGAACGGTGTCTCCGCGCTCGTTAACAACACCACCGGCATCCATAACACAGCCATCGGCTACTTCGCCAGCCTCAATCAAACAACAGGTGGTAACAATGTCGCGCTGGGCTTTAATGTCGGCCTCGTCCAAACAACGGGTTCCGATAACGTCTATATTGGTGCAAACATATTCGGTGTTGCTGGCGAGAGCAACGCCGGCTACATCAAGAGCATCTTTGGCCAAACAACTGCCAGCGGAGTCCCGGTTTTCATTAACTCAAACAATAAGCTTGGTACGACCACTTCCTCAAAGCGCTTTAAGGAGGACATCAAACCAATGGATAAAGCCAGCGAGGCGCTGTTTGCGCTCAACCCGGTCACCTTCCGCTATAGGAAGGAGGTTGATGCAACCGCCACATTACAGTTGGGCCTCGTGGCCGAAGATGTGGAAAAGGTGAACCCTGATTTGGTGGTGCGCGACCAAGAAGGAAAACCCTACAGCGTCCGCTACGACCAAGTGAACGCGATGCTGCTTAACGAATTTCTCAAAGAGCATCGCAAAGTTCAGAAATTGGAAACGAACGACGCCGAGCAACAAAGAGAAATCAAAGCTCTCGTAGCAACGGTGAAAGAGCAGGCCGCGCAAATCCAGAAAGTGAGCGCCCAGGTTGAATTGAACAGACTCGCGCCGCAAACGGTCCTGAACAATCGGTAAAGCTGTGAGGACCCGCGTCTTCGTCCCTTCCTCTGTTTAGTCTCTGCAGACCGATTTGGAGCAGGTTACAAGAATCGGAGTCTTCCGCTTTGCGCTCGATACGCCAGTCACGAGATTCAGTCTTGCGTTCCTGTGCAGAATCCGGCATCAACCTATTCCCTATGAAACGTCTTCTACTATTTTTCATCATGTCTGCAGCCTTTGCGTACGGTCTTTTCGCGGGTGATTCGCTTCCATTCCCCGTGAGTGTTGGTGGTCAGGCGGCAAAGGACGAGACGCCGTTCGCGAAGATCGAAAATCCGGTTGCGGCGGATGCGGAACTGTCGGTTCAATCCAAAGACGCCATGATCATTGTCAACGTGAATGCGGTCAATGCGAAGAACGAACCGGTTCCAGGCTCAACGCCCGCGGTGATTTTGCTCCAGGGCAAAACCAAAACGAACCTCGACAAAACAATGGATGGAAAGAAGCTCGCTGCCGGAAATTACGTCGTGAGCGTGGTAAGCGAAGGCAAGACTGCCAGTATCCTCCTCACCATCAAGTAGCGTCGCCCGCGCGAAAACGATTTATTTTTCGCGACCCATCCGAAGTGTTTTACGATTGAGACCGCAGGTCTCTTTCTTGACGAACATGCCGTACCCGGGATTCGGGCAATCCAATGCAATCACCGCCGGTACTGACGCCAAATTTCTAACGGCTGCCTCTGGTTCCCGCGGTGCCTGTGCCGCCTGTGGTGGGTTTGGATGTGCCCGTAACACCGCCACCACCTTTCACGTCCTTTGTCGGCTGCAGGTCTTGAATCTTAGCCTTCTTAAGTCGGCGCCAAACGGAGTGAACTACATTGATATTCGGCGTTTCTCCCTCCATGGCCGTGTTAGGTTACCAAACTGACACATGACTCGCAAGCATTTATTCGCTCGCTTGCTCGTGCGTTTCCGTCATGTCGTGTAATGGAGTTTTGCGCCGCTGAGCGGCGATTCTGTAGCAGGGACTTTCAACGCTGTCAGGACGTGCTCAGCGAGGGGCTCGACTTTCTCGCTAAAATGCGGTAGAAAAGCTGCTCTTCATGTCGAGCACAGAGTCAGTTTCGCCTCACGAAGTAATCCTGTGCGCGTGCGGAACTCGGGAGTATACGGCGCGCGATGCTATCGATGCAGCTACTTTCCGAAGCGAGTTGGAGGACGAATGGCAGAAGTTTCTCCGCCACATCGCAGCGGAAGGGCGTGCAGACGAATTGGAATTAGAGTTGGACGAGTCGGCCATTTCTGCTGCGGCAGAAGAGTTTCGTTACCGGCATGATCTAATCACGGCGGAGGAGACGGAAGCTTGGCTGGCAAATCGCGGCCTTACATTTGACAACTTCAGCGATTACTTTGCTCGTCAATATTGCGTCGGTGCGATTGATGAAGGCTTTTCGCCGGAGCAAGTCGGATACACCTCCGCAGCTCTAGAGCTGCGCGACTTGTTCGTAGCAGAGTTGATTTTGTCCGGAGCACTAGAGGACATGACTATTAAACTCATGTGGCGTCTTGCTGCACGCTGCGCTGGAAAAGAGCCTACATCTGAGGCGATCACCGCCGAAAAGCGGAAGCTCTTGCATCGGATTGGCATTGAACCAGCGCAGCTGGTCCATTGGCTGGAGGAATTGGGCCGCGATTCGCAGTGGTTGAATGAAATGCTTGCGATCGAGGCGGCGTACGGGGCGCATTGCGATACGCTGCTGGTTCCCGAAGCACGCCAACGTGAATTGATGGCTCTGCGATTGCACCTGACACGATTTGAAATCGAACTGATTGAGTTGGAATCGCACGATGCCGCGA
>WNGI01006734.1_pt1 | contig 10473 bp, 9 predicted proteins | sample 5400621 | NCBI WGS metagenome assembly WNGI01 (sample SAMN13153374, study PRJNA577476) | soil metagenome | isolation source: 20 cm soil or saprolite under Garry oak tree replicate 1 | place: USA:California | collected 2016-06-15 | reverse complement strand
GCTTCACCAGGTCGGCCGGGGATGGGACGGAGCGCTTCCGCGCGGCGCGCGCACGGACGCGTTCGGCCATGGGCGTGACGTGCCCGCCCGCGCCGCGGGCTCGGCGCCGGATCGGTCCGATCCCCGAGGATCCGGGGGCCTCGGGTATGTCCGGGTCCCCTACATCGATCGGGTCGGCGCGGCGTATGCGTGCGCCGACCTGGTGGTCAGCCGCTGCGGCGCCAATGCCCTCGCCGAGATCACCGCGTGCGGGCTGCCGGCGATCCTCGTCCCGTACCCGCATGCCGCCGACGATCACCAGACGCTCAACGCGGCTCCGCTCGTCGCCGCGGGCTCCGCGCGCCTCGTGCGCGATGCGGCGCTGACCGGCGCGACCCTGACCCGAGAGATCGAGTCGCTCTTCGAATCCCCGGGACGCCTGCAGGCGATGGCGGCCGCGGCGCGGAGCCAGGGGCGCCCCGACGCCGCGGACCGGGTCGTGGCGCTCGTGGTCCGGCTGGCCGATGCCGCGCCCGAGGGGGTCCAGGGATGATCCCTCCGGGCGCGCGCGTGCACTTCGTCGGCATCGGCGGCGCCGGGATGAGCGCGATCGCGTCGGTGCTGATGGCCCGCGGGTACGTCATCTCCGGCTCGGATCTGCGGGAGAGCGAGATCACGCGCCGGCTCCGGGCCGCGGGCGCGCAGATCCAGATCGGCCATGCCGCCGAGCACGTGCAGCCCGATCAGGTGGTGGTGATCAGCCGGGCCGTCCCGGAAGCGAACGTGGAAATCCAGATGGCCCGCCGGTGCGGCGCGCAGGTGCTGCACCGCGCGGAGATGCTGGCCGGCCTGATGGAAGGATCGCGCGGCATCGCGGTGGTGGGCACGCACGGGAAGACCACCACGACGTCGATGATCGCGCGCATTCTCGAGCGGGCGGGGCGCGATCCGACGGTGCTCATCGGCGGCGAGGTCGACGATTTCGGGGGGAACGCGCGGGCCGGGCGCGGGCCGGACCTGGTCGCCGAGGTGGATGAGAGCGACGGCTCGCTGCTCCGCGTCGAGCCCCAGATCGCGGTGGTGACCAACGTTGACGCCACGGACCACCTGGATTTCTACGGCTCGGTGGAGCGCGTGCTGGAGACCTTCCGCCGGTTTCTCGACCGGCTGCCCGAGGCGGGATTCGCCGTCATCTGCGCCGACGCCGCCGCGGGGCGATCCCTGGCCGAGGGCCTCAAGGGGAGAGGCGTGACGTATGGGTTGGAGCCCGGCGCGACGTACACCGCGCGCATCAGCGAAATGGTCGGGCCCCGGTCCGTCTTCGCGCTCTCGCGGGGGGACGCGGTCCTGGGCCAGGTGACCCTCGGAGTTCCCGGCTCCTACAACGTCCAGAACGCGCTCGGGGCGATGGCGACCAGCCTGGAGCTCGGCGTGCCCTTCGACTCCGCCGCGGCATCGCTGGCCTCGTTCCACGGGGTGCAGCGGCGGTTTACGGTGCGCGGGAACGTCGGCGGCGTGCTGGTGGTCGACGACTACGCCCACAACCCCACCAAGGTCCGGGCGCTGCTCCAGGCGGCCCGGGAGTGCTGGCCGCAGTCCCGGATCATCGCCATCTTTCAACCCCACCGCTACAGCCGGACCCAGACCGTCGGCCCCCAGTTCGCCACCGCCTTCGACCCCGCGGACGAGGTGGTCATGACCGAGGTGTACGCGGCGGACGAGGCCCCGATCTCCGGGGTGGACGCCGGCATCATCGTGCGGGCGGTCGGCGCCCACCGTCCGGTGGAGTTCATCGCCGATCCCGCCGCGGTGGCCCCGTCCCTGGTGGAGCGCCTCCGTCCCGGAGATCTCGTGCTGACGATCGGCGCCGGGGACGTCTACCGGATCGCCGATGCGATCGTCACACGGCTCCGCGCGCGCGAGGCGGAGGCCCCCCGGACGTGAGCCGCGTGGTCCAGGACGCGCTCGTGACCGAGCTGGAGCGGCTGTGCCCGGGCGGCGTGCGCCAGCACGAGCCGCTGGCCAGGCACGTGACGTTTCGGATCGGCGGGCCGGCGGACGTTCTGCTGCTGCCCCGATCCCTCGATCACCTCGCGGCCGCGGTGGCGTGGCTGTATCGCGAGGACCACCCGTTCGTCATCCTGGGGAGAGGGAGCAACGTGCTCGTCGCCGACCGCGGGGTGCGCGGCGTCGTCATCAAGACCGGCCGCGGACAGGAGGGCGTCCGCTACGATGGCCGGCAGGTGGTGGCCGAATGCGGCGCCAGCCTGCCCCACCTCAGCCGGGCGGCGGCGTCCCACGGACTGGCCGGCCTGGAGTTCGCCGCGGGGATTCCCGGGTCCGTGGGCGGGGGCGTCGTCATGAACGCGGGCGCCCACGGGTGCTGCATGGCGGACGTGGTCCGCCGGGTTCGGGTCCTGACCCCCACGGGGGAGCGCCGGTGGTCCGGCGAGGAGATGGGGTTTCGCTATCGCTCCAGCCGGCTCCAAGAGGAGCGCGGGGTGGTCCTGGATGCCGACCTCGAACTCGCGCCGGCCGATCCGCGCGACTGCCTGGCGCGCCTCGAGGAGTGGCTCGGGACCCGCAGCGACACGCAGCCCATCGGGCCTCCGAGTTCGGGATGCGTGTTCCGCAACCCGGGGGGAGATCATGCGGGCCGGCTCATCGATGTCGCGGGCGCGAAGGGCATGCGCGCCGGCGCCGCCGTGGTGAGCGACCGGCACGCCAACTATATCCTGAACGCCGGAGGCGCCACCGCGGCGGACGTCCTGGCGCTCGTCGGGCAGGTCCGGGCCCGGGTGCGCGAGCATTCCGGGGTCGACCTCGTCCCCGAGATCAAGCTGATCGGAGAGTTTGAGGACGGTGGGAGACCGTGAGCACGCCGTGACGGCCGCCTGATGTCCGTGGTCGTGCCGGTCCCCGCCGCCGGCCCTCCGGAATCTCCCCGCGGCCTCTCCACCAGGCGGCTCGTCCGGTTCTGCGCCGCCATTGCCGCGTGTTGCGCGGCGGCGGCATTCCCGGGCTCCGCCGTGTTGGGCCTGCGATCCGTGAGCGTGACCGGCAACGCCGCGGTGCCGGAGGCCCAGATCCTTCGCCGCGCCGGAATCGCTCCCGGCATGAACGTCTTCCGCGTGAACACCCGGTCGATCCGCCAGCGCCTCCTCGGGGATCCGCGCATCGAGGCGGTCACGGTCGCGCTCGAGTTTCCCCAGCGCCTCACGGTCGCGGTCAAGGAGCGCCCCGCGGTGGCCGCGCTGCGCGCCGGGGACACCTACGTGTTCGTCGGCAGCGATGCCGTGGCGATCGCCCAGGCGCCCGATCCCGGGCCGCTCCCCGCGCTCGTCGCCGACCGTTTCGACCCCGCGGCCGTCTCGCTCGGGATGCGGGTGGCCTCTCCGGACGTGCGCCTGGGCGCGTGGATCGCGGGGGCGCTGCCCGATCTCCTCAGGCCCCGTGTGGCCGGCGTGCACGTCGACGGCGCCGGGGACGCGGGCCTCGAACTCCGCGACGGGACGGCGGTGCGGCTCGGGGGCGCGGCGGATGTCGCGGATCGTCTGAGCCTCCTCCCTCACGTGCTCGACGTGATCGACGAGCGAGGCGTGCGGATCGACTCGGTTGATCTGCGGTTCTCCGGAAGCATCATCATCCAGCCGGCGCGATCATCCGGCCGGGCCGCCGCCGCGGGCGGGAGGCAGGAGAACTCCCGTTCGCGTGGAATCAATTTCGGGATGCACCGCCCATGACCCCCTAGTCGGACCCGGAGGTGCACCTGGTTGGCCAAGCGAGGCGCCTTGGTGGGCTTGGATATCGGCACCACCAAGGTCTGTGTCATCGTCGCGGAGCAGAGCGAGGACGGAGAGGTCCACATCACAGGGATGGGGACCTCTCCGTCTGTTGGGGTGCGAAAAGGCGTCGTCGTGGACCTCGACGCCACCACCCGCGCGATCGAGGAGGCCGTCGATAAGGCCGAGCGGATGGCGGGCCTCCGGCTCTCCGCGGCGGTCGTGGGCGTGTCCGGAGGGCACCTGGCGTCGCAAAACAGCCGCGGCGTCGTCGCGGTGTCCCGGGCCGATCATGAGATCTGCGACCAGGACGTCGCCCGGGTGGTCGAGGCCGCCCGCATGGCGGCGGTCCCGGCGAGCGACCGCGAGATCGTCCACCTGCTCCCTCGGGACTTCGTCGTCGACGGTCAGGACGGCGTGAAGAGTCCGGTCGGGATGTACGGGACGCGCCTGGAGGTCGAGGCCCACATCGTCACGGGCGCCTGCACGCTGCTGGCGAACTTGCTGAAGTGCGTCCAGCGCGCCGGGCTCGAATGCGACGCCCTGGTGCTGGAGTCGCTGGCCTCGGGCGAGGCCGTCCTGTCGGCGGCGGAGCGCGAACTCGGTGTGGCGCTCGTCGACATCGGCGGCGGGACCATCAGCCTGGGCCTCTTCGCGAGCGGCGGACTCTGCTATACCGCGGTGCTGCCCTACGGGGGCAATCACATCACCAACGACATCGCGATGGGGCTCCGCACCTCGTTCGGCGACGCCGAGCGGCTGAAGATTCGCCACGGGTGCGCGCTCCCCCAGCAGGTGGGCGAGGACGAACTGATCGAGGTCGTGCACGTGGGGAGCCACGAGCTGCGGGTCGCGCCCAAGCGCGCCCTCAGCGAGATCATCGAGCCGCGGGTCTCGGAGATGGCCGGCCTGGTGAAGGCGCAGTGCGGCCGGTCGGGCTGGGCGTACCGGATTCCCGCCGGGCTCGTGGTCACCGGGGGCACCGCCCTGCTGCGCGGCCTCCCGGATCTCGTTTCCGAGCGGCTGGGGATCGCGGTCCGGGTCGGCGTGCCCGATGTCCCGGGCAGCATGGCGGACACGGTGAGCAGCCCGGCCTTCGCCACCGGCGTCGGGCTCGTGCTCCATGCCGCCCGGCAGCGCAGGGTGGGGCGCAGTCTGAACGGGAACGGCACCGTCTACGGCCGGGTGCGCCAGTGGCTGCGGGAGTTCACGCTGGGCGCATAACGCCAAGGCGCCGGGCCGGCTCAACCGACGTCGCAGATTCGGGAGGAGCGAAGGGAGCATGGCATCGTCGACGCGATCACATCCAATCCAGCGGTTGTTGTCCTGGGGGTCAGAATCTCCGAATGCACGGGCACAGGCGGGGGAGAGGCGGGGGGCTCCTCCGGATCCGGCGGGAGGGGTGAGGATGGCGAGTGCGGAGCGGGATCTACGGCGGTACGCAGCGATCAAAGTGGTGGGGGTGGGCGGGGGCGGCAGTAACGCGGTCAACCGGATGATCAGCGCGGGCCTCCGGGGAGTCGAGTTCATCGCCGTCAACACGGATGCGCAGGCGCTGGCGCTCAGCAACGCCGACAAGAAGATCCACATCGGCGGGAAACTGACCCGCGGATTGGGCGCGGGCGGCGACCCGGAGATCGGCCGGCAGGCCGCGGAAGAGAGCCGTGAGGATCTGACCGAGGCGCTGGAAGGCGCGGACATGATCTTCGTGACCTCGGGGATGGGTGGAGGCACCGGCACCGGCGGCGCGCCGATCGTCGCGCACGTGGCGCGGGAACTGGGCGCGCTGACGATCGGGGTGGTCACGAAGCCATTCAGCTTCGAAGGCCGCCGGCGGCAGAACGCCGCGTCCGAGGGGATCCGCAACCTCCGCCAGCGCGTGAACACGGTCATCACGATCCCCAACGACCGGCTGCTGCAAGTGGTCGACAAGACCGCCACGGTCGTCGAGGCGTTCCGCGTCGCGGACGACGTCCTCCGCCAGGGGGTGCAGGGGATCGCCGACTTGATCACCGTGCCGGGGCTCATCAACCTCGACTTCGCGGACGTCCGCGCCGTGATGGCGGAAGCGGGATCGGCCCTCATCGGCATCGGCGTCGGCAGCGGCGAGGGACGGGCGGTCAAGGCCGCGCAGGCGGCGATCGCGAGCCCGCTGCTGGAGACGTCCATGGAGGGCGCCCGGGGCGTGCTGATCAACGTCACCGGCGGGACCGATCTCGCGCTGATGGAAGTGAGCGACGCCGCCGCCGTGGTGCAGAAGGCGGCCGACCCGGACGCCAACATCATCTTCGGCGCGGTGATCGACGACGCGCTCGACGGGGAAGTGCATATCACGGTGATCGCCACCGGCTTCGAAGGGCAGCGGACGGAGGACGAAACCGCCTCCGACGACGCTGCGCGGGTCGGGGGAGGAGACGAAGCGAGGCACCGGCCGGAACGGGACGACCTGGACATCCCGGCCTTTCTTCGAAAGCGGTAGGCCGCCCCGGCCTCCCTTTCGCGCGGCCTCTCGGACGCGCCGCTCGGGGCCGGGTCCCGAGGGATCCGCTCGGGGCGCACGGAGAGCACTCGACACTCGTGCGCCCCTTTTCCATTCCCCGGCGCGGATGGTAGGCTAGGAACCATGGTGAGCGATCCGGAGACGCGCTTCGACGCGATCCAGGCGGCGGTGGCGGCGGCGTTTCCGATCCAGGAGGTCGGATTCCTGGACGGCCGCCCGGCCTTCACCATTCGGCCCGGCCCGGGCGACAAGGCGCGGTTCCTGCGCCTCCGCCGGGCCCTCGAGCCGCTGGAGGTCCTGCCGCTGCTGCGCCAGCGGGAGGACAAGACGGTGATCCTGCTCGTGGCCAAGCCCCCCGCCGGCCGGACGGAGTGGGCGCTTCCCCTGGGGCTGTTTCTCGCGACCCTGGTGACGACGTTCATCGCCGGAGCCATGAACACATCGGGGGGAGGGAGCCTCGCCCATCTCATCGGCGCGGGCCTGGCCTTCTCGCTCCCGCTGATGGCCATTCTGGTCTGCCACGAGATGGGACACAAGCTCGTGTCGATCCGGCGGGGCATCGACGCCAGCCTGCCATTTTTCATCCCGATGGTGCCGATCCCGGGGCTCGGCTCCGGGACGCTGGGCGCGGTCATCCTCACGCGGTCGCCGGCGCCGAACCGGGACGCCCTGATCGAGCTCGGCGCCTCCGGGCCGATCGCGGGGTTCATTGCGGCGATTCCGTTCCTGATCTACGGCGCCGCGCACTCGTCCGTCGTCGCGCGGTCCGCGCTCGTCGGCCCCGTCTGCTCGTTCTCGAGTCCGCGCCTCGTCGATTTCCTCGTCAACTGGCTCCTGCATCCCGACCCGTCCAGCGGGGTGATCTTTCATCCGGTCTTGTTCGCCGGGTGGTTCGGGCTCCTCGTGACCGCGATCAACCTGCTCCCGGCGAGCATGCTGGACGGCGGCCATGTGACGCGGGCCCTGTTCGGATCCCGGGTCCACCTGGTCCTCTCCATCGCCGCGGCCGGGGTGGCATGGTACTTTCGCTACTGGCCGATGGCGGTGCTGATCCTGTTCCTGCTGCGGCGGGGGCATCCGGGCCCGCTCGACGACGTCTCGCCGCCGACGGCGGCCCACATCGCGATGGCGGCCGCGCTCGTCGTCATCTTTGCGCTGAGCGCCGTCCCCCTGGACGTCTCGTGTCAGTGACCGCGCGGGAGGCGGCCGGCGGCCCGGACGTCCTCGTCGAGGCCGTCGATCTCCAGAAGCGCTTCCGCACCTTCCACGCCGTGCGCGGCGTGTCGTTTCGGTGTTACGCCGGCGAGGTGTTCGGCCTGCTCGGGCCGAACGGGGCCGGCAAGACCACGACGCTCCGCATGCTCACCACGATTCTCCGCCCGACCTCGGGGGGCGCGCGCATCGCGGGGTACGACGTCACCCGCGAGCCCGAGGCGGTCCGGCGCGTGATCGGCGTGCTCCCCGAGCAGGCCGGGATCTACGGGCGCCTCACCGCCCGCGAGGCCGTGCGCTACGCGGGACGCCTCTACGGCGTGCAGCCGGAGGTGCTGGAGGGGCGGGTGGAAGCAATTCTAGAGACCCTGGAGATGGCCCCCCACATCGACCGGATCAGCGACACCCTCAGCCGGGGCATGAAACAGAAGGTGAACATCGCCCGCGCCCTCATCCACGATCCGCCCGTCGTCTTCCTCGATGAGCCCACCGCCGGCCTGGACGTCATCTCCGCGCGGTCGGTCCGCGAGTTCGTGCAGCGGTTCAAGCGGGATGGGCGGTGCGTGATCCTGTCGACGCACATCATGGAGGAGGCGGAGCGCCTCTGCGACCGCGTCGCCATCATCGCCGGCGGCCGGGTGCTGGCGCAGGGACGCCTCGCGGATCTCAAGGCCCACACGGGCCGCGGGCTCGAGGAGACCTTCGTGCAGTTCGTGGAGGACGCGGTCCGGTGATCGGCCGGGCGGTCACCTGGTGGCGCGAGGAGCGCGGGGCACGCCTCCGCCGGGATCGCCGCGGGGGCATCCCCCGGCGCGGGCGCCCGCCGGGGCTCTTCGAGGCGGTGGGTCCGTTCGTGCGGGCGGTGTACGCCAAGGAAATGCTGGAGTCGCTTCGGGACCGGCGGACGCTGCTGGTGATGATCCTGCTGCCTGCGCTGGTCGTGCCGCTGGCCACGCTGGGGATCCCCTACCTGGAGCAGCGTCAGCAGCGCGTGCTCCGGACCGCGACCCCCGCGGTCGCGATCGTCGGGCAGGACGGCGGTCTGCTCAGGCTCGCCCGCACGACCCGCCTGATCCTCCCGGTCCGCTCCGCCGACCCCCTGAGGGCGCTGCGGGAGCGGCGGGTCCTGGCCGTCGTCCGGCTCCCCTCCGGGATGGAGGCGGTCATCGCGCGGGACGGACAGGTCCGCGTGGGCATTCAGTACGACGCCAGCGACTCCGAAAGCACGGTTGCCCGGGACAAGGTCCTCGAGCTGATCGCAACGTACAGCCGCGAGGTCGTGACCCGCCGGCTGCAGGTCCGCCATCTGAACCCCGCCGATCTGCTGCCGGTCCTGGTGGACGAGCGCAACGTCGCGACCCAGCGCCAGCTCTCCGGGCCGCTCCTCGCCGCCATCCTGCCGTTCTTCATCGCGATGCTGGCGGTGGTGGGCGGGATGTCCGTGGCGGTCGATCTGGCCGCCGGTGAGAAGGAGCGAGGCACCCTGGAGTCCCTGCTGGTCGCGCCCCCCCGCCGGGAGGCGATCGTCCTGGGGAAGTTTCTCGCGGTGCTGACCGCATCGATGGGCGCGGTGATCATCGTCGTCCTCTCGATGATGCTGAGCCTCCGGTGGGGGTATCCTTACCTCCTGACCTCGGCCCGGACACTGGACATCAGCCTGCCCCTGGGCATCGCCGCGGTGCTGCTCGGCGTCGCGTTGCTGTTTGCCGCGCTGGTGAGCGCGGTGCAATTGGCCTTGAGCATCTATGCGCGATCGCCGCGCGAAGCGCAGCAGTACGTCACCCCGCTGTACTTCATGATCGTGCTGCCGGCCCTGGCGGTGCAGTTCATCAGCGAACTCGCGGGCAGGGGGTGGGTGTACCTGCTGCCGGTGCTGAACACCTTCTTCGCCTTTCGTGAACTGCTGCTGGGGACCGTCAACTGGGGGCACCTGCTGCTGACGTCCGTGTCCTGCGTCCTGTACGCCGCGGTGGTCCTCAAAATCGCCATCGCCCTCTTCAGCCGGGAGGCCGTGATCTTCAGAACCTGACCGCCCCGCGGCCACCGGCCCCCCGGGCCTGCGGTCCCCACGGGCATATGACCCTGTGCGGTCGATAGAATCGCCGGTTGACGTCACAAGACCCAGCAACTTTGCCGCCAGAATGGTCCATTCGGCAACGGCGGGTGCTTTCTCCCCTTGAGCCACTAGCCCTTGTGTGCTAGGATACAAATCACCCCAGATATGGGAGAAGAGGCGAACATTCGTGCGGTGTCCGTACTGCCAGTACAAGGACAGCAAGGTCCTGGATTCTCGAGCGATCGAGGACGGGGACGGTATCCGGCGGCGCAGGGAGTGTCCCGGATGCCGGCGGCGCTTTACGACCTTTGAGCGCGCGGAACGGACCGCCCTTCTGGTGATCAAGCGGGACGGCGGTCGCGAGGCATTTGACCGGACGAAGATCTTGATCGGCATGGTGCGGGCCTGCGAGGGCCGGCCGGTGTCCCGCGCGGTCCTTGAGGCGGCGGTTGAAGAGATCGAGATGGAGCTCAGGAAGCGCGGCGTACCGAGTGTGGCCAGCCGCGAGATCGGCGATCAGGTCATCGAACGGCTTCGCCGGATGGACGATGTCGCCTACGTCAGGTTTGCCTCTGTGTATCGCCGGGTCGGAGACGTGGATCGTCTGATGGAAGAGATCGAGCAACTCAAAGCCCGCAAGCAACGTGAGGCCGAGTTAGCATCGCAGATCACGCTGATCCCGGCGCCTTGAGGCGGCGCCGGGAGAAGTCCCGGATCGAGCGCATTCTGCAGACCCACAGCCCACGTTTCCATACATCAGTTTCGCCGGGAGGATGCAAATGGCCATGACATCCGAGCCGACCTCCGCAGCCAAGGACGCCGCCGCCGGGCCCGCTCCATTGCCCCAGGAGACCCTGGAGTTCTTCGGGGGAGACGAACTGCGCGCCCGCGTCTTCATCGACAAGTACGCGCTGCGGGACCGCGACGGCCGGGTGCTGGAGCTC